>Ga0308172_1000707_pt1 | contig 34252 bp, 27 predicted proteins | sample PhyGR2_FD_202134 | JGI IMG/M metagenome (GOLD analysis project Ga0308172, IMG submission 202134) | Phyllosphere microbial communities from UC Gill Tract Community Farm, Albany, California, United States - DLSLSG.R2 | ecosystem: Host-associated > Plants > Phyllosphere > Unclassified | place: USA... | reverse complement strand
GCGCTGTTCATTTATCTGCTGGTTGCGCTGTTACGCGCGGATCGGAACTAGGAGCAGGCTATGCACAGTTATGACTATTGGCTGATCATCGCCTTCTTCGCCGTGGTGCTGGTGCCCGCGCCGTTTCTGGGGCGGTTCTATTACAAGGTGATGGAAGGCCAGCGCACATGGCTGAGCCCGGTACTGGGGCCCGTCGAAAAAGTCTGCTATCGCTTGGCGGGCGTGGACGCGCAGCAGGAACAGAGCTGGCAGAAATACATGCTGGCCCTGTTGGCGTTCAACCTTGCGGGCTTTGTGTTGTTGTTCTCGATCCTGGTGTTCCAAGGTTCTTTGCCACTGAATCCGCAGCAATTGCCAGGCCAGGAATGGACGCTGGCCTTCAACACAGCGGTCAGTTTCATGACCAACACCAACTGGCAGTCCTACAGCGGTGAGGCGTCCCTGAGCTACCTCAGCCAGATGGCCGGCCTGACCGTGCAGAACTTCGTCAGCGCAGCCACCGGCCTTGCCGTCCTGGTCGCACTCTGCCGTGGGATCGGTCGTAAATCCGCACGCACCTTGGGTAACTTCTGGGTCGATATGACCCGCGCCACCCTCTATGGCCTGCTGCCATTGTGCCTGGTACTGGCGCTGTTCCTGGTGTGGCAGGGTGTACCGCAGACCTTCGCCCACTACGTTGATGCCGTGACGCTGCAGGGCGTGGATCAGGTGATTCCCCTCGGCCCGGCCGCCAGCCAGATTGCGATCAAGCAACTGGGCACCAACGGTGGCGGTTTCTTCGGCGTCAACTCGGCGCATCCGTTTGAAGACCCGACTGCCTGGTCCAACCTGTTCGAGGTGGCGTCGATCATCCTGATCCCGGTAGCGTTGGTATTTACCTTTGGTCACTACGTCAAAGACCTGCGTCAGAGCCGCGCGATCCTCGGCTGCATGCTGGCACTGTTCCTGATCGGCGGTGCGACCTCGCTGTGGTCCGAGTACCAGCCCAACCCGACCCTCAACAATCCGGCCGTGGAGCAAACCGCACCGCTGGAAGGTAAGGAGGCGCGCTTCGGCACCACCGGCACCGTGCTGTGGTCGGTGACCACCACCGCCGCGTCCAACGGTTCAGTCAACGGCATGCAGGACAGCCTCAGCCCCCTCAGCGGGATGGTGGCGCTGGTCAATATGATGGTCGGCGAAGTGATCTTCGGCGGCGTCGGCGCCGGCATGTACGGCATGTTGCTCAACGTGTTGATCGCGGTATTCCTCGCCGGCCTGATGATTGGCCGCACCCCGGAATACCTTGGCAAGAAACTCCAGGCCAAGGAAGTGCAACTGCTGGTGGTGACCCTGCTGGTGATGCCGGTTGGCGTGCTGGTACTCGGTGCTATCGCCGCCAGCCTGCCGGGCCCGGCTTCCGCCATCAGCAACCCTGGACCCCACGGATTCAGCCAGTTGCTCTATGCCTACACCTCAGCCAGCGCCAACAACGGCTCAGCGTTCGGCGGCCTGAGTGCCAACACGCCGTTCCACAACCTGATGTTGGGCCTGGGCATGTTGATCGGCCGCTTCGGTTACATCCTCCCGGTACTGGCCCTGGCCGGCAGCCTGGCGATGAAAAAGGCCGCACCCATTGGCCAGAACAGCTTCCCGACCCACGGCCCACTGTTTGTGACGCTGTTGACCGTGACCATCTTGCTGGTGGGCGGCCTGACCTTCCTACCGACGCTGGCACTGGGCCCGATCGCTGAACACCTGAGCATGGGCTTCTGAGGGATATGAAAATGAATATGCCTGTAAAAAACGCTGCTCCGGTCAAACCCCAGGAGCCGGCCAAAACCGCGATTTCCGCCCTGTGGCGCCCGGCGCTGATCCAAGCGTTCGTCAAGCTCGACCCACGTCAGTTGCAACGCTCGCCAGTGATGCTGGTGGTTGAACTCACCGCTATCCTCACCACCGTGTTGTGCTTTGTGCCGGACACCGCGGTGCCCACCTTCGTCGCTGTGCAGATCGCGGTGTGGCTATGGTTCACCGTGCTGTTCGCCAACTTCGCCGAAGCCTTGGCCGAGGGGCGTGGCAAGGCCCGCGCCGACAGCCTCAAGGCCGGTAGCGAAGGGCTCAGCGCACGCCGTCAGGAAGCCGATGGCAGCTTCAAGGTGGTGCCGGCCACCAGCCTGCGTAAAGGTGATGTGGTGCGCGTCGCCGCTGGGGAGATGATCCCCGGTGACGGCGAGGTGATCGAAGGCATCGCCGCGGTCAACGAGGCGGCGATCACCGGGGAATCCGCGCCCGTGATCCGGGAGTCCGGCGGCGACCGTTCGGCCGTCACCGGCAACACGCGGCTGGTCTCCGACTGGCTGCTGATCCGCATTACCGCCAACCCCGGCGAATCCACGCTGGACCGCATGATCGCGTTGGTGGAAGGCGCCAAACGCCAGAAAACCCCCAATGAAGTCGCGCTGGATATCCTGCTGATCGGCCTGACCCTGATCTTCCTGCTGGTGGTGGTGACCCTGCAACCATTCGCCCATTTCGCCAATGGCAGCTTGCCGTTGGTGTTCCTCGTCGCACTGCTGGTGACGCTGATTCCTACCACCATCGGCGGCTTGTTGTCGGCTATCGGCATCGCCGGCATGGACCGCCTGGTGCGCCTGAATGTGATCGCCAAGTCCGGTCGCGCCGTGGAAGCGGCGGGGGACGTGCATGTGCTGATGCTGGACAAGACCGGCACCATCACCTTTGGTAACCGCCGTTGCGCGGCGGTGTTTGCCGCGCCAGGCGTGAGCGCGCGGGAATTGGCCGAAGGCGCGCTGCTGGCATCCCTGGCCGATGACACCGCTGAAGGCAAATCCATCGTCGAATACCTGCGCGCCTTGCATCCTCAGGCCGAGCCGACTGCGGATGAGTTGACCGGTGTTCCGTTCAGCGCCGAAACCCGCTTGTCCGGTGTCGACTACCAGGGCCGTGTGTTCCGCAAAGGCGCAGTGGATTCGTTGCTGGCGTTTATCGGCCTGCCACGGGACGGCCTGCCGGCGGCGCTGTCGCGGGAAGTCGACAAAATCGCCCAAAGCGGCGGCACGCCTTTGCTGGTGTGCGCCGACGGCAAGTTACTCGGTGCGATTCACCTCAAGGACGTGGTCAAGCCTGGCATTCGCGAACGGTTCGCCGAGCTGCGCAAACTGGGGATTCGCACCGTGATGGTCACTGGCGACAACCCGCTGACCGCCGCCGCGATTGCCGCCGAAGCGGGCGTGGACGACGTGCTCGCCGAAGCCACTCCGGAGAAAAAGCTCGCGCGCATTCGCCATGAGCAGAACGACGGTCGCCTGGTCGCGATGTGCGGCGACGGCGCCAACGACGCCCCGGCGCTGGCTCAGGCAGACGTCGGCATGGCCATGAACGACGGCACCCAGGCCGCCCGCGAGGCCGCCAACATGGTCGACCTCGACAGCGACCCCACTAAGTTGCTGGACGTGGTGCAGATCGGCAAGGAACTGCTGGTGACCCGCGGTGCGCTGACCACGTTTTCCATCGCCAACGACGTGGCCAAGTATTTCGCGATCCTGCCGGCGCTGTTCGCCTCGATCTATCCGCAATTGGGCGTGCTCAACGTTATGCATTTGCAGAGCCCGCAGAGTGCAATCCTGTCGGCCATTGTGTTCAACGCGTTGATCATTGTGGTGTTGATCCCACTGGCCCTGCGCGGTGTGCGGGTGCAGGCGGCGAGCGCTGCGGCGTTGCTGCGCCGCAATCTGCTGATCTATGGGCTGGGCGGGATTCTGGTGCCGTTCGTGGGCATCAAGGCCATCGACATGCTGCTCACCGCCTTGCACTTGGTGTAACTCCAAACCGTGGCGAGGGAGTTTGCTCGGGCAGTGCCCCGGCGCCCTCGCCAGCGGGTTTCTCAACTGATTGAGGATATGAACATGACCCCTATCATTCGCCCAGCCATCAGCCTGTTGGTTCTGATGACGCTGATCACCGGCATCGCCTACCCGTTGGTGGTCACCGGTGTTGCCCAGGTCGCATTTCCCGACCAGGCCAACGGCAGCCTGGTGCGCGATGCCAGCGGCAAAGTACGTGGCTCCAGCCTGATCGCCCAGGACTTTACCGGTGACAGCTGGTTCCACCCGCGTCCATCGGCCGGCGCTTTTGCGACGGTCTCAAGCAGTGCCAGCAACCTTGGCCCAAGCAACCCGGCGCTGGCGACGCGCATCTTCGATGACGCGACCAAGCAATTCGTACCGAGTCAGGGGCCGGTGCCTCTGGCCTCGCTGACTACCTCTGGCAGCGGTCTTGATCCACACTTGCCACCGCAGGCGATTGCCTATCAACTGGCGCGCGTGGCGGCGGCGCGAAATGTGCCGTTGTCGACCTTGCAGCGCTTGCTCGATGAACATGTCGAAAGCCCGCTGGTGGGCCCGCCAGTGGTGAATGTGTTGGCATTGAACATGGCCTTGGAAAAATTGTAAGCAGTGAACTGCCTTCGCGAGCAAGCCCGCTTCCACAGGAGTACGCATGTGGGAGCGGGCTTGCCCGCGAAGGCGGCCTGAAGCGCAACCAATCAACACCTGAAGGAACCCCCGAGCATGAGCGACTCCGGCCGCGCCGATGCCCTGTTAGCCGATCTGCCCCGGCACGGCCGTGGCCGGCTCAAAGTCTTTCTGGGCGCCGCGCCGGGGGTGGGCAAGACCTACGCCATGCTCCAGGCCGCCCATACCCAGCTGCGCCAAGGCGTCAAATTGATCGCCGGCGTAGTCGAAACCCACGGTCGCGCCGAGACCGAAGCCTTGCTCAGCGGCTTGCCGCAGCAACCGCTGGTGCGCAGCGAGTATCGCGGCGTGATGCTGGAAGAGATGGACCTCGACGGCCTGCTCGCCGCCAAGCCTAAGCTGGTGCTGGTGGACGAGCTGGCCCACAGCAACGCCCCCGGCAGCCGTCACGAAAAGCGCTGGCAGGACATCCAGGAATTGCTGGCCGCCGGTATCGACGTGTTCACCACGGTCAACGTCCAGCACTTGGAAAGCCTCAACGATCAAGTGCGTGGTATCACCGGCGTGCAGGTCCGCGAAACCCTGCCGGATTGGGTGCTGCAGGAGGCCGACGAGCTGTTGCTGATCGACCTGCCGTCCCGCGAACTGCTGGAGCGCCTGCGCGATGGCAAGGTCTACGTGCCGGAACAGGCGCGCGCAGCCATCGATGCGTTCTTCACCCAGACCAACCTGACGGCCCTGCGCGAGCTGGCGATGCAGGCCGCTGCGGCCCATGTCGACGCTGACCTGGCCCAGGGTTACCGCCAACTCGGTCAAGACGCCCCGGCTGTGCGCGGGCGCTTGCTGGTGGGCGTGGATGGCGATGCGCAGGCCGAACGTCTGGTGCGCCACGCCAGCCGCGTGGCGCAGCGTCGGCATCTGCCCTGGAGCCTGGTGCATATCGATAACGGTCGCGCACGGGACGAGCAATCACGCCTGCGCCTGCAAAACGCCCAGCAACTGGCCGAGCGCCTTGGCGGGGAGGTGGTCTTGTTGCGCGCCGGCGAGGTGGCCAAGACCCTGATCCAACACGCCGCCGAACGCCGCGCCAGCCTGCTGCTGGTGGGGCAGTCGCGCATGCGCTGGCACCGCCGCGTGTTCGGTGGCGGCCTGGCGGCACGCCTGCTGCGCAATGCCCGGGGCTTGGAAATCAACGTGCTCGACAGCGACGATGTGCCGGCCCCGCCGCGTCTGCCGGAAGTGCGCGGCCTGGAGTGGTTCGATTACGCCCTGGCAGTGGTCGCTACCTTGGTGGCAACCGGCGTGGCGTGGGCGGTGTCGAGCGCGCTGCCGTTACCGAATATCTCGCTGGTGTTCCTGGCGGCGGTGTTGCTGGTGGCGGTGCGCAGCAGCCTGGGGCCTTCTTTGGTGTGCGCCGCGCTGTCATTCCTGACCTATGACTTTCTGTTTATTCCGCCCAACTTCTCGTTTGCCATCCAGCGCGAAGAAGACGTACTGACGCTGTTGTTCTTCCTGCTGATGGCGGCGCTTACCGGCAACCTCGCCGCGCGTCAGCGTCGCCAGCTGCAAGCCTTGCGCGATACCCAGGAAGAGACCAGCGAACTGCTGGACCTGTCACGCAAACTCACCGCCGCCACCGACCGCCAGGCGGTGATCAGTGCGGCAGCCCATCACTTGGAGGGCTGGAGCGATCTGGACCTGTGCCTGGTCAACCGCGACGGTCAGGGCGGCTGGAAGGTCGAGACCGGCGGCCCGCTGACGTTCACCGAAGCCGAGCGCGCCGCCGCCGATTGGGCCTGGCAACACGACCAGCCGGCCGGCATGGGCACCGGCACCTTACCGTTCGGGCGTTGGTGGTGGTGGCCGTTGTCGGCGGAAGAGGGGCCACTGGGCTTGCTGGGTGTCAGCGCCAAACCCGGCCTGGAATTGAGCGGCCAGCGCCGTCGGCTGCTCACGGCGTTGAGTCAGCCTCTGGCCCAGGCATTGGCCCGCGCACAGCTGGCCCAAGAGTTGGAATCCGCGCGTTTGCACGGTGAAACCGAGCAACTGCGCAGCGCTTTGCTCGCCTCGGTGTCTCACGATCTGCGCACGCCGTTGACGTCCATGCGCGGCAGCATCGACAGCCTGTTGGCCCTCGGCGAGGCGATTCCCTTGGAGGATCGGCGCGAACTGCTCGAAGGCACCCGCGATGAGGCCGAGCGTCTCGACCGCTATATCCAGAACCTGTTGGACATGACGCGCCTGGGCCACGGCGCGCTCAAGCTGGCGCGCGATTGGGTCTCTCCCGGGGATATTGTCGGCAGCGCCCTTGGCCGCTTGCGCGCGGTGCTGGCGCCGTTGCAGGTGAGCACCGACGTGCCGCCTGAATTACCATTGCTGTATGTGCATGCGGCGTTGATCGAACAGGCGCTGGTCAATGTGCTGGAAAACGCCGCGCGCTTTTCGCCGCCCCATGGGCGCCTGCAACTGAGTGCCGGGGTGTCGGAGAATCAGCTGTTTTTTGCCGTGGCTGACGAGGGCCCGGGCATTCCCGAGGAGGAGCGCGCGAAGATTTTCGATATGTTCTACACCGCTGCGCGCGGCGACCGTGGCGGGCAGGGCACCGGCCTGGGGCTGGCGATCTGCCAAGGGATGGTCGGCGCCCACGGCGGTCATATTCGCGTCGCCGAGGGTATCGATGGGCGCGGCACCTGCATCAGTCTGTTCCTGCCGTTGCCCACCCAGCCTGGCCTGGAACGTGAGCCGTGAGCTACCCTGTTTTTTCTACGGATTTTGATGGAACACCATGAGCCAGACCGCGACGATTTTGGTCATTGATGACGAACCGCAGATCCGCAAATTCTTGCGCATCAGCCTGGCCTCCCAGGGCTACAAAGTGATCGAAGCCGGCACTGGCAGCGAAGGGCTGGCCCAGGCCGCACTGAGCAAACCGGACTTGCTGGTGCTGGATCTCGGCCTGCCGGATATGGACGGCCAGCAAGTGCTGCGCGAGTTTCGAGAGTGGTCGACGGTGCCGGTGCTGGTGCTGTCGGTGCGCGCCAGCGAAGGACAGAAAGTCCAAGCCCTCGATGGCGGCGCCAACGACTATGTGACCAAACCCTTTGGCATCCAAGAGTTCCTGGCGCGGATTCGTGCGCTGTTGCGCCAGGCCCCCGCGGGGGAGACGCAGGAAGCCGCGTTGTGCTTCGGCCCGCTGACCGTCGACCTGGCCTATCGCCGCGTGCTGTTGGACGGTGCCGAAGTGGCACTGACCCGCAAGGAATACGCAGTGCTGGCGCAACTGGCGCGCCATCCGGGGCGGGTGATCACCCAGCAACAATTGCTCAAGGACATCTGGGGCCCGACCCATACCGAAGATAGCCACTACCTGCGCATCGTGGTGGGCCATCTGCGCCAGAAACTGGCGGACGATCCGACCCAGCCAAGATTTATCGTGACCGAGGCCGGGGTGGGGTATCGATTAGTGGGGGCGTAGAGCAGTTTCCTGTGTTCGAGTCGCGGGCATTTCCCCTTGCAATCCCCTGTGGGAGCCAGGCTTGCCCGTGATCGCGTCATCCGTCATACCGACGCCTTCAAGGCTGCTCACTCTCGTACCGATCCAGCGTATCGCTCGCAATCTCCCGCCCGAGCGCGATCAACTCTGGCGCCTTGTAGAACTCAAAAAAACGGCACACCCGCTTGGGCACGTTGATCAGCACATCCGGCGGATAACCGGCGATTTTGTACTGCGCCAACGACGTCTGCATCACCTCAAAACTCTGGTTGATCAAATCCAGCAGCGATGCGGGGCCGACGTTATCGATGATGAACGAACCGGTCGCCGACTTCGGCGCCCCGGGTTTTTCCGGCGCGGCCGCCGGTTGCTGCGATTCGGGCTCGGCCGACTCCAGCCACGGGTTGATATCAGCCGCCTGAGCCTGCAAGGCTTCCTGCTCAAGCTTCATTAACTGCTCGGCCTGTTTGCGGCGAAACGGCAAGTGCGAACCCAGCGACTTGGCCAGACTGTTGAAACGACTCTTGAACGCCGGTGGGCGCTGAATCACCGGTAACTGATAGTGCTTCTGGTTGGTGGCGTTGAGGTTGACGGCAATGATCAAGTCACAGTGGCTCGACACCACCGGCACGATCGGCAACGGGTTGAGCAGACCGCCGTCCACCAGCATGCGATTGCCTTGCATCACCGGTGTGAACAGGCTGGGAATCGCCGCCGACGCGCGCATGGCCTGGTGCAGGCAACCTTCCTGGAACCAGATTTCCTGCTGATTGGTCAGGTCGGTGGCCACGGCGGTGTAGGGGATGCGCAGTTCTTCGATATTCAGCTCGCCGACGATCTTGCGGATCTGTCCGAAGACCTTCTCGCCGCGGATCGCCCCCAGGCGAAAACTCACGTCCACCAGGCGCAGCACATCCAGGTAATCGAGGCTTTCGATCCAACGGCGATACTCGTCCAGCTTACCGGCGGCGTAGATGCCACCGACCACGGCCCCCATGGAACACCCGGCGATACAGGCAATGTCATAGCCGCGTCGTTCGATCTCTTCGATCACCCCGATATGGGCGTAGCCACGGGCCCCACCGGACCCCAGCACCAAGGCAACACGTTTCTTCATGGTTCATGTCCTTCCCCAGACTGCCGCCCACAATGCACCCATTGAGGGGGCGGCTTCAATCTTCGCGGCCTGCCTGAACTATATTTTCCAGAATAGCCACGCGGCTCGAGTATGCTCTGGCAATAGGCGAGTATGATTTCCCCTTGGCGGACAAGGCACTTTTCCTTGTAGGCAACGTCTATTCCGTACGACTGTTTCTTCCTTTTGAGGTGTCATCAATGAAAGCCTGGATGTGTGTGCCTGTGATCGTGTTGGCCTTGGCCGGTTGTGCCGGCAAAACCGCCTACCGTGACAGCTGCGGATCGCAATTGGACGCCGCCTGGAAAGAACTGGACCTGGCCAAGGCCGAAGGCTTTGCCGGTACCGTGAGCTACTCTAAAGCCTTGTCGCTGTTGACCGGCGCCAAGACCCAACAGCAATTCGAAGCCTTCGAAGGTTGTGCCAACAAGGCCGAGAAAGCGCGCTTCTACATTCGTGAGTCCCGCGCCGGTCGCTGATCCGAGTCGGGCATCTTGAGTCGTCGGGGAATGTTCATCGTCAGGGGAGCAAGTGATGTCAGCGTTGGTCGATCAGCTAGTCGCCCAGGTCATTGGCCTGGAAGTGGGGTTACTGAGCTGTCAGGCTCGCCTTGCCGCCGTCACTGATGATGAAGCACTGCACGACCTGCGCACCACCGTGCGCCGCTTGCGCAGCCTATTACGACCTTTGCGCGGGCTGCCGGGTGTAGAGCAACTGGAAGTCGCCGCCAGCGCTGTCGGTCAGTTGACTACCCCCCTGCGTGATCGGGAAGTGCTGGCCGCTTACTTGCACCAGCACGGTCATCACGAGGCGGCGGATCGACGCTTGCGGCCGCAGCCCGATGCCTATCGTCACGTAGCTCAATCCCCTGAGATTGCACAGTTGTTACAGATTCTGGACGCTTTTCCGCGCTTTATTCGGGCCTCTGAACACCAGAAACTGCTCAAAGGGCTGCGCACGCGCATCGAAAAACGCTTGGCCAAGCAGTGGCATAACCTTGGCGCAGCGCTCAAAGAGCCGGGCCATGATCGGCATCGTCTGCGCTTATTGATCAAGCGTGTGCGCTACGCCGCCGAGGCTTACCCGCAGTTGGATAAGCTCCCCGCCAATGCCGTCCCCCGTCTCAAGAAAGCTCAGGCCGTGCTCGGCGACTGGCACGATTGCTTACAGTGGCTGGCCCAAGCTGAACAGCAAGCGGACCTGCAGCCCTGCGTGACGGTGTGGCAGCGCACCCTGGTCAAGGCCGAGGGCGAGTCCGACCGTGTACTGGACAAACTCAGCGCTCACTGCTTTTGAGAAGGTCCGGTTTTTGGCCGGAATAGGCGCTGTTCACTGTAGGTAGGATGGTTAAGATCCTGTCTTCTGTTTCTCGCTTTGAGGTCGCCATGCACTTTAGTGATTTGCTCGACGCTGCCCGTCATAACCCCTTGGACGTGACCATCCCTGCCGACTGGGCCCAGGGTCGTGCGACCTTCGGAGGCCTGGTGGCAGCGTTGCAATACGAGGCCCTGCGTGCCCAAGTCCCCGGCGATCGCCCGCTGCGCTCGCTGGCAGTGACCTTTGTGGGGCCGGTGGCGCCTGAGGTGCCGGCCAGTTATCAAGTTGAAGTGTTGCGCGAAGGCAAGGCCGTCAGCCAGTTGCTCGGACGCGTGGTGCAGAACGGCGAAGTCGCGACACTGGTGCAGGCCAGCTTTGGTGGGTCTCGAACGTCGGAAATCGACGTCCCCAGCGAGCCGCCACCCACGTTCAAACACTGGGACGATTGCCAGGAGCTGCCCTATATCAAAGGGGTGACGCCTGAATTCATGCGCCACTTGGCCATGCGCTGGAGTGTCGGCGGCCTGCCGTTTACCGGTAACAAATCCCGCGAGATGGGTGGTTGGGTCCGACTGCGCGGCGATGTGAAACAAGAGCCGCTGACCGAGGCGCACATCCTCGCGCTGGTCGACGCCTGGCCCCCGGCGCTGCTGCCGCACCTGAAGAAACCGGCCCCCGGTAGCACCTTGACCTGGACCATCGAATTCATCCAGCCGCTGGCAAACCTCACCACCCTCGACTGGTGCCAGTACTACGTCAACATCGAACACGCCCGCGACGGCTACGGTCACGCCGCTGCCGCACTGTGGAGCCCGAGCGGTGAACTGATCGCCATCAGCCGCCAGACCGTGGTGGTATTCGCCTGACCCTCAATGCCGTTGGCGCTGCCGCCAGGCGCGCCACCAACCGCCACTCAACACAAAGCGCGGAAAAGTCACGAACTGCTCGACCACCAGGCGTTGCACCGCATCTTTGCGATCACTGAACGGCTCACTGGCCTGAGCTTCCAGGCTATGCCCATGACGCTGCAACGCCAGCCCTGCCAGGATACCGACCACACCCACCGCAAAACTGGCCACACTCAGGCTGAACACCCCGGACACGATCAACAAAAAACCGATGATAAACAGCGGCACCGCGATCAGATGCAACGCCAGATTGGTCGGATGCTGATGGTTCTGCGGGTAATGGCGCCACTGCCAGGCGGGGAGATTGGGATGACGTTTGCCCATGATGATAAATCCTCTGTCCGTTGAAACCACTTGAACAGAGTCTAGGCGGGGTAGGGCGGGGCGGCGAATTGGGGTTGGCTATGGGGGGGATAGTGAGTATGTACTTACAATCCCAGATTATTTATTTAATAGGTATTGTTTTTGGATTTCGTAGGCGGAAGCTGCATTGCTTCCAGGGAGGTGCGCACTGTCTAAGTATATTTTTTTATGGGCCGTTTTTTTGAGTGTTTATAGATGTGCGGTGTCAGTTGGTTAGTCTCGTTTGGTCTGGATTTTTCTTGTTTTGTGCGTGTGAAAATTTTCGTCGGGTTCGTGTGAGCTATGGCGTTAGATAGTTAGCGGTTATTTTGTTTTTTTAATTCTTCATTGATTTTATTTTGCGCGAGATCAAGTAGTGAGCATATGCTCTCAATTGATTTTGAAGTCAGACTCAGGGTGGGGGAATCCCAGTCAAAGTCCTTAATAATTTTTACTTGAAAGCACCCTTCTATATCGAAAGACGGATACCAGCCTACGTCAAGCAGGAAACCGCTAGGATATTCGACCTGAAGCATATCTTCTTTTAAGTTTTGGAGTTGATGCTCTGCGGAAAGGTTTTGCAGGGATGAAAACTCATCATAAGTAATTTTGCCATGTAAAAAATCTAATGAGATCACTTAGTTAATCTCCTGAACTCACGTTCTGAAATAGGATGGCCGTGAATTGTGTTTGCACTTAGCTCTATGCGAATCCAGCGACTCGGGCTTCCCTCGCTTGCTCCGATACTATCAGGATACTCCATCACCTTCCAAGGTTTGCCGTTAGTAGTAATGATCAGTAATTGTCCACAGATGGCAACGGGCGTTAACCCTTCATTAAGAAAAAGCAGTATCCGTGAACGCTGAGCAAGGCTCTGTTTCAGGGGACTCATGTGCAGCCAACCTTGAAGCGTAAGAACGTCGGCGGGTTGCAGTGCAAAGGGAGCAATTGGACGAGGCATGCCTGGAACCATATCGGGCAAGGGATGCACAGTATCTCGTTGCAGGTTAGAAAACGAACTACCCGCTCGCGGCACTAGGCGGGGGGTATGGCGGGGCGGCGAATTGGGGTTGGCTATGGGGGGCATAGGGGGCACGTATTAAAAAGTTATTACTATCTAAAAAAATAATCATCGGGCCCGTTTATGTAAACATTTGGGGCCACGAGTGTGATGAATTTAGCTTTGAATTCAATTAAAGCGTTCTTGTTAGTCGCCTGAAAATAGAACTGGTTATTTTCCTTGGTGATTTTGACAAAAAATACTTCCCGAACAGGAATGTTTTTTATGCTCAAGTCTTGAATACCATGACAGTCGATGCCCATTCTGCATGTGTTGTAGCCTTTACCCTCCCATTTTTTGGGTAATGTGTCAGGAAATTCCGGTATGTCGAATCCCAGTCCCACAGAAGGTCGATCATTTTCTATTTGCATAGAAAAGAGGGCAATCTGGCCAATTTCTACAGGTTTACTAAAGATTTTTTCCAAAAATATATTTCGATCTAAATCGTTCCAGTACTTCACCGATTACTCCTAAAAAATGTAATGTTCTTTGGCTTCAGTTACGTTTTCGTTCCTAGGCTTAATAATACTCTTCGGTGAAAGGCGAAAGGTTGCGTGAAGTGCTTGTTGTAGCTTTGTTTAGGCAGGTGAATTGCATTCTATGAGTTTTGAATTGGGTGCTTAATTGCATAATTATTCCTGGTAGTGGGTTTTATTTTTGTATTGTTGTGAGTTAAATTATTTTTGGTCGCGCTCTATGATTTCTTCGTTATATTTGATTAGCCGGTCTAGAAGCACTTTCATGAAATTTCGTTTATTAGTGATTTCGTCTTTGAAGTAGGTATCAAAAAGATAAAATACCGATTCGAATGTTTCGTCTGTGCTCAAAAAATATTTTAGGGTGTTGATGTGCCATTCTCTCTCTTCCTGTTTGTATTCGGCGAACTCAGGTTTGGTTAACGTATCGAATAATTTTCCGAGCTCTGCGCTGTCGTTTACGTTTGTCGATTTAATTCGCAGTTCTCGTTCTTCTTCTCTAATGTTTTCGAAGCTATAAGTGAAGAGCAATCCCTGGATTATCGGTAAGCTTGGTTTCAATTTCATTTTAGGTCCGAAATAGTAGTCGTCCGGACCATTGATGTAAACGCTAGGGCCGTTAAGTGAAACGAATTTGGCACTGAATGTTATTATTGCGCTTTTGCTTTTTGCTTCTAGTTTGAAATGAGTGTTCTCGTTTTTGATTTCAAGGGCGAAAATTTCATGGGTGGGTAGATTGTGTATTTTTAAATTGCTAATTTCGTTGCAGGTAATCCCTATTCTGCATGTGTTGTAACCTTTGTTTTTCCATTTTTCTGGCAGGATATCCGGAAATTCAGGTATGTCGAAGCCCAAGTTAACACTTGGCTGGTCATTTTCAATTCTTAATGAAAAAAGTGCTATCTTTCCAATTTTAATAGGCTTGCTAAAAATTTTGTTGAGGAGAGTGCTTCCATCTAGTTCGTTCCAATATTTCATTGTTGTTTCCTGAAGAGATAGTGTTTTTTTGTTCCGGCAATATGGCCTTTTCGCGGTTTTTTGAATTGGCGTAAGTTGAAGTGAGATGGGTGTCTCCAGCTCTATCGCACCGTCCATGCTTATGGCCAGTAGGGTGGTTTTGAATAAGATATTTAGTGCCGCTTAATCAACGGGCCCGTTTATGTAAACGTTTGGATCCGCGAGTGTGATGAATTTAGCTTTAAATTCAATTAAGGCGTTCTTGTTAGTCGCCTGAAAATAGAACTGGTTATTTTCCTTGGTGATTTTGAAAAAAATACTTCCCGAACAGGAATATTTTTTATGCTCAAGTCTTGAATACCATGACAGTCGATGCCCATTCTGCAAGTGTTGTAGCCTTTGCCCTCCCTTTTTTAATTGATTCAAAAGATTCGTCGGTCCTCAGAAAGTAGTCAATGGTGTCTATATGCCACTTACGCTCTAAGTATCCATAGGATGCGAATTCGGGTTTGGTTAGTTCATCAAATAGCTCTGAAAGTTCTTTTTCATCATTTACATTTTTTGATGTGATAAAATTCTCTCTTTCATGATCGTCTAGATTTTCAATGTTGTATGTGAAAAGAAGACTGCGCAAAATTGAGAGTCTGGGCTTATGTTTCATATCAAAATTCCGTATAAGCGGTAACGGGACGTTGGCGCAATGCCTCACATACTTAAGTCAGAAGTTATATAGGGTGCTTTTTGCGTGTCAGTTGAACTCGTAATGGAGAGCGTATAAATCGAAGTGGTGGTCCTATTTGGTGTTTATGTGAAAGTGGACATCTTCAATGCCTATCTTTTTAAATCGCATTTTAGAAGCTTCTATAATTTTTTGATTTTCGATGTTTGTATGGTAAATGAATTGAGCTGCGGCATGTGTTTCAGCTTCGTAAAACCTACATATCAGTATGTCGGTTTGAGATTCCAAGAATAAGCTGATTTTTTCCGCAGTAATATGCTTTTCAAATATGGTCATTTCTGACCATAGATTCTCAATGGCAATTTCTATTTTTTGAATAATTAAAATGACGTTGTGCGAGCCTTCAAAGAACTGATTGTCTATTTTTTTGGGGGTGTTAGGGAGGTTTTTGATTGTTGAGTAGATATTGCTATTTTCATTTTTTTTAAAAAAGTCTTGGTCTTGAAGTGTTTTGATCGTATTTTTTTAAATAGATACTCTTCGGTTTTTGAATTGAATTCAGCCGGCTGCGCTGAATGCCATTCTCTTTTAATTGACCAGTCCTCTGGCAGTTGCTCTACCACCGAGCACCATGATCTCCAAGCGCTTTCGAAATTATGGCTTAACAATGTCGTAGTGGTGAATCTGGCGTCATTTGTTGGGCGTGCACTTTCCCATGGTCTTACTCCATATTCATTTATATATACAGTCGTCATTTTTGGCTCTTGAAGTAAGGGTGTGAATTGTCACCGTTTTTTAAAGGTGGCTTTGTTTAGGTAGATGAAGTTGATTTTATGAGCTATGAGTTGGGTGCTTTAATTGTATAACTATTCCTGGTGGGTTTTATCTTTTCGATTGTTATGGATTAAATTTTTTTGCTTGTGTTTTTTAACTATGAAGGTAAGCATAAACGTCGTTCTGAGAAATCTCTTCAATTTTCATCTCTGTAATAATTTTGTTTAAAAGAGGTAAGTGCTCTGAGTGGCATATTGCTTGAGCTGCGCCATATGTTTCTGTATCGTAAAATCTAAAGGAGATAGAGCTTTTTTCGCTAAGTATTAGTTTGAAGTCGTCAGTGTTTGAGATGTCTGTAAGATTACATAGCTGCTGCCACAAGTTTTCAAGATTTACGCTGTTTTTTTGCATTATTGTGATGGAGTTTCGATAATCGGTCATGCACATAGGGTCTATGCAAAAGGGATCAGTATTTAATTGTACTATCTTGGAGTAAATTCCTGTTAGCTCATTTTTTCTAAAGATATCGCCTGCTTTCGCTTTTTTGGAAAACTCTTTTTTTGATGCGTACTCTTGAGTCTTATTGAGGTAAGGGGTTAGCCTTGTGTGCCAGTGAACGAGGGTATTGAATTTTTTTGTAAGCGGCGAACTGAACTCGCACCAGGTTTTCCAGGCGCTTTCGTAATTTTGATTAAGTAGAGTTATTGTTGTGTAGTTTTCATCGTTGCTCCCATGCGGCTGGTCCCATGGATGGATACCTATTTCTCTAATGAATACTGATTTCATATCTATCTCTTGAAGTAAGAATGGTTGTTCGTGTTGTTTTTCAACGGTATCTTTTTTTCTTCGATGCTGATTTCTGTATTGAAATGTGGCCCGAGATTACCTTTTTTATGGCCGAGAGAGTGTTCGTGTATCTCAATTTTGCGCTCGTTTAGCTCAAATATATAAAGTCGACCCTCTGTGTATTGATCTTGATCTTTGATTTTTACTTTATATGTTTTGGTGGGATGTTGCTGTCTTGGTACATTACCTATTAATTTTGCTCTTTTAAATGCACCGTTTCTGGATAGCTTACTATCCGCACCTTTTGGTAGCTTTTGCTCGCCTTCAATTATCTTGACACGCTGTTCCGGCTTATCAGCATTGCGCGTCGGTTGACAATCGGTGCCAGGACAAGAGTTCAACCCCAGCGGATCCACCCACCCCGTAGGGTTAGGCACATACCGATACCCATTGATCCCACCCGCCAACTTCACCGGGTCCGGCGTCAGGTAGCGACCAATATCCGGATTGTAGTAGCGATGGCGGTTGTAGTGCAGGCCGCTTTCTTCGTCGAAGTATTGGCCCTGGAAACGCAGCGGATTATCGATTTTGCCTACGTCGAGGCGGGCGATTTCGCCATAGGCGCGGTAGTGGGCGGACCAGGCGATATCGCCCTCGGGGGTGGTGAGTTCCTGGGGTGTGCCGAGGTGGTCGAGTTGGTAGTGGTAGGGCTGTGTTTCTTTTGGACCGAAGCCTTGTAAAAGCGCCAGCGGCCGGAAGCTGTCGGGTTCGTAGAGGTAGCTGCGGTGGCGGCCCGCTTGGTGTTCGGCGATAAGTGTGTCGCCTTGCCAGAAAAATTCGGTGGTGATGCCGTCGACGGTTTTGCTGATACGTCGGCCAAATGGGTCGTAGCTGTAGCTGGCGATTTGGCCGTTGGGTTGCTTGAGGCTGATAAGGCGGTGTTGGCTGTCATAGCGGTATTCCGTGACGAGTTGCTGGCCTTTGCCACGGCGTTCCTGGGTCAGGTTGCCGAAGGCGTCGTAGGTGTAGTGGCGGTCGCCCTGGATCAGCAGGCGGTTGCCGGCGACGATGTCGGGGCCGGGGCGGTTTTGCATCAGCAGGTTGCCGGCCGGGTTGTGGGCGAAACGTTCCTGCACGTCGTGGGAATGGTCGGCGCGGGTCAGGCGTTGCAGCGGGTCGTAGCGGTAGTGGTGTTCGCCTTTGCGGGTGTCGAGCAGGCGGGTGAGGTTGCCGGCTCGGTCGTAGTCGTATTGGCGCTGCAGCAGCGGGTGGCTCTGGTGGGTGACGGCGTGGGCGTGCAGGCGTTGCTGGTCGTCGTAGTGGTAGTGGCTGAGCAGTTGGCCTTGTTGGCGCTGGTGTTCCAGACCGGCGTTGAACAGGTGCGAGGTCAGGGTTTTGCCATTCAATTCAACAGTCGCAAGGTGCCCGCCCTTGTCGCGGTTGAAGGCCACGCGGTTGTTATCCGGCAGGCGCAGGTGCTTGAGCTGGCCGCAGGCGTCGTAGCCATAGCGCAGGGTGCCCCAGCCCTGGTGTTCGGCGGTGAGGCGGTTTTGGCGGTCGTATTCGTAGGCCAACGCCCAGTGGCCGTCGTCGACGCTGAGGAGATTGCCCTGGCGGTCGTAGGTGTAATCGACGGTTTGACCATCGGGTAGGGTTTTTCGTAAGAGGCGTCCGGCGTGGTCGCGTTCGTAACGCGTCACCCACTGACTACCATCGTCGCCGTATTCGGTCTTTTCCTGCAGGTGGCCGTTAAGGTCGTAGGCGTAGGCGGTGCGTTGGCCGTCGAAGCCGATTTCCTGCTGGATCAGTCCGTTGGGGTGGTAGTCGAGTCGGTAGGTTTCGCCGACTTCGTTTTCGATTTCGGTGAGCAGTAATCGGGCGTTGTCATAGCGGTACTGGACCTGAGTGCCATCGGCATTCAGGCGACGGCTGATCAGGTGCAGGCCGTCGGCGTAGTCGTAGCGGGTGACGTGGCCGAGTTCGTCGCGTTCGGCGGTGATTTTTCCGTAGGGGTTGTAGCTGTATTCGCGGGTGGCACCGCCTGGCAGGGTCAGACGAGTCAGCCGACCCACAGCGTCCCACTGATACTGGGTCAGCGCGCCATGTTCATCTTCGCGCGCCACCTCGCGGCCCAGGTCGTCGTAGCGATAGCGCCTGATGCCACCATTGGGCAACTGCTCCTCAACCAGTTGCCCGCGCTCATTCCACACCAAGCGATGGCAGCTGTGATCCGGGTACCAGACGCCGGTCAGTTGCCCATGTTTGTTGTAGCTGTAGTCGGTAACGTGACCGTCGGGATCGATGCTACGGGTGATATCGCCCTGGTCATTGCGCTCGTATTTCCAGACCGCTTCACCCCGGCGCACCACGCGTACGAAACCGTGGTCATGCTCGTAGGTAGTGGGCTCATCTTCGCCGGGAAACAGCGCCACCAGCCGTCCGGCCTCGTCGTACTGATAGGCCCTCACCGCACCCAACGGGTCTTGCTCGACTGTCAGCCGGCCTTTTTCGTCGTAGGATTTGAAGTGCTGCGCGCCATCGGGATCGATGCGTTGCACCAATCGCGCACGGTCGTCGTGGACATAGATTTCCTGGCTGCCATCGGCGTTGTGCACCGTGACTTGGCCGTCATCGCCCCACACATAGCGCGTGTCCATCTGCGAGAAGCTGGCCCAGTGCCGCACACAGCGCGCCGCCTTGCCGGAGCGTTCCCACGCCCAGAAGAAACTCGCCCCACCGGCCAGGCCGCGCTCAACAATGACGTGCTGCTCGTCGTAGCGGTACACCTCGCTCTCGCCGACGGCATTGGTCGCCGAGACCAGTCGGCCCAGGTCGTCATAGGCGTAGGAAACGACGTTTTGCTCAGTCGTCCAGACATACGGACCACGGCCTTCGGCGCGCTGAATCTGGTAGTCCACCGCGACAATGCGCCCAGCCCCATAGCGCAGAAACAACGAGCGACCAACGCCGTTATCCACCCGCTCGATACGTCCGAGCACATCGCGGAAAATTCGCAGGCGGTTGTCATACGCATCGCTGATCGCCGTCAGCACACCGTCGCGAAAGTGGTAGAAGCGCGACGCCTGGGCCAGCACTAGCTCATCCGGCGAAGCCCCCAGATAGATCGCCGCTTCGGCCAGGCTATTGGTGATTGCCGGCCTCGCAACGGTGGGCATTGGAAACGAGATAGAGCGATTTTCATGGTCGGTCCACACCACCGAATCGCCTGAAACCACCAGCCGCTGCGCCAGCCCATGGCTCCAGCCAACCCCCAGTCCTACATCGACTTCCACCGCACTGGTGCGATACAGGCGCGTCCACTCGAACGGCAACACCCCATCCAGAACACCGTCAGTCAGGGTCAGCAATTCCTCGCCGGTGACCATCGACACGGGGCAGCCGTTAGTGACGGTTTTATCCGCAGAAGCCGCCGCATCGCCGTTCGGGTTTTTCCCCGAAACAGGTGCATCGTCTACAGGCTCCTGCCGCACCAACACCGTTCGCTGAGCCTTGCGACGAACCGCCGGCACCGCGTTCGTAACCACCTGCTCCCCAGCCTGCAACGGCGCAACCGGCACTGTCTTGATCGGCGTCGGCGCGCTGCCCAGCAGCAATGGCCTGGCCTCTGCGACATGGGGTTCCAGCCTGGGCCCCTTGAGGTGCTTGGCGAGCAACGCCAACAACGCTCGCGCCCGCGCGGATTTGATGCTGCTGAGCGTCTGAGCACCTAGGCGCAGTGCCACGCCCATGCCTGCTGTGGCCCAGATCAGCAGCAGATTGATCAGCACTTCCCCGGTCAGTTCGCCGACCAGTTCGTACATCTCGGGCGGCGGTAGCAGGCGCATCCAACTGACCATGGCCGCCAGATAAATGAACAGCAGCGGCTCATCGCTGAGCACCAGCAAACCCTGGGCAATCGCGTCGCTGCCGAGTGCCAGCAGCGCATCGAGTTCGGCCTGGGAGATGTAGGCCAACAGCTTTTCGCTGTGGGCCTTGATGTCCGATAGCAGCTCATACAGCTGCGTGACGTTGTCCCACAGGTTGTACAGTGCCTTGGCCAAGCCACTTAAAAAGGCCAAGCCCTGCATGGCGCTGCGCTCAAGCGCGGTGGCGTGGTAAAAATCGTCCCAGCGGGGTTTGAAGGTCTTTGCCCATTCATCGCGCAGGTCCGTTTCCAGCCCTGCGATCACCGCCTGATAAGACGCATACAGCGCCTTGACGTGATCCTGGGAAACGTTGGGATAAAAGGTGATCTGGTAGGCCTGGTCGCGGGTGCATTCCTTGAGTTCAAGAATGCCGCTAGGGCCGATGGTGTGATGCTGGGGCGCGCCCATCGCGCTGCCATCGGCGGCCAAGGCTTGAAGCATCACCGGCGTGTTGCCGATGGGGACGAAGCGGGTGCTTTCGAACAGGTGCACCAGGGTCAACGAGCCCTGGGCATCACACTGAGCAACAACCGCGTTGGGCTTTTTTGAAGAAACCGGTTCGACCAGCGCGACGTCATCGCCGACTTTAAAGACCTGCTCCACCTGCAGGGCCGAGCCACTCCAGAAGCTCTCGGCCCAGTCGTCGAAGGTGTTGAGGCAGTGGCGAAAATCACGCAGGACGCCTTCGATGTCTGGCGCCTTGGGGTCCATGGGGGCCAGGACGAAGCTGGCGATGACCGGAATCAAGAGACAGCCCTGTCGAGCAGGGCCATAAAAGCGGAGTGCATCAGCGATCCCTCGCACTGAATGATCAGGCGAGAGACTTTGGAGGGATTATCAGAGCAAAGAAGTCGGCGTTATTCGCCGGCAGGGTGAGGACGTTTCGCCAAAAGCGCGGGCAAATCGTGGGGTTGCTGTAGGGATAGGATTACAGCTTGAACAGCCCTACAGCTTCAGTTGCCCAATCGCCTTGCTCAACTCCCCAGCCAAGGTGGCCAGGTCATTGCTGGTGGTGGCGGAGCCCACTGTCTGTTGCACGGTGTTTTCGGTCACGTCGCGGATGCTGACCACTGCGCGGTTCATCTCTTCAGCAACGTGGCTCTGCTGCTCGGCCGCGACGGCGATCTGAGTGTTGCTCTCGCGCATCTGCGCCACGGCGTCGGTGATTTCGGCAAGGGCGCCGGCGGCGTCCTGGGCCTGTTGCACACAATCGTCGGCCTTGAATGAGCTTTCCTGCATAAAGTCTACCGCATCGCGGGTGCCGGCCTGCAGGGCCGAAACCATGCGGGTGATTTCATCGGTGGAGCTTTGCACGCGTTTGGCCAGGTTGCGCACTTCGTCGGCGACCACGGCGAAACCGCGGCCCATTTCACCGGCGCGGGCGGCCTCAATGGCAGCGTTGAGGGCCAGCAGGTTGGTCTGTTCGGCGATGCTGTGGATCACGCTGACCACGCCGTTGATTTTCTGGCTGTCTTCGGCGAGTTTCTGGATCATTTCCGCGGTTTGCTGCACGCCAGTGGACAACCCGGCGATCGAGCGTTGCACGCGGGTGACCACTTCGCGGCCGCTGCCGGCCAGGGTATCGGCGGTTTTGGACAGGTCGCGGGTAGCGCCGGCGTGCTGGGCAATGTGGTGCACGGTAGCGGTCATTTCATTGATCGCGGTGGCGGCCTGGTCGGTTTCGCTTTGCTGGCCGAGCATGCCGTGCTGCACGTCGTTCATGCTGCTGGCCAGGCGCGCGGCACCTTCGTCGAGCAACCGGGCGGTGCTCGCGACAGTGTTGACTACCCGCTGGTAGCCGGCCTGCATGGCGTTGAACGCGCTGGCCATCTGGCCGACTTCATCTTTGCATGCCAATGGCACACGGGCCGACAGGTCGCCGGTTTTCTCCACATGCAGCATCACGTCCTTGAGGGTGTTGAGCTGGCTGAGCAGGAAGCGGATCAACAGCTGCGAGGCGCACAGCATCGCCAGCATCAGGATCAACACCGCTGCGGCGTACTGGGTAAAGCGTTCGCTGAACACCTGGCTGAAGCTGGGGGCGTAGGCGAGTGCGGCGATTTGTTGGCCGTCCGCGCGGGCGACAACTTGCGCCCCCGCCACAACATTCTCACCGAACAATGGCATAGGGTTGAGTTCGACCCAGCCGCTGGCGCCGTTCAGGGCTGACAGATCCTGGTCGGCCAGTTGTGGGGCTTGGCCGCGCGGGAACGTCAGCCACATCTCGCCCTTGGGCAAAGCCTTATCGGCCGGCCAGGCGCTGAGCAGTTGCGCCTGGGCCTGCGCCGAAGTGTAGGATTGCGCGGTGCGGGCCTGCTGTTCGAGGTGCACAGCATAGAGCACCAGCAGCAGGGTGGTGACAAAGGCGACCGCGTTGACGGCCCAGAATTTGTATTTCAGCGAGATATTGCTAAGCCAGGCACCCATGGAAGGTTTTCTCTGATAGCGAAAGCAGCATTGGCAAGGTGCCAGTATTGTGCCGCTATCATAAAAAACCCTTTTGACATGGGTCAATGCGCCGCATCAATCCAAAGTGGGCAACCCAAAAAACCGACGGGCGCAGGCGGTGCTGTGTAAGGCCAGGTCCTCTACGCTTTCCTGGCGGTGCAGGGCGACTTCACGCAGCACTTCCACGAGATAGGCTGGTTCGTTGCGGCCATTTTTCGGTTTGGGGCGCAGCGTGCGTGGTAACAGATAAGGCGCGTCGCTCTCCAGCATCAGACGTCCTCGGGGGATTTCTCCGACGAGCGGGTGCAAATGGGTCCCACGGCGTTCGTCGCAGATCCAACCGGTAACGCCAATGTGCAAATCGAGGTCGAGATAGCTGAACAGTGCCTGCCGTTCGCCGGTGAAGCAATGCACCACAGCAGCGGTGAGGTGGTCGCGGTAGTCCTTGAGGATTTCCAACAGGCGCTGGTTGGCATCACGTTCATGTAGGAACACTGGCAGTTTCAGCTCTGCGGCCAGGGCCAGGTGAGCTTCCAGGACCTTTTCTTGTTGCGGGCGCGGGGAGAAATCCCGATTGAAATCCAACCCGCATTCGCCGACGGCACGCACCCGGGGCTCACTGAGCAAAGCACGCAGACGCTGAGCGCTGTCACCGTTCCAGTCACTGGCGGAGTGGGGGTGAATGCCCGCCGTGCTGAACAGGCGCTGGCTGCTTTGATCGAGTTTTACGCACAGCTCCAAGGCCTGTTCGCTGCCTTCGACACTGGTGCCGGTGAGTACCAATTGCTGTACGCCGGCGGCATAGGCGCGGTCGAGAACGGCCTGGTGTTTATCGTCGAAACTGGCATTGGTCAGGTTGACGCCGATATCAATGAGCTGCATGGTGCTATCTCCGCCTGCGGCCGGAAAGCATATCAGAGCTGTAGATTTATAAGAAAAACCAAGAACTACAACGGTTTATAGCTGTCTTTGAACGTTGCGACCGAGATGGCTGATGGCTAAATGCCTTGCCCATGCTTGCGTTGCTCGCGAAGCCTGCGCTGAAAGCGCTCTGTTTCTGACTCCCAGCCCCTCGTTTTTCCGAGGGTGTTGACCAGTATTCTTTCCGGAGAGCGGATGATCCGACCCTCGGCGTTATTAATGTTATGCCTCACGCTGCTGCTGCCCGTGGCGGCGGTCGCGCGACTGGAAGGGCCGCTGGAGGTGACCAAGCCCAGCAAAGTCCGCGATCTGGCGGAGATTCGCTCAAGCCGTACCTTGCGCGTACTGGTCAACCAGAGCCGTAACAGTTCCGGCGAAGTGCAGGGGCAGGCCATTGGTGTCGAATACCATCGCCTGCGTGCGTTCGAGCAATACCTCAATGGCCATGCTCGCGATGGTCAGGAGATCAATCTCAAGATCATTCCCAAAGCCAAGGATCAGTTGCTCGCCGCGCTGGCCCGTGGCGAAGGCGATCTGGTGGCCCCCGGTGAATTGCTGGATATAAACGCAGCTCACAAGATCGCCACCAGTGACCCGATTGTCAGCGATGTGCCGTTGTGGTTGGTGGGGGTCAAGGGCGAGCGGCGATTTACCAAGCTGGAGCAATTGTCCGGTCGTACCGTGGCGCTGACCACCGGCAGCGCGGCGGCGGATGCTGTCAGCCAGGCCAATCAGAAACTGGCCCTGCACAAACGGCCGCCGATCACGGTGGAGTGGGTGGACCCGAGCTTGGCGGTGGAGGATGTGCTGGAGATGGTCCATGCTGGGATTTTCCACCTGACCATCGTCGAGAAGCCCATTGCCGAGCGCTGGTCGAAGATCCTGCCCAAGTTGCGCTTCGACAAGCAGGTCGCGATTACCGCGCCCGGCGACGAGTTTTGGTTTGTGCGCCAGGATGCGTCGATGCTGCGCGCCAGTATCGACCGATTCCTCAAGACCTATCGAACCCCGGCGGATCAGGATGTGGCGTTTCAGCGCATCTACCGTCGTCTCTACCAGGTGCGTAATCCGCTAGCCCGCATCGACCGCCAGCGTCTGGAGAAACTGCGTCCGGTCCTGCAGAAGTACGCTGAGGCGCAGGGCATGGACTGGTTGAACCTGGCGGCGTTGGCGTTCAAGGAGTCGGCTCTGGATCCGAGCGCGCGTAACAGCGGCGGCCCCACCGGGTTGATGCAGATCACCCCGTCGGCGGCACAACGGGTGGGTGTCAACAATATCGAAACGCTCGACAGCAATGTGCAGGCCGGCGCGCGGTATCTGGCGATGATCCGGCGCAAATTCTTCGCCAGCCCCAAGCTCAACGAGCGTGAGCGCATGGCGTTTGTCCTGGCGGCCTACAACATGGGGCCCGAGCGCGTTCAGGGCATGCGCACCGAAGCCAGGCGCCGCGGACTCAACCCCAATCAGTGGTTTTTCCAGGTGGAACGCATCGCCATGGAGCAAGTCGGGATGAGCGCCGTCAGCTATGTAAATAGCGTCAATAAGTACTATTTGGCGTTCGACAGGGAGCGAGAGTCGCTGGAGCCGACGGCCACCAAAATTGCCTCAAGGAAGTGATCGATTTTATTGATATTAATCAGGCATTTTTTGCGCTTTTATCATCCTTTAAGCTGATTAATATAGCGGCCAACCAACCTCTACTTCAAAAAGGATGTACGCCATGAGCCCACTGATCAAAAGCCTTCTGTCCACCCGCGCCGGTTACGGCCTGACGATTCTGCGTATTGTCGTCGGCATCATCTTCGCCGCCCACGGTTCGCAAAAACTCTTTGGCTGGTTTGGCGGCTACGGTCTGGCGGGCACTGCCCAGTGGATGGAAAGCATTGGCCTGGCGCCGGGTACGCTGATGGCACTGCTGTCGGGCGGTACTGAGTTCTTCGCCGGCCTGGCGCTGATCATTGGTTTGCTGGTGCGCCCTGCGGCGCTGGGCTTGACCATCCTGACGCTGGTAGCGATCTTCTCGGTGCATATCCATAACGGTCTGTTCATGGCCAACAACGGTTATGAATTCGCCCTGGCGTTGCTCGGCGGCGCACTGGCAGTGTTGCTGGAAGGTGCTGGCAAGCTCTCTGCCGACCGCGCCATCGCCAACTGACTGACTGGCAACGCTCTGAAAAGGCCCACGCTTGCGTGGGCCTTTTCGTTGCTGGCGATTCTTGACACCGCCCCACCGGCTTCTCTAGGATGCCGTCCATGCGCCGATTTAAACAGCTAATTGCGGGGCGCCACTGGGACTCGATGCAGCCCGACAGAAGCGTGTTCTCCCGTGCGAGATACCTTCGAAATACCGCTAAAGCGCTGGTTCGGTGTTGCCTCTCACCTGCCCGCAGACTTTTGAGGCAGAGACACGACACGATGAATGCACTACGCCCTCTGATACGCCTGGCCCCGATCACCGCGGACCTCACTCAACGCAATCCGAAAATCCTCCTGGGCGGCAAGCACCAACCGACGCTGTTGCGTTATCTGGACGGCTGGCCGCGTCGCACTGGGCGGCCCTCCGCGTTCCTGATTCAGTTCGTCGAAGACGGCGATTCTCTCGCTCGATTTGCCAATGACAGCTTCGATCTCGCGGTCATCCAGGCCCCCAGTGCCGATGACGCTGAAGAAGTGATCCGGCACTTGACCCGAATTGCCCGGCAGGGGTTGATTGCGCGGCGGTAAGTATTCAGTAGAGCAGCGAGTATGGCTGCGAGCGACGATGCTGCTGACGCAGCCACACGGCCCAGGCTATCAGGCATAGCGTCAGAGGCACCGCAGCGATCAACCCCAGCTTGATCATTAACTCCAGACGGTGCACTGGCTTGTACGTCTGGGCTTTCAGCGCATGCAATTCCATAGGCAGGCGCAGTCGCTCCTTGTTGAGGGCTTGCAGCTGGATATTGGGGTCTACCGCTTGGGTTCCGAGGCTGTTTGCCGGCGGGGTCAACAGTTGCCATTCCTGTTCGGTTCGCTGAAGACGTCGCTCCAGCTCGGTGGCTTTCTCGCGGTAGGCTTGTGCGGCCTTATCGCGCATCGTGTGCAATGCTCGTGGCGGGTTGTTCGTCACTATCCGAGGGCGGAGGCTGGCGAGGGGGTCAGGCACGGACAAGTTATCCAGCGTATTCAAAATAAACTGCGCGTTGCCGCCAGGTGACGTGTTGGCGACCTCATCCATCAGTAAATCGGTGTCGGCCACTACGACCACATGGATGCGTTCGGCTTTTTGCAAACCGGGTGGTTGCTCCTTGATGCCATTGGGGAATGCCGAATAGGCCGGGCCTTCGATACGCGCGGCAAGGGTATGGCGTTGGACGTGTGGGGATATTTCATCGCTCAGCGCATCGAATTTGAGCGCCGAAGCGAATCGGTCGGTTTCCAGCAATGCAGACTGCCAGGAGCTTTGCAGGAGAGGGGTGAAGGTGGTGCGACTTTTCGTTCGCGGCGAAAGGGCACCGCTGCTCGATACCGTCACCGTATTGAGTTTCCAGCTACTGATGTCACTGGAGCTCATTGCTTCACGCGGCAGATTCAATCTGGCCGGATGCCGTACGGCTGGTTTCCCGGCACCGGTGATCACCGAGGACGCATAGAGGTGATCGATCAGCAGTTTGTCGGGAAATACCTGAATACCCCAGGCCGTGAGCATCTCGTCCAGGCGAGAGTTGGCGGGCAGGGCACCAGCACCGTGCTCGCTGATGGGGTCGATAAACATCAGTAATCTGCCGCCCCTCAACGTAAATTGTTCAATCGCATACAGCGTGCGGTAAGGCAGTGCGCGGGGTTGGACCACCATCAACGTCTTGATGCTTGCAGGCACTTGTTCAAGGGCCGGTTCCAGATTGATCAGGTCGAAGTGGCGCTGCAGTTCCCCCATCAGGCGCCCTGCGGATTCGCCCATGTTCAACCCGCTGAGCAGCCCGATTGTGCGGGGCTCTGGATGCTGCAACTGGTAGATCAGGTGGTTGATTTCATATTCAAGCAATGGCTCACGGTCGAGGCTGAATGCTCCGATTCGTTGTGCTCCATGGCCCGCCCGGTTGCCGATCAACCCCAGAAAGCCCGTTTGGTCATCGAGACCATATAAAGCGGCTTTGTAGGCGTCTTCTGAAAAAGGCGCAGGCTCAATCAGGTGCAGATTGATCATGCCTTTCGCGGTTTTTTCATATTCGCGAAGCAAGTCTTCGATGCGCTTGCCGTAGCGGTTTAACGCATGGGTTCGTTTTGGGTTGTTGTGTGCATTGAAATAATACAAGTCCAACGGCGCCTCCAGTGACATAAGCAAATTCTGCGTCGGTGGCGATAGCGTATGGATTTGGTGTTGCGTAAAGTCCCAGCGAAGCTCAGGAAGTTTGGCGGTCCAAACCAGGTTTAATGCAAGAAATAACAAAAAAATGACGGCAAGTGTCAGTCCGGTGCGCAGAGTGGAACGCATGCAGGGCTTTCCTTCTCAGCGGAGTTTGTAATTGAGTGTGACAATCGACGCAGTGAGGAAGGCGACGATCATGCTGACGAAATAAAGACTGTCATGAAGGGTAAACTTTCCATTGTCGATTGTGCTGAATCTCGACTGTGGGTTAAGGGCGCTTAAACTGTCGATAATCCAAATAGGGGCTTGGCGCTCCAGAGCGTCTACCCATGAAGAAAGTGCAGTGGCTGCCAGTAATAAACTTATCGTCAATATAAAAATAACCACACGTTGACGTGCCAACGTACACACAAAGCAACCGACGGACAGGTAGCTTCCCGCCAATAACCAGCTCGCCGCGAATTGCGAGGCGATGAGGCCATTATCGGCGCTACCCAGGTAATTGGCGGCCACGACCAGAGGGAAGCTGAGGATCAATGCCATGCCCGCCACGACCCAGGCGGCGACGAACTTGCCGATCACCCGTTCGGCGGCCGTGATGGGTAATGCGCTCATAAGGTCGGCAAAACCGGGATCGGCCTCATCTGACCAGAGTTGTATGGTCAACGCCGGTATCAGCAATAGATAGAGCCAGGGGTGCCATTGGAAAAACACCAGCAGGTCACCACTGTCCTGTTCCACCCAGCGGTGAAGATACAACCCCGCCATGGTGGACAGGGCTAGAAACAGCGCAACGCTGAGATAGGTCGCGGGCGAAGAGGCATAGTTGGCGAGTTGGCGCTTGAAAATAACCGGCAGCAGCTTCAATGGGACCTCTCCTGGCTCAGTTGCTGAACCACATCGTTCACGCGACCGGGCTCCAGGTTCAATGTGTTGATTTTCCAACGGCGGTTGGCAATGAGCGTGTGTATATGGGGATAGATGGCATGCCCGGGCATGGCCAGAACGGTGACCGTGCCAGGCGCGTGGCGATGCTCCTCAATGCCGGCGACGCCGGGTAGTACCGCCAGGGCCAGTAAGTCCAGAGGGGTGTCGGCTGAGAGGGTGACGGCCTGGAAGTGACGGGAACTACGCTGCAAATCGGGCAGAGGGGTGTCGGCTACCAGGCGACCACCGGCGATGAGCAGGGCTCGCGTGCAGAGTTCGGCCAACTCCTCACTGTTACGAGAGGCGATGATGACCGTCATCTCCTGCGCGAGCGAACGGATCAGCGCCTTGAGCGACAGTGCCTGATCCGCCGCCAGTCCCGCAGTCGGCTCGTCCAATAGCAGCAGTGCAGGCGTATGCAGGATGGCCTGGGCGACGGACACCCTACGTTTGGTACATGCGCAGAGCGCGTCGAGGGGAGCATTGAGCGCTGGGTACAAATCCAGTCGTGTCACCGCTTGTTCCACCCGAGCGCGTTTTTCGGCTCCGCAGTAACCACGGAGCGCGGCGATATAGTTGAGAAATGTTTTAACGGACATGGTCGGGTGACTGAGGTCCTTAAAACGTTGGTAGCCGATAACTTGCTTGGCTTTATGTGGATAGATTTGCGCGTTGATCCCGTCGATGTTTATGTGACCGCGGGTTGGGTGTGTCGAACCCGATAGCAAGTTCAACAGCGTGGTCTTAACATCAGGCCCCTCCCCAAATAATCCTAGGCACTCTTGCTGACGGGCACTGAATGAAAAATCGCTGATGATATTTTTCTTGTTCAGGGTTTTAGTCAGATTGCTTATTTCGATCATTTTTTTACCGAATAAGTTAGGCATGACGTAGGGCTAGGATTTAAAAAGGGTACGGTTAATGCTCGCCCTTGGGAACGACGGTCAGTGTTAATAAGACAAGTCCTACGTGCGCGCCAGGTGAGTCACTGAAACAATTGTTTTGTGTTTTTAGATGTTTGTGTTGGTAAGTGTTTATTCGGCGTTTATATGAACATTCGATTCATTTTTAATGAGGCCCGATTACTATGATGCTTCTACGTACCCTTGTTCTTGAACGTAACGGTCAGGATGCTCCGGTCAACGGCGCGCTGCTCTGTGGGTTCGCGGTAGGGCAGATCGCCTCTAACTTCCTTGTGTATAGTCTGGATGAGGAAGTTGAACCTGGAAGCTCCAGGGTTTATATCGCGGCGCTGCGCAAGAAACTCGAACGCTACTTCCTCAGCGGTGTTGAATCCAAGGAAGACCTGCAAATAGCCATGCATGTGTTCAAACAGATTCTTATGTTGGCCGCAGCGTCAGGTACCAAGGCGGCCGGGGTCACCGAAACCCAGGTGCCTTATCATTTTGTCGATCTGAGGGGGTGTAAATTGCCGCCCGCGCGGCCTGAAGATCATCATTCGGTGACCATCAAGAAGGCGCTGGTGATGAAGGTGATCACTTTAGGCATGAATGCCTCCACACTGCCGGCGATCGAAAGTACCTCGTTGATCGTGCCCTCCATTCGCTTTTCCTCCCAAATGATCTCCCCGCCCAAAGCGCCAAACTCATCCGAAGCGGATGCTCAATCGGTGCTTGAACATTCTGTTGAAGAACCTCGACCGCTGCCTGTCGAGCCACCCGAAACGGTCGTTCAGGCTGAGACGCCCATCGCCACCGCGCAAGAACCTGAGCCGTCGCCGCCGCCGCCTTCGAAACTGCCCGCACCGATGGAGCAAAGCGCACTGTTTGAAGTGGACAGCACATTGTCCAGTCTGGCCCGGGTCGCCCATGAGTTGACTCAACAGAAGCTCGCCGCGGCTGAGCGAGAGACCGCGTTGGAGCAGTGGCAGAATCGGCTGTTGCAGGAGCAGAACCAGATCGGCGAGCAGGTCAAGGATCTGGAGCAGCGCACATTTCAACTGCGTGATCAGTCGCAGGACATCCAACGCAAGACCGAGACGCTGGCCGCGTTGAAGTCGCAGTTGTCGGGCCTGCGTCATACGCTGCGGGGCATGTTGCATGAATTGGATCAGGCGTTGGATAGCTAGGAGTGAACGGCCCTGGCTACTTTCTTCGGTTCATTTATTATCAAGCGCAGCCCGTCGACGCCAGGGCCATCCCTGGTGCATCGGTGTTTATGGATATTGCCTGGGGATGCGAGCGTTTGAGTACCAAGCTGATCACCAAAGAAGGTCATGAGGCGCTGAAAAAAGAGCTGGATTACCTGTGGCGCGAGAAGCGCCCGGATACCACGCGCAAAGTGACATGGGCGGCGTCGCTGGGGGACCGCAGCGAAAACGCCGATTATCAGTACAACAAGAAACTGCTGCGTGAGATCGATCGCCGTGTGCGCTACCTGCGCAAGCGTCTCGAAGACATGCGCGTGGTGGAATACGCACCGGAGCAGGAAGGCAAGGTGTTCTTCGGTGCTTGGGTCGAGATTGAAAACGAGCAGGGCGAAACCAAGCGTTTGCGCATTGTCGGCTATGACGAAATTTATGAGCGGATGGATTACATCTCCATCGATTCGCCGATGGCTCGTGCTCTGTTGCGCAAGCAAGTCGACGATGAGGCCATCGTGCAGACGCCAACGGGCGAGGTGTGCTGGTGGATCACCGCGATCGAATATGAGAAGTGAAAGTAACAGGCCCGCCGAGCGGGCCTGAGGTGTCTCAGCCTTCGCGCAGCACCGTCAGCGGGCTGGCATTGAGTGCGCGGCGGGTGCCGAACACGCCTGCGCCGCCAATCAACACGGCACCGATGACGGGCAGCAGCAACAGCCACGGATGAGGCTGCCAGACCAGGTCGAATGCATAGCGGTACAGCGCCCAGGTCACCAGTTCAGTGCCCAGCGCCGCCAACAGTCCGCTCGCGGCGCCCAGTAACCCGAATTCGATGCGCCTGGCTTTGACCAGTAACTTGCGTTCGGCTCCCAACGCGCGCAGCAGCGCACCCTGGCGGATGCGCTCATCCAGCGTCGCTTGCAGGCCGGAGAACAGCACGGCCATCCCGGCGGCCAATACAAACAACAGCACGTACTCCACGGCCAGCGTCACTTGCGCAAGGATGCTGCGCAATTGCTCCAGCAACGCCTCCACCTGCAGGATGGTCACGGCCGGGAAGGCGCGGGCCAGGTCGACGATCTGCTGATCATGACCGGGAGCCAGGTAGAAGCTGGTCAGGTATGTGGTCGGCAGATTCTTCAACGTACCAGGCTGGAAGATCATGAAGAAGTTGGGCTGGAAGTTATCCCAGTTGATGGTGCGCAGACTCGTGACCCGCGCTTCGCGATTTTCCCCACCTATCGTAAAGACCAAATGGTCGTCGAGTTTGAGCTTGAGGCTTTCGGCCACCTTGGCCTCAACCGAGACGCCGGGAATACCATCGGAGGGTTGCTGGGACCACCAAGTGCCCGCCGTCAGGGCATTGCCCGGTGGCAGGTCGGCGGCCCAGGTCAGGCTGAGGTCGCGTTGCACGGCGCGGTCGCCACTGGAGTCCTTGCTGACGATCTCCTGCACCGGTTCGCCGTTGATGCTGATCAGCCGCCCCGGCACCACCGGGTACAGCGGTGCCGATTGCGCCTGGACGTCCAGCAGGCGTGCGCCGAAAGCATCTTTGTCGGTCGGCAGGATGTTCAAGGCAAAATAATTGGGTGCATCTTTGGGCAACTGGTTTTGCCAGGTGTCGAGCAACTCGCCGCGCAACAGTGCGATCAAGCCCATGGACAGCAGTATCAGCCCAAATGCCAGGGCCTGACCGGCGGCGGCCAGCGGGTGGCGCAGCAATTGGCCCAGGCCCAGGCGCCAGGGCAGGGTCGCACCGACTAACAGCCGACGCAGACTTTGCAACAGCAGCAAGAGCAAGCCGCCGAGCACCAATGCGGCCACCACGCCACCTCCCAGCAAGGCGAAGGTGAGCACCAGGTCGAGGCTCAGACGCCACATGATCAGGCCCAAGGCGAACAGCGCAGCTCCGTAGACCATCCAGGTACTGGACGGGATGGGTAGCAGATCGCGGCGCAATACCCGCAGCGGCGGGACGCGCCCTAGCGCAGCCAACGGCGGCAAGGCGAAGCCCGCCAGCGCGACCAGCCCGGTGCCGATTCCTGCCACGGCCGGCAGCAGCCCGCCAGGTGGCACGTCCGCCGGCAGCAGATCCCGCAGGAAATAAAACAGACCGAACTGCGCCAGCCAGCCGAGGAGAGCGCCAGCGAGACTGGCCAGCAGGCCCAGTACGCTCAATTGCAGACTGAACAACAGCATGGCTTCGCGGCGCGACAATCCCAGGCAACGCAACAGCGCGCTGGCGTCAAAGCGTCGCGTGGCAAAGCGGTTGGCCGACAAGGCCACCGCCACCCCCGCCAATAGAACGGCCACCAGGCTGGCCATGTTCAGATAGCGTTCGGCCTTGCCCAGGGCGCCGCCGATCTGTTGGTTGCCGTCTCGGGAATCCTGCAAGCGCTGGTTGGCGGCGAGGCCGGGCTTGATCAGGTCGCGATAGGTTTGCAGCGCGGTACTGCCCTGGGGCGCGCGCCACAGTTCGCGGTAGCTGACGCGGCTGCCGGGCTGTACCACGCCGGTGGCTTGCAGGTCGGCGAGGTTGATCATCACCCTGGGGGTGAGGCTGTAGAAGTTGCCGGCGCGGTCCGGTTCATAAGTAAGTACCCGCGCCAGGCGCAGGGTTTTCATGCCCACGTCGATGCTGTCGCCGACTTTTAGGTCGAGGGCCGTCAGCAGCCGCGCTTCTACCCAGGCTTCGCCGGGTTTCGGGCCGCCGCCTGGGGTTTCCTCGGCAAAGGGCGCGGCGGCACTCTTGAGCGCGCCACGCAGCGGGTACTGCTCGTTGACCGCCTTGATGCTGGAGAGCTGGATACCATTGTCGGTGGCAATCACGCTGGAGAATTCCACCACCCGGGCATGATCCAGGCCCAGCTCGGTACCGGACTTGATTTGCTCAGGGCGGGCGGGCGAGCTGCCTTCCAGCACCAGGTCGGCGCCGAGGAACTCGGTAGCGCGCAGTAGCATCGCGCCGTTGAGGCGGGCGCCGAAGTAGCCGATGGCGGTGCTGGCGGCCACGGCGACCAGCAGGGCAAAGAACAACACGCGCAATTCGCCGGCACGGGCATCGCGCAGTAATTGGCGCAGGGCAAGGCTGAACAGACGCAACAGCGGCAAACGTGCCATCAAGGCTCCAGGGGCGCGACCATCAGGCCGGCTTCAAGGCGGATCAGGCGTCGGCA
>Ga0308172_1000705_pt1 | contig 34383 bp, 29 predicted proteins | sample PhyGR2_FD_202134 | JGI IMG/M metagenome (GOLD analysis project Ga0308172, IMG submission 202134) | Phyllosphere microbial communities from UC Gill Tract Community Farm, Albany, California, United States - DLSLSG.R2 | ecosystem: Host-associated > Plants > Phyllosphere > Unclassified | place: USA... | reverse complement strand
CTGGCGGCGATAGCGCGGTGGTCCCACCTGACCCCATGCCGAACTCAGAAGTGAAACGCCGTAGCGCCGATGGTAGTGTGGGGTCTCCCCATGCGAGAGTAGGGAACTGCCAGGCTTTAAATAAAACGAATAGGCCATCCGAAAGGATGGCCTTTTTGTTTTGTTTAAATTTTGTCGGTAAGCGTCTCGATAGAGTAGGACAACATCGTCGGGAACGATGTTGAACAACGCGACGCGTTGGCCCGAAGGGCGCTGGGCAGGAAGCCCAGCGTAAACTGCCAGGCTTTAATTAAAGTAAAGAACCTCAGTCGAAAGACTGGGGTTTTTTGCTATGGGGAATTTGAATAAATCATCGTCATTATTGATATTAATTATCAATTGCATTGACATATTTTCTGCTCTATCTAGAATGCGAATCTCTTATTTCCGCTTGGATGCGCATTATGAAAAACATTTCTCTGGTTATTATTTCCTCTATTTTGTCATTTACCAGCCATTGTTCAGTAGCAAAAGAGCCAACAAAGGCTGTGATCGCTCATGTAACTGCATCGACAGCAGATACATTGAGCATTACACACGCTGCTGGCGTCACTCAAATCCATAAGAACCCACAACGTGTCATTCTGTTTGATTTTGGTACCTATGATTCACTGGAAAAGCTAGGGCTGACAAGCCACGTCGTTGGTTTGCCAAAATCAATACCTAGCTATATAAAAGGCAAAGTATCATCATCAATGACTGAAGTTGGGGGAATGAAAGACCCTGATTTAAATGCGATTGCACTGTTACAGCCTGATTTGATTATTATTACGGGCCGTCAAGGCAATTCATATGATGCGCTTTCCGCTATCGCACCAACGATTAGTTTAGCTACTGATCAGAATACATATTTTGCATCCGTGAAGACAAATGCGGAATTATTAGGCCAGATTTTTGATAAAAAAGATGACGTTGCTCGTTATATCGAGGCTTTATCTCATCAAATAGCGTCTATAAAGTCTGATAAAGCGCCGGAGAATCTTACTGCTTTAACGTTGATACATAACAATGATAATTTTGGCGTGACTCACCAGCCTATTGTTTTTGATGTATTAGGGATGAAACAGGCAAAGGTTATCTTGCCCACATCAGATAATAGTCATAAGAAGCGCGTACCGCTAACAACGCACGACATCGCTCAGGCAAATCCGAATATTATCTTCGTTGTGGACCGCAGCGCGGCTATTGGCACAACGCCGTTGGATAAAGCAAAATTTGAAGATGATAATCTGCGTTCTACATCGGCTTTTAAAAATGGAAAGATCGTTTATCTGACGCCTGATCTTTGGTATTTATCGGGGGCAGGTTTAGAGAGCACAGCCGCACAATTAACTGAGGTAGCAAACGCACTTTAGCAGTGAGCTGCAATTAACGGCGGTATAAGATAATGCCGCCATTTTTATTCTCTTTTGGCTACACATCTATTTATCCAAAAATTCAAAGAAGGATCGGTTAGACTAAGCGTAGTTTAGTCAGGATGAGATCCTTGTTTCATGTCTAATAGCCGTACATCGCTTACCAAATTCACTACATTTGGAATCAACGCCAAAGCCAAAGATATTATTGTTGCCACATCACCGGATTCTTTAGCGGAATTCTGGCGCATAGCAGTCGATCGGCATGATCCTGTGTTGATCTTAGGCGAGGGTAGTAACGTATTATTTTTAGAAGACTTTTCTGGAACCATACTACTTAATCGCATCAAAGGTATCACTATTACGGAAGACGGTGATAGCTGGCGACTTCATGTGGGGGCTGGAGAGAATTGGCATGAGCTGGTGAAGTATTCACTTGAACAGGGCATGTCTGGGCTTGAAAACCTCGCGTTGATCCCAGGATGTGCGGGCTCTGCACCTATTCAAAATATTGGTGCTTATGGGATTGAATTCCAAAGAGTTTGTGACTACGTCGATGTATTGAATTTACGTACGAATGAAGTCTTTCGCTTAACCGCTGATGAATGCCAGTTTGGCTATCGGGAAAGCATTTTCAAGCACAGCTATCGTGATGGCTACGCCATCATCGCTGTTGGTTTACGTTTAGATAAGTTATGGCAGCCCGTACTGAACTATGGTGACTTAGCCCAGCTGCCTCGTGAAACGGTAACGCCGAAGCAGGTCTTTGATTCAGTTTGTCATATGCGTAAGACCAAACTGCCAGATCCGCACGAAACGGGTAATGCCGGTAGTTTCTTTAAAAACCCGGTTGTGACGGCAGCCGTTGCGGCGCAAATTAAAGCGATATTCCCTGATGCCCCTATGTACCCACAAGCATCGGGCGATATGAAGCTCGCTGCGGGTTGGCTTATAGACCGCTGTGACCTCAAAGGATTTCAGGTTGGCGGAGCCGCAGTGCATCAGAAACAGGCATTGGTTTTAATTAATAAAGATCATGCTACGAGTGCTGACGTTGCTATGTTGGCGCAAGCTGTCCGCAACAGGGTTGCAGAGAAATTTGATGTGTGGCTAGAACCTGAGGTTCGTTTTATATCGGCTACTGGTGAAGTTAACGCGGTTGAGGTTTTGTCATGAAAGATATCAGCGTGCCCCTACGTTTAATCAACATTCTCTCCGATGGTGAGTTTCATTCAGGTGAATACTTGGGTGAGCTGATGGGAATGAGCCGAGCGGGCGTCAATAAGCATATCCAGACAATCCGTGACTGGGGAATCGATGTTTTTACGGTTCCTGGAAAAGGTTATAGTCTGCCATCACCGATGCAGTTACTTGATGAGCAAGAAATTACGAAACAACTACCCGAAGGTGGAGTGACGGTACTCCCGGTGGTTGATTCCACTAATCAGTATCTACTCGATCGTATACACGAGCTGTGCTCTGGTGATGCATGCGTCGCTGAGTATCAGCAAGCGGGCCGTGGACGTCGTGGCCGGCACTGGTTTTCACCTTTTGGTGCTAATCTGTATCTCTCTATGTTTTGGCGTTTAGAGCAAGGACCTGCAGCGGCGATGGGCTTAAGTTTGGTGATTGGGATCGTGATGGCTGAAGTGCTGCGCGAGCTTGGTGCTCCGGATGTGAAGGTGAAGTGGCCAAACGATCTTTATCTCAACGATAAGAAATTAGCGGGCATTCTCGTCGAGTTGACGGGAAAAACCGGTGATGCAGCGAATATTGTTATTGGCGCTGGCATCAATTTATCTATGCGCTCTCCAGATACTTCGATAGTCAATCAACAGTGGATTAATCTTCAGGAAGCTGGCGTTAAAATCAATCGTAATGAGCTAGTTGCCCAGTTATTGAAGCGGCTGCGAGATACTTTGATTGATTTTGAAACACGTGGTTTGGCACCGTTTGTCGAACGCTGGCGTGAGCTTGATAATTTTATCGACCGTCCGGTTAATTTGCTGATTGGTGAGCAAAAAATTTATGGGATCGCTCGCGGCATCGATGCTCAAGGAGCGTTACTTCTAGACCGAGAAGGTGAAGTGACACCATTCATCGGCGGTGAAATTTCACTGCGCGGCGCATAACAAAAAGGGCATCAAAAATGATGCCCTATTCCAGTAAATCTCAGCGGGTTATTTACGCAGACGCACGCTTTCAACGGCGTGGTTTCCACCCTTAGTCATGATCAGACTTGCGCGTTCACGCGTGGGAAGGATGTTTTGTGTTAAGTTTAGCCCGTTGATCTCTTTCCATAAATTTGTTGCTATTTCAACAGCTTCCGATTCCGGTAACTGAGAGTAGTGGTGGAAATATGAATCCGGGTTAGAAAATGCACCTTGGCGGAATTTCAAGAATCGATTGATATACCAGCCTTGGAGCAAATCCTCTGGCGCATCGACATAAATTGAGAAATCTACAAAGTCAGACACGAAAACACGATGTGGATCGTGTGGGTAATCCATGCCGCTTTGCAGAACATTCAATCCTTCCAGAATAAGAATATCTGGCTGCTCAATGACTTTGCAGCTGTCAGGAATAATGTCGTAGATCAGGTGAGAATACTGCGGAGCCGTCACTCGCGGTGCACCGGATTTAATCTCAGAAACAAAGCGCACAAGATTTTGAATATCGTACGATTGCGGGAATCCTTTTTTCTTCATCAAACCGCGTTCTTGCAGCACTTTATTCGGATGCAGGAAACCATCAGTTGTCAGTAGTTCAACTTTACGGTGCTCTGGCCAGCGGCTCAATAGAGCCTGTAATACGCGAGCCGTCGTGCTTTTCCCAACAGCTACGCTACCTGCAATCCCAATAATATACGGGATGCGCGGACCGTTAGTGCCTAAAAACTGTTCGAGAACGGCTTGGCGGCGAACGTTTGAGCTGAAATAGAAATTAAGTAGGCGAGAAAGTGGCAGATAGATTTGAGCAACTTCTTCTAACGAAAGATCTTCGTTAATACCCTTTAGATTAGCAATTTGTTCTTCCGTCAGTGTTAATGGAACGGAGTTACGCAGTGCAGCCCATTGTTGGCGACTAAACTGTAGATACGGTGTCGCCAAAGATTGATCTTTCTTCATATGCCCAATTCTGCCTGTTAGCGCGGGTCGGGAACGGCGACAGACGCCAACTCCAGATGGATAACGAGCTGCACATTATAATCAGCTTCGCTACGGCCGTAGTGTTTTTTTTTAAAACTTTGACTCAATCTACGTAATGGTTGTAATGCGATCAAGAGATAAGGGGAATGTAAGAAAGGAAAAAAGCGGAGGCTAAAAATAAATGTGCCCCCGCTAGGAGAACTCAGCTAGCTTTTGCAGGTTGGACAACGGAGAAGAGGCGTTTGTAGTAGATCGCGGTAGGGTGGTATTGACCGTCGGGTGTGCAGGCATAGTCAGGGATTTCTCCCATGCATCGATACCCTTCCGTTCGATAGAAAGCTTCAGCAGCCGATCCCGCTTGAGTATCTAAATAGAGTAAGCCTCGATGTGCCTGCATCGCTGACTTTTCAAGTGTGGTAATCAGCTGGTGCGCAACCCCTAAGCGGCGTGCGCTGCTGTGAACCATGAGTTTTTGAATTTCAGCCCGATTGCGGCCATTAGGCTTCTGGCAAAGAGAAAGCTGCACTGTACCAATCACACGATGCTCATCACGGGCTATCCATAATAACAGCTCTCCTTTGGCAATCAGGGGCCGCAGGCTATGGAAGTAGCATTCAGCATCATAATGATCAATCTGTGTGTCATATCCCAAAGAGGCACCGTTAGCGACCGCGTCGGTCAAAAGCAGAGCAAGTTCACTGCGGTATACTGGTAATGTGGCATCGTTAAGCAGCACAATTTTCATTGGCGATTCCTCCAGAACGGGTCATGACTTGGTATAAGCAAAGAGCAGGCCAAGTTGCAGAACTGCTAATTACGTGGGGGAGTCAGCCTAATAAGTGTAGCTTTTGCTTTGCGTTGGTGCAGAAAGCATAAAATTAATGCACCAGAAAAGTGTGATTATGATCAAAATCTTTATTTTTGAACACGCCGCCGTGGCTGTGAACCCTGAGATGTTGAATGATGTGAGGCGGCTTGTAGGGACTAAAATCATGCTATTTTGTGAGCAATTAAACGGTCTAAAAGACGTTTTTGACTGTTTTCTGACCGAAGGTGCGCAAAATTGAATTTTTTTGTTGCATAGAGCACGATCACTACCTAGAATGCGACCCACTTGATGCCGGCTTAGCTCAGTTGGTAGAGCAACTGACTTGTAATCAGTAGGTCACCAGTTCGATTCCGGTAGCCGGCACCATCAAGTAAAAGCAACACCAAGTGGTGGGGTTCCCGAGCGGCCAAAGGGAGCAGACTGTAAATCTGCCGTCTCAGACTTCGAAGGTTCGAATCCTTCCCCCACCACCATTTATTCGCCTTAGAGATAGGGCCTGAGGTGTGGTTTAATCCTACATCTCAAAATGTATCAGTGAAGATCTCACTTCATCGATACAAAACTCTACAGAACAATCAGGTAGCCGAGTTCTAGGATGCGGGCATCGTATAATGGCTATTACCTCAGCCTTCCAAGCTGATGATGCGGGTTCGATTCCCGCTGCCCGCTCCAAGTATTGCTGATATGGCTCAGTTGGTAGAGCGCACCCTTGGTAAGGGTGAGGTCCCCAGTTCGACTCTGGGTATCAGCACCACTTCTTTTCTCCTCCTCTGATTTCATTCTGTAAAATATTCAGCTAGTGCATACAAATCATTTGCTTGGTTGATGTGGTGATATCACCGATTTATCCGTGTCTTAGAGGGACAATCGATGTCTAAAGAAAAGTTTGAACGTACAAAACCGCACGTTAACGTCGGTACTATCGGCCACGTTGACCATGGTAAAACAACGCTGACCGCTGCAATCACTACCGTTCTGGCTAAAACCTACGGTGGTTCTGCTCGTGCATTCGATCAGATCGATAACGCACCAGAAGAAAAAGCTCGTGGTATCACCATCAACACTTCTCACGTTGAATACGACACCCCGACTCGCCACTACGCACACGTAGACTGCCCAGGCCACGCCGACTATGTTAAAAACATGATCACCGGTGCTGCGCAGATGGACGGCGCGATCCTGGTTGTTGCTGCGACTGACGGCCCTATGCCTCAGACTCGTGAGCACATCCTGCTGGGTCGTCAGGTAGGCGTTCCTTACATCATCGTGTTCCTGAACAAATGCGACATGGTTGATGATGAAGAGCTGCTGGAACTGGTAGAAATGGAAGTTCGTGAACTTCTGTCTCAGTACGACTTCCCTGGCGATGATACTCCAATCATCCGTGGTTCTGCTCTGAAAGCGCTGGAAGGTGCACCAGAGTGGGAAGCTAAGATCGTAGAACTGGCTGAAACTCTGGATTCTTATATTCCACAGCCAGAACGTGCTATCGATAAGCCATTCCTACTGCCAATCGAAGACGTATTCTCTATCTCTGGCCGTGGTACAGTTGTTACCGGTCGTGTAGAGCGCGGTATCGTTAAAGTTGGTGAAGAAGTTGAGATTGTTGGTATCAAAGATACCGTTAAATCAACTTGTACCGGCGTTGAAATGTTCCGTAAACTGCTGGACGAAGGTCGTGCAGGCGAGAACGTAGGTGTTCTGCTGCGTGGTATCAAGCGTGAAGATATCGAACGTGGTCAGGTTCTGGCTAAGCCAGGCACTATCAAGCCACACACCAAGTTCGAATCAGAAGTTTATATTCTGAGCAAAGATGAAGGCGGCCGTCATACTCCGTTCTTCAAAGGCTACCGTCCACAGTTCTACTTCCGTACAACTGACGTGACCGGTACCATCGAACTGCCAGAAGGCGTGGAAATGGTAATGCCAGGTGATAACATTCAAATGACTGTTAACCTGATCCACCCAATCGCAATGGATGATGGTCTGCGTTTCGCAATCCGCGAAGGCGGCCGTACCGTTGGTGCTGGTGTTGTTGCTAAAGTCATCGAATAAGATTTGACGCGACACGCGATAAAAGGGCATCATTTGATGCCCTTTTTCTACGCTAGTGATACTAGAACCTATCTCATCAGTAGTTTTAGCGTCATAATTACAGGTGAGATGGGCTCTGATAGTACGGCGTATCGTGCCGAATAGCGGATCATTTATCTGATCTTGCTCTTTCTTTGAAGAGGTAACCGCGCTTATCGCGTTTGTTTCTTGTAAGATACCCATTCGGTTTGGTTTGCCTCGCGTTGCGGGGCGAAGTTGTTTTTCACAATCTAGTGACAGGTTGGTTTATGAGTGCGAATACCGATGCTCAAGGGAGCGGGCGCGGCCTACAAGCGCTAAAATGGCTGGTTGTCGCCGTGCTGCTGATCGTGGCCATCGTAGGTAACTTCCTTTACCGTGATGTGAGTCTGCCACTGCGCGCGATGGCTGTAGTCGTGATTATCGCAATTGCTGGTGCCGTAGCATTATTGACAACTCAAGGTAAGGCTACCGTGGCATTTGCCCGTGAAGCGCGTACCGAAATGCGCAAGGTCATCTGGCCAACGCGTCAGGAAACGTTGCACACAACATTGATCGTGGCTGCGGTCACCGCCGTCATGTCACTGATTCTGTGGGGGCTGGATGGTATTCTGGTCCGTTTAGTTTCGTTTATTACTGGCCTGAGGTTCTAAGATGTCTGAAGCCCCTAAAAAGCGTTGGTACGTCGTTCAGGCGTTTTCCGGTTTTGAAGGCCGTGTAGCTCAATCGCTGCGCGAGCACATTAAACTGCACAACATGGAAGAGTTGTTCGGTGAAGTCATGGTTCCGACAGAAGAAGTTGTCGAAATCCGTGGCGGGCAACGTCGCAAAAGCGAGCGTAAATTTTTCCCTGGTTACGTGTTAGTTCAGATGGTAATGGAAGATGCCAGCTGGCACTTAGTGCGTAGCGTGCCGCGTGTGATGGGCTTCATCGGCGGAACTTCTGATCGTCCAGCTCCAATCAGTGACAAAGAAGTTGATGCTATCATGAACCGTCTGCAGCAGGTTGGTGATAAGCCTCGTCCGAAAACTCTGTTCGAGCCAGGCGAAATGGTCCGCGTCAGCGATGGTCCATTTGCCGACTTTAACGGCGTGGTTGAAGAAGTTGACTACGAAAAAAGCCGCCTGAAAGTCTCTGTTTCTATCTTTGGTCGTGCGACCCCAGTAGAACTGGACTTTAGCCAGGTCGAAAAAGGCTGATAAATAATTAAGCGATCGCTATGATTGCTGATTGCCAGAGGCGCGAAATTGAACTACAATTTCGCGCCTTTTGTTTTTATGCGCACCACATTTTCGAATGTATCGCGTGTAAACGTTTTGCAAATAACGGGGAGCCTTTTTGAGGCGTTATCACCCAATCGAGGATATTTACCATGGCCAAGAAAGTACAAGCCTACGTTAAGCTGCAAGTTGCAGCTGGTATGGCAAACCCAAGTCCGCCAGTTGGTCCAGCTCTGGGTCAGCAAGGCGTTAACATCATGGAATTCTGTAAGGCGTTCAATGCTAAGACTGACAGCGTTGAAAAAGGTCTGCCGATCCCTGTTGTTATTACCGTTTATTCTGACCGTTCTTTCACCTTCGTTACCAAAACTCCTCCAGCAGCAGTACTGCTGAAGAAAGCAGCTGGTATCAAGTCTGGTTCTGGCAAGCCGAACAAAGACAAAGTAGGTAAAGTAACGAGTGCTCAGGTTCGTGAAATCGCAGAAACCAAAGCTGCGGACATGACTGGTTCTGACGTTGAAGCGATGATTCGCTCCATCGAAGGTACTGCTCGTTCCATGGGCCTGGTAGTGGAGGACTAAGAAATGGCTAAGCTGACCAAGCGCATGCGCGTGATCCGTGACAAAGTTGATGTTACTAAACAATATGACATCACCGAAGCCGTTGCTCTGTTAAAAGAGCTGGCCACTGCTAAATTCGTTGAAAGCGTTGACGTTGCTGTCAACCTTGGCATCGATGCTCGTAAATCTGACCAAAACGTACGTGGTGCTACCGTTCTGCCACACGGCACCGGTCGTTCAGTACGCGTTGCTGTATTTGCTCAGGGTGCGAACGCTGAAGCTGCTAAAGCTGCAGGCGCAGAACTGGTAGGTATGGAAGATCTGGCTGACCAGATCAAAAAAGGCGAAATGAACTTCGACGTTGTTATCGCATCTCCAGATGCAATGCGCGTTGTTGGCCAGTTGGGTCAGGTTCTGGGCCCACGCGGCCTGATGCCAAACCCTAAAGTTGGTACTGTAACTCCTAACGTTGCTGAAGCAGTTAAGAATGCTAAAGCAGGTCAGGTTCGTTATCGTAACGACAAAAACGGCATCATTCACAGCACCATCGGCAAAGTTGATTTCGACTCTAACCAGTTGAAAGAAAACTTGGAAGCTCTGCTGGTTGCTCTGAAGAAAGCTAAACCTGCGACTGCTAAAGGCGTTTTCATCAAGAAAATCAGCCTGTCCACCACCATGGGTGCTGGCGTAGCAATCGAACAGGGTAGCCTGACCGCAGTAGCTAACTAATTCTCTCAGAGAATAGCTAATTGCGTTTTCGCTTTACGCGGGCGCGAGATTTGTATAAAATCTGACGCCCGCGCATTCTTTAATGAATATAAAGCGAACGAATTTTCGGTTGGAGTCTGGCCTTATCCAGACCTCCGTCCAAGACCGCAGGTGCATCGAAAGATGCTTAATCGTCCTGCGTAGACGGTGACAGAACCTAAAAAATCTTTTGATTACTGGATTCTGCTCACCGTATTTAACGCCTAGACCGTTTTCGGTTTTAGGTGATGTGAGTTCCGGGGAATCCTCCCCGGCCAAAATCCAGGAGCTAAAGCTAATGGCATTAAATCTTCAAGACAAACAAGCGATTGTTGCTGAAGTCATCGAAGTAGCCAAAGGCGCGCACTCTGCTGTTATTGCTGACTCTCGTGGCGTAACAGTAGATAAGATGACTGAACTGCGTAAAGCAGGTCGTGAAGCTGGCGTTTACATGCGTGTTGTTCGCAACACCTTGATGCGTCGCATCGTTGAAGGCACTCCTTTCGAATGCCTGAAAGACACGTTTGTTGGTCCAACCTTAGTTGCATTTTCTATGGAACACCCGGGCGCTGCTGCTCGTCTGTTCAAAGATTTCGCGAAAGCGAATGCAAAATTTGAGGTTAAAGCTGCAGCCTTTGAAGGTGAGTTGATTCCAGCGGCCCAGATCGACCGCCTGGCAACTCTGCCAACTTACGAAGAAGCAATCGCACGCCTGATGGCAGCCATGAAAGAAGCCTCTGCAGGCAAATTGGTTCGCACTCTCGCTGCTCTGCGCGATCAGAAAGAAGCTGCTTAATCAGCCTTTCTTTTCTAACGCGTTTGCTTACGTATAATCTATTTCTGAATTTTAGGAACAATTTTTATGTCTATCTCTAAAGACGATATCTTGAATGCAGTTTCCGAAATGTCTGTAATGGACGTTGTTGAACTGATCTCCATGATGGAAGAGAAGTTCGGTGTTTCTGCTGCTGCAGCTGTAGCTGTTGCTGCGGGTCCAGCTGAAGCTGCTGAAGAAAAAACTGAATTTGACGTTATTCTGAAAGCTGTTGGCGCTAACAAAGTTGCAGTGATCAAAGCTGTACGTGGCGCAACTGGTCTGGGCTTGAAAGAAGCTAAAGATCTGGTTGAATCTGCACCAGCTACACTGAAAGAAGGCGTTAGCAAAGATGACGCTGAAGGCCTGAAAAAATCTCTGGAAGAAGCTGGCGCTGAAGTTGAAGTTAAATAAGCCAACTCTTTTGGTAGCAGCCTAAGCAATTAGGCTGATGGCTGGTGACTTTTTGGTCACCAGCCTTTTTGCGCTGTAAAGGATGCTCGTGGTATTTCACACTGTTTGGCCACTAGTATTCCCTCAATACTTGTTTCTATCTTCGACTTAATATATTGCGGCTTTCCACTTTGGGAGTTCCGGAGTAAAGCGTAACGAAATGGTTTAAGAGTGATAGAAACAAGTATTGCGAAAGGTGTTTCTGCCTTTCGGTCACAAAATGGTGTTGCATGAACTGTCCTACTAGGACGGACAGAGTGGGTCACTGATCAGCGAGCTGAGGAACCCTATGGTTTACTCCTATACCGAGAAAAAACGTATTCGTAAGGATTTTGGTAAGCGTCCACAAGTTTTGGACATACCTTATCTCCTTTCTATCCAGCTTGACTCGTTCCAGAAATTTATCGAGCAAGATCCGGAAGGGCAACACGGCCTGGAAGCAGCATTCCGTTCCGTATTCCCAATCCAGAGTTACAGTGGTAATTCCGAGCTGCAGTATGTCAGCTATCGTCTCGGTGAGCCGGTATTCGATGTTAAAGAATGCCAGATCCGTGGCGTAACTTACTCCGCTCCGCTGCGCGTTAAACTGCGTCTGGTGATTTACGAGCGTGAGGCGCCGGAAGGCACCGTTAAAGACATCAAAGAACAAGAAGTCTACATGGGTGAAATTCCACTCATGACTGATAACGGTACTTTCGTTATCAACGGTACTGAGCGCGTAATCGTATCTCAGTTACACCGTAGCCCAGGCGTGTTCTTTGACAGCGATAAGGGTAAAACCCATTCATCGGGTAAAGTGCTGTATAACGCACGTATCATCCCTTACCGTGGTTCATGGTTAGATTTCGAATTCGATCCGAAAGACAACCTGTTTGTGCGTATTGACCGTCGCCGTAAATTACCTGCGACCATTATTCTGCGCGCATTGAACTTTACGACTGAGCAGATCCTTGACCTGTTCTTCGACAAAGTTGTCTTCGAGATTCGTGACAATAAACTGCAGATGGAGCTGGTTCCAGAACGTCTGCGTGGCGAAACTGCGTCCTTCGATATCGAAGCTGACGGCAAGGTCTATGTTGAAAAAGGCCGCCGTATTACCGCACGCCACATTCGCCAATTGGAAAAAGACGGCATTACGCTGATCGAAGTTCCAGTTGAGTACATTGCTGGTAAAGTCGTCGCTAAAGATTTCATCGACGAAAATACCGGTGAGCTGATCTGTGCAGCCAACATGGAGCTGTCACTGGATCTGCTGGCTAAGCTGAGCCAAGCGGGTTACAAGCGTATCGAAACGCTGTTCACCAACGACTTGGATCACGGTGCTTATATTTCTGAGACCATTCGCGTCGATCCAACTAGCGACCGCTTAAGCGCGCTGGTTGAAATCTATCGCATGATGCGTCCTGGTGAGCCACCAACACGCGAAGCAGCTGAAAACCTGTTCGAGAACCTGTTCTTCTCCGAAGACCGCTATGATCTGTCTGCGGTTGGTCGTATGAAGTTCAACCGTTCTCTGCTGCGTGAAGAGATTGAAGGCTCCGGTATCCTGAGCAAAGACGACATCATTGAAGTGATGCGTAAACTCATCGATATCCGTAACGGTAAAGGCGAAGTGGACGATATCGACCACTTGGGTAACCGTCGTATCCGTTCCGTGGGCGAAATGGCTGAGAACCAGTTCCGTGTAGGTCTGGTACGTGTTGAGCGTGCAGTTAAAGAGCGTCTGTCTTTGGGCGACCTCGATATGCTGATGCCTCAGGACATGATCAACGCCAAGCCAATTTCTGCAGCCGTTAAAGAGTTCTTTGGTTCCAGCCAGCTGTCTCAGTTCATGGACCAAAACAACCCGCTGTCAGAAATTACGCATAAGCGTCGTATCTCCGCGTTGGGCCCAGGTGGTTTGACTCGTGAGCGCGCAGGCTTTGAAGTTCGAGACGTTCATCCGACTCACTACGGTCGAGTATGTCCAATCGAAACGCCTGAAGGTCCAAACATCGGTCTGATCAACTCCCTGTCTGTTTATGCACAGACTAACGAATACGGCTTCTTGGAAACCCCATACCGCCGCGTTCGTGATGGAATTGTAACTGATGAGATTCATTACCTGTCTGCTATCGAAGAAGGCAACTACGTCATCGCTCAGGCGAACTCCAACTTGGACGACGAAGGCCGCTTTGTAGAAGATCTGGTTACTTGCCGTAGCAAAGGCGAATCAAGTTTGTTCAGCCGCGATCAGGTTGACTACATGGACGTTTCCACCCAGCAGGTGGTTTCTGTCGGTGCTTCCCTGATCCCGTTCTTGGAACACGATGACGCCAACCGTGCATTGATGGGTGCGAACATGCAACGTCAGGCCGTTCCAACTCTGCGTGCTGATAAGCCGCTGGTTGGTACCGGTATGGAACGTGCTGTAGCCGTTGACTCCGGTGTTACCGCTGTTGCTAAACGTGGTGGTGTGATCCAGTACGTGGATGCTTCTCGTATCGTTATCAAAGTTAACGAAGATGAGATGTACCCAGGCGAAGCAGGCATTGATATTTATAACCTGACCAAATACACCCGTTCTAACCAGAACACCTGCATCAGCCAGATGCCGTGTGTCAATCTGGGTGAACCAATTGAACGTGGCGACGTGCTGGCTGACGGCCCGTCTACCGATCTGGGTGAATTGGCTCTGGGTCAGAACATGCGCGTGGCATTCATGCCATGGAACGGTTACAACTTCGAAGACTCCATCTTGGTGTCTGAGCGTGTTGTACAGGAAGACCGCTTCACGTCTATCCACATCCAGGAACTGGCCTGTGTGTCTCGTGACACCAAACTGGGGCCTGAAGAGATCACCGCTGACATCCCTAACGTGGGTGAAGCTGCGCTCTCTAAACTGGATGAATCCGGTATCGTTTATATCGGTGCAGAAGTGAAAGGTGGTGACATTCTGGTTGGTAAAGTAACGCCTAAAGGCGAAACTCAGCTGACTCCAGAAGAGAAACTACTGCGCGCGATCTTCGGTGAGAAAGCATCTGATGTTAAAGATTCTTCTCTGCGCGTTCCAAACAGCGTTTCTGGTACCGTTATCGACGTACAGGTCTTTACTCGCGACGGCGTAGAAAAAGACAAACGTGCGCTTGAAATCGAAGAGATGCAGCTGAAGCAGGCTAAGAAAGACCTGACTGAAGAACTGCAGATCTTGGAAGCTGGCTTGTTTGCCCGTATCCATGACGTGCTGGTATCTGGTGGTGTTGAAGCTGAGAAATTGGCTAAGCTGCCACGCGACCGCTGGTTAGAACTGGGTCTGGCTGATGAAGCTAAACAGAACCAGCTCGAGCAGTTGGCTGAGCAGTACGACGAACTGAAATCTGATTTCGAGAAGAAACTGGATGCTAAGCGTCGTAAGATCACTCAGGGCGACGATCTGGCTCCAGGTGTACTGAAAATTGTTAAGGTTTATCTGGCTGTTAAACGTCAGATCCAGCCTGGTGACAAGATGGCAGGCCGCCACGGTAACAAAGGTGTTATCTCTAAGATCAACCCGATCGAAGATATGCCTTACGATGAAAACGGTACTCCGGTAGACATCGTACTGAACCCGCTGGGCGTACCATCACGTATGAACATCGGTCAGATCCTGGAAACCCACTTGGGTATGGCTGCAAAAGGTATTGGTGAGAAAATTAACGCCATGCTGAAGCAGCAGCAGGAAGTGGCCAAGCTGCGTGAGTTCATTCAGAAAGCCTACGATCTGGGCGATAACACGCGTCAGACCGTTGATCTGAACACCTTTACCGATGACGAAGTTATGCGTCTGGCTGAGAACCTGAAAAAAGGTCTGCCAATCGCAACACCAGTCTTCGATGGTGCGAAAGAGAAAGAAATCAAAGAGCTTCTGACATTAGGTGGCATCCCTACCTCTGGTCAGATCACGCTGTTTGATGGCCGTACCGGCGAGCAGTTTGAGCGTCAGGTTACTGTCGGCTACATGTATATGCTGAAACTGAACCACTTGGTTGATGACAAAATGCATGCGCGTTCTACCGGTTCTTACAGCTTGGTTACTCAGCAGCCGCTGGGTGGTAAAGCTCAGTTCGGTGGTCAGCGCTTCGGTGAGATGGAAGTATGGGCACTGGAAGCGTATGGCGCTGCCTACACGCTGCAGGAAATGCTGACCGTCAAGTCCGACGATGTAAACGGCCGTACCAAGATGTACAAAAACATCGTGGATGGCGACCACCGTATGGAACCAGGCATGCCGGAATCCTTCAACGTATTGTTGAAAGAAATCCGCTCGCTCGGTATTAACATTGAGCTGGAAGACGAGTAATTCGTTCATTCGAATTGCAAGTAACACCAGCCGCTAAGCGCCCTGTGAAAGCGGGGCGCTTAGTCAGTGGTTGCACTGGTCACAGGGGCATTTGGGTGGTATCCGAATGCCCAACAGGTCTAACTCCGACAGGAGCCAATCCGTGAAAGACTTACTGAAGTTTCTGAAAGCTCAAACTAAGACCGAAGAGTTTGACGCGATCAAAATTGCTCTGGCCTCGCCAGACATGATCCGTTCTTGGTCTTTCGGCGAAGTTAAGAAGCCGGAAACCATTAACTACCGTACGTTCAAACCAGAACGTGACGGCCTTTTCTGCGCCCGTATCTTTGGGCCGGTAAAAGATTACGAATGCCTGTGCGGTAAGTACAAGCGTTTGAAACACCGCGGTGTTATCTGCGAAAAATGTGGTGTTGAAGTTACTCAGACTAAAGTACGTCGTGAGCGTATGGGCCATATCGAACTGGCTTCTCCGACTGCACATATCTGGTTCCTGAAATCACTGCCATCCCGTATCGGCTTGCTGTTAGACATGCCGCTGCGTGATATTGAACGCGTTCTGTATTTTGAGTCTTATGTCGTTGTCGAAGGCGGCATGACCAATCTGGAACGTCGTCAGATCTTGACTGAAGAGCAGTATCTGGACGCTCTGGAAGAGTTCGGTGACGAATTCGATGCGAAGATGGGTGCTGAAGCTATCCAAGGCCTGTTGAAAAACATGGATCTGGAAGCGGAATGCGAACAGCTGCGCGAAGAGTTGAACGAAACCAACTCCGAAACCAAACGTAAAAAGCTGACCAAGCGTATCAAGCTGCTGGAAGCGTTCGTTCAATCTGGTAACAAACCAGAGTGGATGATCCTGACCGTTCTGCCGGTTCTGCCGCCAGATCTGCGCCCATTGGTACCGCTGGACGGCGGTCGTTTTGCGACTTCTGACCTGAACGATCTGTATCGTCGCGTCATTAACCGTAACAACCGTCTGAAACGTCTGCTGGATCTGGCTGCGCCGGACATCATCGTACGCAACGAAAAACGTATGCTTCAGGAAGCGGTTGACGCCCTGTTGGATAACGGTCGTCGCGGCCGTGCGATCACCGGTTCAAACAAACGTCCTCTGAAATCTTTGGCCGATATGATCAAAGGTAAGCAGGGTCGTTTCCGTCAGAACCTGTTGGGTAAACGTGTTGACTACTCCGGTCGTTCTGTAATCACCGTAGGTCCATACCTGCGTCTGCATCAGTGCGGTCTGCCTAAAAAAATGGCGTTGGAGCTGTTCAAGCCGTTCATCTACGGCAAGCTGGAACTGCGTGGTCTTGCTACCACCATTAAAGCTGCGAAGAAAATGGTTGAGCGCGAAGAAGCTGTCGTTTGGGATATCCTGGACGAAGTTATCCGCGAACACCCAGTGATGCTGAACCGTGCACCAACACTGCACCGTTTGGGTATCCAGGCATTTGAACCGTTACTGATCGAAGGTAAAGCTATTCAGCTTCACCCGCTGGTTTGTGCGGCATATAACGCCGACTTCGATGGTGACCAGATGGCTGTTCACGTACCGTTGACGCTGGAAGCCCAGCTGGAAGCGCGTGCGTTGATGATGTCTACCAACAACATCCTGTCACCTGCGAACGGCGAGCCAATCATCGTTCCTTCTCAGGACGTTGTATTGGGTCTGTATTACATGACTCGTGACTGTGTTAACGCTAAAGGCGAAGGCATGGTTCTGAGTGGCCCTAAAGAAGCAGAGCGTATTTATCGCGCTGGTCTGGCTTCTCTGCACGCTCGCGTTAAAGTGCGTATTACGCAAACCGAGAAAAATGCAGAAGGCGAATGGGTAACAAGTACCGGTTTGATCGACACCACCGTTGGTCGTGCGATTCTGTGGATGATTGTGCCTCAGGGCCTGCCATACAGCATCGTTAACCAGCCGTTGGGTAAAAAAGCGATCTCCAAGATGCTGAACACTTGTTACCGCATCCTGGGCTTGAAACCGACCGTTATTTTTGCTGACCAAATCATGTACACCGGTTTTGCCTACGCTGCGCGTTCAGGTGCTTCCGTTGGTATCGATGATATGGTTATTCCAGAGAAGAAAGTGGAAATCATTTCTGAAGCCGAAGCAGAAGTTGCTGAGATTCAGGAACAGTTCCAGTCTGGTCTGGTTACAGCGGGCGAACGTTACAACAAAGTCATCGATATTTGGGCTGCGGCCAACGAACGTGTTGCTAAAGCGATGATGGAAAACCTGTCTACCGAGCTGGTTATTAACAGCAAGGGTGAAGAAGAGCGTCAGGTTTCCTTCAACAGCATCTTTATGATGGCCGACTCCGGTGCTCGTGGTTCTGCTGCGCAGATTCGTCAGCTGGCCGGTATGCGTGGTCTGATGGCTAAGCCAGATGGCTCCATCATCGAAACGCCAATCACCGCGAACTTCCGTGAAGGTCTGAACGTACTCCAGTACTTCATCTCTACTCACGGTGCTCGTAAAGGCTTGGCGGATACCGCACTGAAAACTGCGAACTCCGGTTACCTGACTCGTCGTCTGGTAGACGTAGCGCAAGACTTGGTCGTTATCGAAGATGACTGTGGTACCCACAACGGCATCGTGATGACTCCGGTTATCGAAGGTGGTGACGTTAAAGAGCCACTGCGCGATCGCGTATTGGGTCGTGTGACGGCTGAAGAAGTTCTGAAGCCAGGCACCGCAGATATTCTGGTTCCACGTAACACCCTGCTGAATGAAAAATGGTGTGATCTGTTAGAAGAACACTCCGTTGACATCATCAAGGTTCGTTCCGTTGTTAGCTGTGAAACCGACTTCGGTGTGTGTGCACACTGCTACGGTCGTGACTTGGCTCGTGGCCACATCATTAACAAGGGTGAGGCAATCGGGGTTATCGCGGCACAGTCCATCGGTGAACCGGGTACACAGCTGACGATGCGTACGTTCCACATCGGTGGTGCGGCATCTCGTGCGGCGGCAGAGTCCAGCATTCAGGTGAAAAACAAAGGTCATCTGAAACTGAACAACGCTAAGTTCGTTCTGAATAGCGATAAGAAGCTGGTTATTACCTCGCGTAATACCGAGCTGAAACTGATCGACGAATTCGGCCGTACTAAAGAAAGCTATAAAGTGCCTTACGGCTCTGTTATGGCTAAAGGCGATGGCGCTGAAGTCAACGGCGGCGAAACTGTAGCTAACTGGGACCCGCATACCATGCCGGTTGTTTCAGAAGTTAGCGGTTTCATCCGTTTCACTGACATCATCGATACTCAGACCATTACCCGCCAGACCGACGAACTGACCGGTTTGTCTTCTCTGGTTGTTCTGGATTCTGCAGAGCGTACCGGTAGCGGTAAAGATCTGCGTCCAGCACTGAAAATCGTTGACGCTAAAGGCGACGATGTATTGATCCCAGGCACCGATATGGCTGCTCAATACTTCCTGCCAGGTAAAGCGATCGTTCAGTTGGAAGATGGTACTCAGATCCATGCGGGTGACACCTTGGCGCGTATTCCTCAGGAATCCGGCGGTACCAAGGATATTACCGGTGGTCTGCCACGCGTTGCTGACCTGTTCGAAGCACGTCGTCCGAAAGAACCTGCGATCTTGGCAGAAATTACGGGTGTCATTTCCTTCGGTAAAGAAACCAAAGGTAAACGTCGTCTGGTAATTACTCCGCTGGATGGTAGCGAACCGTACGAAGAGATGATTCCGAAATGGCGTCAGCTGAACGTGTTCGAAGGCGAACGTGTAGAACGTGGTGACGTGGTTTCCGATGGTCCAGAATCTCCGCATGACATCCTGCGTCTGCGTGGCGTTCATGCTGTGACTCGTTACATCACCAACGAAGTGCAGGACGTTTACCGTCTGCAAGGCGTTAAGATTAACGATAAACACATCGAAGTCATCGTGCGTCAGATGCTGCGTAAAGCAACCATCGATAGCGCTGGTAGCTCTGAGTTCCTGGAAGGCGAACAGGTTGAGTTCTCTCGCGTTAAAATCGCGAACCGTGAGTTGGAAGCGAACGGCAAGATTGCGGCAACATACAGCCGTGACCTGCTGGGTATCACCAAAGCGTCTCTGGCGACTGAGTCCTTCATCTCTGCGGCTTCGTTCCAGGAAACAACTCGCGTTCTGACCGAAGCTGCCGTTGCTGGTAAGCGTGATGAACTGCGCGGCCTGAAAGAAAACGTAATCGTGGGTCGTCTGATCCCAGCCGGTACAGGTTACGCTTATCATCAGGATCGTGCTCGCCGTAAAGCTCAGGGCGAAGCTCCTGTTGCTCCACAGGTGAGTGCGGAAGAAGCTACTGCTAACTTGGCAGAGCTGCTGAACGCAAGCATGCGTGGCGACGACGAGTAATCGTTGATTCGTGCCTAATAAAAACCGCTCTTCGGAGCGGTTTTTTTATGTCTGAAATTTAGAAAATATCTTTAAACGAGGCAGGCTAACCGAGCTTCGGAGACTCGGTTAGCCTGTTTTGGTCAGCAGAGCTTAGAGGGATGAATGAGCTCTGACTAATGCCTTAGACTGCATCAGCGGATGTACTTTATGTTGCCTAATTTCTATTGCTACCCGATGTTTTTTAAACTGGAATATACGCTATTCAGAAACGTCTTTAGTTGCAGTGTTGTCTTTAAAACTGCGGCGTTCTTCCCAAATATCCATCCCAGTCTTTCCATACCGGCTGTAGCCCTGATGAAACTAGCGATGTTGCCACCTGAGCGGGAGTTCGTCCGTCGTGAGGCGTGAACTGTTCGAGCTCTGGATGATTATCGGCATAGCCTCCTGGCTGAGTTTTTGAAAATGCGCTGACGTTGTTGATAGCCAATGGTACGACGTTATCTCTGAATTCAGGAGATTCGCGCGTGGAGAGGGAGAGCTCGATCTCGGGGGCAAAAATACGAAATGCACAGATGGTTTGCACCAGCTGTGCTTCATCCATAATTGATGCCGGTTCGATACCACCGGTACAAGGGCGTAAGCGCGGGAACGAAATGGAGTATCGGCTCTGCCAATAAGTTTGCTGAAGCCACGTTAAATGCTCTGCAACCATAAAACAGTCGGTTCGCCAATTATCCGATAACCCAATCAGTGCACCTATCCCGATCTTGTCGATCCCTGCTTTGCCTAAACGATCGGGAGTTTCAAGTCGCCAAAAGAAATCCTGCTTATTTCCTTTTAAGTGATGTTGAGCATAGACCGAGGGATGATAGGTTTCTTGATAGACCATCACGCCATCTAACCCTAGCGTTTTGAGCTCTGCGTATTCTTCCTGTGCTAATGGCTGAACTTCCATCATTAGCGAACTGAAATGACGCCGGATTTTAGGTAAATGCTGGCGAAAATAATCCATCCCGACTTTTGCCTGATGCTCGCCGGTGACTAACAAAAGACTGTCAAACCCCATAGCGCGAATAGCTTCACATTCACGTTCTATCTCAGCCCCATCCAGCGTTTTGCGCTTAAGGCGGTTACTCATGGAGAAGCCGCAATAGGTACAATCGTTAGCGCACAGATTTGAGAGATAAAGGGGAACGTAAAACCCTACCGTGTTGCCGAAGCGTTGGCGTGTAAGCTGCTGTGCTTTGTATGCCATAGGCTCGAGATAGCCAGCCGCAGCCGGTGATAGCAGAGCCAACATATCTTCGCGATTAGGCCGCGCGGCCATTAATGCACGTTCAACATCGGCATTAGTTTTGGCATTGATTCTTAGCCCGATATCATCCCAGTTCAGCTGTTGCCAGCGTTGTGTGAAGGTTTCCACAATCTAAACCTCCTGTTTCGATGAATGCAAAAACCCGGTCAGTGGGCTGGTGGCGCTGGCATGATGGCTTGGAGACCCCAAGCCGCTTTGGTAGGCAATCCGTCCAGCCTCAACGGCGAGTCTAAAAGCTTTTGCCATCGCCACGGGATCACGAGCAACAGCGATAGCGGTGTTAACCAAAACGGCGTCTGCGCCCAGTTCCATCGCTGCACTGGCATGGCTGGGAGCCCCGATCCCGGCATCGACCACCACTGGCACCTTCGCTTGCTCAATAATGATTTGTAGAAACTCTCGGGTAATAATTCCCTGATTAGAGCCAATCGGTGCGCCAAGCGGCATGACGGCGGCACAGCCTACTTCTTCTAAACGTTTGCACAGCACAGGATCGGCACCGCAATACGGTAGAACAACAAAACCCGCTTTCACTAATATTTCTGCCGCTTTGAGGGTTTCTATCGGATCTGGCAGCAGGTAGCGAACGTCGGGATGAATTTCAAGTTTCACCCAGTGAGTTCCTAGTGCCTCGCGAGCCAGTTTGGCCGCAAATACGGCCTCTTCGGCAGTTTTTGCCCCTGAAGTATTGGGCAGCAGGCTGGCATTAAGCTGACGCAGTGGAGCAAGAATGGCGTCGTTGCCACTTTTAAGATCAACGCGTTTCATTGCCATCGTAATGAGCTGAGAGCCAGACTCATTCAGCGCTGCGAGCATTTTCTCCGCCGAAGAAAACTTTCCAGTTCCGGTGAAAAGGCGTGAAGAAAACGTTTTATCTGCAATCTGTAACATCTCAACCTCCAGCAATAGCTTGGAACACCACAACGTCATCTCCTTCGGCAAGCTGCTGTGTTGCCCAGTGCTCGCGGGGGAGAATTGTTTGATTAAGCGCAAGCGCAGTGCCTTGCTGGTGTCGGCCTAGTTGTGTCAGTAAGTTCTCGACGCTGGTGGGAGTATCGAGCGTTATTTTTTCATCGTTGACGGTGATCTTCATACGCTATGTGCTCCGCATACTGGGCAGGCAGGAGCGCGTTTCAGGCCAAACGTACGCCAGCTTTGCTGACGCCCATCGAATAGCCGCAGTTTTCCGGCTAAAGCAGAAGGCATACCGGCGAGCATCTTGATGGCTTCTAGGGCTTGTAACGTTCCGATCACGCCAACAACTGGGCCAAGTACGCCAGCATTACGGCAATTGCGCTGAGGCTCCACGTCATCTGGCCATAGGCATCGATAACAGCCCTGTGCAAACGGTGGTTCAATGACCATCAGTTGCCCGCCAAACCCCACGGCACTGCCGCTGATCAACGGTTTATTTTGGGAAACGCAGGCAGAATTTACCGCCTGACGCGTAGGCATGTTGTCGCTACAGTCGAGGATTAAATCGACCTGTGCCACAGCTTCCCGAAGAGCGTCACCGGCTAAGCGTTCAGATAGGGTGATGAACTCCACCTGAGGATTTAGCGACTGTAGGCGTTGCTTCGCCGTCTCTGCTTTGTATTGTTCCAGATCGCGGGTGGTATATAGGATCTGGCGCTGGAGATTGCTGATATGCAGACGATCGTCGTCGGCGAGCAGGATCTTACCAACGCCCGCAGCCGCCAAATACAAGGCTGCCGGAGCGCCTAATCCACCCAATCCAACAATTAAAACGCTAGCGGCGCTGAGATTTTCCTGGCCCTGAGAGCCAATTTCTTCGAGCAACAGTTGGCGGCTATAGCGCATAAAATCGTGATCGCTAAGCATCGTTGGCTCTCCGATTCTCTATGAGCTGTAGCAAAGTGTCGGTAGCGGCCAGCCAGTCCGGCGCCTGCGTAATGGCGCTGACTACGGCAATGCTGCCGACACCACATTCCAGCACAGCGGGAACGCGATCGATACTGATCCCGCCGATGGCGACGGTGGAGTAATCAGGAATACGAGCAACCTGCCGTTTGAGATCGATAAGCCCCTGTGGCGCAGACGGCATCACTTTGGTTTGGGTGGGGAATATATGGCCTAATGCGATATATGATGGGCGATAAGACAGAGCACGATCCATTTCCGCATCGTCATGTGTGGAAAGCCCTAAACGAAGCTGCGCGTTGCTGATTGCTTGAAGATCGGCGATATCCAGATCTTCTTGGCCTAGGTGGACGCCGTAAGCACGATGTTTAATGGCGAGCTGCCAATAATCATTAATAAATAAACGTGCCTGATAGTGTCGGCCTAAGGCAATGGCGTGAGCAATATCAGACTCTACCGCCTGTTCCGGTAGATCTTTGATTCGCAACTGGATCGTGCGCACGCCTGCCTTAAGCAGGTGCTCAATCCATTCAACGCTATCGACAACGGGATAAAGACCAAGGCGTTGTTCGGTTGCTGGGAAGGTTAGTAAAGCCATTAGCTTTTCTCCGTTTGTAGGTTGCTGGCGGTGTGATAGATCTCGCTACCTTTCGCACGAAAGGCTTCAGACATCTGTGCCATACCCACTTCAACCGGTTGGGCTAACTCTTCCTGTTTTGCGGCATAGTCACGCACTTCCTGAGAGATCTTCATTGAGCAGAATTTTGGCCCACACATGGAGCAAAAATGTGCCACTTTGCCTGATTCTTGCGGCAGCGTTTCGTCGTGATAGGCTCTTGCCGTATGCGGATCGAGTGCCAGATTGAACTGATCTTCCCAACGGAATTCAAAGCGGGCTTTTGACATGGCGTTATCGCGGATCTGAGCGCCCGGATGCCCTTTGGCAAGATCGGCGGCATGCGCTGCGATCTTGTAAGTGATGAGGCCTTGTTTGACGTCTTCTTTGTTGGGTAATCCTAAGTGCTCTTTCGGGGTGACGTAGCAGAGCATGGCACAACCGAACCAGCCAATCATGGCGGCGCCGATGCCTGAGGTGAAATGGTCATAACCCGGAGCAATATCCGTTGTCAGTGGCCCCAGCGTATAAAACGGTGCTTCGTGGCAGTGCTCTAGCTCTTCGGTCATGTTGCGGCGGATCATCTGCATTGGCACATGCCCAGGGCCTTCGATCATGACCTGAACATCATATTCCCATGCAATCTTGGTGAGCTCGCCGAGCGTATGGAGTTCTGCAAACTGAGCTTCATCGTTAGCATCTTGAATCGAGCCCGGACGCAATCCATCGCCCAATGAGAGCGACACATCATAGGCTGCACAGATTTGGCAAATTTCACGGAAGCGCTCGAAGAGGAAGTTTTCTTTATGATGTGAAAGGCACCATTTGGCCATAATCGAACCGCCACGGGAGACGATCCCGGTTAGGCGCTTAGCCGTCATTGGAACGTAGCGTAACAGTACACCGGCGTGAATAGTAAAATAGTCAACGCCTTGTTCTGCCTGTTCTAGTAGCGTATCGCGGAAGATTTCCCAGTTGAGGTTTTCGGCAATACCGTTCACTTTTTCCAATGCTTGATAGATTGGAACGGTGCCGATGGGCACTGGGCTGTTGCGTAAAATCCACTCTCGCGTTTCATGAATATAGCGGCCGGTGGACAAATCCATCACGGTATCCGCTCCCCAACGGGTAGACCACACCAGTTTTTCCACTTCTTCTTCAATCGAAGAGGTCACGGCGGAGTTACCGATATTTGCGTTCACCTTCACCAAGAAATTACGCCCAATAATCATAGGTTCTGATTCTGGGTGATTGATATTGGAAGGGATAATGGCGCGTCCGGCGGCCACTTCACTGCGGACAAATTCGGCCGTGATATCTTTTGGCAGCAGCGCACCAAAATTTTGCCCGGGATGTTGCTGACGCAGTACATCGCCACGAATACGTTCGCGGCCCATGTTTTCACGGATAGCGATGAACTCCATTTCTGGCGTGACGATCCCCTGACGTGCGTAATGAAGCTGTGTTACACATTTGCCAGTTTTAGCGCGACGTGGCTGTGGCAGGTTGTCGAAGCGTAAATGATCGAGCCCGTCATCGGCTAAGCGCTGTTGGGTATAGGCTGAGCTCAGTTGATCCAGCGACTCGGTATCACCTCGTTCGGCAATCCATGGATGGCGCAGCGGCTTCAAGCCATTACGCACGTCTAAATCGGCATTGGGATCGCCATAGGGGCCTGCAGTATCGTAAACGGGGATCGGCTCGTTGGGCTCATACTGTGGGTTATCTTTGCTGCCGCCAAGCAGCGTTGGACTAAGCTGGATCTCGCGCATCGGCACGCGAATATCCTCACGCGAGCCGGTTAGGTAGATGCGTTGGGAGTTAGGGTAGGCTTCACCGCGTAGATGATCGATAAAGGCTTGGGCCTGCGCGCGTTGTTCACGGCGAGAAAGTGGGGCTTGGTTCGTTTCTTTTTTATTCATAGACATAGCAAATTCCTACCAGTGTTCTGGTTTAACAATGATTAAAAATCAAGTTGGAGAATTGCTTGTCTGGAGCTCGGAGGGAGTAATAGATAGCAGGCAACCCATCAGCGATAGATAAATGCTGGTGGGTGCAAAGGATTACTCTTGTTCCCTTCGCGGGTATTAACCCGATCAGGTTCCGCGGATCCCGAATTAACGGTCTCAGCCTGAAGTGGGAAAGGATCCCGCTCACTAGGCACTCCGACAAGAGAGCCCAGTGTAGGAGCGGGAGAGCAAAACTGCAAGCTGTTAACTAAGCTGTAATGTCTATGCTACTTTCAGGCGTTATGCTGGGCGCGCCAATGAATCATCATTATCCGCAGCAGGCGTATTGGCTTGCCAGATGTCATAGGCAATTTGGATCAGGTTGTCTTCTAAGGCAAAACGGGCGGCTAGCGTTTCCCCAATGTGTGAAAGGGCGTCATGAAGAGCTAAACACTCTTCTTCGCTCAGTTCATCATCGGTAAAGCGATCGTGAAACGCCATAATCAGCTTGGTATTATCGTGTAGCGCAGGATAGATTTTTTTTGTTACCGCCATGTGTGGGCTGTCATCGCCGCCAACCAGTTCTACGATACGATCGTAAACATGGAAATGACCGGCTGAGAGGTAATCAACCAGATTGTGGCAGAAGTTCTCCAGCGCTTTTTCATTGAGCGGGGTATGCTTTTCTTTATTTGGTTTAATACCAACCAGTGCACAATAGGCCACGAGCAGTTGCTTGCGGGCTTGCAACCATTGGTCGATTAATTCATTACTACCACCTACGCGTTGAGTCAGATGTTCGAGACGGTTGAGCATATATTCAACTCCATGAGGTAAATGTTACAAATTAGCAACAATCGAATGCCAGATTAGCAGAGGTTTAATGTCAAAGATATGGAACAACAGTTAAAAGATGATGACATCGGCTGGTGGGTAATTAGTCATGAAGGTAAGGTCTGGCTACCCCGTGGCGATCTGCCTTTTGGTTCTGCCCTGCAATGGCAACTCAGCACCAAATCGGCGCACCAAATTGGCGAGTGGGAAGGACATCCCATGTGGTTGATAGAAGAGGCGCGTCGGCAAGATATGGTGTCAGTTCGCCAACTGATTGACGTTGATCGCGGCCTTTTCCAGCTCGTTGGCCGTGGTGTTCAACTGGCCGAGTTTTTCCGTTCGCATACGTTTTGTGGTTATTGTGGACATGAGATGTACTCCAGTCGCTCAGAGTGGGCAAGTATGTGCCCTAACTGCCGCCAGCGTTATTATCCGCAAATTGCGCCGTGCATTATCGTGGCTATTCGTCGCGGCGATGAGATCCTGTTGGCGCAACATAAGCGTCACCGGAACGGTATACACACCGTATTGGCGGGTTTTGTTGAGGTGGGCGAAACGCTTGAGCAAGCTGCCGCACGTGAAATTATGGAAGAGAGTCGCGTTCAAATTAAAAACCTGCGCTACGTTGCTTCTCAGCCGTGGCCGTTCCCGCACTCATTGATGGTGGCTTTTATGGCGGATTATGCAGGCGGAGAACTTCAGCACGATCCAAAAGAGTTATTGAATGCGGGTTGGTATCGCTATGACAATCTACCTCAGCTGCCGCCAGCAGGCACGGTAGCGCGGCGTTTAATTGAAGATACCGTAGCACTTTGTCGAGAAGACACAGAAGGCGAATAACGCATGCTACAATGCGATGAGATTATTTAGGGAGCCAAAGGATGACTGAACTGAAGAACGACCGCTACCTGCGCGCACTATTGCGCCAGCCTGTAGACATAACACCGGTATGGATGATGCGTCAGGCCGGACGTTATTTGCCAGAATATAAAGCCACCCGTGCTCAGGCCGGTGATTTTATGTCTTTGTGCAAAAATGCTGAGTTAGCCTGTGAAGTCACACTTCAACCGCTGCGCCGTTATGCGCTAGATGCGGCAATTCTGTTTTCAGACATTTTGACTATTCCTGATGCGATGGGGCTTGGACTCTATTTTGAAACGGGTGAAGGCCCTCGTTTCTCATCACCGATTACCTGTAAAGCCGATGTAGAAAAACTGCCCATTCCCGATCCTGAAGATGAATTGGGGTATGTGATGAATGCGGTACGCACCATCCGTAAAAATCTGGAAGGACAGGTTCCACTGATTGGTTTCTCTGGAAGCCCGTGGACGCTCGCGACCTATATGGTGGAAGGCGGCAGCAGCAAAGCTTTCACCAAAATTAAAAAGATGATGTATGCCGAGCCAGCAACGCTGCATCTGCTGCTGGATAAACTGGCCGATAGCGTGATTTTGTACCTCAATGCGCAGATCCGCGCTGGCGCTCAGTCAGTCATGATTTTTGATACATGGGGCGGCGTGCTGACAGGCCGTGACTATCGCCTGTTCTCGCTACACTACATGCATAAAATCGTTGATGGGCTGATCCGTGAACATGACGGTCGTCGTGTTCCCGTGACGTTATTCACCAAAGGTGGTGGTCAGTGGCTGGAAGCTATGGCTGAAACCGGCTGTGACGCGTTAGGTTTAGACTGGAGCACGGATATCGCCGATGCTCGTCGCCGTGTCGGTGACAAAGTCGCGCTGCAAGGCAATATGGATCCTTCCATGCTGTATGCGCCTGCGGCTCGAATTGAGCAGGAAGTCTCGACTATCCTAGACGGTTTCGGAGAGGGCACTGGGCACGTATTCAATCTTGGTCACGGTATCCATCAGGATGTGCCGCCAGAAAATGCAGGAACCTTTGTTGAGGCTGTCCATCGGCTTTCAGCTAAGTATCATCGATAGGACTTAAAGCATGGATATGCAAGCACTGCGCGAAGAGCAGATGGAAAAAGCGAGCCAGATTGTTCGTATCGACGATCTAGGGTTTGAACAACCGACGCTTATCGCCGGTGCTGATGTGGGTTTTGAGCAAGGGGGCGAAGTTACGCGAGCGGCTATCGCAGTGTTACGTTATCCCTCCCTTGAGCTGGTGGAATACCAGATAGCACGTATCGAAACTCAAATGCCGTATATTCCTGGTTTTCTTTCGTTTCGTGAATATCCTGCGCTGCTCAAGGCGTGGGGTATGCTACAACACCGGCCACAGTTGGTGGTGGTCGATGGACAGGGAATTGCACATCCGCGTCGTTTAGGCGTTGCTAGCCATTTTGGCTTGCTTGCGGATGTTCCCACTATCGGCGTTGCTAAAAGCCGCCTGTGCGGCCAGTTTGCCCCTTTAGATAATGCCGTGGGTGCCTTGCAGCCGCTCAATGACAAACAAGAGCAAATTGGTTGGGTTTGGCGCAGTAAAGCACGCTGTAACCCGTTGTTTATATCAACGGGGCATCGTATCAGTTTGCCTACGGCTTTATCTTTTATTCAAAGCTGTATGCGAGGCTATCGCTTACCTGAACCCACGCGTTGGGCAGATGCCATCGCCTCTAATCGACCAGCTTTTCAACGCTGGTTACTCCAAGATTCTGATAATCGCGTGTAGATATAGGGATCTCTTGATTTTTCAGTTACACTGCGCCGGAATTATTTTTCAGAGACTTACTTTTCTCTAAGAGACTTAGCATGCTGCGTAACCCGATTCACAAACGGCTAGAAAAGCTGGAAAGCTGGCAACATCTTACGTTCATCGCCAGTTTGTGTGAACGTATGTACCCAAATTATCAGGCATTTTGCCTGCAAACCGGATTTGGCGATCCTATGGTTTACCGCCGAATTCTGGATCTGATTTGGGAAACATTGACGGTAAAAGACGCTAAAGTGAATTTCGACAACCAGTTAGAGAAACTGGAAGAGGCAATTCCGTCAGCTGACGACTATGATATTTACGGTGTTTACCCTGCGATTGACGCTTGTATTGCGTTGGGTGAAGCTGTGCACTCCCGTTTAAGCGGTGAGATGCTAGAACATGCGATTACAGTCAGTGAAACATCACTGCGTACCGTCGGCATGCTGGAAATGACTCAGGCCGGTCGTGAAATGACCGATGAAGAGTTGAAAGAATTACCGGCAATGCAAGATGAGTTAGACATCCAATGGGAGATTTTCCGCCTGCTCGTTGAATGCGAGGAGCGCGATTTAGAGCTCATCAAAGGATTAAGATCTGACCTGCGTGAAGCAGGTGTCAGTAATATCGGTGTAAATTTAGCGCAATAAGACGGCAAAACGTGATTTAACACCTGATTTGTCGTCCCTTAAGGCTTCACATTCGTACCCCGGTTGTTCTACATTTGGGGGGCGTAAAAAAAGTGGCTATCGGTGCGTGTATGCAGGAGAGTGCTGTCAATCGGCATATCCGTCGCACTCGATGCTTTGCAAACGATAAACACACTGTAAGGATAACTTATGAACAAGACTCAACTGATTGATGTAATCGCAGAAAAAGCTGACCTGTCTAAAACTCAGGCTAAGGCAGCTCTGGAATCTACTCTGGCAGCGATTACCGAGTCTCTGAAAGACGGTGATGCAGTACAATTGGTTGGTTTCGGTACTTTTAAAGTGAATCATCGTAACGAGCGCACTGGCCGCAACCCGCAGACTGGTATGGAAATCAAAATTGCAGCAGCAAACGTACCAGCGTTCGTTTCTGGTAAAGCTCTGAAAGACGCAGTTAAATAAGACCGCGTGATTCACAGCCTGTTTGTGAAAGAAGTAAACAGGGGGGCGTTGACGCCCCTTTTGTTCATCTGTAAACCTGTAGCGGCATTACTGATCGCGGCAGGGCTTGCTGTGACGCTCTCTGGTTGCAGTTCGCAAAACCCCTCCCCTCGTTTTACGGCAACTGGCTATATCGCCGATCAAGGCATGATGCGCATTTGGCGTAAAGACGATCCTCAGCATCAGCCGCAGGCAATTATGAGTGTCTATAGCCCCTTAGAAGGGAAAGGCACGGTAATCAGCTACTACGCCTATCAAGATGGCAAATTGAACCTAGTACGGCAAACTGTGCAGGGCAATGAGCAAAACGTTCTTGAGCTTCGGTTAGATGAGAAGGGCGAAATCAGCTTTATGCAGCGCCAAATTGGCAATCAGCGACAGCTACTCACGTCTGACGATATCGCCCGCAGCCAATACCAGTCCCGCCATATGGTTGAAGTCTCAGAAGCACTGCGAGTCGGTAAAGTTCACCTCATCCAAGGCCGTTGGCAGAATGGTCAGTTCACGAGCTGCGCGGGGGAAACTCAATCTCTGAAGCTAGAAGCGTGGCAGTTGAATTGGATCGAAAGCCGAGCCGCACGTTCGTCTCAGCCTCTCGGGATCGCATGGCTTGATGCGCCAGAAGGCCGCCAGCTATTGCTGGCAGCCAATGAAGATTTTTGCAGTTGGGAACCGACGGTAGATACGCTGTAAAGAAAACCGAGAACCACCGTGATGATCCTCGGTCTGGGGGTTATTAACGACCGCGCCCGATAGCCCGATAGCCAATATCCTGACGATAGAAACTCTCTTTCCAGCCGACCTGTTTTGCGAGCTGATACGCATTTTTCTGTGCTTGCTCGATTCCATGTCCTAGGGCAGTGACGCACAATACGCGCCCGCCATGAGTCACCACATCGTTGCCCTGCATTTGGGTGCCTGCGTGGAAAACTTTCTCGCCCTCTGCGGAAACCGACGGCAGGCCACGAATGACATCACCGGTTCGATAATCTCCAGGATATCCGCCCGCAGCGATCACGACGCCTAGCGCGTCACGTTCATCCCACAGTGACTCTTTCTCGTTTAATTTACCCTCAGCACCGGCTAGGCAAAGCTCTACCAAGTCTGATTTCATGCGTAGCATGATAGGCTGAGTTTCAGGGTCGCCAAATCGACAGTTAAACTCGATAACTTTTGGCTCGCCTTGGGCTGAAATCATCAGGCCTGCGTAAAGAAAACCAGAGTACGGGTTACCCTCTTTCGCCATGCCGTGCACCGTTGGCCAGATCACCTCATCCATAACGCGCTGGTGAATTTCATCGGTGACCACCGGTGCCGGTGAATATGCACCCATGCCGCCGGTATTTGGCCCAGTGTCGCCATCGCCGACCCGTTTATGATCTTGGCTGGTGGCCATTGGTAGCACGTTCTTTCCGTCAACCATGACGATAAAGCTCGCTTCTTCGCCGTCGAGGAACTCTTCAACGACGATGCGATGGCCTGCGTCACCAAATGCGTTGCCTGCCAACATATCGTGAACCGCGGCTTCGGCTTCTTCGAGCGTCATCGCAACAATTACGCCTTTGCCTGCGGCCAGACCGTCGGCCTTGATAACGATAGGTGCGCCTTGGCTACGGATATAGCTAATGGCGGGTTCGACATCGGTAAAGTTACGATACTGGGCTGTGGGAATACGATGACGAGCCAAGAAATCTTTGGTGAAGGCTTTTGAGCCTTCTAACTGAGCGGCTGCCTGTGATGGGCCGAAAATTTTCAGCCCCGCCGCTTGGAACGCATCCACGACGCCAATCACCAGCGGCGCTTCAGGGCCAACAATTGTCAGGCCAATATCATGGCTTTGGGCAAATGCCAAAAGCGCGTTGATATCGGTTGCTGAGATATCGACGTTTTCTAGGGCTGGCTCCAGCGCAGTCCCCGCATTACCTGGGGCTACGTAGACTTTATCTGCTAACGGCGATTGAGCCGCTTTCCATGCTAGTGCGTGCTCACGGCCGCCGTTACCGATAATCAGGATATTCATGCGCTCACCTCAAAAGGTGCGCCCGCAGGCGCACGAAAAACAGAAGAGATTAATAAAGATAAAAATGATTAATGACGGAAATGACGCATATCCGTGAAGATCATGGCGATCCCGTGCTCATTCGCAGCGGCGATGACTTCATCATCACGAATGGAGCCCCCTGGCTGAATAACGCAGGTGATGCCGACGGATGCAGCAGCATCAATACCGTCGCGGAATGGGAAGAACGCATCTGATGCCATCACGGAACCCGCGACTTCTAATCCTTCATCGGCGGCTTTGATGCCGGCGATTTTGGCAGAGTACACGCGGCTCATCTGGCCAGCACCAATGCCGATGGTCATTTTGTCTCGGGCATAAACGATAGCGTTGGATTTCACAAATTTAGCCACTTTCCAGCAGAACAGCGCATCACGCATTTCCTGTTCGGTTGGTTGGCGAGTGGTGACGACGCGCAGATCGGATTCTTTGACCATACCTAAATCGCGGTCCTGAACCAGTAAGCCGCCGTTAACGCGTTTGAAATCTAATCCATTTTGGCGAGCATTCCATTCACCACAGGTTAAGACACGCACGTTTTGTTTGGCTGCCAGCAGCTCAAGCGCAGGTTCGCTGATGTGTGGGGCAATAATGACTTCGACAAACTGACGGCTAATAATCGCCTGAGCGGTTTCGGCGTCGAGCTCACGGTTAAAGGCAATGATGCCGCCAAAGGCAGAGGTTGGGTCAGTTTTATAAGCGCGCTCGTAGGCATCTAAAATAGAATCACCAATGGCAACGCCGCATGGGTTAGCATGCTTCACGATCACACAAGCTGGCTCACTAAACTCTTTCACACACTCCAACGCTGCATCGGTATCAGCAATGTTGTTGTAAGAAAGCGCTTTGCCCTGAAGCTGATTGGCGGTTGCAACAGATGCTTCAGTCACATTCTCTTCTATATAGAAGGCAGCATCCTGATGGCTGTTTTCTCCGTAGCGCATATCTTGTTTCTTTATATAGCTAAGATTCAGCGTGCGAGGGAAGCGGCCAGAAGGTTCTTCGGTATTGCCATAATAAGGAGGAACCATCGTTCCAAAGTAATTCGCGATCATGCCATCGTAGGCAGCGGTGTGCTCGAATGCCTTAATGGCCAAATCAAAACGCGTCGCATGGGTTAAAGAACCCTCATTGCTATCCATCTCATTAATGATGGTATCGAAGTCACTATTGTTAACCACAATCGCAACGTCTTTATGATTCTTGGCTGCCGAGCGCACCATGGTTGGTCCACCGATATCGATATTCTCAACGGCGTCGGCTAAAGAGCAATCTGGGCGAGCTACGGTTTGAGCGAAGGGATAAAGATTCACAACAACCATATCGATAGGCTTAATATCGTGGTGAGACATAATGTCATCGTCTTGGCCGCGACGACCAAGAATTCCGCCATGCACTTTAGGATGCAAAGTCTTCACTCGGCCATCCATCATTTCGGGGAATCCGGTGTAATCAGAAACCTCGGTCACGGGTAAACCTGCTTCTGCTAACAGGCGGGCAGTGCCGCCGGTTGAAAGCAGCTCAACGCCACGCGAACTGAGCGCCTGAGCAAACTCAACAATACCGGCTTTATCAGATACGCTGAGCAGCGCACGGCGAATCGGACGGTAAGCGGAAGCTGAGCTCGTGTTTTGTGAACTGGAATGCATGGTAGTTATATCCCTCGGCTATGGAATCGCAATATAAAGAGCGTTATGTGAATACGGTATGCCCGTTTTATTCAAATAACGCCCCTTCGTTGGAAGAGGTCGAAAGATTTTAGCGCATCCAGATTGTAACGAAAACGTTTGCGTGATGCTCGTCAAATTTGTCACCAATATCGTTCTGTGGATAAGTTTGTGCACAAATGGGTATAAAGCGGGGTTTTGCTGTGGAATGCAGCAAACGATCAATTTAATGAAAATTAAGGGTTGTCAGCCCGCGAGAACTCCCTATAATGCGCCTCCATCGACACGGAACATGTGAATCACTTCACACCGTATCGGCGGTTTCGATAAGAAATCGCAAGAGAAAA
>Ga0308172_1000702_pt1 | contig 34603 bp, 32 predicted proteins | sample PhyGR2_FD_202134 | JGI IMG/M metagenome (GOLD analysis project Ga0308172, IMG submission 202134) | Phyllosphere microbial communities from UC Gill Tract Community Farm, Albany, California, United States - DLSLSG.R2 | ecosystem: Host-associated > Plants > Phyllosphere > Unclassified | place: USA... | reverse complement strand
TGGCAGCAGGCGGGCGCGAAGCTGATTGGCGGCTGCTGTCGCACCTCACCCAACGACATCGCGGCTATCGCCCGCGCTTGTCAACCGCAATAAGCTGGCTGAATCGGGCGATGATAGCCCGATTGAGTCTGAAAGGCCGGTCTACACTCTGATCACTGATCACTCTGTGGACCCCTTCATGAAACAGCGAATTCTGGCTCTGGCCGCCGCGCTGCTGCTTAGCGGCTGCGCCACCATTGTCGGCACTGAAACCCAAATGGTGCGCATCGACTCTCTGCCGCAGGGCGCGCGCTTTACCGTGCAGGATGAGCGTGGCTACGCGGTTGCGCAGGGTTTCACGCCGCAGACCGTTGAGCTGGCAAAATCCACCGGTCGCTACTTCGGCAAAAAACACTACCTGCTGATGCTGGAAAGTCCGGGCTACGTACCGGTCACGGTGCCGATTGAGGCACGCGCTAACCTCTGGTATCTGCTGGGCAACATTCCGCTGGGTGGATTCCCCGGCTGGCTGCTGGTCGACCCCTTCTATGGAGGCATGTACGACCTCAAGCCGGAACATGCGCGTCCCTTCATGAACCCGGTTGGCGCGCGCGGCTGATTACTGCGCGGTCGGCTTCACCATTCCGCCTGGCGTTTTATGGCGTTCCAGATACTGATGCTGGAAAATGCACATGCGGATGGTGTTGCGGTACTCCCCGTTGATGAAAAACTCATGTTTAAGCACGCCTTCGATCTCGAAGCCGAGCTTGGTGTAGATGTGGATCGCTTTTTCGTTCTCCTGATCGACAATCAGGTAGAGCTTATAGAGATTCAGCACCGAGAAGCCGTAATCCATCGCCAGCTTTGCCGCCTGCGTGGCCAGCCCTTTACCCTGATGGGCCGGATCAATGATGATCTGAAACTCGGCGCGGCGGTGCACATGGTTAATCTCGACCAGTTCCACTAATCCCGCTTTCTGCCCCTCGTGCTCCACCACAAAGCGACGTTCCGTCTGATCGTGAATGTGCTTGTTGTAGAGATCGGACAGCTCCACAAACGCCTCATACGGCTCCTCGAACCAGTAACGCATCACGCTGGCGTTATTATCGAGCTGATGGACAAAGTGCAGATCTTCCCGCTCCAGCGGACGCAGTTTTACCGTCATCGTCTGACTCCTTTTCAGAAAAATTGCCGCGAGTATACCGCATCAGCCTGACGCTGCGTTTTGCGCAGTGGGAGACCGTTGCTGGTTTCAGCGAACCGCGTGCCGTTCTGGCAGAGGAGAAGAGGGTTAAAAGCGGGTAAAAAGGGGTGTTGAGAAGTGCGGGCGAATGCAGCAAAGCCGGACGGCAGATCAGCGCCGTCCGGCCTGGGATCAGGCAGAGATCTGTTCGATGATACGGCCCTGCGCCATACGCACCGCGCGATCGCACATGTGGTCGATAACATCGGGATCGTGACTGACCAGCACCATAGTCAGGCCATCCTGCTGTTTCAGATCGTTGAGCAGATTAAGGATCTCCGCCTGCACCGACATATCCAGCGCCGATGTCGGCTCATCCAGTAGCAGAATCTTCGGTTGCAGCAACAGGGCGCGCACGATGGCGACGCGCTGACGCTGTCCGCCGGAGAGCTGATGCGGATAACGATCTGCCAGCGCAGGATCGAGTCCGACGTGACGGAAACCCTGATCGATACGATCGTTAATATTGTCGCGTTTCAGCAGCTTCAGCGGCTCTGACAGCGTGCGACGCAGCCGGTGACGCGGATGCAGCGAGGCGTACGGGTCCTGAAACACCATCTGCACTTCCTGACGCAGCGCGCCGGTGAAGGCTTTGCCCGGCTGAACCTCGTGACCGGCAAGCTGCATCTGGCCCTGCCAGTGTGGGTTCAGACCCGCCAGCACCCACAGCAGTGACGACTTGCCGCAGCCTGATGGCCCCACCAGACCAAAACACTCGCCAGCGTTAACTTCCAGATTAACCTCGTGCACCACGGTGCGCAGGTCATAACCCTGTTTATGGGCGACGCTGAGATTGTGTAACTCAATCATAATTCGCCTCCAGCGCAGCGCGATCCAGCACCGGTAATGTCTGTCCGTGAGTCGCTTTGCCCGGACGGCAGGCCCACAGCGTGCTGGTGTAAGGATGGGTCGCGTGCGGCAGATCGGCAGCGGGCAGCGTATCCAGCAACCGGCCTTTATACATCACCATGACCCGCTCGCAATGTTCCGAGACCTGCTGCAAATCATGGCTGATCAGCAGCAGACCCATATTGCGCGCTTCCACCAGACCGCGAATCAGCGCCAGCACCTGATCGCGCATGGCGTGATCCAGCGCGGAGGTCGGTTCATCGGCGATCAGGAAGTCGGGATCGGTGATCAGGGCGATCGCCAGCATCACGCGCTGGCCCATGCCACCCGAGAGTTGATGCGGATACTGCTGCATCAGGCGACGCGGATCGGGCAGGCCGACCGCATCCAGCATTTCACACACTTTCTCTTTGCGTTCTGCACGGCTCAGGCGGCGATGCAGAATCAGCGGCTCTTCCACCTGCCAGCCAATGGTGCGTGTCGGGTTAAGGGCATATTTCGGATCCTGCATCACCATCGCCACGCGATTACCGCGCAGCTGGTTCCAGTGACGCTCACTCAGCGTCAGCACATTCTCACCGGCGACCTGAAGCTGGCTGGCCTGCAGATGCAGCGCGGGGGAGAGTAAGCCCATCAGGCTGCGGGCGGTCAGTGACTTGCCGGAACCGGACTCACCGACCAGCGCCACGCGCTCACGGCCCACGGAAAAGCTGATGTTATCGACCAGCAGCGCTTCATCGCTGCGAATGGTCAGCCCTTCGGCATGGAGCAGATTATTTTGCATGTCGGGTATCCAGTCGGTCGCGCAGGCCATCGCCTGTCAGGTTAAAGGCCAGGCTGGCAAACAGAATGGCCGCGCCCGGCGCGGCAGCAACCCACCACTGATCGAAGATCACTTTACTGCCTTCGGCGACCATCGAACCCCATTCTGCCGTCGGCGGCTGAACGCCCATGCCGAGGAAGCCGAGTCCGGCCGCGGCCAGGATAATCCCGCCCAGGCTCAGCGCGGCACGGACTACCGCAGTCGGCATACAGAGCGGCAGGATATGACCGAACATCAGGCGAAAACCGGTAATTCCCTGCATCCGCGCGGCGGCCAGGTAGTCGCTGCGGCGCAGCGCCAGGGTTTCAGCGCGTGCCTGACGGGCAAACGGCGGCCAGCTGGTCAGCGCCAGTGCCAGCGCACCGTTCATCAGGCCAGGGCCGAGAATCGCCACCAGCGCCAGCGCGATCACCAGGTTCGGCAGCGACAGGAAGATATCGGTAATGCGCATCAGCAGGCGTTCAGTCCAGCCGCCAACATAACCGGCGGTGATGCCGATCAGCAGTCCGGCCGGAATGGTCAGCACCAGGATCAGCGACACCAGCAGCAATGTCGGACGGGCGCCGTAAATCACCCGCGACAGCAGATCGCGGCCAAAGCCGTCGGTGCCGAACCAGTGCTGTGCTGACGGTTCCAGCAGGCGGCTCGACATGGTCTGCACATTCGGGTCGAATGGCGCAATCAGCGGTGCCAGCAGCGCCATCAGGATAAGAATCGCGACCAGCGTCAGCCCAACGGTTAACGAGGTCACACGTTGACGGCGACGGCGTGGCCGCAGCGTTTCGAGTTCTGAGAGTTGTTGCGTCATCGGGTTCTCGGATCGGTTAACCAGGTTAAAACATCCGCCAGGGTATTAATCAGGATAAAGCAGCTGCCGATCAACAGGGTTGAGCCCAGAATCGCCGGCACATCGCCGGAGAACAGCGCATTGGTCATGTAGCGACCCACACCCGGCCAGGCGAAGACGGTTTCGGTGAGCACCGAGCCTTCCAGCAGCGTGGCGTAGGAGAGGGCGATGACCGTCACCAGCGTGCCCAGCACATTGGGGAAGATATGGCGCAGCAGGATGCGTACCCGACCTGCGCCTTTGGCACGCGCCAGCACCACATACTCTTTGCTGCTCTCTTCCAGCAGCGCAGCACGCAGCAGGCGGGTAATGCCCGCCATTGCCAGCAGGCCGAGGATCACCACCGGCAGCCAGAGGTGCGCAATCGCGTTGCGGAACATCTCCGGTTCACCCGACAGCCAGCTGTCGATCAGCACAAAGCCGGTCTTCGGCTCCAGCGTATAGACCCAGATATCATCCAGCCGCCCCGGTCCGGCGGACCAGTGCAGCACCGCATAAAACAGGAGCAGGCCCAGCAGGCCGAGCCAGAACACCGGCACCGAGTAGCCCAGCAGCGAGATAAAGCGGGCGAGGTTATCGATCCAGCTGCCCGGTTTCCAGGCCGCCAGCAGCGCCAGCGAGACGCCGAACACCACCGCGAAGATCATCGCGCAGGTCGCCAGCTCAATGGTGGCCGGGAAGGTGGTCATCAGGTCGCCGCTCACCGACTGATTGGTCAGACGGGAGACACCCAGATCGCCGTGCGCCAGATGTTCGACGTAGCGCCAGAACTGCATCAGCACCGGCTCGTCGAGACCCAGGTCATGACGCACCTGCGCATAGGTCGCTTCACTGGCGTGATCGCCAGCGATCTGCTGCACCGGATCAATCGGCGAGAGATGCGACAGCATAAAGGTGAAGGCGAGCAGGCCGAGCAGCGTGACCAGCAGCGATAACACGCTACCGATCAGCCGTCCGCCACGCTGCCAAAAAAGCCGGGCGAACCCGGCTGAAGGGACAGACTGTGCCATTACTTAGTGACCTGCGAGTAATACACCATGTCAGGGTTAATGCCCTGCACATAGCCTTTCAGGTTGTCGCGCAGGGCGATCAGGTTCTTCGCCTGCATCCCAATCACGTAAGGTGAGTTCTTCATGACTTCACGCTGCATCGCTTCATACAGCGCGATGCGTTTCTTCGGATCGCTCTCCGCCGTTGCTGCAATCACCTGCTTGTTCAGCTCAGGAATGTGCCAGTCTGAGCGGTAAGCGATAGTTTTGCTGCCATCTTCCGGGTTGTAAGCAAACGAGGCGGCGTTGGTGTTCGGATCGAAATAGTCGGAGCCCCAGGCGTTCAGCGTCGCTTCATATTTATGCGCTTTCACGTTGGTCGAGACTTCTGAACTCAGGCCCGGCACCACTTCCACTTTCACGCCCGCTTTGGCAAAGCTGCCCTGCAGCGCCTGCGCGATATCAAGATAAGGCGGCTGGTTGCTGGTGGAGAGCTTGAAGGTGACGTTGCTCAGGCCCGCTTTCTTCAGAATCGCTTTGGCTTTTTCCGGATCGTAGCTGTATGGCGTGTCGTTGATCGCGCCCAGGAAGCCTTTCGGCAGGAAGCTCTGATGCACGTCAAACTGGCCTTTCAGCAGTTCGTTGGCGATGCCTTTGTAATCCCACAGGTAGCGTGCCGCTTCCCAGAAGGCCGGGTTCTTCATCGTCTCGTTCGCGCCGATGTTGAACTGGATGTAGTAGAGGGACGCCATTGGAATCGCTTCCGTCTTCACGCCTTTCTTGCCGTTCAGCGCAGCAATCTGATCGGCGCCCAGGTTACGGGCGATATCGGCATCACCCTGTTCCAGCAGCAGACGACGCGCAGCCGGTTCCGGTACGTTCTTGATCAGGATGTTCTTCATTTTTGGCGCGCCCGCAGGTGAGGTCGGGTTGGCGCTGAGCAGCACTACCTGATGCATCACCACTTTACGGATCTGGTACGGACCGCTGCCTGCTGAGTGGGTTGCCAGCCAGGCGTTACCGAAATCGCCGTTCTTCGCATTCGCCATCGCGGTTTTTTCATCGACGATGGAAGAAACCGGGGCAGAGAGCAGGCTCAGCACGTAGGTCGGGCTGACGTTGGCGGTCCAGCTGATCTGCACATGATTGTCGTCGACCTTCTTCAGGAAGCCATCGACGTTATCTTTGGTCCAGCCAAGCTGAGTCAGGATGAAAGAGGGATCCAGGTTCAGCTTCACCACGCGGCCCAGCGAGAAGATCACATCTTCCGGGCGCAGCGGGTTGCCGGTGGAGAATTTCGCATCTTTGCGCAGTTCAAAGGTCAGGCTGCGATTGTCGCTGCCGGGCTGCCATGAGGTCGCCAGCGTGGGCTTCAGATCCACCGGATTCTGCGGGTCAGACTGCACCAGACGCTGATAGATGTTAGTGAAAGCCTGAACGCTGGTCAGTTCAAACCCTTTGGCCGGGTCGAAGCTGTCGGCGTCGTCAGTAGATTGGGCAATCACCAGCGTATCTTTCGGTGTTGCGGCCTGTGCTGTGAAGGCGGCAGCCAGCGTCAGCGCCAGCAGTGATGGAATTATAGTTTTCATGAAATTTCCTTGCCTCTAAAAAGTTACGCGAGTTTACGAAAGGGCCGATGCGAAGAATAGTCGAATATAGGCTAACCATATGTCAAAAGGTTATAAGCGTAAGCGAGAGGTTATAAGAAGATCGCCATGCCGTTAACGAAGCGGCAATCTGAGCAGAAACAAATCCTCAACGAAACCGTTATTCAGGGCGGTATTGCTTTACCGAAGCCGGCCTCTCTTTATAATGGCGGCAGATAACTTCAGGAGAATTCAGTTGGACAGTGATACCCGATTAACTTTAATTCTGGCAAGCTGAATTTCCTATGCTGCTTGCCGACCGGCGAGCAGCGATCCCCGCTTTAATTAACGATCGCGCTCCTTATTTTCAATCCTGTCACCCACAGGAGTGCGCGTTATGCTGCTGTTTATATTCGCTCTTTTTCCTCCGCCCCGACTGGCGTAGCCCAGGCTGCGCCCGATCGCCGATCTCAGACCTTTAAAACGCTGCGTTTAACTCACGCCAGCTATCCCTGTGCGCGTCATTATTTTGCGCGCAGGCGGAATAACGTGATTATTCCTGAAGGTCACCCAATTAAATAACCCGGCAATGCCAGGTTTTATCTATGCACCTTATTTTGCGTGCAGGACAACTATTGCTTTAAATCAGGGAGATGTCGAAATGAGCGACATGAAACTGGAACAGGTTGCGAACACGTCCACCGGCAACCGCGTTGATAAAAAAAGTAAAAAAATGTTTGCCGTAGCGCAGCAGGCAGGCCAGCACGTTGAGATGACGCTGGCCCATCTGCGCAGCCATCGTCAGGGCCTGACTCAGGCTGAAGCGGCGAAACGACTGGCTTTGTATGGCCGCAACGAAGTGGCCCATGAGAAAGCCCCACCGGCGCTGATTCAGCTGCTGCTGGCGTTTAATAACCCATTCATCTACGTATTACTGGTCCTGGCGCTGGTGAGTTTTGTGACGGACTACGTGCTGCCGCTGCGCGCCGGTCAGGAGACCGATCTTTCCGGGGTGATCATCATCTGCACCATGGTGATGCTGAGCGGCCTGCTGCGTTTCTGGCAGGAGTTTCGTACCAACCGTGCTGCGCAGGCGCTGAAGTCACTGGTTCGCAGCCAGGTCACCGTATTGCGGCGTGAGGCGGACAGCGAAAGCGCACAGCGCCAGGATGTGGATATGAGTGAGCTGGTGCCGGGCGATATCATTCTGCTCAGCACCGGCGATCAGGTGCCTGCCGATGTGCGCCTGCTGAGTTCACGAAACCTGTTTATCAGTGAAGCGGTGCTGACCGGCGAGTCGCTGCCGGTGGAGAAACACAGTAGCGATGCGGGTATCGACGGCGAAGGTCAGACGGCCAAAGAGCTGCTGGCATCACCGAATATCTGCCTGATGGGCACCAGCGTGGCCAGCGGCACAGCCAGCGCAGTGGTGGTAGCGACCGGCGGCGATACCTGGTTTGGCTCGCTGGCCTCATCGCTGACCGGCAGCCGTCCGCAGACCGCGTTTGATCGCGGGGTTAACAGCGTCAGTAAGCTGCTGATCCGCTTTATGCTGGTGATGGTGCCGGTGGTGCTGCTGATTAACGGCTTCACCAAAGGTGACTGGATGGATGCCACGCTGTTTGCCCTGGCGGTGGCGGTCGGTCTGACCCCGGAAATGCTGCCGATGATCGTCAGCGCCAACCTGGCCAAAGGTGCGGTGGCGATGTCACGTCGCAAAGTGATCGTTAAAAAGCTCAACGCCATTCAGAACCTCGGCGCGATGGATGTGCTCTGCACCGATAAAACCGGCACGCTGACCCAGGACACCATCCTGCTGGCGCATCATCTGAATGCGCAGGGCAACGAAGATGCCCGGGTTCTCCTGCTGGCCTGGCTCAACAGCGGCAGCCAGAGTGGTGTGAAAAACCTGATGGACCGCGCCGTGCTGAGCGTGGGCGATAAAATCATTTCACAGTCTCAGCGCAGCCAGTTTCAGCTGGTCGATGAGCTGCCGTTCGATTTTAACCGCCGTCGGGTGTCGGTGCTGGTGGAAGATCTGGCTCAGCATCGTTCACAGCTGATCTGCAAAGGCGCCGTGGAAGAGATGCTGGCGGTGAGCACTGCCGTGCGGAAGGGCGATGCGGTAGTGGTACTGGATGCGGCGCAGCGTGCGGCCCTGCTGGCGCAGACCGAACACTATCATCAGCAGGGTTATCGGGTGCTGCTGGTGGCGACCCGTGATGGCGAGCTGCGCGCGCCGCTTAGCGACAGCGACGAGCGCGATCTGGTTATCCAGGGCATGCTGACCTTCCGCGATCCACCGAAAGCCAGCGCGGGCAAGGCGATTAAAGCCCTGCGCGACAGCGGCGTAACGATGAAAGTGCTGACCGGTGACAATCCGCTGGTCACGCTGCGGGTCTGTGCCGATGTCGGGCTGACCGATCCGGCGATGCTGACCGGCGATCAGATTGAGGCGATGAACGATGATGAGCTGGCGCAGGAAGCAGAGCGCTGCACCCTGTTTGCCCAGCTGACGCCGCTGCAGAAATCACGGCTGGTGCGCCTGATGCAACAGAACGGCCACACCGTCGGGTTCCTTGGCGATGGCATCAATGACGCGCCAGCACTGCGGGCGGCCGACACCGGGATTTCCGTGGATAGCGCGGCAGATGTCGCGAAAGCCTCATCGGACATCATCCTGCTGGAAAAAGATCTGGAGGTGCTGAATGAGGGTGTACTCAAAGGACGCGAGACCTTTGGCAACATCATCAAGTATCTCAACATGACTGCCAGCTCGAACTTCGGCAACGTTTTCTCGCTGCTGGTGGCCAGTGCCTTTATTCCGTTTCTGCCGATGCTGTCGATTCATCTGCTGATTCAGAACCTGATGTATGACGTCTCTCAGCTGGCGCTGCCGTGGGACAAGGTTGACCGTGAGTTTCTGAATAAGCCGCGCAAATGGGATGCCGGCAATATCAAACGCTTCATGCTGTGGATGGGGCCAACGTCATCAATTTTTGACGTCACTACTTTTGCACTGATGTGGTTCGTATTCGGCGCTAACCATGCGGGCGTTCAGTCGCTGTTCCAGTCCGGCTGGTTTATCGAGGGGCTGCTGTCTCAGACGCTGGTAGTGCATATGCTGCGTACCCGGAAGATTCCGTTTATCCAGAGTCGCGCCACCTTACCGGTGATGCTGACCACGCTGGCGGTGATGGCGCTGGGCATCCTGATTCCGTTCTCACCGCTGGGTGCGATGGTCGGTCTGGTGCCGCTGCCATGGCAATACTTCCCATGGCTGGTGCTGACGCTGTTCAGCTACTGCCTGGTGGCGCAGGGCATGAAACGTTTCTACATCCGTCGTTTTGGTCAGTGGTTCTAGGGAGGCGAAGATGAAAAAAAGCAGGCTCGATAAGGTCTTTGTCGGCGTGATGATCATCGGCTTAACTCTGATTGCGCTGACGGTCATCGTGCGGTGAGGACGTTGTGATAGTGCGGTAGTGAAGAGGCAGCGAATCGACTCGCTGCCTTTTTTATTTACTCTTCGTCGCGCTCGCGGCTGGCGCGCTGACGCTCGTAATATTCATCTTCTGCGGTGATGATCTCATCCATCAGAGAATCCATATCCACCACGCGCTCTTCTTCCACAAACTCGCCGGTAAGCGGCGTTTCCGGAGTCAGCTTGCCATCTTCATACAGCAGCCAGATCTCTTTGGCATAGCGCGTCTTCAGCAGCTGCGGAGCGAACTGGCCGTAGTAGGACGTGATGTTGTCTACGTCACGTTCGAACATCGACTCGGCATGGTTATTGGCCGCCGCATCAACCGCCTGTGGCAGATCGATAATCACCGGTCCCTGCTCATCCAGCAGTACGTTAAACTCGGACAGGTCGCCATGGACGATACCGGCACAGAGCATGCGCACGATATTGCGGATCATGGTGTGGAAATCGGTAACCGCCTGCTCTTCAGAGAGCGTGACATCGCTGAGGCGCGGCGCAACCGAGCCATTGGCGTCGGTCACCAGCTCCATCAGCAGCACACCGTCGATGCAGAGATAGGGCTGGGGCACGCGAACACCGGCGTTCGCCAGGCGGAACAGGGCATCCACTTCGGCGGTCTGCCAGGACTCTTCCTGCTGCTTGCGGCCGAACTTTGTGCCTTTCTGCATGGCGCGGGCGTTACGGCTGTTACGGGTTTTACGTCCTTCCTGATACTGCACCGCCTGCTTGAAGCTACGCTGGGTCGCTTCTTTATAGACTTTGGCGCACTGCACCTTGCCGCCGCATAGCACGGTATAGACGTCTGCTTCTTTGCCGCTTTTCAGCCGCTGCAGGACATCGTCAATCAGGCCGTCATCGACCAGGGGCTGGATTCTGTTTGGGATTTTCATGCGGCTTTATACCTTATTTCACCCGCTTTTCGTATCACTTTGCGATGATGGAAAACATTGGCAATGACTGAACAAAGTATCCGATTCTACCCTGGAAAGTCGCTTTGTGGGGATGAACCTTAATGACCTGCGCTTTTGACCTTTGTTTTATCATAAACAAGGGATTAGGGGGGAGTGCAGGGCGGTTTTATCTGCCAGAGGAAGACGTTGTCGCGGAGCAGCCCGGCGCACAGGAATTTTGGATCAGAGAAATGTGCCTGAATAGCAGGCTGGTGGGAGTTTCAGGGCCAAAACCCTGCAAACAGAATTCCGGCCTGCCTGCGGGATTACTTCAGGCCTTTAAGCACTTTTACCGTGCTTTCAATGTCGATCTCATCTTCGGAGAAGATCAGGGTCGTTCCCTGGAAGGTAGTCACCGCCAGCTTTTTCAGTGAGCGCATTTCACTGGCATTCGGGTCAGACTTCGGACGGATGTTATTCAGCAACAGACCCACTGACAGCACCGCGTTCTCTTTGTCGACACCGGCATCAACCGGGACTTCTTCGTTATAGACCAGGTAAGACTTAATCGAGGTGATCTTAAGACGCTCGCCTGCGATATAGATGTATTTGCTGGTTGGCGCGACCTTCACCGCATAGGCGGATAAGCCTTTGTTGTTGGTGGTGGGTTCAAACGTCACCGCCGCATCTTTCTTTATCAGATCAGGATTGGCGACCTTAATCACATGAAAATAGCGGTTATCGCCGTTTTCATCTTTGATAAAGCCAAAACCTTTATCTTCAAACCAGGTTGTGATCGTTCCGTTCATCGCCATTTTTGCCTGCTTAATCTACTCAGTTTTTTACAGCGCGCAGTGTAAATCACAATGCCTGCGCAGACTATATAAGTCTGGATGATAATTTTCGTCTGCGCCAGAGGGAGTGGGGCGGATGCTACGCGCGGAGGGGAATGCGGTGTTCAGTCTTGCGGCTTAACCGGCAGACAAGGTAAACCGCGTCTGCCGGTGAGGGGCTGTTACTCGTTGCCCCAGCGGTTCAGGAACTCAGCAATCTCATCGATACGCTCTTCGCTGATACCCGCTTCACGCGCCATATCCTGCTGCGACTCTTCACTGATCTCTTCGTTGTTCATCAGACGGGTGATCAGCAGCTGGAAGTAATGCGCCAGCGGAGTACGTTCTTCCTCGCTCACGGGCTTAGCGGACTCCGTCGCGTACTCATCTGCGACATCATAATATTTGAGAGAAATTTCGTTATTCATAGGTTGTCCGCAGGGTTCAGGTCGGATTAAAGAGTGACCAGGCGCGTTGGCCCGGTTCGTGGCGGGTATTATTTCGTGTTTAGGCTGAGGCTGTAAAGGGGAACAGGATGCCCGATTCTGACTAGAGAACCAGCGGCGGTAGCTGTTTGAAGGTGCTGACTAAGCCTTCTCCCCAGCCTTTACGGATCGTCGTGAAGTACGGGTGATCTTCGGTAATGCGGTATTGCCGGGCATCGCTGAAGCTATCACACGGGTAGATCATGACGTCGAGCGGCAGGCCAACGGACAGATTGCTGCGCAGGGTCGAATCCAGTGAAATCAGCGCGCATTGCATCGCCTGCTCCAGAGACATGTCGTAGTGCAGCACCCGGTCAATAATCGGTTTGCCGTACTTGCTCTCACCAATCTGGAAATAGGGCGTATCGCGGGTGGCTTCGATGAAATTACCCTGTGGGTAAATATGGAACAGGCCAATATCATCCCCGTTGATTTGCCCGCCGAGCAGCAGGTTGCAACTGAAGTCAGTTGTACTGCCATTCTGTTGTGCCTCACTGTCCCGCTGGATCACCTCACGAACCGTCTCACCTATCAGAGACGCGGCCTCATAGAGGCTGGAGACATTCAGCAGATTGGGACAATCCGCATTCCTGCTGCGGTGTCGCAGCAGGCTGATAATACTTTGCGTGGTCGCCAGATTACCGGCAGTCTGAAGCACCAGCGTACGATCGCCGTCCTGATGAAACACGTGCAGTTTACGGAAGGTGGAAATATGATCCACGCCCGCATTGGTACGTGAATCGGATGCAAAGACCAGCCCGGATGACAGGCGCATGGCCACACAATAGGTCATACCACACTTCCCTCAAAAAAAGATTTGCACGCCATAAGCGTGCATGAAGTTTTCACCATCAGCAAGTTGCTACAGGTCACTTTACATCATTTGTACGGCGGCAATCGCGCACATATCTTCGTATCCCCCGCCAATCCGTAAACCGCGCACCGGACAGGCGTCCAGGTAATCAATGCCGACGGCAAGCTTAAGGTGTTGATCAGGTATACGGGTATTGTTGGTGATGTCAAAGCAGTGCCAGCGGTCTTCCACCCAGACTTCGGCCCAGGCGTGGGTCGCGACATGGGTAGAATCTTTGCTGTGCAGGTAACCACTGACGTAGCGTGCCGGTATATTCAGGCTACGACAGCAGCTCAGAAAGACATGCGTATGATCCTGGCACACCCCGGTACGGGCGGCGAAAGCCTCTGCGGCACTGTCGGTCACCAGGGTAGAACCGGGCGTGTAGGGCATCCTGAGCAGCAGGTCTGCCATCAGGTTTTCCAGGGCGGCCAGAATCGCCTGGGGCTGATAATAGCGCAGGGCGAAAGCCCGAATTTCCGCATCGGGCTGGGTCAGCGGACTGTGGCGCAGGAAGACTAGCGGCGACAAATGTCCCTGAGCCTGATCTTCAATGCCGTGTTCTATTTCCACCACGCCATGTGCCTGAATCGTAATGGACTCATGCGGTTCATCGAGTGTCAGCACATGCATGATGTTGCCGAAGGCATCCGTGGTGCAAACCGCTTTTTCCGGCAGGGTCAGTTCCCAGGAGAGTATGCGCTGATGAGGCGATTCCTGAGGCGTCAGCCGCAGATACTGGATGCTCCGTTGCACTGCCTGGTCGTAACGGTAGTGCGTGTTGTGTTCAATGCTAAGTTTCATTGCGCCTCCAGATAAGTGTGATGAATACTTTCGGCGATCTCGTTTACCTGAGCGAGAAAGGCTTCCAGCCAGTTGTTCAGCCCGATTCGGCTCAGGTCTTTCATGGAACTGAAGCGCAGCTCGGCGTGCAGGATATGCGCCAGGCGGCGCGGCTGGTTGGCACGGCCACCTATCAGCTCCAGCTGCTGAACCATATCGTTGATACACGCCAGCAACGAACGCGGCAGCTCGTTGCGCAGGATCATCAGTTCGGCGATGGTCTCCCGGCTCAAGGGCTGCTTGTAAATACTATGGTAGGCTTCGCGCGCGCTCACCGCCTGTAGCAGAGTGTCCATGCGGTAATATTCGCGCACCGGATCGTCATCAATATCCAGCAGTCTGTTTTTCACCTCCAGCAGCCGGGCGGTGCCATCAGCCCGTTCCAGCAGCGTCCCGAGACGGATAAAGTGCATCGCGTCGCTGCGGAGCAGGGTACCGAACATGGCACCACGGAACAGATGAGAGCGTTCTTTCACCCAGTCAAAGAAGGCGTCGGCACCGTCTGAGCCGATGCCCTGACGGCGTATCGACTTCATCCCGATCCAGGTGGCATTGATACATTCCCAGACTTCGGATGACAGGCTGCCCCGCACCGCATGCGCGTTATTCCAGCCCATCTGCAGGCAACTGAAGATGCTGCTGTAATTCCGGTTATCCAGGGCGAAAAAACTGACCAGATTGGGCATCGTCAGTGTCGGCCAGGTCTCAGCATACAGCTCGCTGGTGCTGGTCAGGTTGAGCGGTACCAGCAGATCATGAGTCCCCCCGTTGCGGATGGGCATCATCGACAGCTTGTTGGTAACGTCCAGCACCCGGGCGATATTTTCTGCCCGCTCCAGATAGCGGGCCATCCAATAGAGTTCACTGGCAGTCCGGCTCAGCATATATCATCCTCCAGTACCCAGGTGTCCTTGGTTCCGCCGCCCTGTGACGAATTGACGACCAGCGATCCTTCCGTCAACGCGACGCGGGTAAGCCCGCCGGGCACCAGTCGGATCTCCGCGCCACTGAGCGCAAAGGGGCGGAGATCGATATGACGTGGTGCCAGGCCCTCGTTGACAAACGTGGGGCAGGTGGACAACGCCAGCGTGTTTTGCGCGATGTAATTCTGCGGACGCGCCAGCAACAGGTCACGGAAGTGGGCAAGCTCAGCTTTGCTCGCGGCGGGGCCAATCAACATGCCGTAACCGCCAGCGCCGTGAACCTCTTTCACGACCATTTTTTCGAGGTTGGCCAGCACATACGACAGCTCATTTTTATGCCTGCACTGCCAGGTTGGCACGTTGTTGAGGATCGGTTCTTCCTGCAGATAAAAGCGCACCATATCCGGTACGTAGGGGTAGATAGATTTGTCATCAGCCACGCCAGTGCCGATGGCATTGGCCAGCACGACATTGCCCGCCCGGTAGACCGACAGCAGTCCCGGTACGCCGAGCATGGAGTCCGGGCGGAACGCCAGCGGATCGAGGAAGGCGTCGTCAACCCGACGATAGATCACATGTATTCTGCATGGCCCGGCAGTCGTGCGCATGAACAGCATGCCATCCTTCACAAACAGATCGGCGCTTTCAACCAGCTCAACACCCATCTGCTGGGCCAGGAAACTGTGCTCGAAGTAAGCACTGTTAAAGCGGCCAGGGGTCAGGACCACCACGGTGGGATCGTTGACGGGTGAGCTTTCGCGAAGCGTTTGTAAAAGATGCGACGGATAACGTTCTACGGGAGCAATGCGTTGCTGGGCAAACAGTTCCGGGTAGAGCCGCATCATCATTTTGCGGTTCTCCAGCATATAGGAGACGCCGGAAGGTGTGCGCAGGTTATCTTCCAGGACGTAATATTCGCCATCACTGTTACGCACCATATCCACGCCGACAATATGTGCATAGATATTGCGATGAAGATCAACGCCCTGCATACAGGGTTGATACTGTTCGTTAGCCAGAACCTGTTCTGCCGGAATGATTCCCGCCTTCAGAATATGCTGTTCATGGTAGATATCGTAGAGGAAGGCGTTGAGCGCCTGCACACGCTGGCGGATGCTGGCATCGAGCATGGCCCATTCAGCGGCCGGAATAATACGTGGCACGCTGTCGAACGGGATCAACCGTTCTGCACCATTATCGTCATCGTAGACATTAAACGTAATCCCTACCCGGTGAAACAGGAGGGCGGCTTCTTCCCGCTTGCGCTGTACAGCCTGATGATCAGCCTGTTGCAGCCATTGCCAGTAGGCGGCGTAGTGGTCACGGTGTTCGCCTTCAGCCAGAAGCATCTCATCAAAAAAGGGTGAAGCGGAGAGATTGATATTCAGCATCGTCACCTCGCAGACTTTAAAGGCTGTCATCTATCCAAGCATAAAGTGTGCCAGCCTCAGAAGAAGCGTAACGGTGCAAAGCCATGATGTTGTGGCGTTAAAAGCTCCTTTATGGTGCAGGCCTGGCGCGGGCGTGTCTTAATATGGCGCTTAGTGTGTCGTGAGGGGGCAAAAAACAGGCACGGTTCTGGCCTGGGTCAGCCCAGCCGTTCTGATTCATCAGCCCTCAGATTGGATGATGTCTGAGTGAGCTGGCCTCACGGAATTGCCTCACTTTTCTGAAATGTAAATGTAATTGATAACCGTTCTCGTTTTCATTATTGTTTTCCCTTCTTCAGGGAAACGAAAAGGAATCGGAAGAAGATGAATTATCATCAGAGAACAGGTAAAGCGCTTTCCGGCAAACAGATGGCTGCAGGATTCGCAGGACTCACCTTCGGGTTGATCAGTGTGACGGCGCAGGCGGTCACCGTCACAGACGTGGCGGGACGCACGGTCACCGTGCCGGATGAGGTTCAGCGTGTAGTACTCGGAGAGGGCCGGTTGTTCTTCGCCCTTTCGCTGCTCGAAGGCCAGAAACCTTTTGATCGTATCGTCGGCTGGCAGGGCGATTTCCGTAAGCTTGACCCGCAAACCTACGCCACTTATCGGGTTAAATTCCCGCAAATCGACAACATCCCGCTAATTGGCACGACCAGCGCTGACACCATCAGCCCGGAAAAAGTGCTGACGCTGAAACCGCAGCTGGCGATTTTCGGTTTGTCGGGTCACGGTCCGGGGAAAGGCAGTGAGCTGGTGAAACAGCTGCAAAACGCCGGTGTCCCCGTCGTGTTTGTCGATTTCCGTACTTATCCGCTCAAAAACACCCTGCCGAGTATGGCGCTGCTGGGTAAAGTCCTGAACCGGGAGAAGCAGGCGCAGGACTATATCCGCTTCTATCAGGACAACATCAAACGCGTCACCGATGTGATTCGCGACATTCCTCAGCCGGATAAACCGAAAGTCTTTATCGAACTGCGCGCTTCGACAGCAGATGAATGTTGCCGCTCAGCCGGGAACGGCAACATGGGTGACTTTATCGATCTGGCGGGCGGCGTGAATATCGCTAAACCTCTGCTGCCTGGCCCTCTTGGTCAGGTGAATCTGGAAAAAGTCATCGCCGAGCAGCCGGATGTGTATCTGGTGAGCGGGGGAGCCAGACCGCCGAAAGCTGGCGATCCGCAGGCCGGTTTAGTGCTGGGCGCGCAGACCACACCCGAACAGGCGAGCGCCAGCCTGAAGCCGCTTCTGGCGCGTAAAGGGATAAGCACGCTGAAAGCGGTCCGGGATGGCCGTAGTTTTGGCATCTGGCACAACTATTACAACTCCCCCTATAACGTGCTGGCCGTGCAGTTCTTCGCCAAAGCATTTTATCCGCAGAAGTTTGCCGATCTCGATCCGCAGCAAACACAAAAACAACTCTATAAACAGTTCCTCGCCGTCGAGCCGACCGGCACTTACTGGACTGAGTAAAAGGGACTTTGCCCCGCCTGCCAGGGCGTTTTACCTCACGGAGAGAAAAGATGGTTAAGGTTAAATTTACACCGGCTGTGAAAGCCGGGCTGCTCGCACAGCTGATTGCTGCTGCGATGCCGGTCATGGCGGAAGACGCCAGAGAAGTGAAAGAGAATGAAGATCAGATGGTGGTGACGGCCTCCGCTATCGAACAGAACCTGAAAGATGCGCCAGCCAGCATCAGCGTAATCACCCGCGAAGATCTGCAGAAAAAACCGGTACAAAACCTCAAAGATGTGCTGAAAGACGTTCCCGGCGTACAGATCACCAATGAAAGCGACAACCGTCAGGGCGTCAGCATCCGCGGACTGGGCAGCGGCTATACGCTGATCCTGGTCGATGGCAAACGCGTCAATTCCCGCAACGCCGTATTCCGCCATAACGATTTCGATTTGAGCTGGATCCCCGCGGAATCGATCGAACGTATCGAAGTGGTGCGTGGGCCGATGTCATCCCTGTACGGCTCTGACGCGCTGGGCGGCGTGGTCAATATCATCACCCGTAAAGTCGGCACGCAATGGCACGGCACGCTGAGCGCCGATACCACCGTTCAGGAACACCGCGATCGCGGCGACAGCGGTAACGGTAACTTTTTTGCCAGCGGCCCGCTGGTGGACGATTTACTGGGCGTGAAGGTGTACGGTGCACTGGGTAAACGCGAGAAAGATCAGGCCAGTTCTGCCAGCGGCAGTACCGGTCAGCCGCGCATCGAAGGCTACACATCCCGCAACGCCAGTGTCGAATTCTCACTGACGCCGGATAAAGATCAGGACATCACGTTCGGTTACGGGATGGATCGTCAGGATCGTAACTCCGACACGCTGGATAAAAACCGTCTCGAACGCGAAAACTACTCCCTTGGCCACACAGGCCGCTGGGGAGGGGCGAATACCGAACTGCGTTTCTACGGTGAAAAAATCGAAAACAAAAACGCCCAAACCATCACCTCGAAAAACAACGCACTCGACGGCAAAGTGGTCATCCCGCTGGGCGATTATACCCAGTTCCTGACGTTCGGCGGCGAATACCGCAACGATAAACTGGAAGACGCGGTGAACATGAAAAACGGCGGCAGTACGCAGGCGAACCAGTATGCGCTGTTCCTGGAAGATGAATGGCACATCTTCGAAAACCTGGCGCTGACCGGCGGCGTGCGTATAGATGACCACGAAAACTACGGCGTGAACTGGAGTCCGCGTGCTTATCTGGTCTATAACGCCACTGATACCGTCACGATGAAAGGCGGCTGGGCATCCGCTTTCAAAGCGCCTTCGCTGCTGCAGCTCAGCCCGGACTGGCAAAGTGCCTCGTGCCGTGGCAGTTGTAATGTTGTAGGCAGTAAGGATCTGAAGGCGGAAACCAGCGAAAACGTAGAGTTCGGCCTCTATTACGCTGGTCAGGAAGGCCTTCCTGAAGAGGTGACCGCCAGCGCGACGGTGTTCCAGAACGATATCGACGACATGATTACGGTTATCCGCACCGCTAACCGCAGTCTGGCGCCGACCCATCAGAACTTTGCCGGTTTTGATGCCAGCGGCAATCCAATCTTCCGCTATTACAACGTGAATAAAGCCCGGATCCGCGGGCTGGAAACCGAACTCGGTCTGCCCGTCACCGACAGGCTGAACCTCAAACTGAATTACACCTACAACGACGCCCGCGACCTGAGTAACGGCGGCAACAAACCATTATCCGCACTGCCGTTCCACACCAGTAATGCGACGCTCGACTGGAAACCGCTGGAGGAGTGGAGCTTTTATCTTTCCGCTAACTACAAAGGGAAGAGCCGCACCGTGACCGACGGCAACGCTACGCCGGGCGGATACACCATCTGGAATACCGGCGGGTCGTATAAGGTGAATAAAGCGGTGAAGATCAGGGCAGGGGTTCTGAACCTGACTGATAAAGATCTCAACCGCGACGACTACAGCTATAACGAAGATGGCAGAAGGTATTTCGCTGCTGTGGATTATAGTTTTTAACGTTGAATCGTGGCCGGGACGGTTGAAGTCCCGGCTGTGTTAAGCACTTTGTTCACTATCCGATAATCAGTGTGAAGAATTATTTTGCGCGTGCAGGAATCGTGCACGCCAGGGCTTGAGAACCCACAACGCCAGACCGGCGGTGATGAAGTCGAAGGTAATCGCGCAGCCAAAGACCAGGTGCCAGTTATGGGTATGCTGATACATCAGTGCCGCCAGCGGGCCGCCAAAGATTGCGCCGATACCCTGCGAGATATACAGCCAGCCATAGTTTGCTGAAGCATTTTCACTGCCAAAGGTGTCTGTCAGTGTGGATGGGAACAGTGAGAAGATTTCGCCCCAGCCGAAGAACACCACGCCTGAAAGCAGTACGAAGAGCAACGGATCTTCGCGGCAGGCAAGCCACAGCGTCATCGCCACACCTTCCAGCGCAAAGGCAATAAACATCGTATTTTCGCGGCCGTAGCGGTCAGAAATAAAACCAAATAGGGGACGCGTTAAACCGTTAGTGAAACGGTCGATGGTCAGCGCCAGCGGCAGGGCGGCCATGCCAAAAATCACCGCCTTGCTGATGCCGAAGTCTTCGGCAAAAATCGCCATCTGCGAAGTCACCATCAGCCCCGAAGTCGACATCATGGTCATCATCATGAACATCAGCCAGAACAGCGGCTGGCGCAGCATTTCCCCGGATTTAAACTGGCGCTGTCCCAGCACGGGTGACGCTGTTTTACTGTCCGGTATCATCATGCTGGTTTCAGGCAGCCTCAGGTTCTGGCTGGCGAGAAGACCCACAGCGGCGAAGATGAGGCCAAATGTCGTCATCGTCTGTTCCAGCCCGTAGCTATTAAGAGAAATAGAAATCGGGAAGGTGGTGAAAATTGCCCCCATACCGTAGCCCGCCGCCACAGTTCCGGCGGCAAAACCGCGCTGCTGTGGAAACCACTTCATCACCAGTCCCACCACGCCGATGTAAACAATACCCGTACCCAGTCCGCCAAGGCAGCCATAGGCCAGATACAGTGAGGTCAGGCTATTGACCCGGGCGGCGATCACCCAGCTGAAACCCGCCATTAGTGTACCGATGGAGATCAGCAGACGTGGGCCAAAACGCTCGACCAGCCGACCCTGAAAGGGTGAGAAAAAGGTCTGCAGAATAATCAGCAGCGAGAATGTGACCTGAAGTTCCGCCAGACCGACGCCGAGTTTAGCAATCATCGGTTTGGTCAACAGCGTCCAGACATACTGCGGGCTGGAAATGGCTGCCATGCAAAGTAATCCAATCAGAAGCTGTACCCACTTGCTGTGTTTCGCTATTAATACCGGTTCGCTCATCGAGGCCATTATCTTTCTCCAGAATTACGCTTTGCTCTGCTTAACCACTTTTTTGTCGTCGCACGTATTCAAATCATTACTTTTGAATGCTCATTCTCCGAAACCATCCCGATACGCAGATATGCACGTAAAGCGATAAAGCAGGATGTGTGCCAGTTTAAAAAAATCTTTAAATTCAATCAGTAATAGTATTGCGGGCGGAATAAATGTGATGGGGTGCAAAAAATGAGTGCGCTGAGATGGTGCGTGGGAGACGGATGGTGGTCAGTCAGAAAGGTCATTGGGTATAGGCTGGCTTTGGAGGCGATGCGCAGAAAGGTGTTATCGGTAAAAGAGGAACAGGTGTTTGAAATGTTGGGGTTGGGGACATAAAAAAGCCCGTAAGGCTTGTGCCGTGCGGGCTTTCAGGACTTCGGTGATGGTTGTGGTAACCATTAACCGGGAAAATATCCTCCTGAAAGCCTCATTTCTCTGACGAGATCTGGCGAACAGTGATCAGGAATTCATGAGCCGTGGTTTCCCAAAGTTCAGGGGCAAAATCAAACCCATATCGTTTCCTGAACTCCTCTTCGACACCGTCACCATAGGCGGAGATAAAATCATCAACTTCCTTGATGAGATCGTTGAGCATCCAGTCCGGTAATGATTTTTTGAATAGCCGTACAATGCCTTCGATCGTATCCTCGCCATCATTGATGATGTCCGCGTCCTGGTTGAAATAACCGAAAATCAGTTGGTCAAGAAAGTGGAATTTTTGCATTTTGTACCTATAGATCCGGGAATGCAGTGAGAATGTAATAAGGTTTGCCATTATATTGCTGAAACTCAATAACAACTCTCACATTTGTCATGACTATTCGCTGGTAACTCCCGCGCCGGAAACCGTAGCCAATCGCTTTGCCAGATGCATTGCGTATAGGCAGCGCTGTGCGCCATTAAGTTAAGTATGAGCTGGAATAATTTTCTCCGATGCATGCCGGAGGTGACCGGGATCGGAGTGAGCACGTGGCGAGGTTAACTGGCTAAGCAATGGCGCGGGCATCAGTTGCCCTTTTAACTGAAATGCCTGAGCGTATACCAATGCCGTTCTGTCTGCTGCCTGGCCGCCTGCTCTGCTGATAGGTTAAAGGCGCTTCGGATTACCCTATCGACTACCATCTGCTTTAGCTGGTTCAGGGTTAGCGTTGATATCAATGTATTTTCTCAATCTCATTTTGCGGCTTACTCCGGGAGGATCAGAAAAGGGGAGTTTAAACGTTGGAGATGCTGATACTTTCACTGTCCACGTGGTATCACCGATGAAGCGGAAGCTCGCAGAAGGAGGTGAAACTTTCAAAGCCTCGAAATGACCTGAAGCATAGATACCCCCGATAGTCAGTTCCTCTAAAATTCCCTGAGAGAGATCTAACAGCAGGAGCGTCAGCATTTCTTCAAAAAGAACATCATCTGTTATGAATAAAAAACACAAAAAAGCCCGCAAGGTTTTCACCTTGCGGGCTCTCAGGACTTCGATGATGGTTCTGGTAACCATCAACCAAGAATTTGGTGGGCTGGCGGAATCTGAAATAGTTTCTCAACCTTATGAAATTATAATATTTTATCCAATTCAGATTTGTTGAGTGTACCTAAACGTGTACCAATTATTGGATCTCATACCCCGGAGCAGCCCGGCGAGGATAACGAATGCCTGGCGCGTGATTCATAATAAAATCATTTTAAAGAAAAGTATTCACACTGTTCACATATGGTTTTTATGAAATAATTTCAATGACTTATCAGGTGAATGATTTGAGGGGGGAATGTATACTAGTGTGCACTTTTGATGAGCACCTTAGCCAAGATCACAAAAAGCGACCTGAGCCATTATGCGTAATGTGAAGTTAATAGGCGCTGCTGCTGTCAATGGCCCGCTTTGTGTCAAGAGCGGATGCGACCCATCGGCATGTTTTAGTCGTCGCAAGCAAATCATAACGGTTAATTATTGAGTGGATTTTTCATTTCAATTTATATTATTGTAGATAAGTCTGATAAAAATTTTATTCACATCCTCTTGGATAATAAGGAAGTTATATGAAAGCTCGTTTAATACCGCCGTACGAAAACTACACTGGCAATGTTTTATGGCGAAAAAAGGATTTTATTAATAAAGTGGACGATATCTCAACATCTCTGAAAAAGTTGAGAGATCTGGGGTATTGGGCCAGTGCCTATCCTGAAGGAGACGGCATTACATTTAAATACACCAAGGATAGTTATCAAAAAAGCAGTGTCGAAATTCTAGAAGATTTCTCAATATGCTTTGAGTGGGTGGAAATAGAGCTAGCTAAATCAAGAAACTCTAACCTAGAATTAGCTGAATTAGAGGATGAAAACAAAAATATGGAGTGCATAGTTATTGTGCCGATTGAGAAAATTTTCATTCAGGAAACCATAAAAATCGGAAAGTATACTTTTTATTGCGGAAGACAATTTGATGAAGAGCCACATGAGCGATTATCAGAGCAAGATGGTTCGTATATACAGTTTAACTGTGGCGTACCATATATTGATTTGTTAAAAATTAATTCAAGCATTGATCATAACAGCCATGTTATAAACATGTTTTTGTCTATAGCTGAATATGCGCTTGACTTAGTCAGATTTTCTCACAGCTCGTTTACACGTATGGAATATACCCCTAACCCTGCAGGTCAACGCTCTGACGGATTTTATGATGTAGAAATCATTCCTTGTGAGATGACTCATCTTAAACCAATTAAGATAAGTGGAATATCAAGACCCCTTGCCGTGAGTAATAATTGGCTCGGCCCTCAGGTTGACAGTTTGAATTACCCTGGGTTGCAATATTTATCTTCTGTCTACGATGGAATCGTTGAAAATGAACTTTCAAGATTAGTTAGCTCCGTAGTTAGGGCATGTAGGCAATCTTTTTATTCAATTGGCGCGGAATCACAATTTCTAAACCTAGTCTTTGCACTTGATGGTCTTGCAAATATTGACCCAAACTGGAAAGGATGGAAGCAAAGGACCTACATTGCAGCACTTACATGTAATAACTCACCAATCAAATTTAAGAAAAACCTAGAGGTTTATGACGAGTTATATACTGACGTAAGAAACAAGCTTGTTCATGATGGTAAAGATTTTTACGAACTTAACGTCAACGCGAACGAATCCTCTGAACAAATCTTTAAGTATATTAAGATAATTATAAGGCTCATCGAAAGTAACAGCTTTTCCACTTTGCAAGAATTAAGAGATCATGCAGTTCACCTACTTCAGCAGGAGGATTATAGAATCGCTTCTGTGGAGATAATTGACAAAGTGTCTCTTTTAAGAGGAAAAAACCCTAGTTATCCTTCATGGTAATTGAATGAAAATGCTAATTAATTTTTAATATAAATTCTATTCCTCGCTCTTAACGGAACTTGGCTGACATCAACAATTGCATCAAATATAAAAAACCGGCCTAAGCCGGTTTACGTGCAATGAGGTTATCAGACGTTACATGCGGGCAACCAATCTGTCTCGCTGTCCTCATGCAACGTCAGGTTAGTTTGTATGCCGTTATTCGTACGGCGCTTAAGCAGCACGCGCTCATATTCTTTTAGGGTCTGCGGCACTGCCTGCCCAAATGCCGTAAGGCTCAGCGGGTGCTGATGACCGCGCGACTCCATAAAGGACAGATACGCATGATAGAGATAGCGCTTCGGATTCAGCGGGCGAATATTGGCGTTACCAATAAACAGCCCGTTTGGCGTGCTCAGCGGCATCAGGTATCCACAGAAATCAACCAGCGGATCGGCCTGTCTTTTGATATCAAGCGCCTCACCGGAAGTCTGCTGCGCCTGCAACAGCTCGCGCGCTTCGTTTGGTGATGAGAAGCGCTGCATCAGGTGACGAACAATCACGGCCAACTCGGTGCTGATTTTGTCCAGCAACTGCGGATCACGCTCTTTTGCCGGTATCACTTCCGGGAACGTCAGGATAACCCGGCGGCGCGAAACGCCGCCGCTGCGATCGCTGAAGCGCATCGGATTGTTGTTCACCGCCAGAATGACGGCCGGGATATGGGTTGAATAGGCGTCGCGGTATTTCGGATCGATGGCAACCGCATCGCCGCCGGTTATCGCCTTGATGCCCGCGCCGTCGCCGCTCCATTTCTCCTGGTCTGGCAGGATAACCAGCGAGAAGCCCACCACGCTGGCGCGCTCGCGGGAAGATTCCAGCGTGTCGATGGTTGCGGACGTGGTGTTGTCTTTTCCGGCCAGCAGAGTGGCTATCGAGGCCATGACACTTTTACCGCTGCCGCCGGGGCCAGTGACTTCTAGAAACATCTGCCAGTCATAGCGGTTTGCCAGCACCATAAATAACGCCGCGAGAATACGCTCCTGCTTGTCGTGATTGTGTCCGGCAGCCCGCGTTAACCAGCGGTAAAAGTGCGGTGCGTGGTCTGCGAGATTTTCGCCGGGACGCGGCGCGGAGTAGTCCACGCTGTTGACCGTGCGCAGCCAGTTTTCGCGGCGATGCGGGCCGAAGGTGCCTGTTGTGGTGTCATACACGCCGTTACGGAAACCAATCAGGCGGCGGGACGGTTCACCCATCTGCGGCACCATCAGCTTGAGCGTGTCCAGCACGCTGCCGATACCGGCGGCCGAGAACGGTGCGCGTACCTTCTGAAACAGCGCTGCGATTTCCCGGCGCAGCGTCTTCGCCTCCATCACCTGCCATGCGCCGTTCTCATAGCGGCAGATTTCCTCCCCAACCGGCGGCACGGCCAGCGCCTCCCCGTAGTGGCCGACCAGCAGCTCCGCTTTCTGGCTGGCGCTCATGGCCTTCAGGTCTGCCTCGCTGACGGATTCAAACGGGCTGAGTGGCTGCGGCTGCGTAAAGGCGGTGAGCTGCGCCAGCGTAGCGATATCGCCCTGCGCCTGCCACACGTCGTTCCAGTCACCCGTAACCGGCGGCAGTGCGGCTTTGCCGCTACAGGCTCTGGCCGCTTCCTCTGCCTTTAGCTGGCCGGTGCCGTTGTCGTCGCGGTCGGCGGCAATCAGCATCATCGCGCCGGGGTATGACTCACGCAGCCGCTTTGCCAGTGAGGGCAGGTTGTTGGCGCTCAGCGCCACGTAGACCGCCTGCCCGGTCAGCCGGTGCACGGTCAGGCCGGTAGCATATCCCTCTGTGAGCCACAGCGTTTTGCCATCCGGCTCGCCTGACAGCCAGTACGTGCCTTTCACCTGTCCGCCGGGCAGGGTGCGCTTGTCGCCTTCAGCGCTGATGAGTTGCACGTTAATGGCGGTACCGTCTTCGCCGGTCAGCGGGATAAGCACATCCCCGGCGGCAAAGCTGACACCACCACAGCGCAGCGCCTCCCCAAGTGTGAGCGCCTGCGTGCCGTGCAGCCCTTTCGCTGAAAGGTAGGCGTTGTCCGTGCGGCTGACGGCGGCGGCTATAAGTACCTGTGCCCGTGCGGCGGCGTCTGCCTGCGCGCGGCTTTTGTCTGCGGCTTCATCATGCATAACCGGGGCTGACTCCGGCAGCGTGCCGAGCATTCCGGCCACCTTCATGGCGGCCTCTTTAGCGCTGATACTGAGCGCCTTTTCCACCAGGTTAAGGCCGTCACCGGCCCCGCACTGGTTACAGAGCCACGTTCCGCGCCCGTCCTGATTGTCAAAACGGAAGCGGTCTTTGCCGCCGCACGCCGGGCAGGCTCCGTGCCGCCCTCCGTCGAGCACGCTGATACCGAGGGCAGGCAGAAGCTGCGGCCAGAATCCGGTGGCCGCCTTTACGGTGTCAGAGACGATATGTTTCATCTGCATGTTCTCCCTTAGTGCAGCGTGATGCGGCTGGCGGCCGCCAGCTGGCTGCGGAAAAGTTCATCCATCATGGTAATACCTAGCTGCGTCAGGCGCGGCGGCGCGGTCAGCAAATCAGGCTCGACCATATCGCCCAGCATCGTGCAGGCCATCTCCATGCCTGCATCGGGGCCGTGGCGTCGCACATAGAAGCCCTCCAGCTCAAGGGCAATGCTCATCTGAAGCTCATCGAGCGTCGCTGACACGGTGATGCCGAGGCTTTTGCAGGCATTCAGGTAGCCCTGCGCCAGTGCGCGACGATAAACGGCGGTGCGTACCTCAACGGGGAGACAGGAGTGATTAACGGTCATCATGGCGAGCCTCCGTGGCTAACATGCGGGATTCACAGGTTTCAACGACTTTACCGAGCTGGTCGGTGAGCAGGGCAACGACCGAGGCAAGCGCCGCGCCGTCCGGCACGCAGCCGCGCGCGCTCAGGCAGTTCACCGAGTCGAACATATCAAGCACGGTCACGCCGACAGTGTGCGCGTGCAGCAGGCGCAGATAGTCAGCATGGGGAATGGGGTAGGTGTCATGGTTATTCAGGTGTTGAGAAAGGGTATTCATGCCGCCACCGCCTTAACCGGCAGACGACCGGCAAAGGACAAGACGTAATCACGGGCGAGGCTGGCGCGGGCGCTGCGTTCATCGCCTGCCACGGTACGCAGCATGCAGGGACGAGCGGCGGCATCGATGCGGCGCACGGCGGCAAAAATAAAGGTGAATTCGGGGTGAGCGGCAGTAAGGGCCGTTGTCATGAGGACAATCTCCAATAAGTAGCGGTTACTGCTACCACCGGAGTTCCTACGCTCATGGGTGGTAGCCCAGACGGGGGTAGGAATACCGGCCTTATTGGAAACCGGCCAGCCCGAAGGCTGCCCCGCCTGAGCCACCATTATTTTGACGACGCAACGGAATAAGAACCGCTGCGCTGAAAAATGGCGCACTAAGGCAACGACGTAAAAAAACACGCATGGCGCGTGTTGTGTCGCCAATAAGTAACTCGGGTTCCTACGCCCGGCTGCCGATTTTGCGGCAGCACGAAAACTGTATAACGGCCGCTCGCCAGAGAAAAGCCTTTTTTTTAACATCGGGGCTATTTCCTCAGCAACCGTTCAGGACGTGATCAGATTGCGGCGGATTTGATCGGAATTCCCGGTTCTCTTTTTTCGCCTGCTGCCTGGCAGGCTTCGCTTTTTTACTCATAACGATGATGTGACCGTGCATTCCGCTGATAAAGGCCGGTGCGGTTGCTGGTCTGTAGCTGAGGGCTGCCGTCAGGCTTTCTGCGACAAAGGCGGCTTCTTCTCGGGTGAGCGGAAAGGTTTTTGTGCCGAAATTCAGCGTAATCATGCTGCACCCCCGGCGCGCTGTGCGATGCGGGCCTGCATCCAGCCGTCAATCTCTGACGCCAGCCAGGCGACGTTTTTACCGCCGAGGGAAATCTGTGAGGGGAATTGCTCCCGACTGATTAAGTCGTAAATGGTCGAGCGTGACAGGCCGCAGGTGCTGATGACTTCCGGCAGACGCATGAAGCGGTCTTGCGGTAAAACGGCGTTGCGGATTGCGGGAATGGCGGGAGCCGGTATGGATGAAACTGCGTGCATGGTGTTACCTCATTATGAGTCCGGCCGGTGCTGTCCGGTTCCGGTGGTGTCTTCAGGTAACTCCCTATTCTGGTTATATTTCTGGCGAAGTAAACAACCCCCTGATTGCTGAAAAATGAGCAAAAAGCACTTCTCTTACCTCCTGTTTGCCTTTGTTTGCCAACGTTTGCCAGCGTTTGCCTTTTAAGAGCTTTCAGCGATTAAAAAGCGATTATTAATAGAATTAAAATCTGAAAAAGGCTCGCCAGAAAAAAGCTGTTATATGAGGCTGTGTGAACACCTGTGAATACTCAGTGAAGACTTAACTTAAAAGTATTCACTTCCTTAATGACTGTATTAATTATCTTTTTTATCTCAGTGAATACCAGTGAACAGTTATATAAGAAATATTATTAGTTAAGGGCCATCTCCTACCGGTTATGCCCTTGTTTGTTCATCGACAGGCAGAAAGCAATGAAATGCGCTGTCCTGTGGTACACGACAGAATGGCCTCATCCTTTACAGACGATGAGAAACAATCATGACCACCCTGGAACAGAAACCTGCATCACTGGAACGCTTCGAGAAAGCCCGCGCTGAACATACCGAAAAGATGAAAGCCTATAACGGCATCTGCGCCGATATCGCCCGCTGTGAAAAAGAACAGCAGGCAGCCATCGAGGCAGGGAAAGAAGCCGAGAGCAACTGGCGCACGAGCTTTCGCAACCTGCGAGGCAATCTCACCGACGAGCTGCGCGCCGAACATTCTCAGCGCATCGCCAGCCGTGAACTGGCCGATGAGTTCGGCGGACTGCTTAAGGAGCTGGCGCTGGATAAGCAGGAGGCGATGCTGAAATGCTGCGGCAGCGGTAAAGAGTATGTTGAATCGCACCGGGAGGCTTTTACCGGGTTCGCGGATGCGCACTGGCAGTCAGCCCTGCGTAACGTAAGTCCGTCGCTGCTGTGGGCCATTAAGCTGCGTCTCCGTCGCGAAGAGCTTTCCCCGACGTTTGCCGGAGACGACCGGGATAGTATTAAGGACGTGGCTTATCTGATCGGTGAAGCGCTGACGCGGGCGGCTGATGCTCTGCCAGACAGCATATTGAATGAGGCTCCGCTGCTGGAGAATATTGGTCTGTATCGTCCGCCGCTTACAGGTATTGATATGGAGCTTTACCGCCATCCTATGCGCCGCCAGAAGCTGGCTGAATCAATCCGGGCGCAGCGTGCAAAACTTCAGGAGGGCAGCCAGAAATGATGCACTGTCCCTACTGTAAAAGCGCGGCACATACCAAATCGAGCCGCTATATGTCAGAGCAGGTAAAAGAGCGTTATCACCAGTGCACTAACCTGGACTGCTCCTGTACCTTCAAGACGAATGAGAGCATCACAAAGGTGATCACCGCACCGCCACAGCCGGAAAAAATACCGGTACTATCACCGGAACCAGCAAGAGAACGCCAGACGCTGGGCCGTTATGGTTCTGCATTCCGCCAGATTCATTAATCCCTCACACTGCCGCTGCATAACCAGCGGCTTTTTTATTCCTGTCTTTGTCTTACTGAAGCCTTTTTTCTGGCGAGCCGCTTTGTAAAGAGCCGTGCATGCATAGCGTGCATGGATCTGCATGCAAAATCATGTACCGCTTTCTCCCATTCAGGCCATAACGGCCGAGGCTCTGCCCGCATCATGCACCTGCATGAAAAGCGGTGCATAAAGCGGGCAGGCGTGGCGGGGATAGCATTGCGCGCAAGTCTGACCCTTACCTATCCTATGTATAACAAATCTTTTTCATATCCTTTCCAGTAGTTAGGCGGTGATACACCTAAGTTTCCTTTGAAATGTCTCAAGTGTTCAGTTATTAAATCGGATTCTGAATATTTTTTCCATTGCTTAGGATAAAAGGAACGTAAGATGAAGGCTGTGAAAGAAAGGGGAGTCAATATTTTTTGAGTGGCTACTCGACCTTCATTTTCGATTCCAAAATGAAAATGACAATATGGGTGAGAATGCTCACAATAATGCTCCTCATCAATATCATACCGCACTGGCAATGGTGGGAAGTTCTTAGTGTGCGTATCAATATAGTTATCATACTCTTGAGAAATCATTACCTTGAATTCATCTGCATCACCCCATTCATCTTGGGGGTAATAGCTTTCTAAATATTCTTCGTATGAAAGGGTTTTTACAGGGGTCATCATATAGATATAGCTATCTTTTTTGTAAATAAGTAATGATCCGTCTTCAAGTTGTATATTAAACCAATTACTTATGGTGCATTTTTCCCAAGCTTTTTCGTAAGGAAGTGGCCTCAGCTCGCTAGGCATGTTGTTAGGGTAAAAAATATCATTGTTATAATTTCCCAACATCATCATGTTTCTAACAAGATTAACGGATTCTTTGCTAGATGAATTAAAAGTAGCTGGATGAATTGTCATTTTTTCACCTTTTTAGCTTCAAATTCTCTTATCATAGCTTTTAATCCCTCGGCGCCATGTAAGTCCAAGAGCTTTTTGAAATCTTCAGCTTCTTCATTGTGCACAAATCTTTGTAAGTCTATCTCAATTTTGTGAAGTTCTTCACCAGATGGATAATTAAATTGAAGATAAGGGATGCGTGATTTTGCATCTTGTATTTCATCAAATAGCTCAAGTGCAGGAACGCCAATTCCTGTCATCACAAGCCATCCTTTAGTCCTTGTCATAGCAGTGAAAAGCAAGTTTCTATTTTTTACATTAGGGTTGTGATAAAGACTTTCGCTGCCGACTATATAAACACTATATCCCTCATTTCCTTTTGCTTTGTGGATTGTGGAGTATGTAACTTTATTATCTACGGAAAAGTCGCTGATGTTGAACTTATCCGCATTTACATTATTAACATCAATAGAATATTGTGAAAGATAGCGGGATATTTGATTATAGTAATTTTTAAAATGTCTATCGTCAGCGCAAATTATTAAAATATCGGAAGCATTTAGCCCTTCATTTACAATGTCGTTATTGATTTTTTCAGCAACCCATTCACATTCGAGAAGAATGTTTTCATGATGCTGAGTGACAATTAATTTCTCTTTATCTTCATCATATAATGACGGGGAAGTTTCTATATCACGATAAACTGAAATTTCTTGATTTGAAGTAAATCTATCACCATAAGCTCCATTAAGTTTATAGCCAAGATTTTCCCAGTCCTCAGGTGTTTTAATCGCTTGCACGGGTCTTCTGTAAATACCTAAACCAATAGCATGCGCGCATACAAGTGTTGCACAGGGAGTTCTGTAACAGCTATTAAGGAATTTATCTAAACTAAGACTTTTTCCTTCACCCAAAATCTCTTCAATGGAAGGGGCGGATGTTTGAAATATGTTTTGGAAGACATCTAAGCCAAAAACCATTTTATCTTCTTTTGCTAATTTCAAGCAGAGCTGTAAAAAGTTGCTATCAAAATCTTGTGCTTCATCAACAAAGACATAATCGTAAGTTTCTTTTATTGAGTAATTATCTATTAAGTTTTTGCAAGCGTACGAAAAAGGCTCTTTTGGATTGGCTCGATAAGCTTCAGCAAAGTTAAGGACTGGTGCTGAATTATTTAGGCAAGCATTATAATATACTCCAGCGGCACTTCCGCCTCCCCATGCATGCAAAATATGTATGCTATTTTCGAAGTCAGGATCTAAGTCATCGAACTGTCTATAGAAACGGGTAATTAATCTTTTAACATGCTGATATAGAGCTTTCGTGCTGAATGTGTATAATATTTTTTTATCACGGTGACGTAAGTGAGTAATTGCAACCTTCATAGCAAGAACTACAGTTTTACCTGATCCTGCAAGCCCCCTAATTCTTTCAATACCTTCAACCTCATTGACGCAACTACCTAATTGATTGCTGTCAAATCGAGCTATCGAAGACTCTAGCCTATTTACTATTTGTACTTTTGATTGTGATGAAAAGCCTTCAATATCTCTAGTTTTAACACGAATTAATCCTTTGCCACCTTCGATCGTAGACGCTGTCTCACTATATATGTCATCATCAATAGGATCTTCAAACTGTTCAATAAATTTTTCTAATGACGCCTTGGATATAATTACTTCGCTTTCTGTGTTATAGGAATATTCAGGATTAACATATGGCGCAAAAATAGCCGACTCAACAGAAATTTTTAAATCTCTTCGATTTTTCCGAAGGTTTTTTTGCTTGAGAAGCCTGGAATATATTTGGCTATATATGTTTTCCAATGAAAGATCATTTTTCTGCAATGTTTCGAGAGCATCTCTTTCATGACAGTTAGAAAGAAAAAATATGATTACACCATATAATCTTGAAACCAACATCAATGGAGATATAACTAATTTATCTTCATCATCTTTATATAAAGGAAAGTCATAATATAACTCGGACTCCATCAAATGAAGCTTACCTTCTTCATTCAATTGATTTAGCAGGTTGAACAGCCTTCCTGCTTCGGGGTTTGAAAATAATTTTTCTCTATCAGCATTAAGTTTCATAAGCATTCCTTTAAGAGCATTTGGAGGTTTGATAAACAAATTCTCCCCACCAATTCATTAAAATTTTTCTTTGTTCAAGATAAGTCGATCTATTGTAAGCACTACGTATCTCGTTAGAAATTTTATGGGCTAGTGCTGCTTCTATTACATCAGCATTAAATTCAGCTTCATTTAGCGCAGTACTTGCTATTGAGCGTAGCCCGTGGGCTACAAGCTTACCTCTATAGCCTATACGTTTTAAAGCAGCATTTGCTGTTTGACTGTTCATTGGCTGCTTAGGGTCGTTTCTACTAGGAAAAATAAATTCTCGATTTGCACTGATTGACCTCATTACCTTTAGTACTGTTAGTGCTTGGTCGGACAGGGGGATTAGATGCGTACGTTTTGCTTTCATCCGTTCGGCGGGGATTGTCCAAAGTCGGTTATCAAAGTCGATCTCTGCCCATCGAGCGCCAGAAGCCTCTGAAGGGCGAACGAGCGTCAGGAGTTGCCATTCAATTAGGCAGCGAGTCGGAATAGAGAGGTTTGACATGAATAGAGAACGCATTAGCTTTGGCAGTTCTTCCGGTCGCAAAGTTGGCATGTTTTGTTTTTTTGGCCTTTCGAAAGCCATACCAACGCCAGAAGCGGGATTTGCATCGATCAACCCGGTGTTGACCGCATAAATCATGATCTCGTTAATACGCTGAACAAGACGGCGAACTGTCTCAAGCGCTCCGCGCGCTTTGATAGGCTCAAGCGATTCTACTATCGTTCTAGCTTTAAGTAGTTGGACAGGAATTTCACCAATAGCGGGAAAGACATCCTTTTCCAGCGATCGCCAAATATCCTTCGCGTAATCCTCAGTGACGCTTTTGCTTTTGAGCTGGAACCACCTTCCGGCCACAACTGAAAAAATGCTATCCAGCTCAATTTGTCGTTGCTCTGATACTTCCTCTTGCTGTTTTTGCGGGTCGATCCCTTGCGCAAGTAGCGATAGATACTGGTCACGCATCTGGCGTGCTACAGCGAGCGTCAGGGCAGGGTAAGAGCCTAGGCTCAGATTTGTGCGGCTACTACTATTTGGTCGCTGGTAGCGAAAACGCCACAGCTTCTTACCTGATGTTTTGACGAGCAGGAAAAGTCCATCGCCATCATGCAGTGTGAAGTCTTTCTCTTGAGGCTTAGCTTTGAGGATTTCGTTATTGGTGAGTGGGCGTGTCATCCGCGCCATGACTGGTTTCCGTCCATAATTGGTACACGTTTTTGGTACATATTATAACGTGTACCAATTCGTGTACCAATTATCTCTGGATTCAGGTGGATCGCCTCGAAAGATTACAGACACAAAAAAGCCCGCAGGGCTTGCGCCGTGCGGGCTCTTAGGACTTCTGCGGATGGCACTGGAACCATCTTTGAAGAATTTTGGTGGAGCTGGCGGGAGTTGAACCCGCGTCCGAAATTACTACACCGTCGGCACTACATGCTTAGTCAGTTTTTACATTCGCCGGTTAGCTGCGAACAGACACGCCACTAACAGACTATCCTGATTGGATTTAACGCTTCAACCCCAGGCAAGGCATCCACGCGATCTCTTTTGGGTTTGACTTCTCTTGATCCCCGTCTTAAGAGCGGAAGCTAGGGAGAGAAGGCTAAGAGCAGGTTATTAAGCTGCTAAAGCGTAGTTTTCGTCGTTTGCGACTATTTTTTTGCGGCTTTTTACGAGGCAAACCGCCCCTCGGCATGCTCCTAAGGCTTCACAATCCCGTCGAGTCCAGAAT
>Ga0308172_1000701_pt1 | contig 34655 bp, 32 predicted proteins | sample PhyGR2_FD_202134 | JGI IMG/M metagenome (GOLD analysis project Ga0308172, IMG submission 202134) | Phyllosphere microbial communities from UC Gill Tract Community Farm, Albany, California, United States - DLSLSG.R2 | ecosystem: Host-associated > Plants > Phyllosphere > Unclassified | place: USA... | reverse complement strand
GATTCTCGGTGACCAGGGTGCATTATTGGACGGCCAGTTACTCGCGGCCAGCGGCCACTTGATTCGAACCTAGGAGATTTTATGCGTCGTGCCTTGCTCTTCGCTTTTGCGCTGTTCGCCTTGCCTGCGGTGCAAGCGGCAGACCTTCATCCCTTCTCCGTAAGCTACACCGCCGACTGGAAACAGTTGCCCATGAGTGGTTCGGCCGAACGCAGCCTGACCAAGAATAGCGACGGCACGTGGACCTTGAACTTCAAGGCTTCCATGATGATTGCCAGCCTGACCGAAACCAGCGTGATCCTGTTTGACAAGGACAGCCTGCAACCGAAGAGCTACACCTTCGAACGCGGCGGCCTGGGCAAAGCCAAGAAAATCAACCTGGACTTCGATCAGGCAGCCAAGAAAGTCACCGGTTTCGAAAACAAAGATGCCGTGAATGTACCCCTGCAAAGCGGCATGCTCGATAAGTCGACCTACCAGTTGGCCCTGCAGCGCGATGTCGCGGCCGGCAAAAAGAGCATGAGCTACAACGTGGTGGAAGGCACCGATGTCGACACCTACGACTTCCGCGTGATCGGCCCGGAAAAGGTCCAGACCAAGGTCGGCTCCATCGACGCCATCAAGGTCGAGCGGGTACGTGATCCGACGCAAAGCAAGCGCATCACCCAGATGTGGTTTGCCAAGGACCAGGGCGGCATTCTGGTAGCCCTGCGCCAGGTCGAGACCGACGGCAAGGAATACAACATCATGCTGCAAGACGGCACCGTTGACGGTAACGCGGTCAAAGGCAGCTGATCGATCGATACGACTGAAAGCCTCGCGAATGCGGGGCTTTTTTTCGCCTGTTTTTCTCGCTCGCACAGGATGGGGCAAGCCCTTTCACATGAAACTTTTGTCATCAAACCCACGGCACTGCGGCGCAATGTCGCGGTTTACGGGGCCTGCAGCACTGTTGCGTTTCATGCAATGAATTGTTGCAGGCAAAAGCGGTTTACTTAGCAAGCTAACAAAACATATAACAAAGGCCTGCGACGACTTGCCGCAGATCCACCAGAGATTGGAGCAAGCAGATGACTGTAAAAGTAACTGAACGCGACGATGCACATATGTCCCATGAAGCGTTGGGCCATGGGATTCACATCTGGGATGTACACCAACAAGACCTGCTGGTCGGCATGTTTCATAACGAAAGCGACGCTCAGAACTATAAGAACGAGCTTGAAATGCTTGAGATGAGACGCCAGGCAGAAAGCGCCTGAAGCGCTGATAGTGCGCAGGCGCTGCGTCCACGACACGGAGCACCTGCGAAACAAAACCCCGCCTTCGAGCGGGGTTTTGCGTGGTCAAGACGGTACTTTTTAAATCACCGTAAGAAACCAGACACGTCTTACAAAAGTTGCATCTGCGTACTACGGGCTGCGTTGAAAACCCTGAACGGGCCCATTCCAGAGCCTCCCAAGCCCGCCTTCCCGCCTCCAAAGCGACACAATTGCCTTGAGACACCCCGCCCCAGCCAAGCGCGAATAAACGTGGGCGCCTATTCGAGTAACAAAAAATAGACATTTGATAATGGTTCTCGATACTATCGCGCCGCCTTCGACTCAGTACCCAGGATAAGGAATTCGACTTGATGTACGGAAACAGCATGACGCCTGAATCGTCCCTGCTCGCACGTTGGAGCGAAGCACTGGCCACTTCGCCCTTCCAGGCGAATCACATCACCCTCGAAGACCTTGCCGACACCTTGCAACCCGCCGCTGAACGTAGCTTCCAACGGCTGCTCCAGGCACTGCTGCGCGAAGCGCTGCTGGCTCCCGACACCTGTACCTACGACGATCATGGCCATTGCTGGCTGGTGTTGCCGGACCAGTCGCGCCTGTGCTTCGAGCATCTGCGTCCAGGCCGTATGGCCAGCTGGGACCTGCGCGGGCGCGTCGTGCATGTGCGCGAGGGTCAGCCGGCGCTCAAACTGCAATTCCCCTCGCAATTGCTGACGCTGCTCAACAGTACGCTTCAAACCCCTGCCGCGCCGGATGTACTGAATCGTCTGAACACTGAAATCGACGACAGCTTCGTGAACGACACGCTGTGCCTGGCCTTTCACGCGCATTGGACGCTGAAGCTTCAGGCCTCCATGCCAGCTGCCCACGCGGGCAACCTGCTCAGCTATCTCAAGCAGGACCCACACGTCGCCAACCCGACCTGCGTGTTGGAGCAATGGGGCACGCTGGGCCATCCCTGGCACCCCAACTACAAAACTAAACTGGGCTTGAGCACCGAGCAGGTGATCGCGTTCTCGCCGGAGTTCGAAGCGCGCTTCCCGGTGTTGCTGTGCGCCTTGCACCGTCAATACGCACACGTTGAAACGCTGGCCGGTTCTGCGGATTACTGGCCGTGGTGGCAACAGCATTTTCCCCAGGCCGCCCGGGAATTGGCCGACGTGCTGACCGCGCAAGGCCTTGCACCCGCCGACTATCTACCGCTGCCCGCTCACCCCTGGCAGGCTCGCCAGGAGTTGCCACAGCTGTTCGCCAATGAGATCAGCGACCGGCTGCTGGTACTCACCGAGATTGTCACGTTTACAGCCCACCCCACCATGTCTTTTCGCACCGTATTGCCGGACGGCCGCTGCGATGCACCGATGGTCAAGCTGCCAGTCTCGCTGCGCCTGACCAGCGTGCAGCGTACCGTTTCACCACGTTCGGCGCGTATGGGGCCGCGTATCAGCGAGCTATTGTTGAGCATTCTTTCCCGTGAGCCGGGTATCTCCAAGCGGCTTAGCATCGTACCGGAGCGAATCGGCGTGCACTTCAAGCCGCAACCGGCCAACGACGAACATTCCCGTCACCTCGCCGTGCTGTACCGCGATAACCCGCTGAGCCAGCTGCAATCGGGGGAAATGGCTGTGCCGGTCGGTAGCCTGTTCGCCCTCGACCAGCACGGCGAACCGCTGCTGCGACACTGGGTACGCCTGAGCCAGGGCCGGGACGATGCCCAAGGCATGCGCGCGTTTTTCCGTGATTACGCCGCGATCACGGTGCCGGCGCTGTTGGGCATGTACCTGCGCTACGGCGTCGCGTTCGAGGCCCATCAGCAGAATTCCTTTATGGTCATGAGCGACGACGGGCAACTGAGCCGCCTATTGCTGCGCGACTTCGGCGATATCCGTATCGACCGCAAGACCTTGCATGCCCAGGGTCTGGACATTGAGCTGCACGACCCGAAAATGACCTTGTATGACGACGCCAGCTTTGTACGCGACAAGTTGCTGCACACGGTTTTCATGTGTCATTTGGGCGAGCTGGTACTGCTCAGCGCGCGTCATTTCGAAATGCCCGAGGCGCAGCTGTGGGATGAGCTGTCAGCCCAGGTCAGCCAGTGTTTCGACGCGCTGCGCGACCAGGTCGAGCCCCAACGCTGGCGGACCGAACGCGCCGCACTGCTGGAGCAGGCATGGCCGGCCAAATCCTTTATGCGCATGCGCCTGTTGGAAAGTCACGCCGATATTGTCGGGCGGCTGCCCAACCCGCTGAGTGCCGCCGCCAATGAGCTCTGACCGTACGGCGTTGCGGTTGCTGGTGATGATTCAGTTGGTGTCGATGGGCGCCATGGAAATGAGCGGGCCTTTCTGGCCGTTGCAAATCCAGAAACTGCTCGGCGTTGCCAATGCTCATTACACTGGGCTGCTGTCAGCTCTGGTGTACGCCGGGCCGATGATGGCGGCGATGCTCCTGACACCGATGTGGGGCCGCCTGGGTGACCGCACCGGTCACAAGCCGATGATCCTGCGCGCGCTACTGGCGCTGGCGGTGTGCCAGGCGCTGGCAGCGATCGCACAGGATCCTTGGTTGCTGGTGGCAATCAGGGTCGTGCAAGGCGCGTTGGCGGGCTTTATTGCAGCGGCCCAAGCCTACGCTCTGGCGTGCTGCGGCGACGTCGGACGCGGGCACATCCTAGCGCGGCTGCAATCGGCGACCGCCGTGGGTTCCCTGGCAGGCCCGGTATTGGGCGGCTGGCTGATGGACGTCTCGGGTTTCGCCCTGCTGTGCTACAGCGCCACTGCGGTCTGCCTGCTCTGCGCAGCGCTCAGCCTGTGGCTGCCCAGCGATGCACCGCGCGCACGACCGGCGCGCAACGCGACCCGCGCCGCGCTGCCCAAGGGCTGGCTCGGCGCGATGCTTGGCATCATCGTGTTGATCCAGGCAGCCAAAATGATGCCGCAGCCGTTCTACGCGCTGTACGTGGCCGACGTGCTGCACGCGCCGGCGTGGTTGATTGGCTCCAGCTATGCCGCCAGCGCGCTCACCCTGGCGCTTTCCGCGCCGCTGTGGGGTCGCCTGTTCGACCGGCACCCACCGGCGCATACGCTGCGCATCATCGAATGGGTCACATGGGCCTGCGCCCTGACGCTGGCATTCACCGCCATGGCCAGCGAGTGGCTGGGGTTCCTCGCCAGTCGGCTGCTGTGGGGCGTATGGCAAGGCGCATTGCTGCCTGTGGCTTATACGTTGATCGCCAGCACCGTGCCCCCCAGCCAGCAAGGGTTTGCCCTTGGATTGGGTAATAGCGCCGCCAAGGCCGGCGCGCTGTGTGGCGCGTTGATCGGCGGTATCGGCATGGGGATGGTGGGCCTGGCGCACAGCTTCTGGCTGGTCGCGCTCACCTATGCCGTGGCGGCCGTGGGCATCCGGGGGATCCGCGGGCTGGCGCGCGCGCCTGAGCCGTCCGATTTTTCTGTCAATACTTCTAATAACTCAAAGGCAAGGTCATGAACAAAACACACTTGGCACTTCTACTGCCCTTCCTCGGCTCACTCAGCAATGCTGCCTGGGCCGATACCGCGGAGCAAACCCAGGAAGCTCCCACTAACCTGCAGTTGCAGGCAACCGTGGTCTCGGCCACGCGCAATGAAACCAGCATCGCGGCGATCCCGGGCTCGGTGCAGGTCATCGACGAATCCCAGATCCGTCAGCAAACGGGCGCCGGGCGCCGGGTCGCGGACATCCTCGGGCAGTTGGTGCCGGGCATCGCCCCTTCCAGCGGCGGAATGAGTAACTTCGGCCAGACCCTGCGCGGGCGCAATACGCTGATCCTGATCGACGGCGTGTCCCAGAACGCCACGCGCGACAACTTCCGCCAGCTCAACAGCGTGGCGCCGGAGAGCATCGAGCGCATCGAAGTAATTTCCGGCGCCAGCAGTGTCTACGGTGCGGGTGCATCCGGCGGCATCATCAACATCATCACCAAGCGCAACAAAGGTGAGGACCTGGCGTTCAGCAGCAAGATCGGCATGACCTCCGGCAACAATTTCAACCATAAAGGCTTTGCCTACGAGGCATTCCAGAGCGCCACCGGCCGCCAGGGCCCGGTGGATTGGTATGTGTCGGCCAATACCGTGCAACGCAACGACCAGTTCGACGGCAACGGCAAGCGCATCCCCCAGGACACGTCCCAGGGCAGCAACATGGACACCGACACCTACGACCTGCAAGGCCGTTTCGGCTACGAGTTGGATGACGATAAAAAGATCAGCCTGTCGCTGCAGGACTACAAGGACGAACAAGATACCCGCTACACCAAGAACCCACGCATCACCAGCGCTGCTGTTGCGGTCAAAGGCCTGGACCTGGACGACCAGCCGTCCACCCATAACCAGGCCGTCAACCTCAACTACACCGACCGGGACTTCTACGGTCAGGGCCTGCAGGTGGAAAGTTACTGGCGCCGCGCCGACGCGCTGTTCTTCCCGGACCTGTCTCGGGGCCGCGCCGGGGTGTCGGACAATAACAGCGTGCAGGACGTGTACGGCCTACGTGCCGCCATCGACACGCAAATGCCGGACATCGGCCGCGCCACCGGCAACCTGGTGTGGGGCGCGGATTACGATCACGAGACATCCCGCCAACGCGGTGACCAGTACCGGGTCAATGGCCTGACCTACACCAAGACCGGCACTACCTTCGAGTTGGGCCCGGACATCCAGACCACTACCAAAGCCATCTTCGGGCAGCTGTCCTACGACATTGATGACTGGACCCTACGCGGTGGTGTGCGCCGCGAATGGATCGAAAGCGACGTGGACGACAGCATCGCCTACGGCGAAATCGTGCAGACCGGCAATCGCGCGACGCTGCCGGGGGGCACCCTCAAGTATGACGACACCCTCTACAACCTCGGCGCGGTGTACCACCTGAGCGAAAACCAGGATGTGTTCGTCAACTTCAGCCAGGGGTTTTCCCTGCCGGATATCCAGCGTTTCCTGCGTGATGTGAGCAGTCGATACGATATCCAGAACCTTAATGCCCAGGCGCTGAAAGTCGACAGCTACGAGCTGGGCTGGCGTGGCAATTGGGACAAGTGGCTGGCCAATGTCACCGCGTATGAAAACACCTCGGACGTCACACAGTTCTACGATGCCAACGACCGCGTGCTGCGCCTGGTCAGCCAGAAAGAACGCGTGCGCGGTATCGAAACCAGCCTGACGTATAACGTTACCGATGAGTGGTCAGTCGGCGGAACCTACGCCTACGCCAAGGGCGAGACGCGCCAGAACGGCCAATGGATCGACCTTCCGGCCACGCGCATCGCGCCAGCCAAGACTACCGCCTTTATCGGCTATGACCGCGGCGACTACAGCCTGCGCCTGCAAGGTATGCGCCTGGCCGACTACGACGTCGCGTTCAAGGACAATAACGGTCGCGATATCAAGGGCTATACGTTGGCCGATCTGCTGGGATCGGTGCGGTTGCCGGTGGGGCGCCTCGAAGGCGCGGTCTACAACCTGACTAATCGCAACTACCAGAACATGTTTGCCCAGGCAAATGCGCGCGCGCCCTATCCGAACGCAGAGGGGCGCACCTACAGCTTGAGTTACGCCGTGGATTGGTGAGGGAAACTCCCCTCGTAGAAGCGCTTCAACAAGAAAAACAAACCCCGCCATTGAGCGGGGTTTGTTATTTGCAGCACGATGCGCCGCTTACCACATCAGGTCGTCAGGGATCTGGTAAGCCGCGTATGGATCATCCTCGTCCGGCACCTGGCTCTCGGTGAGGATATTGAGCTGTACGATGCGCTCGGGTGCGCGCTCCTGGATCTTCAACGCGGCCTCCCGTGGGATCACTTCGTAACCGCCGCCGTGATGCACGATCGCCAGGGAGCCGTTGCTCAGTTTGTTGCGCATCAACGTGTTGACCGACAGGCGCTTGACCTTCTTGTCATCCACGAAGTTGTAGTAGTCCTCGGTGGTCAGCTTGGGCAGACGCGAGGTTTCGATCAGTTGCTTGACCTGGGCCGCACGGGCCTTGGCCTCGGCTTTTTCCTGCTGCTGGCGGTTCAGTTCCTGGTCGCGCTTGATCTTTTCGGCCTTGGCCTCAAGGGCCAGGCGCGCCTGGGTGTCATCGGCTTCGGCCTGGCCTTTGTGGACCAGACGTTGCTGCTTCTGTTTCTCTTTGCCGACCTGCTTGGCCTGCTTTTGATTGACCAGACCTGCTTTGAGCAACTGGTCGCGAAGGGAAAGGCTCATGGTGCTTACTCACTTAGGCAACTGCTCAACCGCAGCTGGACACGTTCTTTTCCTGACGTTTGGCTTCGCCCCACAGGGCGTCCAACTCTTCGAGGGTGCAATCTTCCATGGGACGCTGGGTCTCGCGCAATGCCTGTTCGATAAATCGGAAGCGTCGTTCGAATTTGGCATTGGCGCCACGCAGCGCGGTTTCGGGGTCGACCTTAAGGTGACGGGCCAGGTTGACCGCCGCGAACAGCAGGTCGCCGACTTCATCGGCAATGGCCGCCGGGTCGTTATCAGCCATGGCTTCGAGGACTTCATCCAACTCTTCGCGCACGTTGTCCACCACCGGCAAGGCCGATGGCCAGTCGAAACCGACCTGGCTGGCGCGTTTCTGCAACTTGGCGGCAGGGGACAGGGACGGCAAGGCGCTGGGCACATCGTCGAGCAGTGAAAGTTGCTGCGGTGCGTCGGACTTTTCCGCGCGCTCCTCGGCCTTGATCTGCTCCCAGCGTTCCTTGACGTGTTCTTCGCTGAGTCGCGGGACATCCAGCGGCGCATACAGATCGCCGGTCGGGAACACATGGGGGTGACGCCGAATCAGCTTGCGAGTAATGCTGTCGACCACCCCGGCAAATTCAAAGCGCCCTTCTTCCCGCGCCAGCTGGCTGTAATACACCACCTGAAAGAGCAAATCGCCGAGCTCGCCCTGCAAGTGATCGAAGTCGCCACGCTCGATGGCATCGGCCACCTCGTAGGCTTCTTCGAGGGTGTGCGGGACGATGCTCGCGTAGGTTTGCTTGATGTCCCACGGGCACCCGTATTGCGGGTCCCGCAGGCGATTCATCAGGTGCAGCAGGTCTTCGAGGCTGTACATCGGGCTACTCATGATGGCGTGCGATTACGCCGCGTCTCGATGATGTTCGGCAACTGGGAAATCCGCCCCAGCAACCGCCCCAGCGCATCCAGCCCGGGAATCTCGATGGTCAGTGACATCAACGCGGTGTTGTCCTCTTTATTCGAGCGGGTGTTGACTGCCAACACGTTGATCCGCTCGTTGAGCAACACTTGCGAGACGTCGCGCAGCAACCCCGAACGGTCGTAGGCGCGGATGATGATGTCCACCGGATAGGTGAGCACCGGTACCGGCCCCCAACTGACCTGAATGATGCGCTCCGGCTCACGCCCGGCCAGCTGCAACACCGAAGCGCAGTCCTGACGGTGAATGCTCACGCCACGACCCTGGGTGATGTAGCCGACGATGGCATCGCCCGGCAGCGGCTGGCAGCAACCGGCCATCTGCGTCATCAGGTTGCCCACGCCCTGGATCTGAATATCGCCGCGCTTGCCAGGTTTGTAGCCGGTGGCTTTGCGTGGGATCAGTTCCAGTTGTTCGTTGCCGCGCTCCGGCTCCACCAGTTGCTGGGCCAGGTTGACCAACTGCGCAAGGCGCAGGTCGCCGGCACCGAGGGCGGCGAACATGTCCTCGGCAATCTTCATATTGGCCTTTTCGGCCAGCTTGTCGAAGTCCACCTGGGGCAGCCCCAGGCGCGCCAGTTCGCGTTCGATCAGGGTCTTGCCGGCGGCGACGTTCTGGTCGCGGGCCTGCAGTTTGAACCAGTGGACGATCTTGGCCCGCGCCCGCGAGGTGGTGATGTAACCCAGGTTCGGGTTCAGCCAGTCGCGGCTGGGGGTGCCGTGTTTGCTGGTGATGATCTCGACCTGTTCACCGGTCTGCAGGCTGTAGTTGAGCGGCACGATGCGCCCGTTGATCTTGGCGCCCCGGCAGTTGTGGCCAATCTCGGTGTGCACGCGGTAGGCGAAGTCCAACGGCGTGGCACCCTTGGGCAAGTCGATGGCGTGGCCGTCCGGGGTAAAGATGTAGACCCGGTCCGGTTCGATATCGACCCGCAGTTGTTCGGCCAGGCCGCCGATGTCGCCGAGTTCTTCGTGCCATTCCAGCACTTGGCGCAGCCAGGAGATTTTCTCCTCGTACTGATTGGAGCCAGCCTTGACGTCGGTGCCCTTGTAGCGCCAGTGCGCACACACCCCCAGCTCTGCCTCTTCGTGCATGGCATGGGTGCGGATCTGCACTTCCAGGACCTTGCCCTCGGGGCCGATCACCGCAGTGTGCAGCGAGCGGTAGCCGTTTTCCTTGGGGTTGGCGATGTAGTCGTCGAATTCCTTGGGAATGTGCCGCCACAGGGTGTGGACGATGCCCAGCGCGGTGTAGCAGTCGCGCATTTCCGGCACCAGCACGCGCACCGCACGCACGTCGTAGATCTGGCTGAAAGCCAGGCCCTTGCGCTGCATTTTGCGCCAGATGGAATAGATGTGTTTGGCGCGGCCACTGATGTCAGCCTCGACCCCGGTGGCCTGCAGCTCGGAACGCAGTTGGTTCATCACATCGGTGATGAAGCGCTCGCGATCCAGCCTGCGCTCGTGCAAGAGCGTGGCGATCTGTTTGTATTGATCGGGCTCCAGGTAGCGGAAGGACAGGTCCTCCAACTCCCACTTGATATGGCCGATACCCAGGCGGTGCGCCAGGGGCGCGTAGATATCGAAGACCTCGCGGGCGACGCGGTTGCGTTTCTCGTCGTCGGCGTTCTTGACCGCACGGATCGCACAGGTGCGTTCGGCCAGCTTGATCAGGGCCACGCGCACATCGTCGACCATCGCCACCAGCATCTTGCGCAGGTTCTCGACCTGGCCCTGGGTACCCAGCACCATGGACTGGCGCGGGCTGAGGCTGGCGCTGATGGCGGCCATGCGCAACACGCCGTCGATCAGTTTGGCCACCACCGCACCGAAGCGCTGGCTGACCGTCGGCAACGGAATATGCCCTTCGCGCACGCCGCGATAGAGCACGGCGGCGATCAGCGAATCCTGGTCCAGCTTGAGATCGGCGAGGATCTCGGCGATCTCAAGGCCGGTGCGAAAACTTGAAGTGCCTTCGGCCCACAGGTTCTTCGCCGCGTTGTCCTGTTGCTCAGACTCACGGGCGAACTCGCAGGCGGCCTTCAAGGCTTCACGGTCCAGTGCCGGATCGACACTGACCGCATGATCCAGCCATGCCTCGAGATTGATACTGCCGTCAGTGTTGATCGGCTGGTGTGCTCTCACCTGTACCATCTTGCTTACCTTCCCTACGACGCACCTTCGATGCGTCAAAAATCATCGCCAACCTGCTTTATCACTAAAGCTCACCCTGCAGATTCCCTGGCGGATCACGGCCCTGGAGAATGCAGGCCAGTCGGATTAAACGGGCATCCTAGCCCGCTTCAAATAACGCCATGGCCTCGACATGCGCTGTCTGCGGAAACATATCGAGGATCCCGGCACGTTTTAGCCGGTAGCCTTGCCTGACCAACTCAACCGTGTCCCGCGCCAGCGTCGCCGGGTTGCAGGACACATACACCAGACGCTTGGCCCCCAGGGTGGCGAGCTTGCGCACCACCTCCTGAGCACCGTCGCGAGGTGGGTCCAAGAGTACCGCAGAAAAGCCCTGCTTGGCCCATTCTGCGTCAGTCAAAGGCTGAGACAAATCGGCCTGAAAAAACCGCGCATTATGCAAATTGTTGCTGACGGCGTTGAGCGCCGCCCGGTCCACCATGGTCTGCACACCTTCTACCGCGACCACTTCACGCACCTGGCGCGCCAATGGCAAGGCGAAGTTGCCCAGACCGCAAAACAGATCCAGCACCCGCTCGTCGGGTTGCGGCGCCAGCCATTCCAGGGCCTGGGCCACCATCGCCTCATTGACCCCGGCGTTGACCTGAACAAAATCCCCTGGCCGATACGCCAGTTCCAGATCCCAGGCTTCCAAGCCAAATCCCAGGGTCAGATCGGGCTCCACCGGTGCCGGTTGCCCCTCCCCCTGGAGCCACAATTGAGCGTTATGGAACGCGCAGAATTCTTTCAACACCAGCAGGTCCGCTTCGGACAACGGCGCCATATGCCGCAACAACACAGCGATGGACGACCCGCTGAACAACTCCACATGCCCCAGGGCTTGAGGTTTGCTCAAGCGGCGCAGCATGTTCGGCAGGCGCTGCATGATCGATTGCAAGGCCTGTACCAGCACCGGGCATTCATCGATGGCAACAATGTCCTGGCTAGCCACCGCGCGAAAACCCACTTCAAGGGTCTTGGCCTTGGCGTCCCAGCGTACGGCCACGCGGGCGCGGCGACGGTAGCCGAATTCCGGGCCACTCAACGGCGCCGCCCATTCCGACGGCTCGATACCGGCCACACGGGACAGTTGCTCGGCGAGCATGCGCTGTTTCAGGGCGAGTTGTTCGTCATGCGCCAGATGCTGCACGCTGCAGCCGCCGCAGCGGCCGAAATGCGCGCAAGGTGCAGGGCGGCGCAGTTCGCTGGCGCTGAACACCCGCTCGGTGCGAGCTTCGACCACTTTGCCGTGGGTGCCCAACACCCGCGCTTCGACCTCTTCACCGGCCAGGGCGCCATTGACGAACCAAGTGCGTCCTTCGAAGAACACGATACCGCGGCCGTCGTTGGCCAGGCGCTCAATGGTCAGGCGCTGTTTCTTGCCCACGGGAATTTGTGGGGCCCGGCTGCCGCCCGTCGGTTGGAAGCGCAGGCCTCTGTCGTGCTTGGCCATCAGTTGGGTTCGTCGAAAATGCCGGTCGACAGGTAACGGTCGCCTCGGTCACAGATGATCGCGACGATCACCGCGTTTTCGACTTCTTTCGACAGCCGCAGCATGCCGGCCACCGCACCGCCGGAGGAAACGCCGCAGAAGATGCCTTCTTCACGAGCCAGGCGGCGGGTGGTGTCTTCGGCTTCGCGCTGGGCCATGTCGATGATGCGATCGACCCGCGAGGCGTTGTAGATCTTCGGCAGATAGGCTTCTGGCCAGCGGCGAATGCCGGGGATGGCCGCGCCTTCCATCGGTTGCAGGCCGACGATCTGGATCGCCGGGTTCTGCTCCTTGAGGTAACGCGAGTTGCCCATGATGGTGCCGGTGGTGCCCATGGAACTGACGAAATGGGTGATGGTGCCCTGGGTCTGGCGCCAGATTTCCGGGCCGGTGCTGGTGTAGTGCGCCTCAGGGTTATCCCCGTTGGCGAACTGGTCGAGCACCAGGCCGCGGCCTGCGGCGGCCATGCGCTCGGCGAGGTCGCGGGCACCTTCCATGCCTTCTTCCTGGGTCACCAGCACCAACTCGGCGCCATAGGCGGTCATTGCCGCCTTGCGCTCGGCGCTGCCGTTGTCGGGCATGATCAGGATCATTTTGTAACCCTTGATCGCGGCGGCCATGGCCAGGGCGATCCCGGTGTTGCCCGAGGTGGCTTCGATCAGGGTGTCACCCGGTTTGATCTGCCCGCGCAACTCGGCGCGGGTGATCATCGACAGCGCCGGGCGGTCTTTTACCGAGCCGGCCGGGTTGTTCCCTTCGAGCTTGAGCAACAGGGTATTGCTGGTTTCACCCGCCATGCGTTGCAAGCGGACCAGGGGCGTGTTGCCGACGCAATCGGCGATAGTGGGGTACTGCAAGGTCATGGCGTATTCGCAATCCAGACTGCGGGGCGCACATCATACCGGGAAAGGTCGGCGGGCCATATCACGCAAAGTGCGGTACTTATGGCTTATGGGAATAAGCGAGGGAAATGGGCAGCTGTGAGGGCCCTATTGGGGGCGGGCCCCTCCCACATGCGAGCGCATTTTCATGCTGCAACGCCCCCGCCTACTCCCAATGCCCGCCGCCATGATTCTTCTGGAAAACCTCGTCCCCCATCGCCGCAATCTGCCCGTCGATCAATGCTTCAAAAGGTTTGAGCAGCGGCTCGAAAGAAGTGGGTGCCTCCAGCACCTGCAAGGCCTGCGCAATTGCTTCAACCGTCGACAAGGCTCCCGGCCCGGGTGCCTTGCGCAGCCGATAGCGCGACACACCGCCCTCGGCCAGCGACACCCGTGGCAACGCCGCCAACAACGGATTCAGGTGCAGCAATTTACGTGCTTTTCGCCAGGTGCCGTCGGGGACCACCAGCAACAGCGGTTGGTCGTCGGGCCCATAAGCGTGCAAAGGCTGGGCGTCGTCAGCGGGAAACAACAGCCGTGCCTGATAGCCGGGAGGGTTCAACAAGGTCGGCAGATCATCGAACACCTCGCCCACCACCAGTTGCGCATTGTTCAAACCTAATGCCGCCAGGCGCGCGGTATTGAGCGCATGGTTGACCTCGCTCGGATGCTGCAACAGCAACACCCGAGTGCGGCTATCCAGACGGGGAATCAGCGCACACAAGCAATGGGCGGCGGGCCTCAGGCAACGGGAACATTGGGGTCTGGACATGCTGGTATCAGGCCTGATTGAGCTGAGCTTTAAGTAAGTCGCGGAAAGTCTGGATCAACGGTTCGCGGCTGCGGCCCCGGCGCATGATCATCGAAAACGGTGCCTGATAACCAAAAGTGGCGGGCAACAATACCCGTAGATCGCCTTTGTCGGCCCAGGCCTGGGCGTAGTGTTCCGGCAGGTAACCGATATAGGCGCCGGACAGCACCAGGATCAACTGTGCCTCCATACTTTCCACGGTCGCCGCGCTGTGTTTAAAACCATGGCGCGCCAGTTCCGCCTGGCTCCAATAGCCGCGTCCAACCATGCGCTGCTGGGTAATCACCTGTTCCGGAATACGCCGCTCGCCGAACAGCGGATGCCGCGAGCTGCAATACAGCCAGTGCTGCTCGCGGTACAGCGGCATATAGATCAACCCGCTCATGCGATTGGAAAAGGCGCCAATCGCCAAGTCCAGGCGATTGTCCTGCACGCCAAGCTGCAATTCGTAGGGACTCATGACCGACAGATGCAGGTGCACCGCCGGGTGTTCCTGGCTGTAGGCGCCGATCACTTCAGCGAACGGCAGCGCCTTGTCGCTGACCGTGGAGTCCAGCACGCCGAGCTTGAGGGTGCCGCGCAATTCCCCTTTGAGCGCGGCGGCGTACTGCTCGAAGCCTTCCAGCTCGGCCAGCAAGCGCAGGGTTTCCTGATGGAACAACTCGCCCTTGCTGGTCAGGCTGAAGCCGCCGCGCCCCCGATGACACAGCACCAGGCCGAGCGCCGATTCCAGCTGACTCATATAGGTGCTGATAGCCGATGTCGACAGGTTGAGTTCGTGCTGGGCATTGGCGAACCCCTGGTGTCGCACGACGCTGACGAAGATGCGCAGGAGTTTCAGGTCGGGCAAGGCGTTGGCCATGGTCGGCTCCGAGGGTTGAGAGCGGCAGTCTACCTGCCTGCTTTAGTTTAGAAAAATCTGAACTAAGTATTTGCCACAGCCGATTTGTCCGACGCCGCGCTTTTCGCAGAATCGGCCCCTGACAACCAAAACAACGATGAGGCACTCCCGTGGACAAGATTTTTCACCAACCACTGGGCGGCAATGAAATGCCGCGCTTTGCCGGCATCGCCACCATGATGCGCCTGCCCCACCTGCCAACGGCCAAGGGCCTGGACGCCGCGTTTATCGGGGTGCCCTTGGACATCGGCACCTCACTGCGCGCCGGCACCCGCTTTGGGCCCCGCGAAATCCGCGCCGAATCGGTAATGATCCGCCCTTACAACATGGCCACCGGCGCCGCACCGTTCGACTCGCTGTCGGTGGCGGACATCGGTGACGTGGCAATCAACACCTTCAACCTGCTGGATGCCGTGCGCATTATCGAAGAGGCGTATCACGAGATCCTCGAACACGACGTGATCCCCTTGACCCTGGGCGGCGACCACACTATTACCCTGCCGATCCTGCGGGCGATCCACAAGAAACACGGCAAGGTCGGACTGGTGCACATCGATGCCCACGCCGACGTCAACGACCATATGTTCGGCGAGAAAATCGCCCACGGCACCACGTTCCGCCGCGCGGTGGAAGAAGGTCTGCTCGATTGCGACCGCGTGGTGCAGATCGGTCTGCGCGCGCAGGGCTACACCGCCGAAGACTTCAACTGGAGCCGCAAGCAGGGCTTTCGCGTAGTCCAGGCCGAAGAATGCTGGCACCACTCTCTCGCCCCTCTGATGGCCGAAGTGCGGGAAAAAGTCGGCGGCGGCCCGGTGTATCTGAGCTTCGATATCGACGGCATCGACCCGGCCTGGGCACCCGGCACCGGCACCCCGGAAATCGGCGGGTTGACCACCATTCAGGCGATCGAAATCATCCGCGGTTGCCAGGGCCTGGACTTGGTGGGTTGCGATCTGGTGGAAGTGTCGCCGCCCTACGACACCACCGGAAATACCTCCCTGCTGGGCGCGAATCTGCTGTACGAAATGCTCTGCGTGCTGCCTGGCGTGGCGCACCGTTGATGAGCGCGCACGAGGTGCTGCAAGCGGCCGCCGACCTGGTGGCCGCGTTCGCACGCAATGACCGCGCCGCCTACTTCGACGCATTCACCGCCGATGCCAGCTTTGTGTTTTATACCCTGCCCCAGCCGTTGCTGAGTCGCGACGCGTACCAGACGTTGTGGGACAGCTGGCGCAGGGACGAAGGATTCGAGGTGCTGTCCTGCACGTCGAGTAATGCCCACGTCAGCCTGCACGGGGATGTGGCGATTTTTATGCATGACGTGGTCACCGAATTGCGCATGCATGGGGAGCACTGCTCCAGCCAGGAACGCGAGACCATTGTGTTTATTCGGCAAGGGTCTGGCACACAACAAAAACAAGGCCTGTGGCTGGCCTGTCACGAACATTTGTCCGCTATGCCGGAAGGGCTGCCGCCCCCTTAGCCAATGTGATCGGAGCTGATCATGAATAATAAAAACAACCAAAAAAGTATTCGCACCATAGAAACCAACGGGGTCGAACAGATCCCGGACCACGAGCGCACCGCCAGCCCCAAGGATCTGTTCCGACTGATCTTCGGCGGTGCCAATACCTTTGCCACCGCCGTGTTGGGCTCCTTCCCCGTACTGTTCGGCCTGTCATTCCAGGCCGGTGTGTGGGCGATTGTGCTGGGTGTTCTGGTGGGCGCGCTGATCCTGGCGCCCATGGGCCTGTTCGGGCCGCTCAACGGCACCAACAACGCAGTGTCGTCCGGCGCGCATTTCGGTGTGCATGGGCGCATTGTCGGCTCGTTTCTGTCATTGCTGACGGCGATTGCCTTCTTCTCCCTGTCGGTGTGGAGTTCGGGGGATGCACTGGTCGGCGGAGCGAAACGTCTGATCGGCCTGCCGGAAACCGACCTGACCCTGGGCCTGGCCTATGGCATGTTTGCCCTGCTGGTGCTGACGGTGTGCATCTATGGCTTTCGTTTCATGCTGTGGGTCAATCGCATTGCCGTGTGGGCGGCCAGCCTGCTGTTCCTGCTGGGCATCTTTGCCTTCGCACCGACCTTCGACAGCCATTTCGCCGGCAGCTTGGCCCTCGGCCAGAGCGGCTTCTGGGCGGCCTTTATCGGCGCGGCACTGGTGGCCATGAGCAACCCGATTTCCTTCGGTGCGTTCCTGGGGGACTGGTCGCGCTACATCCCGCGCGAGACGCCGAAACTGCGCATCATGCTGGCGGTGATCGCCGCGCAGATCGCCACGCTGATTCCGTTTCTGTTCGGCCTGGCCACCGCGACCATCGTGGCGGTCAAGGCGCCGGATTACATCGCGGCCAACAACTATGTCGGCGGCCTGCTGGCGGTGGCGCCGACGTGGTTCTTCTTGCCGGTGTGCCTGATCGCGGTGATCGGCGGCATGTCCACCGGCACCACCTCGCTGTATGGCACCGGCTTGGACATGTCCAGCGTATTCCCGCGCGTGCTCTCTCGGGTCAGGGCGACATTGCTGATCGGCGTGATGTCGATTGCCTTCATCTTTATCGGACGTTTCGCCGCCAACCTGGTGCAGAGCGTGTCGACCTTCGCCGTGCTGATCATCACCTGCACCACGCCATGGATGGTGATGATGATCATCGGCCTGATCGTACGCCGCGGTTTCTATTGCCCGGATGACCTGCAAGTGTTCACCCGCGGCGAGACCGGCGGGCGTTACTGGTTCAGCCACGGCTGGAACTGGCGCGGTTTGGGGGCATGGATTCCCAGCGCGCTGGTGGGGTTGTGCTTCGTCAACCTGCCGGGGCAGTTCGTCGGGCCGCTGGGCAACCTGGCCGACGGCATCGACATCAGCCTGCCGGTGACCCTGGGGCTGGCTTCGGTGGTGTACCTGACGCTATTGCGGGTGTTCCCGGAGCCGGCGTCGGTGTATGGGCCGACCGAGTCGGCCAGGGCTTTGGCCACTACCCGCGTGCAAACCGCCTAAAACAATAATCGGAGACTCGCCGTCATGGCTTTGGATTTATTCGTCGTACTCATCTACGCCGCCGGCATGCTGGTGCTCGGCTATTACGGCATGCGCCGCGCCAAGACCCACGAAGATTACCTGGTGGCCGGCCGCAACCTGGGCCCGTCGCTGTACATGGGCACCATGGCCGCCACGGTACTGGGTGGCGCGTCCACGGTCGGCACGGTGCGCCTGGGTTATGTGCATGGTATCTCGGGCTTTTGGCTATGCGCGGCGCTGGGCATGGGGATCATTGCGCTGAATCTTTTTCTGGCCAAGCCGCTGCTCAAGCTGAAGATCTTCACCGTCACCCAGGTGTTGGAAAAACGCTACAACCCCATGGCGCGCCAAGCCAGCGCGGTGATCATGCTGGCGTATGCGCTGATGATCGGCGTCACCTCGATCCTGGCCATCGGCACCGTGCTGCAAGTGCTGTTCGGCCTGCCGTTTTGGGTGTCGGTGCTACTGGGGGGCGGCGTGGTGGTGGTGTATTCGACCATCGGCGGCATGTGGTCGCTGACCCTTACCGACATCGTGCAGTTCGTGATCAAGACCGTCGGCCTGATGTTTATCCTGCTGCCGATCTGCCTGTACCGCGTCGGTGGCTGGGATGAACTGGTGGCCAAGCTGCCTGCGTCGAGTTTCAGCTTCACCGCGATCGGCTGGGACACGATCATCACCTACTTCATGATCTACTTCTTCGGCATCTTGATCGGCCAGGACATCTGGCAGCGGGTGTTCACCGCCCGTGATGAAAAAGTCGCGCAGTATGCCGGAACCTTCGCCGGTTTCTACTGCGTGCTCTACGGGCTGGCCTGTGCATTGATCGGCATGGCGGCCCATGTGCTGATCCCGGACTTGGACAACGTCAACAACGCCTTCGCCGCTATCGTGAAACTGTCGCTGCCAGACGGCATTCGCGGCCTGGTGATCGCCGCAGCGCTGGCAGCGATGATGTCCACCGCCAGCGCCGGTTTGCTGGCGGCCTCGACAGTACTGACCGAAGACCTGCTGCCGCGCCTGCGCGGCGGCAAGCAGTCGAGCCTGAGCCTCAACCGCTTGTTCACCCTGCTGACCGGCGCGACAGTGCTGGGCATTGCGCTGGTGGTCAACGACGTAATCAGCGCTCTGACCCTGGCCTACAACCTGCTGGTGGGCGGTATGTTGATCCCGCTGATCGGCGCAATCTTCTGGAAACGCGCCAGCACACCCGGCGCGATCGCCTCCATGGCCCTGGGCTTTGTGACGGCGCTGGTGTTCATGCTCAAGGATGGCCTGGATGCGAACACACCGATCTACTACAGCCTGGCGGTGGGGCTGGTGAGCTTTGTCGCGGTGAGCCTGCTGTCGCGCAAGCCACAAGGCGTGACAGCTCGGGCGGTGTGAGACAAAGCGGTTTCTTCAGCGGGTGCGACGTCGGAGGTCGCACCCGCTTTTTTATTGGGCGTTCATGGCCAAAACCATAGGCGCTTTGGCTTGGATGATTTCCTGCACCAGAGAAGCCCACAGCAACCCCTGCGTGGTGCCCGCGGCATAGGTTCCGCCGGCGACGATGCGGTTGTGGGCGCAGCGGTACACGATGGATAGCTCTTCGAGATCATCACCCTCCAAGACCGACACAACGCAGTGCCGCCTACTCAGTGCGGCAGTTTGAGCCGGACTCAACTGCTGGGGCAGAAACCGGACCCCAGAGGCACCCAAGAGCGCCTCAAGTTCATCCCACAACGCAGTGGTCGCCTGCCCGTGTGCGAATCGTGCCAACGAAGGGTTGTCCGCCAGCAGCTTTTCGAACAGCTCAAGCCCTGCGCGGTGACACTCAACGGGCAAGCGGTGGTCGGGCTCTGGTTCCGCCGTCGGCTGCGTTGTTGACATGGGCCACGTATTGACGTGCTTAAGGCGGGTATCATCGCTGTGTCGTTCGGTTCCGTACACCGTGACCTGATAGTTGGCCAAGCGGAACATCACGGCTTGAAACAGGCTATTGATCCCCCTGCCGACGATCGACACACATGGCGCGGCGGCATCAGTTTGCACGGTCGGGATAGTGAAAGATTTGGCAAGGGACCGCTTGAGCAGGCCGCGCACGGCTATCAGGCTCTGCTGAACGCAGACGGCGTGGTCAAGGTCGCCATGGCAGGCATCGCTGGAGGTGGCTTGAATGGTGAAGGTCACCGGCTTGCGCCATGTATCGAGACTGCAGCCAAGCAGTTGAGCGCGCGAACGAAACTCACCCAATGTGACGGACCCGCAGCCCAGCACCAATTGAAGGTGTTCAGCCACTGCCAGGGCCTGGACCGCATCGTCGCTGAACACGTCTGGCTCGACGACGCAAACCAGACGGGCGTGTGGGTGCAGACACTCAATCAACGCCCCATCGATGCGGGGCGTGGTTTCGTCATTCCGGGTCGGGCATAGGGCGACAGCATGGGCCCCCGTCAGCGCTTCGAACCGGTCCACCGCAAATGTCACTCTGCTGTCGGTGGTCTCTTGGGACTGATACTCACCCAGCACCTTGATTCGCACATGGGGGTCACGCTCAAGCAACAATCTGACAAGCGCCTTGCCCACATTCCCGTAGCCAACTACGCCCACTTCAGAGGGCAAGGCCCCCTCGCCAAGCGTCAGCCAACGCACCATATACGCCGCCACATGGGGCGCGTTGACGCCCGGGGTATTGATTACTCGAATATCGTTCGCTTCGCACAAGTCCAGTCGTACTTTATCCAGGCTCGTGCCTCTACGAATCAGACACAGATCGCCAAATGGGTGGGCTGAGCGCCACCGCTCAATGATTTCGGCATCGATGACTTGGTCCGCGATAATCAACGCGGACGGCCGCAACAGTGCGATCTGCAACAGCAGTGTCTGCTTGGTCAGGGTGGGGGGAAGAAACACGACGTTGCCGGGGGCGTCGGCCCTCCAGCGTCTAGAGACAGGGGCGATGTGTAAAACCGTGTCGAGGGTGGCGATCAGTGAAGCGGCGACGGGCGGGACACATGAGAGCGTCATGGGCTTATCTCCAGCAGATTCATGTAGGCGCTGGAGATTTTTTCTACGCTGATTTTTCGGATTAACTAAGCCAGCCGAATCTGACAAACAAGTAGTCCGATTCCGATGCTCAGAGACGAACGTGTGACACAGGGCAGACTAAGACACCTGTGGTGGCAGACTTGCCCTAACAAGCCTGCTGCTACAGTTGCGAAGTGCTCAATGTTCCCTTAATCGCGAATCGCGGCTCACCGGCGACGTGGGCGACGCTGCTCATCATCCGTGCGAATCGGCACCGGCTGCAGCGGTGGCTCGATCAAGCCCAGGGCGACGCCGAGGTCATGGAGCCAGTTTTGAATTTTCTCTTTCATGGTGGTGCCCCCTTTGAGGGTAGTGCGGATCGGCGGAAGCTGAATTGCCCTACATAAAATATCGCCGCTTCCTACTGATAATAGCCCTAAGTACTACGTATTGCTTGCGGCAAACCACAACGAACTATTACCGAATAGGTCTGAATCCTGACGGATCGCTCAAGCGATGGCGCGGGTGTCTGGCAGCAACTCGGCCTTGCCTGTTTGCTGCAGGTCGATCCATGCGTTGAGGTTAGCGCCGAGCATACCTTTTCGCCACATCAACCAGGTGGTCGCAGTGGCAAATTGCCCTATCAGCGGATGAACGGACACACTGTCCCTGCCCGGCAGGCTGGCAAGCATGGATTCGGACATCAACGCCACTCCCGAACCTGCAATCACACAGGCGAGCATGCCCTGATACGACTCAATCTCAATGGCGCGCCCCATGGCCACACGATCCTGGGCAAACCAGCTTTCCAGACGCGCGCGATAAGCGCAGCTGCGGCGAAAGGTGAACACTGCGCGACCAGCCACGTCCTGAGGCCCGCGCACTGGCGCATGGTCCGCTTCACAGATCAGCACCAAGCGCTCTTCGCACAACGGGATGCCATCCAAAGAGGCGATGGTCAGCGGGCCGTCCACCAAGGCCGCGTCGAGGCGCCCGGTGATCAGGCCTTCAAGCAATTCGCCGCTGGGCGCCGACTGCACCTGCAAGTTCACCTGCGGATAAGCCTTGTGATAACGCGCCAGCAAGGTCGGCAGGTGAATCGCCGCGGTGCTGTACATGCTGCCCAGCACAAAATCCCCAGCCGGCTGGCCGCCTTGCACCGCGCCGTGGGCTTCGTCATGCAAGGCCAACAGGCGCGTGCTGTAGTCCAGCAGCACCTTGCCTGCCGGGGACAACTGCAAGCGTTGACGTTCGCGCACGAACAATTCGACGCCGAGCTGTTCCTCCATCTGCTTGAGGCGTGTCGACAGGTTCGACGGCACGCGGTGCAGGCGCTCGGCCGCGCGAGTGATGGAGCCCTCTTCGGCCACCGCCTGGAAGATGCGCAATTGACTGAACTCCATACCTTTCTCCAAAACTGAACAAGTTGCTCACTATTATTCATTTTTGCAGAAAGTCAATGCACCTTAGGCTGACCGTCATACGTTTCTTGCAGGAACCCCTGACCATGTCGCCGTTAATCCGCTTACTCGCCAGCTTCATCGCCTTGATGATGGCTATGGGCATTGGCCGTTTCGCGCTCACTCCGCAACTGCCCCACCTACTGAATGAAGGCCAGATCAATCTGACCGACGCCGGCCTGATCGCGGCCGCCAACTACCTGGGCTATTTCGTCGGCGCGGTGGATTCGATGTTCGCCCGCAGCCATCAGCATATTCGCGGCCGTCTGTACGGCGGCTTATGGCTGTGTGTGCTGCTGACCGTGGCCTCATCTTGGGCCCATGGCTTTTGGGCGCATTTGTTACTCCGATTCGGCACGGGAGTGGCGAGCGCGTGGGCGTTGGTGATGATCACCAGCCTGAGCCAGCCCCTGGCGCTTGCCGCCGGCCGCCCGCGCTTGGGGGCACTGGTATTTGCCGGACCGGGGCTGGGAATTCTGCTGACGGGGGTGCTGGCACTGGTCGCCAACCAAGTGGGGCAAAGTAGCGCAACACTGTGGCGGGTGTATGGCGGCGTGGCATTGGTGATGCTGCTGGCGATTCTGCCGTTCCTGCCGCCGGTCAAGGCAACCGCCGCGCCAGGGGCCGAAGTCAGCGCTGGCCGCAATGGCAGCATCACGCATCTGTGCTGGGTTTACGTGCTGTACGGCGTGGGCTACATCATCCCGGCGACCTTTCTGTCGCAAATGGCCAGTGCACAATTGAAGGGCGCCTGGCAGGCCGATCTGTTCTGGCCCTGCTTTGGCCTGGCATCGGCCCTTGGCGTGGTGGCCGCGAGCCTGCGCCGCACGGATGCGCACACTACCCGCCGTTGGCTGATGACGACCTTGTGGCTGCAAGCGGCCGGGGTGTTCGCCTGCCTGCTGGGCAATGGCTGGGGCCTGGCCTTGGGCGTGCTGCTGTGCGGCGGGCCGTTCCTGGCCTGCATGCAGCTGGTGATGGCGCGTCTGCGAGAGATCGCGCCCCACGGCTACCAGCGCAACACTGGGCTGCTCACCGCCAGCTTCGCCATCGGGCAATTGAGCGGCCCGTTGCTGGCCTCGATCAGCAGCCATGTGAGCGGCGGTTTGCAGCCAGCGTTGGTAATCGCCGGTGCAGGTCTCTTAGTGGCGGGCGGGATCGTCCTCAGCTCGCAACCAACGGCACCGGCACGCGACCCTGCTCGCGTCGCGCCAGCACCAGAAAGAACAGGCCGCCCAGCAAACATCCAGTGAACCAAGCGAAGTTGGCCAGGCCCTGCAATGCCGGGGTGAAGGTGATCGCAACGCCCACCAGCGTGGCGGGCACCAAGGCCTTGACGGCTGTCCAGTTCACACCTCCGTCGAAGTAATAGCGCCCGCTCGGGCTGTCATCGAACAGCGCATCCACATCGATCCGTTGTTTTTTGATCAGGTAGAAGTCCACCAGCAGGATGCCGAACAGCGGCCCGATGAACGCCGCGAGAATATCCAGGGTGTAGTGGATCATCAGCGGGTTATTGAACAGGTTCCACGGGGTGATGAAGATCGAGGCCACCGCCGCGATCATGCCCCCGGCGCGCCAGCTGATTTTGCTCGGCGCGACGTTGGCGAAGTCGAACGCCGGGGACACGAAGTTGGCGACGATATTGATGCCGATGGTGGCGGTTACAAATGCAAAGGCACCGAGCAGAACAGCCATGCTGTTATCGATCCGCGAGACGGTGGCTATGGGGTCATGCAGCATCTCGCCAAACACCGGTAAGGTGCCTGAAACAATCACCACGGTGACCAGGGAAAACGCCAGAAAATTCACCGGCAGGCCCCAGAAATTACCGCGTCGCACGTCCTGCATGCTGCGGCAGTAGCGGCTGAAATCGCCGAAATTCAGGGTGGGCCCAGAAAAGTACGACACCACCAACGCCGTGGCGACGATCACCTGGCCAAACGCCTGCCAACCCGACAGGGATTTTTCCGCCAGGGTGAAACTGATATTCGCCCAACCCGCCTTCCACACAATCCAGCCGGCCAGGATAAACATCACGGCGTACACCACAGGGCCCGCCCAATCGATAAAACGGCGAATGGATTCCATCCCGGCCCAGAACACGGCGGCTTGCAGTACCCATAGGCTGAGAAAACCAAACCAGCCCAGGTAGGAGAGGCCCGCGAAATGCGGCTCGGCATAGACCGCCATTTGTGGGAAGAATCGCAGTACCACGATGATCAAGGCACTCGACGCCAAGTAGGTCTGAATGCCGTACCACGCCACGGCGATCAGGCCGCGAATCACCGCGGGAATATTCGCACCGAACACCCCGAACGCCAGCCGGCAGATCACCGGGTAAGGCACTGCCGCTTGCTGGCTGGGCTTGGCCACCAGATTGGCGATCAATTGCACGATACAGATGCCGGCGAGCAAGGCGATCAACACCTGCCAACTGGCCAGCCCCAGCGCGAACAGGCTGGCGGCGAACACGTAGCCGCCGACGCTGTGCACGTCACTCATCCAGAAGGCGAAGATGTTGTACCAGGTCCACTTTTGCGGGAGTGGACCAAGGTCCTGGTTGTATAGGCGTGGGCTGTAGCCGTTGGGCAATTGTTCGGTCATCGCTGGCTCCTCGTCATACCGGCCTGCGCTGCCGTAGCGGGTGCATACGGGAGGCGGCATGGTTTGTATACGAGATCGTCAGCAGAATACGTGCCAATGGCACACAATCCCTGTGTTACGGCACTCCAAGAGGATCAGCGAACCTTAATCAGCGGCACTTCGCTCAGCAACGGTGCAGATTTATCCTGTACACAATCATCAGTGCACCCGATGTGCACACACGTAACCCACCGTGCAGCAGGCCGCCGTGAGGAAGGTGCCCCACGCCATGTCCATCACTGCCAGTTGAGCGGACCAACCCTGCAACGTGGCCCAGTTGCTTAGATCATAAGTGCCGTACGCCACCAGGCCCAACAATGCGCCCAAGCGCGCCGCGCGCTGCCAACTGACGCTGGGCAGCACCACGAATACCACGCAGCCGAGCACATACAAGAGATAGAAGAGCACCGCGGGCAACAGCCGAGGTTGATCGAGCATCAGAGGGCCCAGCAGGGATTTGTAGGTGGGGCCCATAAGGACGCCGAGCCAGAGGCCGTCCAGAATCAAAAAGGCGAGCAACGTGCCCAGGTAGGCAAACAGGGTTTTCTTGGTCATGGAAACAGCCTCTGTAGGCGCCAATCAGCGCCTACAGAAGAGCAAAACACCCTCAGCTTAGTTCAATGCGATCGGCATGAATCACGATCTGGCCCTGTTTGTAGAGCGCGCCGATGGCTTTCTTGAAGTTGCCTTTGCTCACGCCGAATAAGTTGCTGATCACCGCCGGGTCGCTTTTATCGCTGACCGGCAAGGTGCCGTTGTTTTCGCGCAACTTGGCGAGGATCTTCGAGTTCAGGCTGGAGGCCGCTTCCTGACCGACCGGTTGCAGGCTCAGGCTGATGTTGCCGTCGGCGCGGATCTCCTTGATAAAGCCTTTCTCTTCCTTGCCGGGTCGCAGGAATTTGAACACTTCGTTCTTGTGGATCAAGCCCCAGTGCTTGTTGTTGATGATCGCCTTGAAACCCATATCGGTGGCTTCGGCCACCAGCAGATCGACTTCCTGGCCCACCTGGTAGTTGGCGGGTGTCTTGTCCAGGTAACGGTCGAGGCGCGCGGTGGCGGTGATGCGCTTGGTGTGCTTGTCGAGATAGACATGCACCACGCAATACTCACCCGCGCTCAACTGGCGCTTTTCTTCCGAGTAAGGCAGCAACAAATCTTTGGGCAGCCCCCAATCGAGGAATACACCAATGCTGTTGACTTCCACTACTTTCAAACTGGCGAACTCGCCCACTTGAACTTTGGGCTTTTCAGTTGTAGCGATAAGTTTGTCATCGCTGTCCAGATAAATAAAAACGTTAAGCCAGTCTTCATCTTCACTGGGAATATCTTTGGGGATATACCGATTAGGCAAGAGGATTTCACCGTCTTGCGCACCATCGAGGTACAAACCAAAGTTAGTGTGTTTAACCACTTGCAAGCTGTTGTAGCGCCCGACTAAAGCCATTTCCAAACCCCTCGTTACGTGGGCGGCATTCTACCCGAGTTGTGCCCGCCACGCGCGCACGCCTGAAAAATCCAGGGGTTGCGTGGCTTTCTACTGGCCCTGCCCCGCTCGTCAGATCATCCCGATGAATTTTGCCCGGAGCGCCAGGCCAGTCGTTCCAGGGCTTTCCAGTTAAAACAGTAAGTTAGCGGGTTATTCATCGGCCCAACTTTGCCCATTTTCAACCAGGCGTTTTATTCTCAGGGGATATTTACCAAGCAATTGTCAAGTATTTCATGTACGATGCCTGGCCAAGTTAATTCTCTACAGGTTAGTGGCCGCCATGCGTGTAAAAGCATCCAACAGCAAAGCAAAGCCAGCTCCCGCCGTTGAAACCAGCGAATCGATCAACAGCCAGATTGCTGCGTTCCTTAAATCCGGTGGCGAAATCCAGCAAATTGCCAAGGGCGTAAGCGGCCAGACTTTCGGCCCGTCCAAGCAGATCAGCCTGGGCAAGAAGTAACACTCTCGCAACACACCTGGTCCCTAAGCGCCTTGCCTTCAAGGCGCTAGGACTAGCGTCGGTACCACCCTCTTATTGCATTCAATAGCACCCTAATCGACGAACGGGCCTCACCGACCGCTATTCGCCGGTATCCTTGCACGCGTCTAGCGCGGGCATCTGCCCGATTTTTCCGTCACTGCTCCTCGCTTTTCATGGAGTGAAGCATGTTTAAACCCTGCATATTCCTGATCACTGCCCTGGTCGCCAGCCCTCTGGCCGAGGCGCAAATCTTCCAACGCGAATTGGGCGACTTCGACCTGAAACTGGGTACAACCCCCAGCCGCAGCATGGCTCAGGGCCTGGTCAAGCCGACGTCGCCAGGCAGTGATTCGTTCCATGGCGGCCTGGATCTGAGCCACGACAGCGGCCTGTATTTCGGCCAGTTCTCGCCGAACATGGGGCTATCCTCCTCCAGCAACCTCGAAATCGATTCCTATATGGGCTTCAAACACCCTTTCGATCAGACCCTGGGCTACGAAGTCGGCTTGATCCACTACAGCTACCCCACCCTCAGCCCGCTCAACAGCCAGGAGTTCTACGGAGGTCTGAACCTGCTCGGCAATCGTTTCGGCGCTTCCTTCAGCAACGACCCGGACCGCCAGGACAGTACCCTCTTTGCCGATCTCAGCGGCACACAGCCGTTCGGGATCGGGGTAAGCATGAAGTACACCACCCATCAGTTGGGCTCGCCGGTTTCGGTGGATGGCGGCTCTATCAGCAGTTTCAGCGACTGGTCGGTGCAGTTTTCCCGCGCCTGGAAGGGCATCGACCTGGACCTGATCTACAGCGATTCCAGCCTCAGCGGCGGCAATTGCTCCGCCTACTCCGGGCACAACGCGCAATGCGATGGCCTGCTGACTCTCAAGGCCGTGCGCTCGTTTTATTGATGGGCTGAACTGTCGGACCCGGCCAGGGTTCACATGCACAAGTCCCCTCTGTGCAAGGATCCGCTCATGCTGCGTCGGCTCAAACTATTGGTGGTAGTACTGACCCTGAGCCTGGTGCTCGCCGGCTGCAATCGCGTGGGCCTGGCCTATCGCAATCTGGACGTGATCATCCCCTGGACCCTCAATGACTACCTGGACATGAACGCCGGGCAGAAGAGCTGGTTCAACGACACACTCAAAGAACACTTGGCCTGGCATTGCACCACGCAATTGCCGGGTTACCTGGACTGGCTGGACCGCCTGCAACAGATGGTCGACGCCAATCAAGTCACGGACGCCGCGCTGCAAACCCGCACCGTCGAGGCCAAACAAGCGATTGCCGAGGTAGCACGAGAAATCACCCCGTCGGCCATCGAGCTGCTGCAAGGGCTGGACGATGAGCAGGTCGAGGACATGAACGCCGCGTTGGCCAAAGACTTGCGCAAGCGTCAGGACGAATACCTCAAGCCCCCGCTGCAACAGCAGATCAAGGAGCGCGCCGAACGCATGCGCAAGCGCCTGGACAGCTGGATGGGCCCGCTCAGCCCCAGCCAGCAAGCCCGCGTCCTGGCCTGGTCGGTCGCGCTGGGTGAGCAGAATGAGCAGTGGATCGGCAACCGCGCCCATTGGCAGGCGCAGTTTATCGACGCGGTCCAGCAACGCCGCAGTGCCGATTTCCCGCAAAAGATGCAGCAACTGCTGGTGGACCGTGAAAGCCTATGGACCCCGCAGTACCGCGCCGCCTACGCCCAGACTGAAGCGCAAGCGCGAAGCCTGATCGTCGACTTGATGGCCGATAGCACGCCGCAACAGCGGTTAAAACTCAACCAGAAAATCGACGGCGTGCGCAGCGACTTCAAGGCACTCAAGTGCCTCAAGGCCGCTGCCCGTTGAAATGCGGGCTGCCATCGCAACTCGACAACGATCCTAGATCGCCCCGCCTGCAATCGCCGCTTCGGAAGCCACGCGATCAAAGGTTTCAGGGTCCAATGCGTCTTCCTGCTCGTCCATGACCTGACGCGGATGAGCGTTGCCAGGAATGGAGCTGTCAATCAGGGACAGCAGGCTCGCTCCCCGTGGGGTCAAAATGAAATTCTCGCCGTTACCGCCCTGTTCTTCCGGGCGCGATTCGATAAAGCCGCGCTTGAACAGCAGCGCTTCATAGTCGGCAGCGGTCTTTTTCAGCGCATCAAGGTTGCCAATGGACTCACCAGCCGTGGCCTTGTCGGCGGCTTCCTGCTCCGCATATTTGCGTGGGGCGAAGCTGCCCTCGCCGTTCTGCACTTCGTGCAGCAAACGTTCGATCAAATCCCAGTTGTAAGTCGTCATCCTGATTCCTCCTGCGGGCGTGAGCAAAAGTGGCCCGTCAGCAGGTGTGACCTGTCACGTCGGCAGCCGTTCAGCCGAATGGACGGGCGTCATTTCTCTGAACTTTCCAGACGTTCGCCCCCTCAACTGCGTACCAACGCCAAGGAGGTCGCCCCATGAAAACCCTGATGAATCTGACCGTCGCCGCCGCTCTGCTCACCGCCCTGCCGACCTGGGCCTGTACGCCGGAAGAAGCCACCGCCAAGCGCGAGGAGCTGGCCAAGCAAGTGACCCGGCTCACCGAACAGAACCCAGCCAAGGCCAAGGAGATGAACGACGAACTGCAGAAAATGGACCTGGACACCGAGAGCGCGGAGTTCCCCGACAAATGCCAGTTGATCGACGCGCGCCTCAAAGAACTGAAAGAGGCCGCCGCCAAGGCGGACAACTGAGCCCATAAAAAAACCGGACATCGTCCGGTTTTTTTATATCGCTCCAGGCTTATTCAGCAGCTGGCGCTTCGGGTTTGCGGCGCTTGAGCGGGGCCATGCCGTCCTTGCTTACCAACGACAGGTTGTCGGTCTTCGGGCGGTTGGCGATCTTGCGTTTGGTCGGCGACTTGGCGCCGGTTTTCTTCTTGTCGCCCTTGGCGTCGGTCTTTTTCTTCTTCACGCCGACGGCCTTGCCCGACGCCTTGACCTTCTTCGGCCCGGTGTAGGTGCCTTTGACTTCCTTGATGGTGCGGCGCTCGAACGACTGCTTGAGGTAGCGTTCGATACTCGACATCAGGTTCCAGTCGCCGTGGCAGATCAGCGAGATGGCCAGGCCATCGTTACCGGCCCGCCCGGTGCGGCCGATACGGTGCACGTATTCGTCGCCGCTGCGCGGCATGTCGAAGTTGATCACCAGGTCGAGGCCGTCCACATCCAGGCCACGGGCGGCCACGTCGGTGGCCACCAGGATCTTCACACCGCCGGCCTTGAGGCGGTCGATGGCGAGCTTGCGATCTTTCTGGTCTTTCTCGCCGTGCAGCACGAACGCCTTGTATTCCTGGGCGACCAGGCGGCCGTAGATGCGGTCGGCGGCGGCGCGGGTGTTGGTGAACACAATGGCTTTCTGATAGGTCTCGTTGGCCAGCAGCCAGTTGAGGATCTGTTCTTTGTGCACATTGTGGTCGGCGGTGACGATCTGCTGACGCGTGGTGGCGTTGAGGTCGCTGACGTTGTTGACCTGCAGGTGTTCCGGGTTGTTCAGCACCTTGGCGACCATGTCGCGCAGGGTCGAACCGCCAGTGGTAGCGGAGAACAACATGGTCTGCTGACGGTTGACGCACTCGCCCACCAGGCGCTGCACGTCGTCGGCAAAGCCCATGTCGAGCATGCGGTCGGCTTCGTCGAGCACCAGCACTTCGACTTCCTTGAGGTCCAGGTTGCCGGCGTTGAGTTGTTCGATCATGCGCCCTGGCGTGCCGATCAGAATGTCCGGCACCTTGCGCAGCATGGCGGCCTGCACCTTGAAGTCTTCGCCGCCGGTGATGATGCCGGACTTGATGAAGGTGAACTGCGAGAAGCGTTCGACTTCCTTCAGGGTCTGCTGGGCCAGCTCGCGGGTCGGCAGCAGGATCAGGGTCTTGATGCTGACGCGGACCTTGGCCGGGCCAATCAAACGATTCAGGACCGGCAGGACGAAAGCGGCGGTCTTGCCGCTACCGGTTTGCGCTGTCACCCGCAGGTCACGCCCCTCGAGCGCGAGCGGGATGGCCGCGGCTTGCACAGGCGTAGGCTCGACAAATTTAAGCTCGGCCACGGCTTTGAGCAGGCGTTCGTGCAGGGCGAATTGGGAAAACACGGGTGCTACCTCGAAGAAATGCAAAATATCAGCTGCATAGGGTAACGGTTTCGGGCGTCCAAACCGAGTTTCTTTACGCGAACGGGCCCAATCAGGCGTTTTTTTGTGCTTGATTGTGTCGGCGACGTCAACTTTGTCGCACTCAGGTGCTCTAATCGCCCCCGACTTGTCTTACCGAGGAATTGCTTTATTCATGGATATCAAACAGCTCTGGCGCAACGTCCAAGACCTTTGGGACGCACTCGACCAACATCCCATGCTGCATGCGGGCCTGGGCTTGCTGGTATTGCTGGTGGTGGCCCTGGTGTTGGGTCGGGTGGCGCGCTACCTGATCCTGCACGCGGTCAAACTGCTCGGGCGCCAACCGGCCCTGCACTGGCTCAACGACCTGCGGCATAACAAGGTTTTCCATCGTCTGGCGCAGATGACACCGTCTCTGGTGATTCAGTTCGGCCTGTACCTGGTGCCCGACCTGAGCAAGACCGCCACGTTGTTCATCGGCAACGTGGCCCTGGCGTTCACCATACTGTTCCTGGTGCTGGCCATAAGCGCCCTGCTCAACGCCCTGCTGGACATCTACGCCCGCACCGAACACGCACGCACCCGTTCGATCAAGGGCTATGTGCAATTGGCCAAGATGGTGCTGTTCGTGTTCGGCGCGATCATCATCGTTGCCACCCTGATCGACCGGTCGCCGCTGTTACTGTTGTCCGGCCTGGGTGCAATGTCGGCGGTGATCCTGTTGGTCTACAAGGACACGCTGCTGTCGTTCGTCGCCAGCGTGCAGTTGACCAGCAACGACATGCTGCGGGTCGGCGACTGGATCGAAATGCCTCAGGTCGGCGCAGACGGCGATGTAGTGGACATCACCTTGCACACGGTGAAAGTGCAGAACTTCGATAAAACCATCGTCTCCATCCCCACCTGGCGCCTGATGTCCGAATCGTTCAAAAACTGGCGCGGCATGCAAGCCTCGGGCGGGCGGCGTATCAAGCGCAGCTTGTTCATCGATGCCAGCGGCGTGCGCTTCCTGCGTGACGACGAAGAAGTGCGCATGACCCAGGTGCACCTGCTCACCGACTACATCAGCCGCAAGCAAGCCGAACTCAGGGCCTGGAACCAAGCCCAGGGTCACAGCGCGCAGTTGTCGGCCAACCGCCGGCGCATGACCAACCTCGGCACCTTTCGCGCCTATGCGCTGGCCTACCTGAAAAGCCACCCGGACATCCAGCCGAACATGACCTGCATGGTCCGCCAGATGCAGACCACCGCCCAAGGCGTGCCGCTGGAAATCTACTGCTTTACCCGCACCACGGCGTGGGCCGATTACGAACGAATCCAGGGCGATATCTTCGATTACCTGCTGGCGGTGTTGCCGGAGTTCGGCCTGAGCCTGTACCAGCAACCCAGTGGCAACGATCTGCGGGCGGGGATGCTACCGGCGGTGGCGGGCGCCAGTCATTTAGCAGCCCCGGATTACCCGGCGGTTTAAGCCAGCGAGCGGTTGGGCGCCTTGACGCCCAACCGACTGATCCAAACCGCCCCCACAATCACCAGCCCGCCCAAGGCCAACCGACCCAGCGGCTCGTGCTGGTTCCAGATCAACAGGTTGAGCAACAACCCAACCGGTACGTGCAAGTTATTCATCACCGCCAGGGTGCCGCCGTTGACCAGGCATGCGCCCTTATTCCACCAGTACAGGCCCAATGCCGTGCTGACCAGGCCGAGGAACACCAGCACACCCCATTGCAGCGGCGCTTGCGGCAGAAAATCAGCTTTGCCGAACAACAGGAACGCCGGCAACACCACCAGCAATGCGCCAAGGTAGAAATAGCCGAAGCGTCGGTAGTGCGGCAGGTCGCTCGGGTAGCGCGCCACCAGGTGTTTGTACATGACCTGCCCGGCGGCATAGGTGAAGTTGGCCAATTGCAGCAGCAAAAAGCCCATCAGGAAGTGCGGGGTGACCTGGTCGAAGCGAATCACTGCCGCACCCGCCACCGCTACCAGGGCAGCCAGCAATGCCCAGGGATTAAAGCGGCGGTTGAGAGCATCTTCGATCAGGGTCACATGCAGTGGCGTGAGGATGGTGAACAGCAGCACCTCCGGCACGGTAAGCACGCGAAAGCTCAGGTACAGGCACACGTAGGTCACGCCGAACTGCAGCGCGCCGATCACCAGCATGCCGCGCATGAACGCCGGCTCCACCGAACGCCAGCGCGTCAGCGGGATAAACACCAGCCCGGCCAGTACCACGCGCACCAGCACCGCGAAGTAGCTGTCGACGTGACCGGCGAGGTATTCGCCGATCAAGCTGAAGGAAAATGCCTGAATCAGGGTGACAACCAGTAGATAGCCCATGCGCGCCTCGTTTCGAATGGGCGGGACATTAAAGCTTTTCGTCGCAGGACGAAACTCGGGGCAAAAAAAACCCGACCTCGCTAAAGCGTCAGTCGGGCAGGAGCACTCAGGAGCAAAAGTGCAAAGGGAGGTTCGTTACGCGTACTTGAAGGGTTGGCGTGCAGCGATATAAACACCGCGGGATTATCTGGCGATTAAAGCTTCACACCACCTGGGCCAACTGGGCTTTGGCGTGATTGATGCCTTTTTCCTGGAAGTCGCCGCTCAGGTTCACCCCTTCGGCATGAATAAAAGCGACCTCATGAATCCCAATAAAGCCCATGACCTGCCGCAGATACGGTTCCTGATGATCAGAGCTGGCGCCGGTATGAATGCCGCCGCGCGCGGTGAGCACAATGGCGCGCTTGCCGGTCAGCAGCCCCTGGGGGCCGGTGGGGGTGTATTTGAACGTGACCCCAGCGCGCAATACGTGATCCAGCCAGGCTTTCAAGGTGCTGGGGATGGCAAAGTTGTACATCGGCGCGGCCAGTACCAGCACGTCGGCGGCCAACAGCTCATCGGTCAATTCGTTGGAGCGGTCCAGAGAGATCTGTTCGTCGTCGTTGCGCTGTTCCGACGGTTTCATCCAGCCGCCGAGCAGGTTGGCGTCCAAATGCGGAACCGGGTTGAGGGCCACGTCGCGCACGGTGATCCGGTCCGCCGGGTGGGCGGCCTGCCATTGGCTGATGAACTGCTGAGTGAGTTGGCGGGAAATGGAATCCTGCTGGCGTGCACTGCTTTCGATGATCAGAACGTTGGACATGGCTATGTAGGCTCCATCTGAAACTGCTGTAAGTCGATGGAGAAAAGATTAACCAGGGCTCATTCGATAAAAAAGCGCAAAAAACTGCTATAACCCATCTAGAAATTTGTTGATAAGCGGAGTATCCCTGTTGGCCTGCTCCGCTGATGCGTCATTTCGGGGTGCAGGTCAGGGCGATACGCATCTTGATAATCGCGCGGTTGAATTTGACCGTGGTGTTGGTGCTCTTGCCGGCCGGTACCAAGACGGTACGCCGACGCGGCGACTCCGGACCGTTGGTGAAGACTACCGAGCACTGGGCATCGTTGGTGCCGTAGTTATTCAGTTGAATCGAACTGATATCGGCATCCACGTCGGTCGCGGTGTAGTCCACGCTCACGCCGTCGATCTTTTTGCTCACATCGATAGGGTAGGCGAACGCGCTCAACGGCAGCAGCGCCAGCAGCACACAACAGAATTTTCTCATTCGGCAGTCTCCAATAAGGACCGCCAGCTTAGGACAAGAGGAACCCATCTTGAAAGCGCCCC
>Ga0308172_1000700_pt1 | contig 34656 bp, 38 predicted proteins | sample PhyGR2_FD_202134 | JGI IMG/M metagenome (GOLD analysis project Ga0308172, IMG submission 202134) | Phyllosphere microbial communities from UC Gill Tract Community Farm, Albany, California, United States - DLSLSG.R2 | ecosystem: Host-associated > Plants > Phyllosphere > Unclassified | place: USA... | reverse complement strand
GTCGCGCGGGTGATTTCGGGAGTGTTTTTGCTTGTTTTGCTTCCTGCTCGCGGTGTGGTGTGTTTACACTGGCGTTTCGTTACGGGCTGTGTGTGATCGAAGGGTGGGCTCTCGATGAAGTTCGCGATGGGTTCGGACACGCTGGGCGTGTTGGGCAAGGCCACCTCGGGGTCGAGTGAGGAGTTGTCGCTGCTGGTGCGCCAGTTGCTGGAGGCGGCCGAGCCGCTCGAGGGGCAGTTCCAGGGTGCGGGTCGGGCTGCTTTCGACCGCTTCAAGTCGCGTACCGACGCGATCTCGGCGGAGTTGAAGCTCGCTCTCGACGGTGTGCTGGGTGGTATCTCGGGCATGGACCGGTCCTTCCAGGAGGGCGAGTCGTCCATGGTCGACCAGACCACGAGTCTCGAAGCCGGGTCGTCGTTCGACGCCGCGCGCTTCGGTGGCCGCTGAGAATTCGGGAGGGATTGACTCATGGCGAACCAGGCAGACCGTCGCGACTACTCGATCGCGGCCTCGCAGAATGCTCAGGACAACTTCAACCGGGTTGCTTCACGGCTGGAGTCGTTGATCGACCAGCGTGACCGTGATGTGCAGGCCGCGATGGCCGACTACTCCGCCGATGGCGTGTCCGAGGACTACCGTGGCAAGGAGCTGCGTTGGAAGAACGCTGCCGCCGAGGTGCGCGGCATCATCCAGACGCTCCGTTCGTCGCTGGAGCGCAACGACGAGTCCGCCCAGACCGCGCTGAGCAAGGCCCGCGCGGCCGTGGAGTCGATCGGCTGAGACCCGCGACACGGCTGCCAGACGTGTGAGCGCCTGGCGCTCTTGTTGCGCCTGCGGGCGTACGCGAAGACATATCGAAGGGGGTGGGCGTTGGCCAGGTGGAGCATTCAGCCGTCCGGCGTCGTGGCCGTACTGCACGATGTCGACGTGGATGCCGAGGCACTGGGCACCGCGCTGAACTCGCTGGGTTCCGCTCTCGAGGAAGCCGTGACCGCGACCCAGTCGGGCGCGGTCTCTGAGGCGGTGCACGCGTACTTCCAGCAGGAGGAAGGCCCGCGTATCCAGGGCATGAGCGCCCGGATCAGCGCGGCCGCGCAGGGCGTCGTCACCGCTACCGAAGCCTATGTGGCGGGCGATCTGGAGATGGCGACGAATGCGCAGACCGCGGCCGTCGCCGCGGTGTACCCGCCCTCTCTTCCGCACGGGGTGATGTGATGCCCGACGCGATCAAGGTCGATGCCATCCCCGGGGCCGAGATCAACCCGGACGCCATCGAAGACAACGCCCGCACGATCAGCACCATCTCGGGACAGGTGGCCGAGCACGGCTCGAACGTGCACTTCACGTGGCAGAGGATGGCCGGGGTCTATGAAGCCCCGGAATCCCCCACACTGCTCGGGCTGATGGCCCCGGTGAGTTCCCAGGCCACACAGGTCAGCGATAACCTCGCCGAGGTCTCGGCCGCGCTGACCGCATTCGCGGCGGATGTACGACCGATCAAGGCCGAACTGGACTCGCTGCGGGTCCAGGCGCAGAACTTCATCGACTCCATCCAGGGCGGCGTCCGAATACGGGAGGTCAACCCCGCGTGGACAGCGGCGCAGACCTCGTACGGCGCAACGACCGCGGCACCGATGTATCAGGGTGCGTGGGGCTCCTCGACGACGGGGGCATCCAGCGCCACGCCGCCGCAGAAGTACCGGTACGTCACGAAACAATGGCACGAGTCGCAGGAGCACGTCGACCGCAACAACGAGTTGATCGCGGCCGTCAACGCGCAGCAGGTGAAGCTATGGGAGGCCGAACGCGCGTGCGCGAACCGCATCCGCGCCCTGTACGGTGCAGCGCCGTTGCACGCCGCGACCTCCGACGGCGACGCGCTCGGATACGGCATCACCGAGATCCCCGAAGGCACCGACATGCCCTGGGGTGCGGAGGCGAAGCGCACAGAGGACTGCGCCGAAGGCACCGTCAGATTCGTGTTCAAAGACTTCCTCTGGGAAGGCATCATCGTCGGCGGCATCGGCGGCACCCTGTCCGGCCTGGGTTCCCTCGTGGTCGGCTTCGACCCCGCCACCTGGACATTCTTCTCCACCGACGCGTGGGGTGCAGCGTGGAGTGGTCTAGGGACGCTCGCCGCGGGCGCTCTGATGAACTCGACACCGCCACTGAATCTTCTTCTGATGGCGGACGACGTCGCGCAGAACTTCGGCGGGCAACTCGTGCCCCAGGAAGTTCGCGACTTCAAGGACACCACCGATCGGGCCTGGCAGAACACCGGTAAGGCCCTCATCGCGTGGGACAAGTGGCAGGACGACCCCGGCACCGCCCTGGGAGAGTCCGTCTTCAACGTCGCCACGATCCTGATCCCCGCCGGCGCGGCGGTAGCAGGCGTGAAGACGGCGGCAGGGGCAGCATCCGCCGTGTCCAAGATGGCGAAGGTCGTCGACTTCGTCGACCCCGCCGCGTACGCGATGAACGGCGCGATGAAACTCGGCGGCGCGGGAATCAAGGGCCTCGACGGCATCATCGGACGACTCGGCACGGATACCACCGACGGCTTCCATCTCCACACCCCCGACATGCCGTTCGTCGCCGACGACCCCGCATCCGCGATGCGTGCCCTCGACAACGCAGGAGTCGACCTCAACAGCATCACCGCACGCATCGACGACGGCATCCCGGTCTACGAGTTCCCACCCACCGACGCCCTCCCCTCCGGCCGCATCGAAATGCCCGCGGGCGCATTCGACGCCGCACGCACCGTCGACATTCCCGTCCACACCGACGGCGGAGCGGTGGATGCCGGTATCGCAGCACCCCTACGCGAACCCGAACTCGTCACCACCGGCAGCATCCGCGGCGAAACCAGCCCCGCCCCCGTGAACTCGATCATCGACGACTCACCCACCCGCACCGAAACCCGCGGCACGGGCGAATCCACGGTCATACGCGAACCCTCAAGCGGCAACAGCAACGACAGCGGCCTCGGTCGCGGCGAGGAAGCCGACGGTCACGGTCACGGCGGCGACAACGCCCCCGGCGCGGGCCACACTGACGACGGCGCGCGACCCGGTGACGAGGGGGTAAACTCGGCCGCATCCGAATTAGGACTCGGCAATCACGCCCACCCCGATGCGGACGCGCAGGCCCCAGCCGCCGACGGACCGGAAAGCGGAGCGGCGGATCCCCATAGCGCTGCGCCTGCGGATTCGCCTTCCTCCGCTGCCCTTCCGCGCCACGAGGGACCAATGTACAGCGCAGACCCATCCGGTCTGGGCTGGGTTCGCGCGCAGGACACGGGAACTCTGGACCCCATCTACGGCGACATACGGCCTGACAGCGGCACACCCCAACCCTGGTACAGCAGCCACACGGTGGATGACCCCGAGGTGCACGACATCGTCACCGACCCCGCTGCCCCGTGGGGACGAGACGCCAACGGCACACCTATCACTGATCAGTCCGAGTGGAACTCTCGCTACACCTATCCGGATCACTCGGACGGATCCATTGGAGGTGTCCGCTGGCCCGCCAACGACGGCGCAGCGCCAGGGACGCGTGTCCATTACGACGACACGACCGCTCTCCTTCGCGACTATCCTGAGTTCTCACGCATCGACCGCATTGGCCTCTGGATAGGCGATTATCTGACGATCGAAGGCACGCCGTTCGAGATGCGCGGTCTCACCCCTGGACACAGGTCGATGGACTACTTCGCGTTCGATCTGACGAACCGGTTGCCCAAGGGTGTGAAGATTGAGATCTCGGTCATCGGCCGAGCCTTCGGGTACCCGGGTGGTGGGTGGCAGATTCGATTCTTCCGCTCCTTGCCGTCCGGCCCCGAGTACATCAGCGTGGACGACTTGATCGACTTGGGAGTGCTGGGATGAACGATTTGAACGCGTTGACCTCGATCGCCGACCTCGCACCGGAGATCGTCCGCACCTCCCGGACAGGCAATAGCGTGATCGTCCAGTCGGACGAAATAACCCTCAGGATCGAACCGGCGTCCGATGGCTGGCGCGTGAGAAAGACCTGGCGTGATGAGGATCGGGGCATCACGTTCCGCTCCGAGACCACAGATGACGTCGCGCGTTACGTCCTGAGCCTGCTCGCCAACGACATTCGACGAGACCACGGTCTCTCACCCGTACGACGCAAGCTCGTTCTGTCCGACGATGGAGTGGCTGTGCCGATCGAGGGATTTGTGCTATCCGGCGACCCTCAATCTGGGTTCATCCTCTCCGGGGGACAGCACAACGCTTCGCGCTACTTCAGCAGCGATCTCGAAGCAGCCAAGTTCAGCTACTTTGCGGACGACGAACTCAGCAGCCTCCAATCCTCGCTCGTTTCTGCTGTGTGGTAGCGCCCGCGAAGATTGAGATCTTGAACGTGGAAACGACACGACTTCCCGTGGCCGCTGCCGTCGACCACGGAGACGTGGCGGACGGTGTCCTCTGCCGTCGCAGAGAACGCGCAAGGACACGTGTTCGCGTACGTCGGTGACGTCCGGCCGGGTCCGTCTGGAACATGTGCGAATTGCCGCGCCTGATCGAGAATGAAGCAGTGACGAAGATCACCGTCATCGACGCGCACACCGAAAGGCCACTCCATGTCTACGAACGATAACTCGCTTCTTTTCCGCAGCGGTGACGGCATTCCTCGGCTGTCCGACATTTCACGTGGGCGGCGAGAGGGGTTTGAACGTTTTTCTCGATATCTCCGAGGTTCAAGTGCGCCATGACGAAGGACGTTTGTCTACTCTCCTTTGGAGACCCGTGGCCGCGGTCGTCCTGAGCGAGTGGGCATACCTGACATGGGGAAAAACGTGGGCCGACACACTGGATTCACTGATCGAGCCCCGGCGGGTGATCCATATCGATGAAGGGGAGTTTTTCCCCGAGCTTCGGTACACCGCACAGAGCCCCTCGGGAATCGGCCCCTATCTCTCGGCTTCCTCGGAGGCGATGGCGCGGCGCGGGGGCAGGCGGAAGACGTCGGCGATGATGGCATCGTGAACGCCGTCACGCAGCTAATCACACGGACGGAGACCCGACGTTGAGCAGCCCTTCCGATTTGGCCGGCGCCCTAGCGCCCCTTCCCTCCTATCGCGGACTGTGTTGGCGCGGGTTCCCGCGCGAGATCACCGCGCCCGTCCCTCTCGATACCGTGCTCCCCGCCACGCGCGACATTCGCATTGCTACCCGAAATCTGGACAGCATCGGCACCATCGCGATCGTGAGCAGTACGGGCCGGGACGTCGCTGCCCTCTCTGCTTTTCCAGAGGAGGGAGAGGTCGCCTTCCTGCCCGGCACAACCCTGATCCCTCTCGGCCCACGGCACATCATCGACGGAGTACCGCTTCAGGTCATCGGAGAGTCCGTTCCACTCTCCGAGCAGCGGATACCCACGGACGACGAACTCAGAGAAGCGATCCGCCAGGCAAGGAGCCTCGGCCCTGCACCGTTGGACCGAGCCGCTCGGTACGGATTGCGCCCGTGAAGTAGCGCACTCGGGATCCCCGAGAACTTCGCCTGGCACTCCGGTTACGGCAACGTGGCGAACATGATGTCGGCGCTGCCGGAGAAGACCGCCTCGACGGCGGCATCCGTGATCTCGAAGATGGCCAAGGTCGCCGACTTCGTCGACCCCGCCGCCCTCGCCATAAACGGCGCGATGCGCCTCGGCGGCGCCGGAATCGGCAGCCTCGACAACATCCTCTGGCGCCTCGGCGCGAACACCGCCAACAGCCTCCTCCTCCCCGACATGCCGCTCGTCGCCGCCACCCCTACCGCCGCGATGCGTCCCCTCGACGATGCGGGAGCCGACTCAACAGCATCACGGCACGTGTCGACGACGGCGTCCCGGTCTACGAGTTCCCACCCACCGACACCATCCCCTCCGGCCGCATCGAAATGCCCACCGGCGCATTCGACCGTGTGGGCGGCATCGATGTCCCCGTCCGTACCGACGGCAGAGCGGATGTCGGCGTCGCGGCGCCCGTACGCGAAGCCGAACTCGTCACGACTGGCGGCATCCGCGGCGAAACCAGACCCGGCCCCGTGAACTCGATCGTTGAGTACGCCCCCGTCCGCACCGAAACCAGCAGTACAGGCGACTCCAGCGTCATCCGCGAACCCTCAATCAACACCGGCAGCGGAGGTGCGGGGCGCGACGACGATGCGAACAGCTCGAGGCCCAGCGACAATGGTGCTGACGAGGGAGGCGGTGAAAGCGGAGTGGCCCTGGCGTCTGGAGACGGCACGCCGGATCCCGGTCGCAGCGGTGCGGAGGAGCATACCGTCGTTCACGACGGACGGTCAGCAACTTTTCCAGACACGCTTTCCATCGAAGACAACCATGTTGTGCTTCGAGGTGACGCCGTATCGTCGCGGAGGTGCCCGTCACCTCCCCGGTGCCAGATACCGGCCCCTTCCCGTACGACTATCGTTCTTTGCCATTCGTGGAAGACATCGGGCACTATCATCGATACGAGCTACTAGACGATCTGCAGAACCTGCGGGCGCATTAGATTCCGCCCCGCCGCAGGTCAAGGCTCTTGTTGATCGAGCGATCGCACGCGGTTACTTCCACTGGGGGAAGCAGGCTCACCGGGGCCCGATCGCACCGGGCTTTGGCGCGTCAGGCGGAGGAGTTCAGGTGGAACTCCTTCTACCCATCAATGTGATGATCAGCCTAGGAATGATGAGGGAAATGCCATGATCGGTCCGACCGAATTTGAGCAGGTCGTTGAGGCGGAGCACCTTAGGAAATACCTCCACATGGGCGCCCCAGACGGAACCACCTCAAATAAGGTTTGTGTGTTCCAAGACGGCACTCGATGGGTGACAGTGACTACGGACGAGAGAGCAGCGGTCATCGAGAAGACGTTGCGGACGTTCGAGGACAAGTCGGATGCCCTCGAAGACGCCATAGAAGCTCTCCGTTTCGAAAGGGATCTGGTCGAGTACCGAGCCTAGAAGTTCGACCGAGGTTTCACTGGTCCAGCCCTTTGCGCCTCGCCACCGTCTCCCAGTCTCACCTCCGAGTTCATTCACGAACGCGGGCGTTTGCCCATCGGCCGACTACGCGTCGCGGTCGCTTCCGTACGTCGAAGATCCTGCGCAGTACCACCGGTATGAGGTCATCAGCGATCTGAGCGATATCCCCACTGCGGTACGCAACCACCCCGACGCGGCGTTGCGCAAAGATACCCTCAACCTTACGAGCACGTATCAGATGTCGTTCGACGACCTGCGCGAGCAGGTGGGACCGATCGCGCCGGGCTTCGGCCAGCGCGGCGGAGGGACGCAATACTTGTTCCCGCTCAGTACCGACATGATGGAGAGGCTCGGCTTGATAAAGGAGGTCCGGCAGTGACGCTGGCACGTGAGGATGTCCTCGACGCGGTCCGAACCGAGGGGCTGAGTGGATATCGCTGGTTTGAGGACGCGACGAATGAGACCGATGTCGTCGCGATCCAGCGAACCTCCGACGGGTGGATCGTCTTCGCCACGGACGAGCGCGCAACCCCGGTCGGTCGCCGCGAATTCTCATCGGAAGAACCCGCGCTCGAGAACTTCCTCTCTCGCCTACGCTCGCTCAACAGCGTCGCCGCGTGGCATGCGAAAAATCGCGAAGCGAAGGCAGCTGAACGCGCGGAAGCCGACGCGGTCCCGGGCAGCGAGCGAAATATGTCGGAAGTTCGGCCTGGGCCTCCAACGCCGGGAGTCTAGATACCTCCGTCAGGGGACACCACGAACTCGCCGATGTAAACACACGAGCTCCCGATACCCGTGGGGTACTTGATCGCGCCATTCCCGGGACGGCCTCGCCCAGATCCAGGACACCACCGATCGGGCCTGGCAGAACACCGGTAAAGCCCTGGCGAAGTTCGCCGACTTCGTCGACCCGGCCGCGTACGCGATGAACGGCGCGATGAAACTCGGCGGCGCGGGAATCAAGGGCCTCGATGGCATCATCGGACGACTCGGCACGGATACCATCGTTCAGAAGTTCCAACCTTCCTCGTCGTCGGACTCGGCAGTCTTCTGGTCCGGTCGAGTCACCGTCAGCGAGGACTTCGTGTCTTCCATGGATGGCGCTCGCGTCGTCGCGTCGTCGTACGAGCGGTGGACGCTCGAGCAGATGCTTGAACGCCAGGGTCTGGCGGATGCGATGCCTTCCGACTGGTCGCTGCGATCAACCACGGAGACCTGGCATGCAGTGTCATCCGCTATCGCGGAGAACGCGCAAGGACACGTGTTAGCGTACGTCGGTGACGTCCGGCCGGGGTCCGTGTGGAACACGTACGAATTTCCACGCCTGATCGAGAATGAAGCAGTCACCAAGATCACCGTCATCGACGCACACACCGGAAGGCCGCTCCATGTCTACGAACGATGACTCGCTTCTGTCCGCGGCGGTCACTGCATTCCTCGGCTGGCCGACAGCCAAGATGCCTCTCGCCGACGAGGACGCCGTCGCCGACCTCGCAAAGATCAACTCGCTTGACGCGGACGCTCTGCTCGCGCGCGTCTACGACACAATCGCCGTGTCCGACAATCTGGCCATCTCGGATCTCAACACCTACTCCGACGGAGGGGCCTCAGCCTACAAGAGTCAACTGGCGGCGACACGACCCGACCTGTCGTCCGCTGCGATCGACGCTCTCGCCTCTCGGTGGTTCTTCCGTCTCCGGTGGTTAGGGATTGAATCAGGCATGGACGCCCCCCGATACTTCGTGCGTTACGGCGGTGAGGGTGCCACCCCCGTTCCGGTCGCTCTCTACCGACGGCGCACGAACCACGGAGTGATCGTAGACGAGGTCCTCCAGGATGTCGGCGAGTGGCGTCCAGACATTCGGCGACAGGTTCACAACTCCTTCGCGTTCTCGCTCGAATCCGACCTCGAAGAGGTGACAGCCGCTGAGGCGGCAGAGTTCGAGGAGATGGTACGCGCACGAGAATACGTTCCCTTCAAGTCGACCGCAGCGCCCCGCTGAGCGAACTTGAGCGACTCTTCGGCACGCCCCGTTGGAGCGAGGACGTCCTCAACGCCATCCGAGCCAAGCGTCTCGCGATCAACTCGTCGCTCGATCCGAGGTCATTACGACCCGAGGACGAAGATGGAATTCTCAGAAGATGCTACGAACGTTCGATGAGCAGTCGGACGTCCTCGCAGACGCGCTGGAAGTTCTCCGTCTTCAAAGGGATCTGAACCAAGACCGTCATTAGCAATTTGACGACGCCTCGCCGCTGCAGCCTTCTGCGCCTCATCAACCGTACCGCCCTCTCACGGCCTGGGCAGGCCTGGGGAACACTGGGTGCTGGCCGCGGGAGCCGCTCTGCGATCGACGCCCCCGCTAAACCTCCTCCTCACCGCCGACGACGTCAGCGAAGCCTTCGGCGGACTGCTCCTCCCCACGGCCTCGCGCATATCCAGAACACCACCGATCGGGCCTGGCAGAACACCGGTAAGGCCCTCATCGCGTGGGACAAGTGGCAGGACGACCCCGGCACCGCCCTAGGCGAGTCCGTCTTCAACGTCGCCACGATCCCGATCCCCGCCGGCGCGGCCGTAGCGGGCGTGAAGACGGCGGCAGGGGCAGCATCCGCCGTGTCCAAGATGGCGAAGTTCGTCGACTTCGTCGACACCGCCGCGTACGCGATGAACGGCGCGATGAAACTCGGCGGCGCGGGAATCAAGGGCCTCGACGGCATCATCAGACGACTCGGCACGGACACCACCGACGGCTTCTCTCTCTCTCTCTCTCCCCCCCCCCCCCCCCCCCCCCCCCGCGACATGCCGTTCGTCGCCGACGACCCCGCATCACGCGGATCTATCGGCTCACGTTCGATGACCTGCGTGTGCGCGTCGGCCCAATCGCACCCGGGTTCGGGCAGCCCGGCGGCGGAACCCAGTACCTTTTCCCGCTGAGGGCCGACATGATGGAAGAACTCGGGTTGATCAGAGAGGTGTTCAGTGACGCTGACTAGAGAAGAGGTTCTCGACGCCATCCGGACGGAACGACTGCACGGGTACCGCTGGTTTGAAGACGCGACCAACAAAACAGACGTTGTGGCGATTCAGCGAACAAACGCGGGATGGGTGGTCTTCGCGACCGACGAGCGTGCCACGCCCTTGGGGCTGACTCAGTTCGACGCCGAGGGACCGGCTCTCGACGACTTCCTCGAGCGGCTTCGAGCCAGCAAGCGCGTCGCCGAATGGGAAGCAGCGTTTCGGAGGAAGAAGGAGGCGCGAATCGACGGCCAGGCGGATCACGACTTGGTTTAGGGCGTGGTGTTTATCCGAGTACGTTTCTCTGCCCTAAGAACCAGTCGGTTCAGGCGGTCCGAGGACACCGAGGGAGACGGGCGATGACAAGCTGCAGCATTTTCATCTTTCGGAGCGCGGGAATAGCGTTTGTCTCGGCCACGGGGCAGGGCGGGAAGGGCTTTCACGGACTGCCTCCTTACACCGGGACCGACTCCCACCTGCGAACAGGTGCCACCACTCATCGTCAGGTCTGAGCTGGCATCCGGCCGAACGAAGAGGCGGCCCCGGCGAACCGGGACCGCCTCGACGTTCGGCGAGGAGAAGGCTTAGGACTTGCCCTCGACCGCGCTCTGCCACACGGGCTTGTTGTCGGCGTCGAACTGGTAGATGCCGATGAAGGCGCTCGACGGGTCGTTCTTGGCGTTGAACGGACCGACGCCCGAGACACCCTTGTAGTGGATGCTCTCGCCCTTGGTGATCAGGTCGGCGCACTCCTTGTAGGACGAGCACTCGGTGCCGCCCTGCGCACCCGACACGGCCGCCATGTTCTTCTGGATGGTCGTCGGGTCGGTCGCGCCGCCCTTCTTGGCGGCGAGCGCCGAGAGGATCGTCGCGTCATACGACTCCGCACCGTACGAGTAGTCGGACAGGGCCGAGCCCTGCACGCTCTGGTGCCAGTCCGACATGCGCTTCTTGAAGTCGTCGGCGGGGTTGGCGCCGGGGATGGTGCCCTTCGCGCCCTCGAGCGTGCCCTTGTCGAACACCTTGGAGTAGTCCGACGTGTTGCCGTCGGTGTAGTAGGTGTTCTTCATGTCCCAGCTCTGCGAGACGAGCTCGGGCACGATGGCCTTGGTCTCGTCGAACGCGATGACGACGATGGCGTCGGGCTTCGAGGCGATGGCCGCGGTGACCTCCGACGAGAACGTCGTCTGTCCGGGCGGGAACTCCTGGCCCTTGCCCTTGCCGCCGTACGTGACGGTGCCGCCGGCGTCTTCGACCGTCTTCTCGATGACGTCGCGCAGACCGGTGCCGTACGAGTCGTTGAAGACGAGGAAGGCGACCTTCTGGTGGCCGTCGCCGACGATGAGCTGGCCCAGGGCCGAACCCTGCACCGTGTCGGGCGGAGCGGTGCGGAAGTAGAACGGCGACTTGCCCGACAGCTCGGCAGAGGTGTTCGCGGGCGAGACCTCGACGATCGGCGCCGCCGCGAGCTTGTCGACGACGTTCAGCGAGACCGACGACGACGCGGCGCCGATGGCGACCGACACCTTGGCGTCGATGAGCTTGTCGGCCGAGGCCGACGAGACGGCCATGTCGGTCGAGTCGCCCGAGTCGGTCCAGAACGTGCAGGCCTTGTCGCCCGCGGCGACGATGTCGTTGACGGCCAGGCCGACGCCCGCGATCTCGGGCGGGCCGAGGAAGGCGAGGGTGCCGGTCTGAGGCAGGATCGTGCCGACCTTGAGCGTGTTGGCGCTCGTCGCGTCGGCCGCGCAGTCCTGACTCTTGTAGTCGCCCGCGGGAGCGGCGGAACCGGTGGATCCGGCGTCATTGCCGCCACCGCCGCCGCAGCCGGCGAGCGTGAGGGTGGTCGCTGCGGCCAGGGCTGCCACGGCGAACCACGCCTTCTTGGAATGAACCATCTGGCTCGTCCTTTCGATCATCGCGCGCGGCTTCGCCACGCAGGTGGGACGAACCTAATCGCCGCGTGTTACGAATGTGTTTTCGGCTGAATAATGCGCTGAAATCGTTATGAAGAACGCGAAGAGAGAAAGCGGTCAGACGGGCTCGGCGATGTCGTCGACGGGGCGGCGGCTGCGCCGCGCGGCCACGAGCGAGTCGACGCTCAACAGCACGAGCGCCGCCCACACGAGGCCGAACCCGACCCATCTCTCGGTGGTCATCGGCTCGTGCAGCACCCACACACCGATGACGAACTGCAGGATCGGCGCGACGAACTGCACCAGCCCGATCACGGTGAGGGGGGCGCGGCGCGCACCGGCGGCGAAGAGCAGCAGCGGCACCGCGGTGACGGCGCCGGCGGCGAGCAGCAACGCGGTGTGCAGCGGGCCCGCGGAGCCCAGGGTGAGGCCCGTCGTCACGCCCACGATCGCGAGCTGGACGACGGCGACCGGCAGCAGCCACATCGACTCGAGGGTGAGCCCGCTGACGGCGTCGACCGACGGGCCGACCTGCTTCTTGACGAGACCGTACACGCCGAACGAGCCGGCGAGGATGAGGGCGATCCACGGCACCTGGCCGTACCCGACGACGATGACGACCACGGCGACGACCGCGACGGCGATCGCGACCCACGGCAGCACGCGCAGCCGCTCGCGCAGCACGAGCACGCCCAGCAGCACCGTCACGATCGGGTTGATGAAGTAGCCCAGGCTGGTCTCGATGACGTGATCGGTCAGGGTGCCGATGAGATAGGTCTGCCAGTTGACGTAGATCAGCACTCCGGCCAGGGCCGTGAGGGCGAGCAGACGCGGCTGCCGCAGGATGGCGACGAAGGGCCGCCACGCGCGCGCGACCGTGAGCAGCACGAGGCAGAAGGCGAACGCGAGCACGATGCGCCACGCCACGATCTCCCACGGGCCCGTGGGCCGCAGCTGCAGGAAGTACAGGGGCAGGACGCCCCACAGCAGGTAGGCGACGAGCGCGTAGAGGCCGCCGCGCACCGTTCCGGCGACGGGAGCGGTCGGAGTCGGGCGCGGGGTCATCCGTCCAGCCTAGGACCGCGCCGCGCCCGTCCCCACAGTCGAACGGCCGGTCGTCGACCGATTTCGGCCCCGACGACGAAGACCCCGGATGCCATGGCATCCGGGGTCTTCGGGAATCGCGGAGCGATCAGCGGACGACGACCGCCAGCACGTCGCGGGCCGAGAGCACGAGGTACTCGTCGGCACCGAACTTGACCTCGGTCCCGCCGTACTTGCTGTAGAGCACGCGGTCGCCGACGGCGACGTCGAGGGGGACACGGTTGCCGTTGTCGTCGATACGGCCGGGTCCGACGGCGACGACCTCGCCCTCCTGCGGCTTCTCTTTGGCGGTGTCGGGGATGACGAGACCACTCGCCGTGGTCTGCTCAGCCTCGACCTGCTTGATGACGATGCGGTCCTCGAGCGGCTTGATGGAAACCGACACGGTCTACCTCTTCTTTCTCGTTACAGAAGACTCGTTAGCACCCACACCAGGAGAGTGCTAATCCGAGTGTAGAGAAGTGCTGGCACTCATGCAACGCGAGTGCCAGCACGATCGCGACCTAGGCTGGGCCGGTGGACATCGCCGAGCTGACCGCCCTGCTCACCCCCGAGGGCCTGCGCCTGCTCGACGAGGTGGGCCCCATCGGATCGACGGACGACGCCGCACGCGCCGTGTCCCGCCTGCGGGCCGCCGGGCACTCCCCCGACCTCGTGTCGGCGGTCGTCGGGCAGGCTCGGCTGCGGGTCCGCGGCGAGGCGAAGTTCGGCCCCTTCGCCGCACGCATGCTCTTCACCCGCGCGGGGCTCGAACAGGCGACCCGGCTCCCGATCGCCGCCCGGCACGCCGGACGCTTCCGCGCCGCGGGCTTCACGCACGTGGCCGATCTCGGCTGCGGGATCGGCGGCGACGCCCTGGGCCTCGCGGGCCTGGGCATCGGCGTGCGTGCCGTCGACGCCGACGAGGTGACCGCCGCGATCGCCGCGTACAACCTCGCCCCGTTCGGCGAGGGCGCGACGGTCGCACACGCCCGCGCCGAAGACGTCGGGCTCGACGACGTCGACGCGGTGTGGCTCGACCCCGCGCGCCGGAGCGCGGGGCACGGCGAGACGCGCCGGCTGGCGGCCGACGAGTGGTCGCCGTCGCTCGACTGGGTGTTCGCCCTGCTGCAGCGCCTGCCCGGTGGCGTCAAGCTCGGCCCCGCGTTCGACCGCGACCGCATTCCCGACGAGGTCGAGGCGCAGTGGATCAGCGCCGACGGGTCGACGATCGAGCTCGTGCTGTGGTCGGGCGCGCTCGCGCGCGACGGCGTGCGCCGGGCGGCCCTGGTCGTGCGGGGCGACGAGGCGTGGGAGCTGACCGGACCGGCCGACGCCGCCGACGTCGAGCAGCGCGCGCTCGGGGCCTACGTGCACGAGCCCGACGGCGCGGTGATCCGGGCGCGGCTCATCGGCGACGTGGCCCGCGCCCTCGACGCCGGGATGCTGGCCCCGGGAATGGCGTACCTGACCTCGGACGCGGCGCTGACGAGCCCGTTCGTGTCGACGTTCCGGGTGCGCGAGAGCCTGCCCGCCGACACGAAGAAGCTCGCGCAGGCCCTGCGCACCCGCGGGATCGGCACGCTCGAGATCAAGAAGCGGGGGGTCGACGTCGACCCCGCGGCGCTGCGCAAGAAGCTGTCGCTGAAGGGCGACGGGTCTGCGACCCTGCTGCTGACCCGCATCGGCTCGCAGCGGATCGCCCTGCTGGCCGATCGGGTCTGAGCCGGACGGGGACGTCGCCCGAGAAGGCACTGGTGCGCCGGGCACACCGGGAGGCGCGCCGCCCCGCGCTTCCCGACGGAGCGCGCCATCCGGCTCAGTCGGTCGGCAGCTGCGGCAGTGCCCAGAGCAGCCACCCGACGCTGTACACGATCGACACCGCAGACAGCACGAGCGCCCACACCGCCACCCGCCGGCTGTCGAACGGCCGTCGCAGCGAGATGATCGCCGCGACGGCGGCGATGACGCCGAGCGGCAGCGTCCAGGCGACGAACAGCGAGGTCGCCAGGGCGACGACCGCCAGGCCGAGCGCCCACGGGGCCAACGACGGCGGCCGGGGCGGCACAGGAGGTGCCCAGGGGATCACGTGGTCGCCGAACGCCGCGCGTTCGAGCTGCGCCGTCGGCAGGCGGTGCTCGTCGACGTCCGATATGTCGGCGTCGGCGGCACGCGTGCCCTCCGGCGCCCCGAGATCGGCGAGCGCCGCGTCGGCGGGCAGCGGCGGCACGCCGTCGCCGACGGCCTTCCGCGCGCGCCGGGTGGGGAGGCTCTCGTCGCTCATGGCCGCGGCGCCCCCGCGATCGGGGCACCGGCCCGGTCGGCCGCCGACGACGCCGGATCGGTCGCGGCCGGGGCCGTGGCATCCGGATCCTCGGCGACCTGGATCTCGGTCACCGGCAAGGTCGAGTCGGCCCCGAAGGCGAGGGTCGACGGGCGGCGCCCCGACGCGATCAGCTCGGCGGCGAGCGCGGCGATCATGGCGCCGTTGTCGGTGCACAGGCGCAACGGCGGGATGCGCACGGCCACGCCCGCGGCGGCGGCGCGCTCGAGGGCGACGTCGCGCAGACGCCTGTTGGCGATGACCCCGCCGCCGAGCAGCAGACGCGGCACGCCGTAGCGCTCGCAGGCGTCGAGGGCCTTGGTGACGAGGACGTCGACGACGGCCTCGCGGAACGAGGCGGCCACGTCGGCGACGGGCACGGGGAGCCCCGCCGCCTCGTGCTGCTCGACCCAGCGGGCCACCGCGGTCTTGAGCCCCGAGAACGAGAAGTCGTAGCGGTGCGACGCCATGTCGGACGCCCGCGACAGCCCGCGCGGGAAACGGATGGCGGTGGGGTCTCCGTCAGCGGCGGCCCGGTCGATCTCGGGCCCCCCGGGGTACGGCAGGCTCAGCAGGCGCGCCACCTTGTCGAAGGCCTCGCCGGCGGCGTCGTCCATCGTCTCGCCGAGCAGCTCGACGTCGCTGGTCAGATCGCGCACGAGCAGCAGCGAGGTGTGCCCCCCGCTCACGAGCAGGGCGACCGTCGGATACTCCAGCTCCCCCGCCTCGGCGTCGAGGATGTCGGCGGCGATGTGCCCGACGAGGTGGTTGACGGCGTAGAGCGGCTTGTCGAGCGCGACCGCGAGGCCTTTCGCGGCACCGACCCCGACCATCAACGCGCCCGCCAGCCCGGGGCCGCTCGTGACGGCGACGGCGTCGATGTCGGCGAGGGCCACCCCGGCCTCGGCCAGGGCGGCGTCGATCGAGGGCTGCAGCGCCTCGAGGTGCGCACGGGCAGCGACCTCGGGCACGACGCCGCCGTAGCGGGCGTGCTCGTCCATGCTCGAGGCGATCGTGTTGCTCAGCAGCTGCCGGCCGCGCACGATGCCGATGCCGGTCTCGTCGCAGCTGGTCTCGATGCCGAGCACGAGGGGCGCAGACATCAGCACCATCCCTTTCCGGTCGTGGTCGCCGCGGCGCGGGGCGCGGCCACCGGGCTCGCGCCGGCGACGCCCGCGCGTCCGGCTTCGTGCGGCACGTCGGCGCCGGACGGGGCTGCGGATGCCGTCGCCTCGATGCGGCGCGCGGCCCAGGCCCGCAGGTCGAGCCGCATGACGATCGCGTCGACGTCGTCGGGCTGGTAGTAGCGCGGGCGGCGCCCGACCTCGGCGAACCCCTCCGAGAGGTAGAGCCCCTGCGCGACGGGGTTGTCGGCGCGCACCTCGAGGAACACGTCGTGCACGTCGCGGCGCGCCGCCTCGTCGAGCAGCGCGGTCAGCAGCATCCGGCCACGGCCGCGCCCGCGGGCCGCCTCGGCGATCGTGATCGTCTGCACATCGGCGTCGCGGGCCCCGCGCACCGCGCGCAGACCCGCGTAGCCGGTGAGACGACCGCCCTCGTCGACCACGACGTACCAGCCGTGTGGCGACGCGAGCTCTTCGCGCATCATCGCCGTGCTCCAGGCGTCGGTGGGGAACGACGCGCGTTCGAGGGCCATGATCGCTTCGAGGTCGTCGAGCGTCGCCGCGCGCAGCGTCACGTGCCCACCCGCTTCAGGGCGTGCGCGGCCACCACGTCGGGGCTGCGCAGGTACAGGGGCTCGGGGCCCGCGAGGGTCCGCCCCGCGGCGAGGGCCCGCGCCGCGGCGAGCGCGATCATCGCGGCCGACACGGCCGTCGCGTCGACACGGGCGGCGCCGGCTGCGGCGAGACGGTCGTCGATGTCGTCGCGGGGGCTGAGCGCGGCATCCGCGAGGCGCACGGGCAGGCCGTCGTCGTCGAGCCCCTCGTAGAGGCTGTAGGCGAGCTCTCTGCGCCGCGCGTCGGTGACGACCGCGATGCGGCCGGGGTCGGAACCCTCGATCGCGTGGGCCAGCAGCAGGCTGAGGGCGACACCGTCGTGGCTCGGCACCGGCACGACCGGGACGCCCGCCCCCAGCGCGTAGGCCCGCGCCGTGGCGATGCCGACGCGCAGGCCGGTGAAGGGGCCGGGGCCCATGCCCACCGCGACGTGGGTCGGAGCCGGGGCGCCCGACGTGGCCCGCCGCAGCAGGTCTCCGATCACCTCGGCGTGCCCGAGCGGGTCGGCGCTCTGCTCGTCGGCGAGCACCTCTCCGTCGCGGGCGATGGCGGCGACGGCCGTGCCGAGCGAGGTGTCGATGCCGAGGATCACCGTTCCAGGGTATCCGGCGCCACCGCCCGCGTTCCGAGCCCGTGGCATCCGGCGCGGTCGTCGGTTCCGAACAGAGGGCATGGATGCCGTCTCGCCCCCGCTCCGCCGCACCGTCGTCCCGACCGCCGTGGGCACGGTGGTCGTGCACGCGGGTCGCGCGTCGGGCAGCCCGGTGGCGACCGTGCTGCTGCACGGCGCGGCCGGGTCGTGGACCACGTGGTCGGCCCTGATCGCGGCATCCGACGGCGTGGGCCTGCCCCTCTCGGACATCGTCGCGATCGACCTGCCCGGGTGGGGCGGGTCACCCGGCCCGGTGCCGTCGGCGGCCGACACCGCGTGCGCCGTCGCGGCCGTCGTCCGCGCCCTCGGCTACCCCCGCTGGCGCATCGTCGGACATTCTCTCGGCGGCGTCGTCGCCCTCGACGTCGCCGCACGGTTCCCGAGCGAGACCGTCGCGGTGGGACTCGTGTCGCCGAGCGGCGACGGCGTCCGCGAGATCGCCCGCCACCCGCTGCGCTCGTGGCGACGTCTGCCGGGCTTCGCGGGCATGGTGCTGGCGATGCGCGTGCTGAACGGGCTCGGACCGCTCGCGCCTCCCCTGCTGCGGGGGCTTCGCCGCATCGGCGCGCTGCGGGTGCTCTCGCGGCCGCTGTTCCGGCATCCCGCGGGCGTCGACGCCGCGGTCGCGGACGCGTTGGCCGACGAGATCCGACCCGCCTCGTTCGTCGCGGCGGTGCGGGCGGCGCGCACGCACGACGACGGCGTGTGGCGTCGGATCGCCTGCCCGGTGAGGGCCGTGCGCGGGCAGCACGACGTCTTCGCCGGCGGACGCGACACGCAGCGCTGGGAGCGCACGCTGCCCGACTACGACGAGCGCGTCCTCGCCGACAGCGGGCACTTCGCCCACGTCGAGCAGCCGGTCCAGACCCTGCGCGCGCTGCGCGAGGTATGGGCGGCGCATCGCGCGCCGGCACGCCGCGCCCCGGCCGTGCGGGCCTGACGACCGGCCCGTGCCGGCCTGACGGCTCGGGACACCGCGCCCGGCCGCGGGGCTCGACCGCGCCGGCGGATCGCTCGCCCCGCGCGTCGTCGTGTCAGGGGCGCCGCGAGATCGTGACCGTCCGCGGGGCGTCGGCGTCGAGCGCGAGGGTGTGCGGCGCGATCTCTCCGCAGGCGTTGTCGACGCCGCGGCCGCCGCTGTCGCGCACGATCTCGATCTCCCACCACCGATCGACCAGATGCTCGGCGACGCCGCGACCCCACTCGACGATCACGACCGAGCGCGCCACGTCGATGTCGAGGTCGTCGAGCTCGACCGCGGCCCCCAGACGGTAGGCGTCGACGTGCACGAGGGGGGCGCCGCCGACGAGCGACGGATGCGTCCGCGCGATCACGAAGGTGGGGCTCTGCACCGGGCCGCGGATGCCGAGCCCTTCACCGATCCCCCGGGTCAGGGTCGTCTTGCCGGCACCGAGCGGCCCGGTCAGCACGACCACGTCGCCCGGCTCGAGACGACGGGCGAGCGCGCGGCCCAGCTCCTCCATGTCGGCCGGGCCCGCGACCTCGTGGACGCCCAGCAGCTCGTCGGGGACGCTCATCCCTGCACCTCTCGTCGCGGCACACGCGGGCCGACGCGCGTGACGATCTCGTAGTCGATGGTGTCGGCGGCATCCGCCCACTCGCGAGCTGAGGGCACACCCAGCGTCGGGTCGCCGAACAGCACGACCTCGTCGCCCACCGCCACGGGGTGGTCGCCCACGTCGACGACGAACTGGTCCATCGCGATGCGGCCCGACACCGTGAAGCGGCGGCCGCCGATCGACACCGGTCCGCGGCCCGAGGCCTGGCGGGGAACGCCGTCGGCGTAGCCCAGCGGCACGAGCGCGAGGGTCGTCTCGCGGTCGGTGCGGTAGGCGTAGCCGTACGACACGCCCGTGCCGGCGGGCACGCGGCGCACCGCCGCGACGGCGCCGCGCAGGGTCATCGCCGGGCGCAGGCCCAGGTCGGCCGACGACCGGTCGTCGAAGGGCGACACCCCGTAGATGCCGATGCCGATGCGCACGCACCCCAGCCGCGCCTCGGGCAGGGCGATTGCAGCGTGGGTGGCGGCGATGTGCCGCAGCGGCGGGTGCAGGCCGGCGGATGCCGCGAGCACGACGCCCTCTTCGAACCGGGCGAGCGCCGCACGGTCGTCGGCCTCGCTCGTGTTCGACAGGTGCGAGAACAGCCCGACCACGCGCAGGCGTCCGATGCGCTCGAGGCGCGCGGCCTCCGAGAAGACGACCCGCCAGTCGGCCGGGGCGATTCCGTTGCGCGACAGCCCCGTCTCGATCTTCAGGTGCACGGCGGCGGGACGATCGCCTGTCGCCGCCTCACCCGCACGCAGGAGCTGGTCGATGTTCGAGATGCCGAGCTCGACGTCGTGGCGCACGGCCTCGGCGAACGAGGCACCGGGGGCGTGGAGCCACGCGAAGATCGGCGCACGGATGCCGGCCCGACGCAGCGCCAACGCCTCGTCGATGTCCGAGACACCGATGCGCGCCGCCCCGCCCCGCAGCGCCGCGACGGCCGCGCGGTGGGCGCCGTGACCGTAGCCGTCGGCCTTGACGACCGCGATGACCTCGGAGCCGGTGAGGGCGCGCAGGTGGCGGACGTTCTCGGCGATGGCGTCGACGTCGACGAGCGCTTCGCGCAGCACCCCGGGTGCCATTCTCATGCGGTGTCCTCTCGGGTGATCTCGGCGAGGGATGTCGGCTCCCCGGCTGCGGCGGCGGGAGCGGCCGGTGGTTCGGGCGCCGCGCCGCGAGCCGGCGACACGTCCCGGGCACCGGCGGCGGGTTCGGTCCCGGTCCGGGCCTCGGGCGCCACCGCGCGGGCAGCCTCCCCCGCGGGCCCTGTCCGGGCCTCGGGCGCGGTCGTCCCGGCCTCGGCGATCACGTAGGCCGTGGCCAGCCCCGCGTCGTGCGACATCGACAGGTGCAGGGCCGTGATCCCGCGCGCCGAGACGCTGTCGGCGGTCTCGCCGCCGAGCGAGAACACCGGCCGCCCCGAGGGCTCCGAGGTGATCTCGATGTCGGTCCAGTGCACGCCGTCCGAACCGCCCAGGGCCTTGATCAGTGCTTCTTTCGCGGCGTACCGGGCGGCGAGCGACCGAGGCTTGAGCAGACGCTCGGCCGGAGCGAAAAGGCGTGGCAGCAGACGCGGCGTGCGCGCGAGGGTCGCCTCGAAGCGGGGCACGTCGACCACGTCGACGCCGATACCGACGATCATGCGCCCTCCTCCCGGCATCCCTCCCATTCTGCCGGTGCCCGACGACGTCGCGGCACCGCGGCCCCCGCCCACCGCACCTCGCGATCGCACCGGGCGTCGGGTCGGTCGCACCGTCGCGCGGTGCCGCGCTCCGGAACAGCCGGCGCCTCGGGCCACGGTCCGGCGCGGAGCGCGGCGCGTGGCGCGGAAGTTCCGGAGCCCGGCACACCGCACCGCGATGACGAAGGGGCCGGATGCCGTGGCATCCGGCCCCTTCGTCTGTCGCGGTTACTCGACCGTCACCGACTTGGCCAGGTTGCGCGGCTGGTCGACGTCGAGGCCCTTGGCCTCGGCCAGGCCCATCGCGAAGATGTGCAGCGGCACGACGGCGAGCAGCGGCTCGAACAACGGGGCCGCGAGCGGGATGCGCAGCACCTCGTCGGCGGCGGGCAGCACGGCGGCATCGCCCTCTTCGGCGATCGCGATGACCCGCGCGCCACGGGCACGGATCTCTTCGATGTTCGACACGACCTTCTTGTGCATCTCGCCCGAGCCGCGCGGCGACGGCACGACGACGAACACCGGCTGGCCGGGCTCGATCAACGCGATGGGCCCGTGCTTCAGCTCACCCGCGGCGAAGCCCTCGGCGTGGATGTAAGCCAGCTCCTTGAGCTTGAGCGCCCCCTCGAGGGCGATCGGGTAGCCCACGTGGCGCCCGAGGAAGAGCACCGAGCGGGTGTCGGCCATCCAGTGCGCGAGCTGCTGGATGCGGCTCTGCTCGGTCTCGAGCACGCGGGCGATCTTGCCCGGCACGGCCTCGAGCTCGTCGACCGCGTCGGCGGCGGTCGCGGCGTCGATCGCGCCGCGCACCCGGCCGACGTGCAGTGCGAGCAGGTACAGCGCCGTGATCTGCGCGACGAACGCCTTCGTCGAGGCGACGGCGACCTCGGGGCCGGCGTGCGTGTAGACGATGGCATCCGACTCGCGCGGGATCGTGGCGCCCTGGGTGTTGCAGATCGAGAGCGTCTTCGCGCCGCGCGAACGGGCGTACTTGACGGCCATCAGGGTGTCCATGGTCTCGCCCGACTGGCTGATCGAGACCACGAGCGTGCGCGGCGACAGCACGGGGTCGCGGTAGCGGAACTCGTGCGCGAGCTCGACGTCGACGGGCACGCGGGTCCACGTCTCGAGGGCGTACTTGCCGACCATGCCGGCGTAGGCGGCGGTTCCGCACGCGATGACGAGGATGCGGTCGATGTCGGCGAGGAAATCGTCCATGCCGTCGAGCTCGGGGATCTCGACGCGCCCGTCGTGCACGCGGCCCCGCAGGGTGTTGGCGACAGCCTCGGGCTCTTCTGAGACCTCTTTGGCCATGAACGACGACCAGCCGCCCTTCTCGGCGGCCGAGGCGTCCCACGTGACCTCGAACGGCTCGACCTCGACCGGGGCGCCGGCGAAGTCGGTGACCTCGACGCCCGAGGGCGTGATGGCGACGATCTCGTCCTGGCCGATCGCGAGGGCGTTGCGGGTGTGCTCGACGAACGCCGCCACGTCGGAGCCGAGGAAGTTCTCGCCCTCACCCAGGCCGATCACCAACGGGGAGTTGCGGCGGGCGCCGACGACGAGACCGGGGTGGTCCTTGTGCATCGCGAGCAGTGTGTAGGCGCCTTCGAGGCGCGACACGACGGCGCGGAACGCCGCCACGAGGTCGCCGGTGCGGGCGTACTCGCGGCCGATCATCGCCGCCGCGACCTCGGTGTCGGTCTCGCTGCGGAACGTCACACCCTCGCCCACGAGCTCGCTCTTGAGCTCGGCGAAGTTCTCGATGATGCCGTTGTGGATGACGGCGAGCCTGTCGTCGTCGGCCAGGTGCGGGTGGGCGTTCGCGTCGGTCGGACCGCCGTGCGTGGCCCAGCGGGTGTGGCCGATGCCCGTGGTGCCGTCGCTCAGCGGCGTGGCTGCCAGGTCGTCGCGCAGCACCGAGAGCTTGCCCGCGCGCTTGCGCATGCCGAGGTCGCCCTGGCCGTCGATGACCGCGATGCCGGCGGAGTCGTAGCCCCGGTACTCCAGACGCGCCAATCCCGCCAGCAGGATGCCCTGGCTCTGCCGAGGGCCCACGTAACCGATGATTCCGCACATAGCCACCGAGTCTACGTGCCGGCGCCGAGCGCTCTCCGACGTGCACGGGCGACGAGCGCGGGCACTCGCTCCCATGACCGGTCGCGCACGAGCAGCAGGTCGAGACCGATCATCGCGAGCGAGAACGGCCACAGCCCGAGCAGCAGGGCGATGCCGAGGTGCATGCCCGTGATCAGCACCACGGCGACGTAGCGCGAGGGACGCCACAGGATCAGCACCGGGAAGAGCAGCTGCACCCAGAGGGCCGTCCACGTCGCGAGGGCGACACCGGGCGCGAACTGCCAGGCGAGCCGGCTGAGGTCGGGCATCACGTGGAACTGATCGAGGCTCAGGGCGTAATAGATGGCCGTGCCGTCGAGCCACTCCTCGCCGCGCAGCTTCAGCAGGCTCGAGACCAGGTAGACGAGCAGGATCTGGAACACGCACAGGATCAGCACCGTGTTGTGCGCCCACGCCCCCAGCCACGGCGGCACCCAGCGTGGCATCCGGGCCGCCAGGCGAGACGGGCGGATGCCACGGCGTCGCCGGATCCACGCGTCGATCGAGAGATGCCGGCTCAGGTCGGCGAACACGACGAACAGCAGCACGATGCGCATGAGCGTGTCGCCGCCGTTGCCGAGCAGGGTGCTGTTGGTCGAGAGGCCGACCCAGAACACCAGCAGGACCGGGGTGACCCAGCGCGTCTTCCACCCGACGACGAACAGCACGGCCAGGCCGATCAGCACATGGAACGAGATGTCGAACACCACGGGGCTGTCTTTGGGGAAGAGCAGGCGCAACGGCTCCCACCATCCCCGCCGGCTGGTCTCGGGCTCGACCCACCACGATCCCGCTCCCCACAGGTAGTGGCGGTCGGCGTGGCTGGGCAGCAGCACGACGAGCATCGCGAGTCCGAACAGGATGCGCAGGATCGAGAAGCCGATCGTCGCATGGGGACGCTCGGTCAGCCACACCTGCAGGCCCTGCCACAGTCGGGCGGGCGACAGACGGTCGACCCGGTGCGGGGATGCCACGGTGCTCATCGCTCGCGGTACCTCTCGATGACGTCGTCATAGATGGCGACGACCTCGTCGCTCGGCGCGACGGCGGGCTGGCGCCAGCCAAAGGTCGTGTACGACGTCTCGGTCTGCCGTTCGGCGTCGAGACGGTGGTCGAAGTCGTTGGGGCGGTCATGCGCGATGCGCCAGCGCACCCGCTCGACGTCGTGGTCGACGAACGCGGTGCCGAACGCCGAGGCGAACCGCACCATCATGTAGTCGTAGCGCAGGAACCGCACCACGGCGGCGCGGCTGCCGCCGAGGTCGTCGATCTGGTCGAGCAGGTCGTCGACGGCGATCGGCCGGAAGCCGCCACCCGTCGCCTCGATGAAGGTGTCGCGCACCCGCGCGCGCTGATCGTCGCTCAGGGCCTGATACCGGCTCAGATAGGTCTGCGCGGCGTTGAAGCTGTTCTTCGAGATGCGCGACGGCATCGGGATGCCACGCGACGAGGCGAACTCGAGGTCGGTGACGTCGACCCAGTCGCCGGTGCGCAGCTCGCCGTTCTCGCGCCACTGCACCTGGATCTGCAGCGTGCGGTTCACCTTCATGATGTTCGGGGCGAAGACGTTCCACTTCTGGGCGAACCAGGGCGAGAACGCCTGCGTGACCGCGGGGCGCGCGGGGCTGGCCGGGAGCGTGAACGTGGTGGCCACGAACGCGTACCCGGCCAGCAGAGCAAGGGTCACGACGGCAGCGACCGCCGTGACCCTGCTCGACCGCGCGGCGGAGGAGCGCTCCTCCGACGCCCCCGCCCGGGGAACGTCCTCCGCCGTCGTCGTCATCGTCAGGGCCGCTCTCCGGAGGAGGTGCGACGACGGACGACCCACAGGGCCGCTCCACCGACGATGAGAGCTGCCGCGAACCCGGCCAGAAGCAGGCCGTCGTCCGGCGCACCGGTGGCGGGGAGGCGGCCTCCCGTGCCCACCCCCGTCACGGGGGTGGTGCCGCCGATGCCCGCCGCCTGCGGCTGCAGGACGGTGAACCCGGTGTCTTCGCGCTCAGCGGGCAGCTCGCCCGTCACCGACCCGCGCACGTCGACCCGATGGTCGCCCAGCTCGAAGTCGGCACCGATCGCGAAGGTGAACCGTGCCGTGCCGCCGGCGTCGGCCGTCACCGGCGTCAGCTCGAACGGCGTGGAACGCACCGTCGCCGACACGGTCTCGCCGGGCTGGAAGCCCGTGACGATCACCGTCTGGTCGACCCCGGTGCCGCGCACGATCTGCTTCAGCGCGACGTCGGCACGGGCCTGCGTGGTCGCGCCCCCGTCGGTCGCATCGGCGTCAGAGGCGTCGGCGTCGGTCGCATCCGCATCCGTCGCATCGGCATCGGTCGCGTCAGCGTCGGTCGCGTCAGCGTCGGTCGCGTCAGCGTCGGTCGCATCAGCGTCGGTCGCATCAGCGTCCGTCGCATCAGCGTCCGTCTCATCAGCGTCCACCGCGTCCGCGTCCGTCGCATCGGCATCGGTCGCGTCCGTCGCATCGGCATCGGTCGCGTCAGCATCGGTCGCATCCGCATCCACCGCGTCCGCGTCCACCGCATCGGCATCGGTCGCATCCGCGTCGGTCGCATCAGCATCCACCGCGTCGGCGTCCACCGCATCCGCGTCCACCGCATCGGCATCGGTCGCATCCGCATCCGTCGCATCAGCATCCACCGCGTCGGCGTCCACCGCATCCGCGTCCACCGCATCGGCATCGGTCGCATCAGCGTCCACCGCATCAGCGTCGGTCGCGTCCGCGTCCGCGTCGGCGGCCTGCGCGGCGACGGAGAACGTGACGGAGTCGGTCGAGCCGTCGATGTCCTGCGTCGCCGTGGCCGTGTACGAGCCCACCGGGATCTCGGCGAAGCTCACCGTCCACGTGCCGAGCGCGCCCACGGTCGCCGTCTGCACCCCGATGCCGGGGATCTCGACCTCGACCTCGGCGCCGACCTGGCCGGTGCCCGACACGGTCACCGCGCGGGTGGCATCCGGCTCGCCGACGAGGAGCTCCTCGCCGTCGCCCGGCACCGTGATCGCGACGGCGTCGGCCAGCACGACCGAGAAGTCGACCGTGGCGGTCGAGCCGTCGGCGTCCTGCGTCGCCGTGGCGGTGTACTCGCCGATCGGCAGATCGGTGAAGGTGACGCTCCAGGTGCCGTTGGCGGCCACGACATCGGACTGCCCGACGCCCCCGCCGAGCGTGACCGCGACGGTCGCCCCCGGCGAGCCGGTGCCCGAGACGGTCACCGTCGCAAAGTCGCTCGGCGCGCCGACGGCGATCTCGGTGCCGTCACCCGGCTGGGTGATCGTCACGTCGGGCGTTTCGGCCACGGCGAATCCGACCGAGGCGGTCGAGCCGTCGATCTCTTGCGTGGCGGTGGCCGTGTAGGCACCCACCGGCAGGTCGGTGAACGTCACCGTCCAGGTGCCCTCGGCGGTCACCGCGACGGTCTGCGTCTGCCCCGCGACCGCGACCTCGACCGACGAGCCGGCCGAGCCGGTGCCCGACACCGTGACGTCGGCGACGTCGGCGGCGCCCGGGACGACGAAGATCTGGCCCGCGGTCGGGGCCGTGATCGCCACGTCGGGCGCGGCGGCGACCTCGAACGACACGGTCGCCGTCGTCCCGTCGACGTCCTGCGTCGCGGTGGCCGTGTACGACCCGACCGGCAGATCGGTGAACGTCGCCGTCCACGTGCCCTCGGCAGCGACGGTCACGACCTGCGACGGCTGCCCCGGGATCTCGACGGTGACCTCGGCACCCGGCTCACCGGTGCCGGCGACGGTCACGTCGATCGTGTCGCCCTCGTCGGGCACCACGATCTGGGCGCCGGCCGCGGGCTCGGTGATCGTCACGTCGGCGTTGTCGTCGAGCGCGTTCGGACCGACCGTGGCGTTGGCCAGCTCGACCGTCAGGTCTCCCGTTCCCGGGAGCACCGTCACGATGGCGCCGGTGATCGAGAACACCCCTTCGGCGCTCGTCGACTGGTTGTTGACCGTGATGCTCGCGACGGCGGGCACGATCGCGTCGAGTGCTGGGAACAGCACGGCGTTCACCGGCTGCAGCACCACCTCGAGCGCGGGGGCCACGTTGGTCACGAGCGTCTGCAGCGGAGCCGCGAGCGCCGCGACGATCGCCGATGCGCCGCCGGGCAGCGTCAGTCCGACGCCGAGCAGGCTCACGCCGGCGGTGTCGCCGTCGAGCAGCGCGCCCACGGTCGTGTCGATCGTGAGGATCTGCGCCGCGGGCAGGGGGAACACGGCGAGCGAGGCGCCACCGGTCACCGAGACGCCGCGGATCGCCGCGACGACGGTGTCGGCGACGTCGTCGACGAGTCCGTCGACGAGCGCGAGCACCGCGTCCTCGATCTTGTCGACGGTCGCCGCGCTCAGCACCTCGGTGCCGGGCGCCAGGCCGTTGAGGGGCTGCACCGCGTCGAGGTCGACGATGATCGAGCCGGTCGAGAGGTCGATCGTGACGCCCGGGTAGTCGGGCGACGTGAGCTCGCCGGTGAGCAGGTCGCTGACGGCGCCCGTGAGGCTCGTCGTGCCGACGGTCAGGTTCGTCGAGACCACGCCTCCGAGCGCGCCGAGCAGGCCGTTCACCGCGGCGTTGACCGCCGTGTCGACCCCGTCGAGGCTGGTCTGCACGCCGCCGACGGCGGTGTTCAGGTCGGCGCTCAGGCCGGCGAGGGTCGCGCTGCCGATCACCAGACGGCCGCCGGCGATGGCGTACTCGCTGGCGGGGCCGTCCGGCGCCGCCTGCGACGCGCGGGCGCTGACCGCCTCGAGCGTCAGGTCGAGGTCGGAGATCTCGTCGACGAGCCCGGCCGCGACCGACCCTGCGAGCGCGTCGACCGCTCCGCCGAGGTCGAAGGTGAGCGGACCGCCCGCGGGGGCGCCCGTCCCGATGACGCCGCCCGATCCGACCGCTCCCGAGGCCCCGACCGACGAGCCGTCGGGCGCCGCGGACGCGTACTGTCCGAGGACCCCGAGCGACCCGAGGTCGATCGGCACCTGCACGCCGCCGCCGACCTCGACGCCGACCACGCCGAGCGCCGTCAGGTCGAGGGTGTTGTAGTCGGTGACCGTGTCGCCCGTGCCCCCGCTGGTGGCCTGCGCCCCCTGCAGGTTCACCAGGGCGTCGAGGTCGATCGACTGCAGCAGCGATCCCCCCAAGAACGTGCCCGACGCGTTCGACACGTCTCCGGGTGCGGCGTGCGCGGCGGTGACCCCGCCGAACAGGCTGAGCGATGCCGCCCCCACGGCGGCGGCGGTCTTGACCGTCGCCCGCCCCATGCGACGCTGCGACCAGGGCGCTCCGCGTCTCGTTCCCGTCCGCCCGGGCGACTGCCCCGGCGACCCCCACCGTGCATGACTCATAAGAACGTCTCTCTCGTCTCGAAGGCCCCGAACGCCGCGAGCGCGACGCCCCGTCACGGCCGGCGAGATGGCCGTGAGCGTTCACCGTATGACGGCTGGGAGCCGGCTATGAATGCGCTGTGCTACGGGTTCACTACGCAATCGCTGCGCCCGTGGTGCGGGGCTCGAACCGACGACTACGGGGTCGCGGGAGCGCGGCATCCGACGTTCGACCCGCCCGGCGACCGACGCGACAACGGATGCCGCACCACCTAGGTACTACGCAGGGCTGCGCGATCAGAGCTTGCGCAGCAGCACCGACTCGACGGTGTGGTCGGCGCCCTTCTGCAGCACGAGTTTCGCCCGATGACGCGTGGGCAGCACGTTCTCTTCGAGGTTGGGGAGGTTGATGTCACGCCAGTAGCCGAGCGCCCGCTCGACGGCCTCGTCGTCGCTGATGTCGGCGAAGACGCGGAAGAACGAGGTGGGATTGGTGAACGCGTTGTCGCGCAGGGCGAGGAACCGGTCGACGTACCAGCGCTCGATGTGGGTCGCGTCGGCGTCGACGTAGATCGAGAAGTCGAACAGGTCGCTGACCGCCACGTCGTTGGGGGTGGGCGGCGGCTGCAGCACGTTGAGCCCCTCGACGATCACGACGTCGGGGCGGCGCACCGTCACGTGGGCGTCGGGCATGATGTCGTAGCGCACGTGCGAGTAGAAGGGCGCGCGCACCTCTTCGGCCCCCGACTTGACCTCACTGAGGAACTCGACGAGCGCCCGTCGGTCGTACGACTCGGGAAAGCCCTTGCGGTCCATCAGGCCGCGACGCTCGAGCTCGGCGTTCGGGTAGAGGAACCCGTCGGTCGTGACGAGCTCGACCCGCGGGGTGTCGGGCCAGCGGCTCATCAGCTCGCGCAGCAGACGCGCGATGGTCGACTTGCCCACGGCGACCGATCCGGCGACCCCGATGACGAACGGGGTGGTGGCATCCGGCTCGCCCAGGAACGTGCTCGTGTCGGCGCCGAGCCGACGCGTTGCGCGGGCGTACAGGCTCAGCAGACGACTGAGCGGCAGATACACCTCGGCCACCTCGCGCAGGTCGAGCCGGTCGCCGATGCCGCGCAGCTGCACGACCTCGGTCTCGGTGAGCGGCTGCTGCAGACCCCCGGCCATGCGTGCCCAGTCGGCACGGTCGATCTGGCGGTAAGGGCTCAGCGACGGCGCGGGAGCGGCGGTCTCGGACACTCGGCCATCGTATCCGCGCGCGCTCGCCCCGCCGCGGGCAGCGCGGCGCGTCTGCCGCTCCGGGCGGCGGGCCGGGCCCCACGCGCCGCGCAGCGGGCCGGGCTGCTGCGCCGAGCGCGCCGGCCGGCGGTCGCCCTGCTGTGGCCGCCCGTCTGCAGGATCGGCGGTGCGGGTGTGACCTCGTGGGGCGGATGGGGCGCTCCCCCACCGAGCGCTCGTGCGTACGCGCCGCCCACTACGCTCGGAACGTGCGACTCGGGGTACTCGACATCGGCTCCAACACCGTCCACCTGCTCGTCGCGAACGCGCGCGCCGGCGGACGGCCGACCGCGACGACCTCGCACCGGTCGGTGCTGCGCCTCATGCGCTACCTCGAGCCCGACGGCTCGATATCGGACGAGGGCGTGCGCGGTCTCGTGGATGCCGTGACCCAGGCCTGCGCGCACGCCCGGGCCGAGGGCGTCGACGAGCTGCTGGCGACCGCGACGTCGGCGGTGCGCGAGGCGACGAACGGCGAACGGGTCATCGCTCTCATCGAGGACGTGCTCGGGCAGCCCCTGCAGGTGCTCGGCGGAGAGACCGAGGCCCGCTACACCTTTCTGGCGGTGCGTCGGTGGTTCGGGTGGTCGGCGGGCCAGATCCTGCTGTTCGACATCGGCGGCGGCTCGCTCGAGATCGCCGGCGGCGCCGACGAACTGCCCGACCTCGCCGAGTCCGTGCCGCTGGGCGCGGGACGCTCGACGGTGCGGTTCCTGCCGCACGACCCGCCGAGCGAGTCCGAGATCGAGGCGCTGCGGCAGCACGCGGCATCCGTGCTCGCGCCCGTCGCCGCGCGGTTCGGCGCCCTGCCCCGGCCCGATCACGTGATCGGCTCGTCGAAGGCGATCCGGTCGCTCGCGCGGCTGGCCGGGTACCCGGTCCCCGGATGGTCGGGGATCGACCGCATGGTTCTGCCGCGACGCGAGCTGAAGGACTGGATCCCCCGTCTCGCCCGCATCCCCGCCGACGCACGCGAGGCGCTGCCCGGGATCACGGCCGACCGCACGTTCCAGATCGTCGCGGCCGCGGTGGTCGTGCACCAGGCGATGAAGGCGATGGACGTCGACGAGCTCGAGGTGTCGCCCTGGGCCCTGCGCGAGGGCGTCCTGCTGCGCTACATCGAATCGCTCGAGTACTGAGCGCTCCCCCCGCACGGGAGCCCCGTGCATCCCGCCGCGGCGCCGAGCCACGCACCGCAACCCGGCGCACCCGGGCCGCGACCACGCGCCGCACACCGCAAACCGGCGCACCCAGCGGCAGCCCCGCGCGCCCGGGGCCGCGACCACACGCCGACGCGCGAGCCACGCCCCGAAGGCGCGCAGCGCGTCAGAGCGCGAGTCGGGCGCGGACGACCTCGGCGAGGCGATCGGCGTGGGCGCGGGCGACCTCTTCCGAGGCGGCCTCGACCATCACGCGGACGAGCGGCTCGGTGCCCGACGCGCGCAGCAGCACGCGCCCCGAGTCGCCGAGCTCGGCGGTCGCAGCCGCGACGGCCTCTTGCACGACCGCGTCGTCGACGCCGTCGCGGTCGACGCCGCGCACGTTGACCAGCACCTGCGGGTACACGGTCATGATCGAGGCGAGCTCGGCCATGGTCTTCTTCTGCCGCGCCATCTCGGCGACCAGGTGCAGACCCGTCAGCAGTCCGTCGCCGGTGGTGGCGAACTCGCTCATGATGACATGGCCCGACTGCTCGCCGCCGAGCGAGTATCCGCCCTCGTTCATCGCCTCGAGCACGTAGCGGTCGCCGACGGCCGTCTGGGCCACGCGGATGCCGCGCTCGGCCATGGCCCGGTGAAGGCCCAGGTTGCTCATCACGGTCGCCACGAGCGTGTCGTCGACCAGCGCGCCGCGTTCTTTCATCGCGACCGCGAGGATCGCCATGATCTGGTCGCCGTCCACGACGTTGCCGTCGGCGTCGACGGCGAGACAGCGGTCGGCGTCGCCGTCGTGGGCGATGCCGACGTCGGCGCCGAGACGTACCACGGCCTCGGAGAGCACGTCGAGGTGCGTCGACCCGACGCCGTCGTTGATGTTCAGCCCGTCGGGATCGGCGCCGATGACCGTCACCCGCGCGCCCGCGTCTTTGAAGGTCTCGGGCGAGACTCCGGCGGCGGCGCCGTGCGCGCAGTCGAGCACGACATGGATGCCGTCGAGCCGGTGCGGCAGCGAGCCGAGCAGGTGCACGACGTAGCGGTCCTCGGCGTCGGCGAAGCGGCGGATGCGGCCCACACCGGCACCGGTGGGCTGCAGCCGCTCCCATTCGAGCGCGCGTTCGATGCGCTGCTCGACGATGTCGGGCAGCTTCGTGCCGCCGCGGGCGAAGATCTTGATCCCGTTGTCGGGAGCGGGGTTGTGCGACGCCGAGACCATCACACCGAAGTCGGCGTCACGGTCGGCGATCAGGAACGCGGCCGCCGGCGTGGGGATGACGCCCGCGTCGAGCACGTCGACGCCCGACGAGGCCAGGCCCGCGGCGACCGCGGCCGAGAGGAACTCGCCCGAGACGCGGGGGTCGCGGGCGATGACGGCGGTGAGGCGACGGCCTTCGGCCTTGCGCGCTTCCGCCGAACGACCCTGGCCCAGGACGACGGCAGTCGCCTGGGCCAGGTGCAGCGCGAGTTCGGCGGTGAGGAGGCCGTTGGCCAGCCCCCGCACCCCGTCCGTGCCGAAGAGAGGCATCCGGAGCGTCGAACTCAGCGCTTGGAGTACTGAGGCGCCTTGCGGGCCTTCTTGAGACCGGCCTTCTTGCGCTCCTTGACACGGGCGTCGCGCGAGAGGAAGCCGGCCTTCTTCAGACCGGGACGGTTGTTCTCGGCGTCGATCTCGTTGAGCGCACGGGCGATGCCGAGGCGCAGCGCGCCGGCCTGACCCGAGGGGCCACCGCCCGAGATGCGCGCGATCACGTCGTACGAGCCGGCGAGCTCGAGGACGGTGAAGGGGTCGTTGATCAGCTGCTGGTGCAGTTTGTTCGGGAAGTAGTCCTCGATCGTGCGGCCGTTGACCGTGATCGTGCCCGAGCCGGGGACCACGCGCACGCGGGCGATGGCCTGCTTGCGACGGCCGACGGCTGCGCCGGGGACCGAGAGAACGGGGCGCTCGGCGGCGACGGTCGACTGCTCGGCCGGCGTCTCGGTGCTGTAGTTGGTGGGGTCGATGTTCGACACTGTTTCGTCCTTATCCGGCGGCGCTTACTGGGCGACCTGGTCGAAGGTGTACGCGGTGGGCTGCTGAGCACCGTGGGGGTGCTCGGCGCCGCGGTAGACCTTGAGCTTCTTGAGCTGCGCCGCGCCGAGGCTGTTCTTGGGCAGCATGCCGCGGACGGCCTTCTCGACCGCGCGGATGGGGTTCTTCTCGAGGAGCTCCTCGTAGCTGACGGCCTTGAGGCCGCCCGGGTAGCCCGAGTGGCGGTAGGCCATCTTCTTCTGGAGCTTCTGGCCCGTGAGCGCGACCTTGTCGGCGTTGATCACGATGACGAAGTCACCCGAGTCGATGTGGTTGGCGAAGGTCGCCTTGTGCTTGCCGCGGAGGAGGGCCGCCGCGTGCGAGGCCAGACGGCCGAGGACGACGTCGGTGGCGTCGATAACGACCCACTCGCGCGTCACCTCAGCGGCCTTGGGGGTGAAAGTGCGCGTCACAGTAGTGCTGCTTTCTTGATCGAACGGAGGAGTTCGTGAATCCCGCTCCGGTGGTCCGTTGCTCCGTCGATGACGGGCCAACAGGGCCGGTGGAGGGCTCACGTTCGGGCGACCCGCTCGCAGTGAGGCAGGCACCAAAGATCGATCCTACGGCATCCGGATGCCACGGCCAAACGTCACGTCAGGAGAGCAGCGTCCCCACGATGACGAGCGCGTATCCCGTGGCGTTGAAGACGACGTGGATCAGCACCGCGGGCCAGAGGCGCCCGGTGCCGAGCACGAACGCGGCGGCGACCGCGCCGACGAGGGCGAGCGACAGCACGTCGGCGACGCCGGCCGGGGCGACGAGCAGGTGCGCCGCCACGAACAGCGCGGTCGAGAGCGCGCCGGCGGCGACGCCTGCGCCGACACGTCCGCCGATGCGCCGGAGCGCCGTGTACGCCGCGACCAGCACGAGCCCGCGGAAGAAGAGCTCTTCGAGCACGGGGGCGACGAGGGTGCCGAGGGCCGCGTCGGTGACGAGCTCGGTCGGGAGCGACCCGTCGACGGTGATGGCCGACGGCCATTCGACCGGCGCTCCGCCGATGCCGGCGAGGGCGCCCTGGGCGATCCGCAGGGCGACGCCGAACACGACCGCATACATGAGGTCGAGCACGCGGAAGCGCAGCAGCCCGCGCGGCCGGGAGCGACGGAGCGCGACCCCGACCGGGGCGACGAACGCGGCCCACAGCACGAGCTGCGACACGAGGCCGGCGGTCGACGCCGGCAGCAGCAGCCCCGCGGCGTTCGCGCCGAGCACGCCCACGCCGAGCGCCAGCACCGCCCAGCCGAGCATCTCGACGTTCCACCGGGCGACCGTCGGGCCGCCCTCGCGCCAGGTGCGGTCGACGCGACGGCGCGAAAGGAGGCGAGCCGGGTCGGCGTCGACGGTCTGCTCCATGCGCGCCAGGCTACCGGGCGACGGCCGATAGACTCGCCGCGCTTCCGCCGACGTCCAGGGGTGCCCGTGCTCGATCTCGACCTGTCGTCGCTGTTCGCCGACCGCGGCGACGACGACGCCCCCGAGCCGACCGTGCGCCTGCTCACGGTGTGCACGGGAAACATCTGCCGTTCACCCCTTGCCGAGCAGCTGCTGCGCACGCGGATGCGTCCGCTCGACGTCGCCGTCGCCAGCGCCGGCACGCGGGGGCTGACGGGCCGTCCGATGACCGACGACGCCAGGCGTCTGGCATCCGGGCTCGGGGTGGCGCCCGACGACGCGGCGGCGCACCGGGCGCGCTGGATGGAC
>Ga0308172_1000699_pt1 | contig 34680 bp, 22 predicted proteins | sample PhyGR2_FD_202134 | JGI IMG/M metagenome (GOLD analysis project Ga0308172, IMG submission 202134) | Phyllosphere microbial communities from UC Gill Tract Community Farm, Albany, California, United States - DLSLSG.R2 | ecosystem: Host-associated > Plants > Phyllosphere > Unclassified | place: USA... | reverse complement strand
GACCGCGTCTTCGACCTGTCCTGGACACACAGCCAGGTGGTGCGCCGGCAGATCAATGCCAGCCAGGCCGAGGCCTCGCTGTACGAGCGCCTGGCCAGCCACGTGCTGTATGCCAATCCGCTGCTGCGCGCGGGCGACGCCGTCCTGCAGCAGAACCAGCGGGGGCAATCCGGGCTGTGGGGCCATGCCATCTCCGGCGACCTGCCCATCGTGCTGCTCAAGGTCACCGACGCGGAGAACGTGGAACTGGTCAGGCAGCTGGTGCAGGCGCACGCGTATTGGCGCCAGAAGGGACTCAACACCGACCTGGTGATCTGGAACGACAGCAAGGCCGGCTATCGGCAGGAACTGCAGGACCAGATCCTGGGGATGGTGGCCGCCAGTTCGGAGACGGGCCTGCTGGATCGCCCCGGCGGCATTTTCGTGCGGCCGGTGCAGAACATGAGCCACGAGGACCGCGTTCTGCTGCAGGCGGTGGCACGGGTGGTGCTCAGCGACGAGGACGGCACGCTGGCGGCGCAGGTGGGGCGCCAGCCGCTGCCTGTGCGACGGATTCCGGCCCTGGTGCCGCAGGCGGAGCAGCAGGAACTGGCACTGGCGATGGAAGCGACGCCCGGGCTGCCCGTCGTCGCCGACCCGGGGCCCGAACCCGGCCTGCCCCCGGGCGTTGAGCACGACGAAGAGGTGGACGACCCGTGGCCGTTCCTTCCGTACCGCGGCGCCGGCCGATTCGACAACGGCACCGGCAGTTTCAGCGAGGATGGCCGCGAGTACGTGGTTGTGGTACGCGAAGGTGCCCCGACCCCGGCCCCTTGGGCGAACGTGATCGCGAACGCCCGTCTGGGCACGGTCGTCAGCGAGAGTGCACCGGGCTATACCTGGTTCGAAAACGCACACGAATTCCGCTTGACGCCCTGGCTCAATGACCCGGTGTCGGATACCGGCGGCGAAGCCTTCTACGTGCGCGATGAGGACACCGGCCGTGTCTGGTCGCCAATGCCGCTGCCATGCCGGGGCACCGGTGCGTACCGTACCCGCCACGGCTTCGGCTACACGGTCTACGAGCACATCGAAGACGGCATCGCCAGCGAGTTGTGGGTCTTCGTCGATGTCACCGCGCCACTGAAGTTCTCGGTCCTGCGCTTGCACAACCTGTCGGGCCGGCCACGGCGGCTGTCGGCCATCGGCTACGTGGAGTGGGTCATGGGTGACCTGCGCCCGAAGTCGCGCATGCACGTGGTCACCGAACGCGACCCGCAGACCGGGGCGCTGCTGGCGCGCAACAGCTACAGCACCGAATTCGGCGGCCGGATGGCCTTCTTCGACACCGATGCCGAGGGCTGCGGCTGGACCTGTGACCGCCTGGAGTTCATCGGCCGCAACGGCGGCCTGCACGCACCCGCGGCGTTGCGTCGCGAGCGTCTGGATGCACGGTCCGGTGCGGGCATGGATCCCTGCGCGGCGATCCAGGTGCCGCTGGAGCTGGCGCCGGGTGATCGCAGTGAAACCACGTTCCGCCTTGGCGCGGGGCGCGACCGCGAGGAAACGCTGGCGTTGGCACGAAGCCGCCAGGGCAACCAGGAAGCCATCGATGCGCTGGACGCCGTGCGCATCCACTGGCGCAATGTGCTGGCCACGGTGCAGGTCCGCACGCCGGACCCGGCGTTCGACGCACTCGCCAATGGCTGGCTGGTCTACCAGACCCTGGGCTGCCGCTACCTGGCACGCAGTGGCTACTATCAATCCGGCGGCGCGTTCGGCTTCCGTGACCAGCTGCAGGACGCGCTCGCCCTCGTACACGCGCGCCCGGACCTGACCCGCGAACACCTGCTGCTCTGCGCGGCACACCAGTTCACCGAAGGCGATGTGATGCACTGGTGGCACCCGCCGCAAGGTCGCGGCGTGCGCACCCGCTGCTCGGACGACTATCTGTGGCTGCCCCAGGGCGCATGCCGCTACCTGGAGGTCACCGGCGACGCCAGCGTACTGGACGAAGTGGTTGGATTCATCGAGGGTCGCGCGGTGACCCCGGAGGAGGAAGGCTACTACGACATGCCTACCCTTTCGGCACAGCGCGGCACGTTGTATGCGCACTGCGTCGTCGCGCTGGAACGCGGGTGCCGGTTGCTCGGCGAACGCGGGCTTCCGTTGATGGGCAGCGGCGATTGGAACGATGGCATGAACCGGGTCGGCGACCAGCAGCGCGGTGAAAGTGTGTGGCTCGGGTTCTTCCTGCATGACACGCTTCGCCGCTTCATCGGGCTGGCCAACGCGCGTGGCGATGCCGCCCGTGCGCAATGGTGCGAAGAACAGGCCGAACGCCTGCGCCAGAATCTGGAACAGAATGCCTGGGACGGCGCGTGGTATCGCCGTGCCTGGTTCGACAACGGCGCCATGTTGGGCTCGTCACAGAATCAGGAGTGCCGCATCGATTCGATCTCCCAGAGCTGGTCGGTGCTGTCAGGCGTGGCCGCGCCTGAGCGTGCCAGCCAAGCACTGGATTCGCTGTACACGCATCTGGTGCGAAAGGACGCCCAGCTGATCCAGCTCCTCGACCCGCCCTTCGACCAGACCACCGAGGACCCCGGCTACATTCGGGGTTACGTTCCGGGCGTGCGCGAGAATGGCGGCCAGTACACTCACGCGGCGGTGTGGGCGGCGATGGCATTTGCTCAACAGGGCGATGCAGTGCGTGCCTGGGAGCTGGCCGGCATGATCAACCCCCTGAACCACACGCTGGACCCGGCGGCGGTCCAGACCTACCGCGTCGAACCCTATGTGTTGGCTGCCGATGTCTACGCCGTGTCGCCGCACGTCGGGCGAGGCGGCTGGACGTGGTACACCGGGTCGGCCGGGTGGATGTATCGTCTGCTGGTGGAATCTCTGCTCGGCATCCGTCGCGACGGTGATCGTCTTTCGCTTGAACCTTGCCTGCCCGATCACTGGCCGTCGTTCGAATTGAGCTACCGCTTCGGGCGCAGCCTGTACGAGTTCGTGGTGACCCGCACTGCGGAAGGTCAGCCGACCCTGCATGTGGATGACGTCCTGCAGCCGGACCTCACCGTCCTGCTCCGCGACGACGGCCATTACTATCGTGTCGCGCTTGATCTGGGTGCGGCTCCGGGATGAACAAGCGCCCCGACATACAGGCGCAGCTTGATGGGCTGGCCGGAATGCTGGTCCACTGGTTGGCAGAGGTGCGCCATCCGGCGCAGTTCTGGCCGCAGTTTGAGATGCTGGCTGGAGAGATTCTGGATCAATGCGCGCATACGGAGAGGGATGCGGTGCATGCACGCATCCAAGCCATGCTCAAAGCCCATGCGCTGGAGCTCCCGCCCTGGCACGAACGTGACAACAGCGTGCCCACGGGGAGGCCGGGAGCGTGATGGCCCGTGCCCTGGTAGGGGATCGTCCGGATGGCTCCGTCGACGTTCTATCTGCGTACGGGAAGTCTAGGTTTCCACGTGAGGACAACGGGCGCAATGCGCCCGTTGTCCTGTAACAGCCCTCCCGGAATCAGTCGCCCAGGACCACGCCCACGCCGACCCGGAAGATGGGGCGGTCGCCACGTGCCGCAGAGACACCGGCATTGACGTTGACCCGGCCGTTGTCGCTCCAGCGCGACACGCCCACGCCCAACGCGGTCTCACCGCGATAGCTTGCCATGCCGGCGTTGAGGACGGTCTTGCCCGGCAGGTACGGGGTCACCTGGACGAGCGCGGCGGCACCGGCGATACCCCGGTTGGCCTGGCGGCTGGCCTGGTCGAAACGGTCGTTGACGTTGTCCCACATGTCCTGCATGCGCCCATCGGTATAGGCGTTGGCATCGGCCATTCGCTCATTGAGCTGGGATACATTGACCGCGTCGGTACCCTGCACGCCGGCCGCCACGTTGGTAATCTGGCGCTCGCCACCGGTGCGGCCCACCGATACCGTGTTTTCGCGGTCGGCCAGCGAGCCTGCACCGAGTGCGACCGAGTTGTCGGCCTCGGCGCTGGCCCCTGCGCCTGCAGCGACGGCACCGTAGCCGGTCGCCGTGGCCTCGCCGTCGCTGACCAGGCTGCCGCCATCGGCCGGCACCGGCGTGTTGCTACCACCGGCCGAAGCGTCGTAGTACGGGTTGTCGCTGCCACCGGCACCGGGATTGTTCTCGATGTGCGTGACGCGGTTATCGATATCACCGATACGGTCCTGCAACTGGTCGCGCAGGGCCGCGATCTGCCCACCGTTGACCGCCTCGCGGCTACCCGCACCGATACGGCCATCGGCTACGTTGGCAAGCACGGTGCCGTTGGCGCCGGTAAACGTTACCTGGGCGCGCTGGCTGTCCTGGTCGTAGACCACCGCATCCAGGCTCTGCCCGCCCTCACCGATCAACCCGGCCGCCTTGAGCTGGCGCAGGTTGACCGCGTCAGTGTCTTCGGTGCCATCGGCCACATGGGTGATCTGACGCTCGGCACCGGCGGCGCCCACCGCCACTGCGTTGGCGCGGTCGGCGATGGAGTTGGCACCCAGCGCGATGCTGTTGTCGGCCTGGGCCTGGGCACCCTGGCCCAAGGCAACCGCACCGCTACCGCTGGCCTGCGCGCTGGCACCGGCAGCAATCGCGCCGCCGCCGGCTGCCACTGCGTCATCGCTGCCATCGCCCTGCCCGCTTGCCTTGAAATAGCGGGTGTCGCCACTGCGCACCGCGTCGATGGCCGTGCTCAACTGCGTCAGGTTGACCGCATCGGTGCCCTCGGTGCCGGCGGCCACGCCGGCCAGCTTGCGGGCGCCATCGGTCCCGGTGAAGTCGACCACGCCGCCGCCTGAAGCAGCCCCCACGGTGACCACGCCGGCAGCAGCGGCTTGGCGGACCAGGCCGGCACTGCCGTCGGACAGATTGTTCAGCACGGTGTTGATGGTGGTGATGTCGCCCTCCGCGGTGCCGACCCGGCCGTCCAGCAGGGTCAGCGACGTGTCCACAGCGCCCAGCGCATCGCCCACGTTGTCGTGTTCGCTGCCCTGTACCTGATAGCGCGGGCCGGTCACGGTGCCGCTGTTGGCGTTGATCGCCGCTCCGCCGCCAAGCGCGGCGATGACCGGGCGCAGCTGCTGCACGTTGACGGCGTCGGCGTTTTCGGTGCCGTTGGCCACATTGATGATCTGCCGACTGCCGTTGCCCAGCAGATAGCCTGCACCGACCGACACGACATTGTCGCGGTCGGCAACAGAGTCAGCGCCTAGTGCCACCGAATTGTCGCCCAGCGCTTCCGCATTGCTCCCAAGCGCGACAGTGTCGGCACCCATGGTAGCCGCGAACGAACCCATCGCCACGGTGTTGCTTGCCGCAGCAGTGGCGCCTCGCCCAATTGCCACCGCGCCCAGCCCGGTCGCTTGCGCGTTGTCGCTGCCGTCGCTTCGTCCATTGGCCTTGACGTAACGGGTAGCGCCGCTGAGATCGTCCTGCAGGTTGGCGATCTGGGTGGTGTTGTTGAACACCTGGCTGTTGGTGGCCTGCAGCTGACTGCCGTTGACGGCCTGCTGGCTGCCGAGTGCCACGTCGCCGTCGGCTACGCCGTCCAGCAAGCGCGCGCCGGCACTGCCGCTGAAATTGACGCGGCCGCCGGCGCTGGCCGCAGCAACGGTGACATCGGCGTTGGCGTCGGCCTGCTGCACCAAGCCGACCGTGCCGGCGCCGATCGCGGTAGACAGCGCCGTAAGGCGGCCGTCGACGTTGACCACGTTGTTGTTGAGCGTCCCCAGCGCATCACCGACATTGTCGACCGTGGTATCGCTGCCGCTGGCAAGATCGGCCACGGTATAGCTGGGCGCCCCCAGGGTGCCGTCGGCATTGACGCTGGCACCACCGCCCAGAGCCCCCGCGACGCTGCCTGTGGCCGCGCCGAGCTGGGCAAAGTTGACCGCGTCGGTCGCTCCGGTGGCCGCAGCAACGTTGACAAGCTGGCGTTCGCCACCGACCTTGCCGACCGACACGCTACCGCTACGGTCGGCTAGCGAGCCGGCACCGATTGCCACGGCGTTGGTCGCGGTCGCCTGGGCCTGGGCACCGAGGGCACTGGCACTCGATGCGGCCACGCGGCTGCCCGCGCCCACAGCGGTGCCGTTGGTGAAACCGGTGGCCACGCTGCTGTTTGCGCCGATGGCCACCGCGTTGGTGCTACCGCCGGCGACCGCCGCGTAATAGCCGATCGCTGTGGAGGTGTTGCTGGCCACGCTTGAGGAGGCACCAAGGGCGGTTGAGGATGCAGCGGTGCCTCGCGCATTGGTACCGATGGCCAGTGTATTGCCGCCCGACGCCGCCGCGCTCAAGCCGATGGCGGTGGAATTGTTGCCGGTGGCGTTGGCGCTGCCGCCGACCGCCAGTGCGCCGTTGCTGGTGGCCCGCGCAGCCGCGCCGAAGGCATTGGCACCGTTACCGGTGGCGTACGCACTCGGGCCGACCGCCATCGAGTTGGGGCCCGCATTGACCGACGCGGCGGTGCCGGTGTTGGCGTAGACCGAGATGAAGCGGCTGCCGTTGGGAATATTGGCAATGGCCTGTTCGTTGTTGGTGACCCGCTCATCCAGCCCCACCAGCGCGCTGCCCACATTGTTGAAAGTGGCACCACCCAGCACATAGCTGGGCGCGGTGAGCAGCCCGGCTGCATCCACGCCGGCGCTGCCGCCCAAGGCATCGGCGATGCCTTGGGTGGTAGCACGCAGCTGGCTCATGTCCACCGGGTCGCTGTCAGCCAGGAGAGCTGCGTGGGCGATGCGCACGTCGTGCTGGCAGCTCGCTCCGGTCTGTTCGACACCGGAGCACGCCATCGGTTCGGTAACAGGCTCACCAGCGAATGCCGGGGACAACAACAGCGACGCCAACACGCACGACAGCACACTGCGCCGCGTGGCGCGTTTGCTGCGGCCGGTGGCCAGCTCAGATGCAACGACCCACTTGCCAAGGGCGTTGTTCCACACAATTCGATAGATGGTGTTCATGAGTGCACTCCGTGGTAGGGCATGACGCCGGCGCCCGGATGGCGCAGCTGCGTATGGAGTGCAGACTAGGAATTCGATCAAGTGCGATACATCGGACGTGGCCCAAAAGACAAAGCAGGCCGCAGCGAATCCGGGTTCGCATCGGGTGCGAACCTCCCGGCTCTTTCCGACCCGCTCTCCCTTGCCCGACGCGCGCAGCCAGGTTGTCCGTACAGATCAGACACGGGGCCGTTTTTTCAGCCGGGTCCTATGGGGCATCCCACGTTGGTTCTTCATTCTCCGGTGACCCTCCGGGCGCTGGATCCAGTGGCTGCACGACTCGTGCCACCTTTCGATTGCGCCTGGCCATCCCGCTTCGCTCCCTGCCTGTTCCGGAATGCCGCCATGTTTTTTGACCCCGTACGACGCCACTTTCGCGGCCCGGTCGCCGTAGCGGCAGGTATCCATCAGGACGTGGCGGCGTTGCACCGCCATCATCGTCGCCTGCTGTATGCTGGCGGCGGCCTGCTTACCTTTGTTATCGTGATCGGGATGCTGGTCGCCATCGTCCTGCATGTCGACAGCTACCATGCCGAACGCAAGTCTGCTTTCCGGCGCGCGGCTGCTGCATTGAATACCGCATTGGTGCAGCGCGATGTCGACCTGGTGCGCCTGCAGAACATGGCCGAGTATGCCTGGCGTCACCCCCCGGAGACCTGGACCAGCGGCTTCGACAGCGTCGACCCGGTGGCTTCGTTCCTAGTGCACGACCAGCGAGACTTGGCCAATGCCGGCATCGACAGCGTGCCCCAGATGGTGCTTGGGCAGGGCACGTCCGACTGGGACCCGGCGCGTCTGCGGCATTACCTGCGCTTTGCCACAGCGCTTTCGATCATCCTGGGTGTCTCCAGCACCGATGCCCAAGAGGCCGCCGCGCAGCCGGCCTTCTTCTACGACGTCAGCGGTCACCTGTTGGTGCTCAATCAGGGCCTGACCGAAACCCACCTGGACCGCTCCCTGCAGGTGGACAACCGCGATGCCCTGTTCAAGCAGTTGCTGGCCTACGGACGGCTGGCCCCACCGACCCACTCAGGCCACACCATCGCCGGCCTGCACCCTACGCGCGAAGAGGCACGGGTGCGACGCGGGGTCGCCCTGCACCCGATCACCGGCCAGCCCAGCCTGGTCTCGGCACTGTCGGTGCTGGATGGCAACACGCCGGTGGGCACCTTCGTCGCGTTTGAGCCGTTGGCCAGGTTTTCCGCCCTGCTCAAGCGCAGCGGGGATGACCACCTGATGGTATTGGCGCCCAATGGTCGAGTGCTGCTGGGCAGCGGTCCTGCTCCGCTGCCGCTGGCAGCCCTGCATGCCCGCGGCCTGTGGACGCCTGAGCGCGCCGCATTGACCCGGCACAGCGAGCACGGGCACTACTACATCGCCGACCTGGTGCATGACACGGACTGGTCGCTGGTGGACGTGTACCGGTGGCAGGACATCATGCGCGACGGTGCCCCGACGCTGGCCGCCATCGTGCTGCTCGGCACAGGGCTGGTGATCGGTGTATGGGTGTTGCTGGTCCGCCTGGACCGGCGCGTGCTGGGGCCGCTGATCGCGCGCGCGGTACATGTGTACCAAAGCGAGGATGTCAATCGCGCCCTGATCGAGATGTCGCCGGTCGGCCTATGCCTGATCGATATCGAGCGCAATCGCCCGGTGCTGCAGAACGAGCTGGTCGGCCACTATGCGGCCGGCGCCGATTCAGTAGGCGAATCGCTGTATCAGAACCTGGTCACCTGCTTCGCCTCTGCGCGCGCCGCCGGCGTGGGGCGCGAGTACCAGATGGCGGTGCCCGACTCGCGCGGCGGCACCGCCCGACAACTGCTGGTGGGCGCGACCCGCGCCACCTACCAGGACCGCCCGGTGCTGCTGTGCGCACTGCGCGACCTGACCGAGCGGGTCCAACTTGAAGAACGCCAGGAACGCGCCCGCATCGACGCCGAGAGCGCCAGCCAAGCAAAGACCATGTTCGTCGCCACCATCAGCCATGAACTGCGCACGCCGCTGCACGGCATCCTTGGCCATCTGGAGCTCTTGGCACGCTCGTCGCTGGACGACGCCCAGCAGGAGCGCCTGTCGCGCGTGACCCAGTCGGCCGACGCGCTGCTGGCCACCATCAGCGACGTGCTGGAACTATCCAGCATCGAGTCGGGCGAGCTGGATATCGACGATGCGCCGTTCGAACCGGCCCAACTGCTGGAGCGGGTGGCAATGCTCTACGCGCCGCTTGCGCTGGAGCGCAGCGTGAATCTGGACGTATCGCTGGCCGAATGCACCGGGATGCCCTACCGCGGCGCGCAGGGCAGGATCGAACAGGTGGTGCGCAATCTGGTGAGCAATGCGGTCAAGTTCACCCTATCCGGGCGCATCCTGCTGCGCGCTGACATCCGCGAGCACGAGGGGCGTACCCTGCTGTGCCTGGAAGTGGCCGACTCCGGAATCGGATTGAGCGCAGCGCAATGCCTGCGCCTGTTCGAACCTTACGTGCAGGCCGATGCGTCGATCCGTACTCGCTTCGGCGGCAGCGGCCTTGGCCTGTGGCTGTGCCACCAACTGGTGGAGCGGATGGGCGGTGGCATCGCGGTGGACAGCACGCCTGGGGTGGGCAGCGTGTTTCGCGTGGAGGTGCCGGTGCAACGGCTGGCGGTACCAGTAGCGGCGTATCCGCTGCACGGCATGCGGCTGGTACTGGTCTCGCGTTCGGCCAACTGGCGTGGCGAACTGGTGCGCCGGCTGGAGGGCTGGGGCGCGCAGGTGTCGGTGTGCGCGGAGCTGGACGAAGTCCTCGCCAATGTTCCCACGCCCGATGCGGTGCTGCTCTTCGAGCGCTCGGCAAATGCACTTGATCTGCCGTTGGCGTCGCGTCCGCACGCCCCGCTGGTGCGGGTACGCACCGATGGGCCGCTGAGCGCGCAGCAGCACCCGGCCGGCTGGTGTGTTTCCTGCTACGCCAGCGATGCCCTGCTGCAATTGCTGTGCAGCCTGCCTAGGACCGCGCCGATTGCCAGCCGTGTGCTGTCATGACGCCCACGCCCCCGCCGGCACCGCGAGCGATGGCAACTTCGCGTCGGTTGGCGCACCATCGGCCGATGAGCGCGCCCTCCCGCCCCGTTGAACGATTGTCCCTGCTGCGCCGCCATCAGCGCCGGTTGCTGTTTGGCGGCGGCCTGCTGGTGACCGTGCTGATCCTGTCGACAGCTGCCATCAGCATCCTGCTGGGCATCCGCGAATTCCACAGTGGACAGCGTCAGCAGTATCTGCAGGCACGCGAGGCCCTGGACCTGCACCTGAGCCAGCGCGACCGTGCCTATGCAAGTACGATCAATGCCAACGACGCGCTGTGGGGCTCCCAGCGCGATGTGCTGGAACGTAACGGCGAGCCGCTGCGCCAAGCCTTCGTCGCCGCCGGCGAGCAGCTGGTGGTGCGCGCCCCGGGCAAGACCGCAGTGCCATGGCTGGTGCTGGGCAGCGACACCGCTCAAATGCCGGCCGCGGAACTGGCTGCCTATATGGGCCTGGTCCAGGAGTACTCCTCTTACGCGGCGGTGAGTATCACTGCGCTGCAGGCCGGGCCTACGTTCTGGATGTACGTCTACGATCCCTCGCGTCGGTTGCTGGCGGTCACCGGGGTGCGCGACGAGGTGGAACTGCTGCAGGCGCTCAAAGTGGGCACCCGCGCTCAGGCTTTCCAGCGCCTTACCTCCAGTGAAGCACGGTTGGCCGGGGTGCATCCGGCCGCGGGGCCGCTGCAGAGTGCCTACGGACAGGGCCGGATGGTGTCCTTCCTGGGCCAGAACCCGATGACTCAGCGCCCTGCATTGGTCGGCATGCTAACCCTGGCCGCGCACAATCAGGTCTATTTTCGCCACGTGAACTTCGAGCGCCTTGACCAGGTTCAGGCACGGCTGGCGGCAGCCAGCCCCGGCGCCTTCCTTGTGGTCACCAACGATGGTCAGCGGGTGATGGCCAGCGGCGCGGTGCCGGCAGACGCTGATGCTGCCCTGCGCGGACTTGGCCTGCCGGTGCAGCAGGATGCACCACTGGCCGTGCATGAGGAAGGTCTGTTCATGATCGCCGGCCCGATCCGCGGCGTGGACTGGACGCTGGTGCATCTGTACCGGTGGTCGGATCTGCTGGCCGACCAGCGCGACGATCTGTTGCTGCGCGCCGGCGCCACGCTGTTGATCCTGAGCATCCTGTGGGGGGTGTTGCTGTCACTGGACCGCCGGGTGTTCGCGCCCGCGCTTGCCGATGCCTCACGGGTGTATGAGAGCGAGGCGTTGAGCCGCACCATCATCGAGGCCACGCCGGTGGGCTTGTGCCTGCTCGACCGGAGCGATGGCACCCCGCTGGCAGAGAACGAGGTGGCCCACGCCATCGCCGCCCATGCACCCACGCTGCGGCCGCTGTATGCCGGCCTGGCCGCCCGCGTGCACCACCAGGCCGAGGCTACGCCGCAGGAATTCCACTGGACTCTGGACAGCGACGACGGCGATGCCCGCCAGCTGCAGGTGGTGATGGCCGCCGCGTCCTACCAAGACCAGGCGGTCTGGGTCTGCGCACTGCGCGATGTCACCGCGCAGATGGAACTGCAGGAGAAGCTGGACGCCGCGCGCGAGGATGCCGAGCGGGCGCGCCTGGCCGCCGAATCGGCCAGCCGTGCCAAAAGCGCGTTCGTCGCCACCATGAGCCACGAAATCCGCACGCCGCTCAATGGCGTGCTGGGCCACCTGGAGTTGCTTTCGCGCTCGCGCCTGGAGCCGGCCCAGCACGAACACCTGGATCGCATCCGGCTGTCGGCCGACGCGCTGATGGCCACCATCAGTGACGTCCTGGACTTCTCCAAGATCGAAGTCGGGCAATTGGATATCGACCCGGTGTCGTTCGGCCTGCGCGGGCTGATCGAACAGTCCGCCCTGCTGTATGCCCCGGCAGCGCAGCAGAAGGGACTAAAGCTGTTCCATGCCGTCGATCCGGGCCTGGGCGCCAGTTACGTGGCCGACGCGCACCGGATCGGCCAGATCCTCAACAACCTGCTAAGCAACGCCATCAAGTTTACCGACGACGGGCGGGTCCTGCTGCGGGTATTGCCTGCACCGGACAGTACCGACGCTGCGCCGATGCTGCGCTTCCAGGTGGTGGATAGCGGCATCGGCATGAGCGCCACGCAGATGGAGCACGTGTTCCAGCCGTTCTCGCAGGCCGACGCCAGCATTTCGCGGCGTTACGGCGGAACCGGGCTTGGCCTGGCGCTGTGCCAGCAGCTGGCCCAGTTGCTGGGCGGCGACCTGCAGGCCGACAGTACGCCCGTTGTGGGCAGCCTGTTCACCCTGGACGTGCCGGCCGCGCATGCCGCCGATAGCTCCGCGGCGGCGACACCGCTACAGGGCGTGCCGGTCACCTTGCTGTCGGCCGCCGCGGAGTGGCGCGTCGAATTCGACACCCTGCTCACCGGGCTGGGCGCGGCGCTGACCGTGCTGGACCGCCCGCGCAGCATGGACGGCCACGACGCGGTACTGGTGATCGTCGGCGAACGGCGCGCGTGGAGCGAAGAAGAAGAGCAACGGCTGTTGGACGCGCATGCGCGGGTGGTGCGTGCCCACAGCGCCGGCCCGCTGGTGGCGCGCCAGGTGGACGGGCAACTGCAGGTGTCCTGCTATTCCAGCAGTGCGCTGATCGATGCGATCCTGGCCCAGGTGCCGTCCGCGTCGCCGCAGTCGGCGCCGCCGCTTGCGGCGCTGGGCCAGCGCGGGCGCGTCCTGCTGGTGGAAGACAACCCGGTCAACCGCGAACTGATCCAGCAGCAACTGGAGGAATTGGGCTTCCTTGTCGATACCGCCGACAACGGCCAGCTCGGCCTGCAACGCTGGCAACCGGAGCATTACGCGGCGATATTGACCGACATCAACATGCCGGTGATGAACGGCTACGAGCTGGCCCAGGCGCTGCGGGGGCGCGGCGAGCAGCAGGCGATCCTCGCCATCACCGCCACCGCGCTGTCCAGCGAGCGTGAGCGCTGTCGTGCCGCCGGCATCACCGATCTGCTGCTCAAGCCGATGAGCCTGGCCGCACTGGACCGCATGCTGACCCGTCATGTCGGCCCTGCCCCGGCCATCGCACCGGCCGCCGAACCCATCCAAACGGCTGCATCGCCGGTGCCCGCCCGACCGTTCCCGCCACGGGTGCTGCGCCTGTTCGTGGACAGCGGGCGCGACGACCTTGACCAACTGCAACAGGCGGTGGACGCTGGCGACGCGCAACGTGCGATCGACCGCCTGCACGCATTCAAGGGGGCACTGCAGATGCTGGGCGAGCAGGCGCTGGCGCTGCGCTGCGGCGTATTCGAGCTGGACCTGGGAGCGACCCCGGTGCATGCGCTGCAGGGGCCGCTACGGACCCTCGCCGATGACCTGGCCGCGGTGCTGGATGCGTATGCGGCGCGGCTGGACTGAATGCCGCCGGGCCGGGTGAAATAGGCCCGGTCCGATGGGGTGATGCAGCGGCGTGGCCGATGATGCGGCGCGCGGTCGATGTCGTCCGCAGGAGCGCCCCATGCCCGATACCTCCCAACACTTTCTGATTCGCAGCAGTTATGGCTGCTGGAATGTCATGCGCGGCCGCCAGCTGTTGGCGGGTCGCAGCGATCTGTTCGATGCGCTGACCCTGCTCTGGTACTTCATGCGTCTCCACAGGGGCGAGGCCGCCGTGCCGACGCACCTGCGCCCGGGAGCCGATCGATGAGCGTCCTTCCGTCCTCGCGCGCCACGCTACGGGTATCGGCGCACGGCCTGTGGCGCCGGTGGCGTGCGCGCCTGCTGGCACCGGTCGAGCACGATGCTGTAATTGCCAACGTCAGCGATGGCGGCGGCCTGACCCCGCGCTATGCGTTCATGGCCGTGATGTCCTGCGGCATCGCCATCCTCGGCCTGCTGCAGTCCTCGGCCGCAGTGGTGATCGGCGCGATGCTGATTTCGCCGCTGATGGGCCCGATCATGCAGCTGGGCTTTTCGCTGTGCGTGGTCGACTTCCGGATGATGGGCCGGGCGCTGCTGGCGCTGCTGGCCGGGGTGGTGCTGGCACTGGGTACGGCCATGTGCATCGTCTGGATGTCGCCGCTGCGCGAAGCCACCAGTGAAATCCTGGCGCGTACCCAGCCAACCCTGTTCGACCTGTTGGTGGCGCTGCTGTCCGGGCTTGCCGGCGGTTATGCGGTGATCACCCGCAAGGGCGAGGCGATCGTCGGGGTGGCGATCGCCACCGCGCTGATGCCGCCGCTGGCGGTGGTCGCCTTCGGCCTGGCCACCGGTGATCTGGGTGTTGCCGGCGGCGCGTTCTTCCTGTTCATGACCAACCTGCTGGCGATCGCCCTTAGCGTGACGCTGATCGCCAAGTGGTACGGCTTCGGCATGGAAAATTCGCCCCGCCACACCGCGTGGCAGGCAATCGTCATCGCCACCACCTTCATCCTGCTAGCCTTGCCGTTGGGCCTGGCCCTACGTGATATCGGTGAACAGACCTGGACGGCCAACCAGACCCGCGCGGTAGTCACGAAGTACCTGCACGCACGCAACGCCTCGATCGAACAGATCACCGTCGTGCGCAGCGGCCCGGGCTACGCAGTGGACCTGGTGGCGATGGTGCCGGCCTACATCAGCAGCGCCCAGAACGACCTGGCCGTGCGTCTGGCGATGCGGTTGCCGAGCCCGCCGAGCGTGCGTGTGCGGCAGACCCTGGAAGCCAATGACAACGGCCGTCGCGATCGCGCCGACCTGGATGGACTGCGGCTGAGCGTCAATGCGCTTTCAGCGCAGACCCGCCATCTGCGCGGCGAGCTGGACAGCCTGGCAGTTGAACGCGTGCATGCGCTTCTGGGCGATATCCCCGCCGAGGTGATGCTCGACAGCATGCAGAAGCGCATCGTGGTGACCCTACCCCCGCAGCTGCGCGGCAGCACGCCGCCGCAGGCTCCGGTCGACGAGCCGGCGCCGCCGCCGACCGACGATACCGTCGCCACGCTGCACGAGCGGCTCAGCGCCAGCATCCCGGGCTGGACGGTGGAGGTGGTCGGATTGCCCGACCCGATGCCGGCGGCCACCCTGCCGGCGCCAACGGCCGCGACGAGTGCAGGTCCCGCCTCGCCCTGAGCGGGCTAGGCCGCACCGTCGGCGTTGGCCAAGCCCAGCTCGGCGGCATACTTGAACAGGTCCGCGTCGCGCTCGATGCCCAGCTTGGCCATGCCGCTGACTTTCTGCGTGCTCACCGTCTGCTTGCGCAACTGCAGCCGCTCGGCGATGGCGGTGATCGACAGGCCATCCACGTACAGCTGCAGCACTTCCTGTTCGCGCGGGGACAGCCGCAACGTGCGCCGCTGGCCCGGCACCGCCGGCGACAGCGCGGCGATGGTGGGCGACAGATAACGGCGGTGCGCGTGCGCGGCGGTCACCGCGTGGGCCACGTGCGCCACATCGTCGGCCTTGCTGACCAGGCCAGCTACGCCGCGGGCCAGGATGGCCTGGATCATCACCGGCTGGTCGATGCCGGTCATCACCACCACCAGCAGCTCGGGGTAGCGCGCATGCAGCACGTCCAGCAATTGCAGCCCATCGCCATGGGCGCCCCCGGGCATCGCAAAGTCGGTGATCAGCACCTCGCAGGGCTGCGCATCCAGCAGCGCCACCAGTTCGGTGGAATCGGCGACCGCGCCGATCACCTGGAACATCGGGTAACCGTCCAGGCTGCTCTCGATGCCCAGCCGCACCATCGGGTGGTCATCTGCCACGGCAACCCTGAAAGGGGTGGTATTCATGCGATTCTCCGGGCAGGAACGGGCAGTGCCGAACACCCGGCAACCAGCTCGGGCCAGCGTATCATAGGCATGCATGCGGATCGTTCGCGGTGGTCGGCGCCGGCCCCCCCTCCTCCCCGTCCAAGGAAAAGGAACCATCGCCTTGAGTATTCGCATCGTGATCGCCGATGACCACCCAGTGCTGCTGGCCGGCATGGAACACATGCTCGGCCCGGTTGCCGATATCCAGATCGTCGGGCTGGCCGCCGACTCCACCGGCATGGTTGAGCTGCTGGGCCAGCAGCCGATGGACGTGGTGGTGGCCGACTTCTCGATGCCGAAGGGCCGCTATGGCGATGGCATCGCGCTGCTGCGTTTCCTGGCGCGGCGCTTTCCGCAGGTTCAGCGCATCGTGCTTACCGGCGTGGAGAATCCGTGGGTGCTGCGCAGCATCGTGGATGTTGGCGTGCAGGTAATCGTCAGCAAGTCTGATCCGCATCTGCATCTGGAACACGCCATCCGCTGCGCGTTCGCCGGGCAGGCCTTTCTGTCGCCGGCTATCGAACAGCTGCTCGCCCAGTCGCCTGCAGACACGCTGGCAACGGCGCAGGGCCAGTTGACCAAACGCGAAAGCGAAGTGCTGCGGATGTTCGCCGAAGGCCTGTCGGTGGCCGAGATCGGCGTACGAATCGGGCGCAGCCGCAAGACCATCAGCACGCAGAAAATGGCTGCGATGCGCAAGCTGGGCCTGGCCCGCGATAGCGACATTTTCCGCTATGCGATCAGCAGCGGCCTGGTGCAAGCCTCCCAGGTATCGCGCCACAACGCCGCCGACGACAGCAACTGACCGCCCGTCACAGCTTCAGCACGCCCGTGCACAATCCGGGCCCTGTCCGATAGCTATTGGGACGCGGATATCTAGTCTGGTCAGGAGCATTCCGTAATCAGCGGAATGAGGTATCTGCAAGGTGTCGCACCGTGAAATCATCGGACCATGAACGTATCCAGCTACTGCTGACGTTCTGCCTGCTGGACAAACACCAGCAGGATGCCTTCCTCGAGGCCGTCAACGCCTACCTGTTCGCCTCCCCGCGCCAGCGCGACCGATTGCGTCGCGCGTGGCTGAATTGTGACGGGGAAGCCGATGGACAGCGCGGGAAGGACCGGTAGTTCCGGTACGGATCGGAGGCCGCTAAATACGCCCAGTCCGATAGGTCGGCAGCCACGGGCTGCCTACGATTCACTTCGCCGGGAACCTCCGGCCCAGGCCGCACACAGTCCCATCCTGACGTGGATTGCCGGCGCACCCCCTACTCCTGAAAAAGAAGTGATCGCAATGAACCACATCAAGCTCGCCTCCGCCCTGGCCGTCGTGCTGGGCATGTCCGTCGCCGGCGCCGCCAGCGCCGCTGCCACCGGCGGCACCATCCGTTTCACCGGCGCGGTGACCGACGAAACCTGCACCATCAGCGGCGGTGCCGGCACCGATGGCGGCACCGGCAATTTCGTCGTCGCACTGGACCCGGTCCGTGCCTCGCAGCTCCCCGCTGCCGCCGCCGTGGCCGGCAAGAAGCCGTTCCAGGTCATCATCGGTGGTCCGGGCCAGGGTTCGTGCGTCAATGGCAAGGTCGCCCGCCTGTCCTTCCTGACCTCCAGCCCGCGCATTGACCCTGCTACCGGCGCCCTGACCAACGCCCTGGTCGGCGAAGCCACGAACACCCAGGTGCAGGTGCTCAATGATGCCGGCACCCCGATCGACCTGGCCGACCCGGCCAACGGCGTGAACAGCCCGGCGATCGCCAACAACACCGCCACCATCGATCTGCAGAGCCAGTACCTGGCCACCGGCGCGGCAACCCCGGGCCTGGTCGATACCAGCGTGGTCTACGCCGTTTCCTACAACTGACCTCCCCCGGGGTCTGTTGGCGCCGGTCGGTCCCCCGACCGACCGGCGCACTTTACCGGAGCAACCCATGAACCAGATGATCCGCTGCGGCCTGGCCGCCGTGTTGTCGCTTGCGTGCCTGATCGCCGCCCCCGCCCGGGCCAGCGTCGTGATCGGTGGCACCCGCGTGGTGTACCCGGCGCAGGACCAGGAAGTCACCCTCAAACTCAACAATGAAAGCAAGACGCCCGCGCTGCTCCAGGTGTGGGTGGACGATGGCGATGAGCGTTCCTCGCCCGATACCGCCAAGGCCCCGTTCACCGTGGCCCCGCCGATGTTCCGCATGGATGGCCAGACCAGCCAGGCGGTGCGCCTGATGTATACCGGCGAGGCCCTGCCCGCCGACAAGGAATCCCTGTTCTGGGTCAACGTGCTGGAAGTGCCGCCGAAGGCGGACAACAGCGGCGAGCGCAACGTATTGCAGTTCGCCTTCCGCACCCGGATCAAACTGCTGTTCCGGCCGGCCGGCCTGCGTGGCGACCTGGCCACCACGGTCGATGGCCTGACCTGGTCGCTGGTGGATGCGCCCGACCGCAAGGGCCTGGCCCTGCAAGTGCGCAATCCGGGCGCCTACCACGTCAATTTCGCCCAGGTCAGCCTGAAGACCGCCAGCGGCAGCGTCGGCGACCAGGGCGGCGGCATGGTCGCGCCCGGCGCCACCGCGCTGTTCGTGTTGAAGGATGTCGCCCAGCGCCCGGCCGGTGCACTGGCCGCCGAGTTTGCCGTCATCAACGATTTCGGCGCCATCGGCCTGAAGGAACGTGCGCTGACGCCCTGAGCGTCGCGCCGCCACTGCCCGCCCCGATGCGACTGCCCACTCTCGCCCCTACTTACCTGCCTCGCGCTGCCATGCTGCCGATGCTGATCGCCCTGGCGCTGTCGGCCCGTGCCGGTGCATCGGCGGTGCCGGCCGCCGCCGGCACCGCTGGCGCCAGCGGCAACGTCAGCTTCGATGCAGACTTCTTCCCGCGCGACAGCGCCGCGGCGGTGGACCTGGCCCGGTTCGGTCGCAGCGGCTATGTGCCGCCGGGCACTTACCGTGGCGATGTAGTGCTCAATCAGCAATGGCGTGCACGTACCGACATCGTCTATGTCGACGATCCGGCGCGGGACGATTCGGTGCCCTGCTTCAGTCCGGACGCGCTGCGCAGTTACGGCGTGGACCTGGAACAGTTGCACGCCGACGCGGCCAATGCGCCGCGCAAGCCGGTGCCGGACGGCGCCTTCTGCGGGTCCCTGGGCGATTATGTGCCCGGCGCGACTGCGGTCTTCGATGTGCCCAACCAGGTGTTGCGCCTGTCGGTACCGCAGATCTACACCGTGCGCCAAGCCCGCGGCCAGGTCGATCCGTCGCAGTGGGATGCAGGCGTGTCGGCGGCCGTGCTGGGCTATTCGAGCAACCTGTACCGCAGTGGCGGCGTCGGCGGTGGCCAGCTCAGCGGCTATGTGGGCCTGAACGCCTCGCTGCACCTGGGCGGTTGGCAGGCCCGCCACCAGGGCGCACTGGCCTGGAGCAACCATGGCCAGACCGGTTACCGCAGCGCGTCCAACTACCTGCAGCGCGACATCCCCGGCTGGCAGGCGCAGTTGACGCTGGGCGATACCTATACCGCCGGCGAATTGTTCGACAGCGTACGCCTGCGCGGCATGCGCCTGGCCAGCGATGACCGCATGCTGCCGCAGTCGCTGCGCGGCTTTGCGCCGGTGGTGCGCGGCATCGCCGATACCAACGCCAAGGTCAGCATCCGCCAGCGCGGCGTGCTGATCCACGAGGTGACCGTGGCGCCGGGTCCGTTCGCGATCGACGACCTCTACCCCACCGGCTACGGCGGCGACCTGGACGTGGAAGTCACCGAGGCCGACGGGCGGGTCAAGCGTTTCAGCGTCGCGTTCTCGGCGGTAACCCAACTGCTGCGTCCCGGCCAGAGCCGCTGGAGCATCAGCGCCGGCCGGCTGGCCGAGCGCGACCGCCTGGCCCAGCCGGCACTGTTGCAGGGTACCTATCAGCGCGGCCTGACCAATGCGCTGACCGGCTATGCCGGGGTGATCGGCGCCGATGGCTACCGCGCCGCGTTGCTCGGCGCCGCGCTCAACACCGCCAGCGGTGCCTACGCCCTGGACATCACCCGGGCCAGCGCCCGCATCGCCGGCGACGCCGACCGCCATGGCGCCAGCATGCGGCTGAGCTACAACAAGAATTTCGCCGCCAGCGGCACCGACCTGGCGATGGCCGCCTACCGCTATTCCACCAGCGGCTATGTCAGCCTGCCCGACCTGGCACTGATGCGTGACGCGCAGGCGCGTGGCACCGGCAGCGACATCGTGTCGCGCCAGCGCAACCGGATGGACATCACCGTCAACCAGGCGCTCGGCGAACGCGCCGGGCAGCTGTACCTGATGGGATCCCAGCGCGATTTCTGGAACGGCGCCGGGCGCCAGTTGGACTTCACCGCCGGCTACAGCAACCAGTGGCGCACGCTGAGCTACGGGCTGTCGGTGCAACGCACCCGCGACAGCCTGCTGCCGTGGCAGGCCAACGGCATGAACGAAGGCATGGCCGGCGCCAGCGACCCGCGCCTGTCGGCGCCGCGCACCGAGCGCAGCGACACCCGCCTGTATTTCACCCTGAGCATGCCGCTGGGACGCGCGCCGGCGGCGCCGGCGATGTCGGCCCTGTTCAACCGTTCGCAGCAGGGCGGCAGCAATGCCCGCGTGGCGGTGAGCGGCAGCGCCGGGCGCGAAGCAGCCGTCAGCTGGGGCGCCGGCGTATCGCGCGCCAGCGCCGGCACCACGCTGGATGCCAACGGCCAGTACAGCAACCGCTACGGCCAGTACACCGCCAATGCCAGCCGCGGCCCGAACTTCAACCAGATCGGCGCGGGCATGTCCGGCGGCATGGTGCTGCATGCCGGCGGCTTGACCCTGTCCCCGCCACTGGGCGACACCATCGCCCTGGTGCATGCACCCGGCGCTGCCGGGGCGCGAGTGGAAAACGGCAATGGGACGCGGGTCGATGCGCGCGGCTATGCGGTGGTGCCCTATCTGATCCCCTACCAGCTCAACGACATCACCCTGGACCCGCGCGGCGCCGGCATGGGCGTGACCTTCAAGGAAACCAACCGCCGCGTGGTGCCGCGCGCCGGCGCGGTGGTCAAGCTGGACTACGACAGCAGCGCCGGCCGCGCGATGATCCTTGAGGCCTTCCTGGCAGACGGCAGCCCGGTTCCGTTCGGCGCCGACATCCTGGACGCGCAGCAGCGCGTGGTCGGCGTGGCCGGCCAGGGCAGCCGCCTGCTTCTCAATGGGCTGACCCAGTCCGGCACGGTCAGCGTGCGCTGGGGCGAAGGCCTGCAGGAGCGTTGCCAGGTCCAGGTCACGCTGCACAAGCAGGCCACCCCGCCTGGCGGCCACCCCGCCCTGCGCGCCACCTGCAAGCAGAGCCCGCTGCCGGTGGCGGCCACCGCGCCGGCGCCGGCGCCCTCTTCTAGCGCCAACGCGCCCCTCCTGGATACCCAAACGCCATGAACAGTTCATCGCGCGCCGTTGTCGCCGTACTGCTGGCGCTGCTTGCACTGCTGTGGGCCGCGCCCGCGCAGGCCGGCCGCTGCAGCTACCTGCCCGAATACCCCTCCCCGTTGCGCTTCAGCGTGCCGATCACCGGCAACATCACCGTGGGCCGCGACGTGCCGGTGGGCGCGGAAATCTACCGCCGCAGCTTCTCCACCACCAGCGACTTCACCGTGGCCTGCGACCGCGCCGCGTTCGACTACAACCGCGCCTTCAGTTCCACGCCCTACCCGTTGTCGTCCTATACCCATCCCACCTACGGCGCGCGCATCTACGCCACCGCCGTTACCGGGATCGGCGCGGCGGTGCTGATCGGGCCGGGCACGGTCGCGCTGCCGGTACAGAACCGGGTCGACTACAGCAGTGCCCCGGGCAATCCGCGCATCTCTTTGTATGCCGATACGCAATACGTCCTGGTGCTGTTCAAGATCGCCGCCAACGTCGGCGCCGGCAGCATCCAGGGCAGCGGCCTGCCGTCGCCGTGGTTCAACGTGCAGGGCGACAACCGCCTGGACCTGCTGACGGCGCAGTTCACCGGCCAGCTCAACATCGTCTCGCGCACCTGCAGCACCCCGGACGTGCCGGTCGCGCTGGGCACCCACCAGATGACCGAACTGGGCGGCATCGGTACCGGCACCCAATGGGTCGACGTGCCGGTGCACCTGAACAACTGCCCGGCGTTCTTCGCGCGCAGCCTGACCGGCAGCTACAACGACCGCGGCCAGGCTACCCAGAGCGGGGTGGCCAACACCGTGCAGTACCGGGTCGACCCGGTCACCAGCATCGTCAACGCCGCCCAGTCGGTGATGGCGCTGCAGCCCGACGGCGTCAACCAGACCGCCACCGGCATCGGCATTCAGATCGGAACCGCCGCGCTGGCCCCGGTCGGCTTCGGCACGCCGCGCAGCAGTGGGCTGCCGCTGAACCAGACCGACGGGTCCAGCTATACGTTGTCGCTGAAGGCGCGTTACTACCAGACCGGCGCCACCCCCACCTCCGGCCAGGCCAACGGCGCGGCCACCATCACCCTGGTGTACCAATGAAGGCGGCGTTGCGCCGGCGCGGCGCCCTGCTGGCCCTGCTCGGCAGCCTGCTGTGCGCCGGCAGCAGCCATGCGGCCGACCTGACCCTGCGCTTCACCGGGCGTTTCCAGCCGGGCACGTGCGCCTTCGCGGTGGCCAACGCCAACCTCGGCAGCTACCAGGCCACCAGCTTCACCGGCAGCACCACGACCGGCTGGCAGCGCGTACGCATCACCCGCAGCGGCTGCACCTCGGACATCACCGTGGTGCATTTCCGTGCCAACGGCGTGGCCAGCACCGACAACAGCCAGTACTTCGCCGCGCATACCGCCGGCGGGGCGCTGTCGGGGATCGCCATCGAGCTGTCCAACCTGAGCAGCCAGCGGCTGGTGCCCAACAGCACTTCGCTGGACTGGGCCGGCGGCACCGGCACTGCCATCTACGACCTGCAGGCCCGCTTCGTGCAGACCCGTGCCAGCGTCAGCGCGGGCCAGGTCAGCACCCCCATCACCCTGCAGTTCACCTACAACTGAGAACTACCATGCATCCGATCCGCCACGGCCTGTGCGCCGCCATCGTGTTCGCCGCCGCCAGCCTGGCCAGCCCCGCCCAGGCGCAGTCGGTGACCTTCAATCTCACCGGTGAAGTGCTGCCGGGCGTGTGCCAGTTCACCGTCAACAATGTCGACCTCGGCAGCTACGTCGCCACCCAGTTCACCGGTGCCTTCAACGGTACCTGGGTGAACGTGCCGGTCCAGGTCACCCGCTGCGACCCGTTGATCACGAAGATCGCCCTGCGCATTTCCGGCCTGGCCGATGCCAGCAAGACCACGTACTTCCGGGGACTGACCGGGGTCGGGGTCGAGCTCCAGCAGGGCATCGCCCCCAATACCCCGATCGTGCCGGCCGGCACCACCCTGTCCTATACCACCGCTGCGGGCACCTACATGCTGCGCGCGCGCATGGCCCAGACCGCCGCCACCGTCGCCGCCGGCAAGTTCAGCGCGCCGGTGACCATCACCCTGTCCTACAACTGAGCATTGGCGATGCCGGTCCCCTTCCCTTCGCGCGCATTGGCATTGGCCGGCCTGTTGACGGCGGCCGCCGCCGCGCATGGCACCGACTTCAACGTGAGCGGTGAGGTCATGATCGGTACCTGCGACTGGTCGATGGGCGATGCCGACCGCCAGGTGGTACTGGACCCGGTCGGGGCCAGCATGCTGCCGGTCGCCCGTGGCAGCGGCTATGTCAGCTTCGAGCTGAACCTGCACAACTGCACCGACGCGGTGCGCAAGGCCGTCTTCGGCTTCAGCGGCAGCCCCGCCCCGGGCGCGCCGACCCTGTTGCGCAACGTCGGCGACGCCGCCGGCGTGGCGGTGGTACTGGAATCGGACGATGGCCGGATCATCGCCGCCGATGGCTCCGACAGCGAGCGCGTGGCCACCGTGAGCGGCCAGCGGGCGAGGCTGCGCCTGCGTGCCGGCTACTGGCGGCTGGGCGCGCCGGCCGCGGGGGTGGGCAGCGTGGCAGCCACTGCGGTGGTCACCCTGCGTTACGAGTAAGCTGGCCCGGCAACGGCCGACGATGGCGGCAGCCGGCGCACCGGGCAGGGGCAACCCTTGCCTGTCCAAGCGTTGCGGCCTGGTGGCCGCCGATTTGGGCCTGGTCCGATGGGGCCGACCCCCGGGGGTGCCTACCCTTTGAGTGTGCTCACAAGCGAGCCCTCGGAGAACGTCATGAACAATATTCACCGAATCGTCTGGAACGCGGCCTGCGGCCGCTGGGTGGTGGCATCGGAATTGGCCTGCCGCGGTCCGCGCGCCGGACAGGCACGCGCTGCCGCCGCGCCGCGCCCGTTGCTGCTGGCCCTGGCGGTCAGCCTGGCCAGCATCGGCGGTGCCGGCGCCCAGACCATCCAGTTCCCGGGCGCGCCGGTGGATATCGGCAGCGACACCCGTATCGTTGATGGCGTGCTGGTCGCCAATGGCGCCACCGGCGTCATCGTCGGCGACGGCGGCACCCTGGTCCACCAGGGCAGCGACTTCCGCATCGGCGGCACGGTCAACAATTCGCAGCAGAGCCTGGACATGCGCGGCCTCTCGAACTACGTGTTCGACGGCGCCGGCGCGACCTTCAGCGTCAGCGGCAGCGCGTCGGGCGGCGCGATCAACACCCGCGGCGTCAGCAGCGGCCTGGTCAACCTGGCGGCGGGCAGCAATGTCATCACCGCCAGGCAGTTCGGGGTGGCCGACCGCATCCGCAACGTGAGCGGTCTGGCCACCAACCAAGGTACGCTGCGGCTGGGCGGGTACAACGCGATCAACGCCGACACGGTTACCATCGGCGTCAGCCAGACCGTGGGCACGCTGAACTTCCAGGACGGCATCACCGACGGCACGCTGGTCCTGCGCGGCAGCGACGGCAGCAGCGCGGTATCACGCTGGAACATCGCCACGGGCTCCAACAGCAACTACACCGGCGCGGTCGGCGTGGTCGATCTCCGTGGCGGCACGCTCGATGCCAAGGTCGGCGCCCTCACCATCGCCACCTCGCTTTTCGGCACTGCTTCGGCGACCGGTACGCTCACCCTCGGGCGGGGCGTGCTGGAGGCCGATACCGTACTGCTTGGCCAGCGCAGCAGCAACTCCGGCAATGGCGGCACCGCCGCCAGCCTGAACATCGGCGCAGGCGGCACCGTGCTGGCCAACGCCATCACCATGGGCAGCCGCACCGGCACCACCGGCACGGTGTCTTCGACCATCACGCTGGACGGCGGCGCACTGCGCGCTGGCAGGATCCTGGCCGGGGCCGGCACCGCCACCCGCAGCATCGTCTTCAACGATGGCGTGCTGGGTAACCGCGCCGACGGCAAGGACATGGCGGTGAACGTGCCGATCACGCTGGCCGCCACCGGCAGCCACAGCTTCCAGGTCGACGGCAGGGATGCGCTGATGACCGTCAGCGGGCGGGTCAGCGGTGCCGACGGCAGCCTGACCAAGGCCGGCGAAGGCGTGCTGGCGCTGACCGGCAACAACACCTACAGCGGCACCACGACGGTCAACCAGGGACTGATCCGCTTCCAGAACGGCGCCAACCTGGGCACCGGCCGCATCGCATTGGACGGCGGCGGCCTGCAGTGGGCCACCGGCAACACCATCGACATTTCCGCACGGCTGGACGCGCTGGGCAGCAACGGCGCGGTGCTGGACACCAACGGCAATGCCGTTACCCTGGCCAGCGCCCTGACCGGCGACGGCGGCCAGCTGGTCAAGCGCGGCGACGGCACCTTGACCCTCACCGGCGACAATACCCATACCGGCACCACCTGGATCGAACAGGGCACGCTGGCGCTGGGCGACGGCGGCAGCTCGGGCACTCTGGCCGGCGACATCGCCAACAACGCCCAGCTGACCCTCAACCGCAGCGACCGCATGCTGCTGGCCGGCAGCATCTCCGGCAGCGGCGAGCTGGTCCAGGCCGGCAACGGCACCGCCGTGCTGACCGGCAACAACGTGCACACCGGCGGCACCCGGGTCGAGGCCGGCACTCTGCAGCTGGGCGATGGCGGCGGCACCGGCAACCTGGCCGGCCGCGTCACCCTGGCCGACGGCACCGGCCTGGCCGTGGACCGCAGCGACACCTTCCTGCTGGACGCCGATGTCGCCGGTGCGGGGGCGCTGATCCAGGCCGGCACCGGCACCACCGTGCTCGACGGCGACCTCACCCATACCGGTGGCACCACCATCGCCGCCGGCGCACTGCGCCTGGGCAATGGCGGCACCAGCGGCAGCGTGCTGGGCGAGATCGACAATGACGGCACGCTCGAGTTCAACCGCAGCGACGACTTCACCCTGGCCAATGCCGTGCGCGGCAGCGGCAGGCTGGTGCAGATGGGCGCGGGCAGCCTGCGCATCGCCGACGACCAGGCCTACACCGGTGCCACCCGCGTGGCCGCCGGCACCCTGCTGGTGGACGGCAGCATCCGCTCGGATACCGCCGTGGCCGGCGGCGCCACCCTGGGCGGCAGCGGCAGCATCCACGGCGACGTGGTCAATGCCGGTCTCCTGCGCCCGGGCAGCGGCACCGACTACGGCAGCCTGACCGTCCACGGCAACTACGTGGGCAACAACGGGCAGCTGGCGTTGAACACCTGGCTGGGCGAGGACGGCGCGCCGTCGAGCCTGCTGGTGATCGATGGCGGCAATGCCAGCGGCAGCACCCAGGTGATGGTCAACAACACCAACAGCGGCGAAGGCCACACCGTGGGCAACGGCATCCTGGTGGTCGCCGCCACCAACGGCGGCACCACCCAGGCCGATGCGTTCAGCCTGGGCAACCATGCCCGCAACGGCGCGCTGGGCTACCAGCTGTTCCGCGGCGACGTGGACGGCCAGCTGGCCGATAACTGGTACCTGCGCAATTCGTTCATCGTGCCCCCGCCGGGCCCCGATCCGGTCGATGAAGGCGGCCCGGGCCCGGTGCTTCCGATCGACCCGATCGACCCGATCGACCCCGAAGTGCCGCTGTTGCCGGGCACCTACCCGATCCTGGGGCGCGAACTGGCCACCTACGGCGTCATCCAGCCGGTGGCACGCGAGCTGGGCCTGCTGACCCTGAGCACCCTGCGCGAACGCAACGGCGCCGACACGCGCAGCACCGACGGCCGCGCGGCCTGGGTGCGGGTCGCCGCGCGCAGCCTGGACAACGGCTACCGGTCGCTGGTGGCGCCCGGTGCCAAGGGCGAGCTGTCGGCCCTGCAGATCGGCAGCGACCTGTGGCAGTCCGGTACCGACAACGGCAGCGCCTCGCGCCTGGGCGGTTACCTGGCCCACGGCCGCAGCAACATCGACGTGCGTGGCGTGTTCAGCAACGATGACAGCACCGGCTATGTGCGCGGCGACACCGGCAGCCTCGACCTGCAGGCCACCGCCGCCGGCCTTAGCTGGACCACGTTGGGTACCCCGGGCGGCTATCTCGATGCCGTGGTCCAGGCCACCCGCTACAGCGGCTCGGCCAGCGCCGGCCCGGTGCGCCTGCCGACCCGCGGCGAAGGCTACATCGCCTCGCTGGAAACCGGCTATCCGTTCAACCTGCCGCTGGCGCACGGCAGCTTCGTTCTGGCGCCGCAGCTGCAGCTGATCTGGCAGCAGGTGCGCTTTGACCGCAGCCAGGACGCCGCCGGCGCCGTGGCCGTGGGCAGCACCCGCGGGGTGACCGGACGCCTGGGCGTCAGCGGCACTTGGCAGCTGCAGGCCGCAGGCCACGTGCAGTGGAGTCCGTACGTCGCGCTGGACTACTGGCACGACCCGCGCGCCCAGAGCACGGTCACCTTTGCCGGCAAGGACAGCCTGCCGCTGGAAGCGGCCGCCAGCCGGGTGGTGTTCAGCGCAGGGCTGAAGGCACGCGTCAGCGACCGCTTCAGCGTGTTCGCCACCGGCGGCTACGAGCGCTCCACCGGCGATGTGCAGCACCAGAAGCGCAGCAGCGTCAGCGCCAACCTGGGCCTACAGTTCCACTGGTAATCCAAGGTATCGACCTCTCCGTCTCAGAGGTCGACCCTTGCCGCTTCCTGTACAAACGAAGGGAATGGAGCTTGGTCACGAACCGTCTTCAACTGCTACAGATCACCAGGCTCAGCAGCTTTACGTGAGGCAAGTGCGCGACGGCGATGGCCGGCAGCCTTGCTGTCACGACGGTGATCGCTAGCTACCAAAAAAGGCTGTTCACCACTCCATCTGATCAAATCATCAACCGGCCATCTGCGCGATTCCCGGCTATGGAGTCTGCCGCGGCCGATGAAACCAACAAACCGACGATAAGCAACGCCAAGCGTACGTCCATGTAGCCTCATGTTCTCCTTCGTGCCGATTCTGCACGGATTCGAGGAAGGTTCGCATAGGCCCGTTATTCGCTGATCGCCGACACACTGCCGGCAACCACGCGCCAACCGCCCTCTTTCTGCACCCAGGTGCGCAGATAACGGAACCGGCCAGAAAATGGCTCTCCCATGAGCGTGCCAGACAGCGCAGCAGTTACCACGGTGATGCATGTCGAACCATCCAAACGCACCTCCACAGCAAACCAGTCCGCTTGAGACATGCGTTGCGCACCCGAGCGATGCAGCTGCAGGTCATCCGCCTTGGTATAGATGCCGCCCCCTGGCCCGACGAACACCAGGTGGTCATCAATCAGGACGTCCAGCTCCGCCACATCGCTGTGCAGCATGGCAACGCGAAGCCGCTCTTCGTATTCTTCAATCTGCATGTGCGTCAGTTCTCCAGATAGCGCTTCAACCCTACGTGCCGTGTAACACCCTTACCCTGCTTCAGCGCTGGATCTACTGCGCCTTAGCCGGCTCCGCATCCGCCTCTGGCGCCAGGGTGTGAATCACCTCCCCTTGTGCGTTGAGGAACTCGATGGCGCCGTAGCCCTCTTCGGTCACCGTCAGCCGCAGGCGTGTCTTGTCCGCTTTGTCGTTCAACGCGATCGCGGGGGTTCCGTCAGCACCCACCACCATGCGGATCCGCGTGGACGTCTTGACCCCGGGAACCAAGCGGTTGCCGAGGGCAGGCTCGCGCAGCAGTGGCGGCGCCTGGTTGATCGAGAACGCCACCTCGCCGTCCGGTGAGACGCGCCAGCCGATGGCATCCATCGCCGGGTGATCCAGGGCCAGAACGGCCATCCCCCCGGCCACATCGGCGGTGCCGAAGCCGCCCCGCTCGCTGCCCTTGTCGTCGTAAAGCACCAGGCCGGCGACGTTGAACGCCCGGCGGTATTGGATCCCGTCGATGATTGGCGCCGGCGTCCGGCCTGAAAGGGTCATGCGGATCACCCCGTTCTCGTCGACGATATCGATGCGTTGCGCAGTGATCCGATCATGGTCAGGCGTGGCGACCGTTGTCTCCGGACTGCGGGACGCGATGATGCGCTGCAGCGCACCCAACGAGGGCCGGGATGGGCCTGAATCCTCCGTCGCATGGGACAGGGGACTGACAAAGATCGAGGCAAAGAAAGCAGCGAAAGCAACGTTTTTCATGCAGGCTCCCGTGGTGGTGAGTGGCGTCTGGCTGGGCGCGTCGACGTTGCGGCAGGACCTCACCGCCACGCCACCCACGCCCCCGGCTGCACTGATTGGACTTCGATGGCCGTTCCCCGCGCCACCCGGATCAGCGCGCCAAGAGGATCGTCCACTTCCTGATACGCATCAACGCCCGAGATGCCGTAGTGAATCGGCACCACAGTATGCGCGCCCAGCACGGTGGCGGCGGCGATGGCCTGCTCGGGCGTCAATACGCCCGGCTGCCCGCTGACCGGCGTGCGCCATCCGAACCTGGCACCATTGATGGGCAGGAACGCCACGTCGAAGGGCCCGAACTGACGGCCGATCTTCCACCAGTGGCCGTGCCACATCGTGTCTCCCCCATGGAATACCCGCCGGCCGGCCGCCGACACCACCCAGGAAACTTGAGTGTCGCCGTATCCGTCCGAGGCCGGTACCGCCGTGGCGGTGAAGTCACCCAGCAACTGCGGCTCCCAAAGCGGTGCGGGCCGTGCCCGGGCGCGCGCAGGGACGGGAAGCGGATGGGTCCCCTCGGGGTAGATCAAGCTCCCGCCGTTCCGCAGCGCCTGGGCCACCGCCCCGGCGTCGAAGTGGTCCGAGTGGACGTGCGTCAGTAATACCGTCGTGTCGCCCACTCCGCCCTCAACGGGAACCAGGACATCGGGCAGTGCCCTGCCCCACTCCGCGGCGTTGGTCAGGGGATCGATGAACAAGGTTGCGCCTGGCAGCTGGAGGCGAATGCCCGCCCAGGCAAGCCGCTGAATCCGCAGGTCGTCCAACGCTGACCGTGCGACGGCGTGGGAGACTGGCAACAGCGCGGCCGTGGCGCCAGCGGCGAGGCCGGAAAGAAAGACGCGGCGGCCCATGCGTGCGCCCTCTGGCACGTAGCCTCTCATACGACATCCGCCGAACGGGCCAGGTAGGTGTCCAGCTCAAAGATGCCTTGGGATTCGATGGCCTCCAGGTTGCGCAGATGCCACGCCGTTTCGAACGCGCTTGCCTCAACGCCGGGCGCCAGGCAGTCCCCGATCCGAAGGGTGGCCAACCGGGACGCCAGCGACTCACCCTCGCCTTGCGCCCGTATCGCCACCACGTTCTGGCGGATCCGGTCCAGGTAGTGCAGTGCGTTGTCGAGCACGGCGGCGTCAAAGCAGCCCATGTGCCCGCCGACGACGGTGTCGCGCCCAAACTGCTTCACCCGACCAATGGCCGTTCGAATCTGGACCGGGTCGGCCTTTGAGAGGTAGACGATGTTGCCTACGATGTTGTCGCCGACGCAGACCAGGTCGGCGGTGGGCACATCGACGCTGATGTGATCCATCGTCTTGCCGGGATTGTGCAGCAGGCGTAGCTCGTGGCGACCCCAGCGGATACGCATCGCGCTGTCGAATACCACCTGCGGTTCCCGGTAGAACGCGTCGACACGGCGGTTCTGTGACAGGAAGGTGTGCCTGTAATTGCGGTGCGCGATGACCATGGCATCGGGGAAGGTCGAGAGCCCCGCGATGTGGTCGCTCATGAAATGGGTGGCGACGATGACGCGCACCGTCTTCCCCAGCTCGTCGCAGATCATCACGCGCAACGCAGCCGCGTCGGCCGCACTTCCCAGTGCATCCACCAGCAGCGCGTCATTGCCATCGAGGAACACGGTTGCAACGGAGTGGTGGTCCTCGCCAACGCACAAGAACACGTCCGGACCCAGCGGTTTCAGATGCACAGCGGCTTCCCGTTGAATGGAGGCCGCCATGATTGACGGGTGCGCAGACGCCGACAAACGAGAAGATTTGACCTTCAGATTACTAAAACTAACCTGATAAGATCGGTCACCCGTGCTGGTAGGAACGCCTGATGAAGCCGCGCCACGCCCCTCCCTTGAATGCGTTGAGAGCGTTTGAGGCCGCAGCCCGATCCCTCAGCTTCCAGAAGGCCGCTACCCAGCTGTTTGTCACACCGGCGGCGGTGAGTCACCAGGTCAAACGACTCGAAGCCTACTTGGGCACCGAGCTCTTCGAGCGCGGCCACCGGGCCGTGACGCTCACCGCGCACGGGGCCACCCTTGCGGCGTCCCTCGCCGAGATTTTCGGAATGCTCGATCTCGCACTGGACCGAGCCGCACCGGCCGAACCCGGCCATCTGCGCGTCAGCACAATGGAATCATTCGCCGCGAAGTGGCTGGCGCCCCGGCTTCACCGGTTCCACGAGGCGCACCCGGATATCCACGTGCGGGTGCTGACCACCGATCAGCTGGTCGACGTTGGCCGGGAGCAGGTTGATGTCGCGATCCGGTACGGCCTGGGGACATACCCGGGCGTGCAGGTTGAGAAATTGATGGACGCCCCGGTGTTTCCGGTGTGCGCCCCCGGCACGTCACGGAAGGATGGAACGCCGATTGCATCGCCCGCCGATCTCGCCCATGTCGCGTTCATCCACGATCAAAGCGCTGAGGGGCGGCCGGGCGTTCCCGATTGGGCGGCCTGGCTTCAGGCGGCTGCCCTGCAGGGCGTATCCGCTGACGCCGGCCCCGTGTTTCCCAGCATCTATCTGGCCCAGGAGGCCGCGATCCACGGCCATGGGGTTGCGTTGGGGTTGGCGCCCTTGGTGGAGGACGACCTGCACCGGGGACGCCTTGTGAGGCCCGTTGAGAACCATCTTCCAAATGCCTATGCGTTCTGGATCATCCGGCCGTCCAAGGGCCACCGCCAGGCAGCGACGGACGCGTTCTGCAGCTGGATACACGCCGAGGCCTCAACCTCCCCTGCCCTGGGTCTGGATGCCGGCGATCCCCCCTGAGACATCGGGGCGACGGTTCCGGTGCTACCCCAGGTCGTCGCCTTCCCACTCAAGCTCGAACCTCAGCTGCAGCCGCTGCCCCGGCTCCAGCCGATTCGGCGCCAGCGTAAAACCATCCGGCGGCCCGGTCTGCGGCTCGACACACGTTGCGTGCAGCGCACCGTCGTAGACCACCCAGTGATCGGTGTCCGCCCGCAGCCGCAGCCGCTGGCCCGCCGACACCAGGGTCACGTCGCCTTGGTTGATGAAGCAGTCATCCCAAGGCCCGGACGCGGGGCTGCCGCAGGGTAACGTGGCAATGCCCTCACCATCCCTCGGATACATCGCCCTGGGGGCGAACAGCAGCTGCTCCGGCTTCCGGAACCATGGATGCCAGCCGAGTACGGCGGGCATTGCCTGGTCACCGGCCTGCACAGCGAGCAGTAAATCCAGGCGGTTAGACCGGACATGGATGGCCTGCGTCGCAACGCCGCCGAAGGGCCAGTAACCATCCTCTGGAAGCGCGAGCGTCAGCGTGGCGCTGTCCGCACCAACGCTGTCGATACGCCAGGACCGGGAGAACCCTACCCCATGGATGGCGTGCCCACCGAAGTTCAACGGCAGCCCGAAACGCCGGCCATCGAAGCGGAAGCGCCCCTGCCGGATCCGGCCGGCCCAGGGCACCATCGGGTAGCACCCCCACGCGATGGTTGCCTGCCCCACCTCGTCCGGGCCCACCAGCCAATCCACGCCGTCGTAGCGGAGCTGCGCAATGCGTCCACCGGCGTCAGGAGCGAGCGCAACCTCCAACTTGCCTGCCCGCAACCAGTGCAGGCGGCCGGCAGGCATCGGGGCCTGCGCATCGTCCTTGGGCACTGCTGTTTCAGGCGCCATAAGGGTCTATCGTCCGGATGCTGCCGTCCGCGTTCATGTGCAGCGGCGTGCACTTGACCGAGCGCAGGTGGGTCACCCCGCCGGACAACACGGCGTCATGGTAGAACAGGTACCACTGCCCTTCGAAGGCGCAGATGGAGTGGTGCGTGGTCCAGCCGACCACGGGCGTGAGGATCACGCCGCCATAGGTGAACGGTCCGTACGGGCTGTCGCCCACGGCATAGCAGAGCAGATGGGTGTCACCCGTGGAATACGACAGGTAATAGCGCCCCTGGTATTTGTGCAGCCACGGTCCCTCGAAGAACCGGCGCGCATGGTCGTCGGCGCGCAGCGGCTGCCCGTGCTCGTCCAGGATCATGATTTCGCGCGTGGGTTCGGCAAGGCGGGTCATACCGACATCGAGTCGGCCGACCCGCGGGCCGAGTGCAGGCGCGTCTCCGGTCGGCTCTTCGTGCGCTGCGTCGTAACGGTTGTCCCGGTACTTCTGCAGCTGACCGCCCCAGATGCCGCCGAAATAGAGGTAGTGCGTGCCGTCGTCGTCCTCGTACACCGCAGGGTCGATCGAGTACGTTCCCTCCATCGGCTCGGGCTCGGGGGTGAACGGACCCTCCGGGCGATGTGACGCGGCTACGCCGATGCGGAACATACCCTGCCTGTCCTTGGCCGGGAAATACAGGTAATAGCGGCCGTCCCGGCTGGCCGCGTCGGGCGCCCACATCTGCTGTGCGGCCCACGGCACGTCGCGGACATGCAGCGCCACGCCGCAGTCGGTGGTCTCGCCGTCGGGCGTGTCCATCCGCAGTACGTGGTAGTCCTCCATGCCGAAGTGACCGCCCTCATCGTCGAAGGGTGCGCCGCTGTCGATGTCGTGCGACGGGTAGATGTACAGGCGCCCCTCGAACACATGGGCCGACGGATCGGCCGTGTAGATGTGGGTTACCAGCGGCTGGGAGATGGCGCGTGCCGTGAGGTGATCCACGTTGCCGGCCTGTCGGCGCGTATGCAGGTCCTGCTCGATGCGGGCTTCCATCTTCTTGTCGATCTCATACAGCAGGAGCAGCACGACCGCGAGCAGGAACGGAAGGGAGCAGTACACGCTCACGGTCAGGCGGATGCCGTCCACCACGGCCTGGGGTTGCTGTTCCGCGCCCGCCAGGTAGCCGTGATGCGCCAGAATGCCGGCGACCAGTGCGCCGCCGATGCTCAGGCCGATCTTCAGGCCACACAACATGGCCGAAAAGATGATCGCGGTGGCGCGGCGGTGGTTCTTCCATTCGGAGTAATCGGCGACGTCGGCGATCATCGCCCACAGCAGCGGGATGGTGATGCCGTAGAAGAACCCGTGCAGCATGAAGGCCGCGAAGCCCACGGCAACCGCCGTGGGCGGCAGGAAGTAGAACGCAAGCAAAAAAACGGTGGACACCAGCAGCGCGCCGCCAAAGACACTGCGCTTGCCGAAGCGATCGGCGAGATGGCGGGACACGCCAATGCCCAGGATCATGCAGAGGATGCCGCAGGCGTTGAACAGGCTGAACGCAGAGGTCGCCGGATCCTCCGGCCAGGTGAAGCCGGACAGACCCCATCCATTGAGCGTCGCGTTCAATCCCCCGAGGAAGTGGTTG
>Ga0308172_1000694_pt1 | contig 34856 bp, 22 predicted proteins | sample PhyGR2_FD_202134 | JGI IMG/M metagenome (GOLD analysis project Ga0308172, IMG submission 202134) | Phyllosphere microbial communities from UC Gill Tract Community Farm, Albany, California, United States - DLSLSG.R2 | ecosystem: Host-associated > Plants > Phyllosphere > Unclassified | place: USA... | reverse complement strand
AGGGCAGCAGCGCGATCCTGCTCGGCCTGTTGTTGGGTGGAATGATGGCAGTGGACATGGGTGGGCCAGTCAACAAGGCTTCCTATGCCTTCTCCACCGCATTGATCTCCAGCCAGGTCTATACGCCGATGGCGGCGACGATGATCGGCGGCATGACGCCGCCGCTGGGTATCGCACTGGCGACATGGCTGTTCAGCAACCGCTTCACCGCCGAGGAGCGCGGCACGGCCGGTGCCGCCGGCGTGCTTGGCCTCAGTTTCGTGACCGAAGGCGCGATCCCCTACGCCGCGCGTGATCCGCTGCGCACCATTCCGGCGCTGATTCTTGGTTCTGCCGTGGCAGGTGCAATCTCGATGGCCGCTGGCGTCGAGCTGAAGGTGCCGCACGGCGGCGTGTTCGTGCTGCCGATCCCGAACGCAGTCACTCACCTCGGCATCTACCTGCTGGCACTGCTGGCGGGCGTGGCCGTCACTGCAGTCGCGTTGCGCATCCTCAAGAAGCCGGTCACCACGCCGGCCTGATCCACCCCATCGCCAAGCCCCTTCCACCGCCCCTGCGCACGCAGGGGCGCAGCGACCTACGCCCTGCACAAGGACCCTCGCCCATGACCCGCTCTTCCCGACACATGTTGCCGATGGCGATCGCGCTTGCCCTGCCATCCCTGGCCACCACCGCAGACGCGAGCGACGTCTTCACTCGCAGGCTCGCCTACACCGGCGAAGCAGCCGCCACGCTCGACGGTGGCAAGCGCAGCGGCACGGCCTATGCCGGCCAGCTGATGTTCGGTGCCGACGTGGACCTGGACGCGGCGTTTGGCTGGCGAGGTGCGACGGTCAAGGCCTACGGCATCAACCGCCATGGCACCAATCTCGCCAACAGCAGTACGGGCAACAGCACCTCGGTGCAGGAGATCTACGGCGGCCAGGGCACGCGCCTGGCCAACCTGACCCTCGAACAGAAGCTGTTCAACGACCGGCTGGTGCTGGAAGCAGGGCGCAGCGTCGCCAACATCCACCACCTGGGTTCGGACCTGTGCCAGTACTTCCAGGGCAACTCGGCCTGTGGCAACCCGACCTACGTATTCCGCACCAGCAGTTTCACCTGGTGGCCGGTATCGAGCTGGATGGCCGATGCCACGGCCTGGGTGACGCCCGATGTCTACGTGCGCGTCGGCACCTACCAGGTTGATCCCAGCCAGGCCGAGGATGGCCAGCATGGCCTGAAGTGGAATACGAACCAGGCCACCGGCTGGATCGTGCCCTACACGATCGGCTGGCGCAGCCCTGCTTCGGCACGACTGAAAGCCCGCTACGAACTCGGTGGCTGGCAGGACAACTCGACCTATCGCGATCCGCTGCGCGATGCCAACGGCATTCCCGCGCTGCTCAGTGGCCAGGAGTACGCGACACGTCACGGTCGCTCAGGCGCGTTCGCCCGCTTCGAGCAGCAACTCACCAGTGATGGCGCCGGCCGCGGCCTGACCTTTTTCGGTGCGGCGCTCAAGGGCACCTCCGGCCAGTTGATCGAGGATCATTTCCTGCAGGCCGGGCTGGTGCAGAAAGGCACGTTCGCCCGGCGGCCGCAGGACAGCATCGCTTTCGTCGTGACCCAGCAGAAGTACAGCAGCATGGCGCTGGAAGACCTGCGCCTCGCCCGCGCCGCAGCCGGTGGCAGCGGCACCCCGCACGGGAGCCAGGTGATGATGGAGCTGAGCTATGGCATCCAGCTCACCCCGCAGCTTCGTGTTGCACCGAACCTGCACTACATCGTGCACCCCGACCAGTTCAATGAGCCCGCACGCCAGCACGACCTGCCGGATGCGCTGATCGCGGGCATGCGGATCGACTGGAACCTGTAGGAAATGTCAGGTGCTCCTGGGCGCGGCCCGTGTCAGGCACCGGGTCCACGGCCGGTCCAAGCGGCGTACCGACCGCCCGGCACCCGGATGATCGCCTGCCCTGGCCGGGGTTTCAGGTGCTGTCCGCCGCCCACGCCAGGTCGAACGTCAACGCGAGGCGCTGGCCGGGCTCCAGCCGGTGCGGCGCCAGCGTGAAGCCGTCCGGCGGACCGCTCTGCGGCTCGACACAGGTGGCGTGCGGCGTGCCGTCGTAGACCACCCAATGGTCGTGGTCCGAGCGCAGCCGCAGGCGCTGGCCTTCACGTATCAGCGTGATGTCACTGTCGGCGATGAAGCAGTCATCCCAGGGACCGGTGGTCGGATCCACACAGGGCAGCGTGGCAATACCTTCCTCGTCCCGCGGGTACATCGCACGAGGCGTGAACAGCAGCCGGTCCGGCTTCCGGAACCAGGGATGCCAGCCCAGCACCGCCGGCATCGCCTGCTCGCCGGCCTGGACCGAAAGGCGCATCTGCAGGGTGTGGGCCTGCAGCTGCAGGTCCAGCATGGCAATGCCACCGAAGGGCCAGTAGCCGTCGCGCGGCAACGCCAGCGCCAACCTGGCTGCCGCCGCATCCAGCCGGTCGATCTGCCACGGTCGCGAGAAGCCCAACCCATGAATGGCATGCCCGTCGAAGTTGAGCGGCAGCCGATGCGGCCTGTCGTCAAAGCGGAACGTTCCATGGCGGATGCGCCCGGCCCAGGGCACCATCGGGTAGCAGCCCCAGGCGATCGCAGCCGCCCCGCCCTCCTGCGCATCCACCAGCCACTCCACGCCCCGGTAACGCAGGTGCGCCACGCGCCCGCCCGCCCCTGCGGCGAGCGCAACCTCCAGTTCGCCGCATCTCAGCCAGTGCAGTTCACCGGCCGGCAGCGGGGCCAGCGCATCATCCACCGGCAGCATGCGCTCAGGCCCCATACGGATTGATCGTCCGGATGCTTCCGTCCGGCTCCATGTGCAGCGGCGTGCACTTGGCCGAGCGCAGGTGGGTGATGCCGCCGGACATCAGCGCATCGTGATAGAACAGGTACCACTGCCCTTCGAACTGGCAGATGGAGTGGTGGGTGGTCCAGCCCACGACGGGGGTGAGGATCACGCCAGCGTAGGTGAACGGGCCATACGGGCTGTCGCCGATGGCGTAGCACAGCTGGTGGGTGTTGCCAGTGGAGTACGACAGATAGTAGCGACCCTGGTACCTGTGCAGCCACGGGCCTTCGAAGAAGCGGCGCGCATGGTCGTCCGCACGCAGCGGCTGGCCATGCTCATCCAGGATCTGCACTTCGCGGGTGGGTTCGGCCAGCTCGGTCATGCCGACATCCAGGCGGCCCACGCGCGGCCCCAGGGCCGGCGCGCTGCCCTCGGGCTCCTCGTGGGCCTCGCTGTACTGGTTGTCACGATACTTCTGCAGCTGCCCGCCCCAGATGCCGCCGAAGTACAGGTAGTGGCTGCCATCCTCGTCTTCGAACACGGCCGGGTCGATCGAGTACGCGTCCTTGATCGGCTCCGGCTGGGGCACGAACGGGCCCTCCGGCCGCGTACCGATCGCCACGCCGATGCGGAACCGGCCCTCGGCGTCCTTGGCCGGGAAGTACAGGTAGTAGTGGCCATCGCGGCAGGCGGCATCGGGGGCCCACATCTGTTTCCGCGCCCAGGGCACGTCGCGCACGTGCAGCGCCATGCCGCAATCCATGGCCGCGCTATCGGGCGTATCCATCTTCAGCACATGGTAATCCTGCATGCCGAAATGGCCACCTTCGTCGTCGAATGGCTGGCCACCGTCGATGTCGTGCGAGGGATAGATGTACAGGCGCCCCTCGAACACGTGCGCCGAAGGGTCGGCGGTGTAGATGTGGGTCACCAGCGGTTGCGAAATGGCGTGCGCGGTGAGCTGCGCAAGACGGGCTTTGCTGGCCTGGCCGTCTTCGCCGGCATGGAGGTCGATCATGGTTGTCATCTTGGCGTTACGCGGAGGCGTCGGCGGAACGTCGACGCAGGTGGAGGTCCTGCTCGATGCGGGTTTCGGTGCGCTTGTCGATCCTGTAGAAGAACAGCAGCGCCACGGCGAGCAGGAAAGGAAGGGAGCAGTAGACGCTTACGGTCAAGCGGATGCCCTGCACCACGCCCTCAGGCTGTTGCGCCAGTCCTGCCTGGTAGCCGTAGTGGGCAAGGATCGCGGCGACCAGCGCGCCTCCGACGCTGAGGCCGATCTTCAGCCCGCACAACATCGCCGAGAAGATGATCGCCGTTGCCCTTCGATGGTTCTTCCACTCCGAGTAGTCCGCGACGTCGGCGATCATCGCCCACAGCAACGGGATGGTGATGCCATAGCAGAAGCCATGCAGCATGAAGGCTGCGAACGCCACCGCCACCGCCGTCGGGGGGAACAGGTAGAAGGCCAGCAGGAACAGGGTCGAGACAAACAGGGCGCCACCGAAGACATCGCGCTTGCCGAAGCGATCCGCCAGCCGCCGTGATGCGCCGATACCCAGGATCATGCAGAGGATGCCGCACGCGTTGAACAGGCTGAACGCCGAGGTGGCCGCATCCTTCGGCCAGGTGAACGCCGCGAAACCGGCGCCGGCCAGGGCGCCATTCAATGCACTGATCAGGCCGTTGAAGCCTGAGTTTTCCAGGAAGCCGGCCAGCGCCGCTTCGCTCATGTAGTACTGGAAGTAATAGATGTAGGTGCCGCCTTTCAACGCCAGGTTGATGAACACCAGCACGGTCAGCACCAGCATCACCTGCCACGGGCGGTTGTGCAGCAGGTCCGACAGGTCCTGCACTATGCCGCCGGTCTGCTCGCGCGTCGGCACGATGCGCTCGCGGGTGGTGGCGAAGGTGATCAGGAAGAACACCGTGCCGATCAGTGCGAAGGCGGTCATGACCTGTTCAAAGCCGCGCACCCGGTCGCCATTGCCCAGGATCAGCACCAGCGGCATCAGCAGCACCTGGATGATGAACTGCGCGATCATCACGGCCACGAAGCGGTAGGCCGACAGGCTGTTGCGCTGGGCCATGCTGCCGGTCAGCACGCCGCTCAACGCGGAGTACGGCAGGTTGTTCGCGGCGTAAACGCAGACCAGCAGCGCGTAGGTGGCCAGTGCATAGATCACCTTTCCGCGCTCGCCCAGGTCGGGGGTGCTGAACGCCAGCAGTGACAGTACGCCAAAGGGAATGGCCGTCCACAGGATCCACGGGCGGAAGCGGCCCCAGCGGGTGGACGTTCGGTCAGCCGCGATGCCGATCAACGGCGTGAACACGAACGCACCCAGCAGGCCGACCACGAAGATGATCGTGGCCGCGGTGGCAGCTGGCAGGCGGTAGACGTCGGTGTAGAAGAATGCCAAGTACGTGATCAGGGTCTGAAAGATCAGGTTGGCGGCGAGATCGCCCAGGCTGTAGCCGAGCTTCTCGCGTACCGATAGCGCGTGTTCAGTGCTTGCCATGCAGCGGACATCCTTGAAAAGGAATCTGGTCGAAGGGGAATCGATGCCGGCGGGGGCGATCAGTCATGCGCGGGCACCACGGTGAACCTGCCCCGCGCACGTATATCGGCACTGGACGCCCCCACCCTGACCTCGTAGGCACCGGGCTGCACTGCGTACGCCGCACGCGCCTCGTCATAGTGGCGCAGGGCCTGCGCCGCCTCCAGGGTGAACGTCACCGTGCGGCGTTCGCCCGGGGCCAGCTGGACGCGCTGGAAGCCACGCAGTTCCTGCACGACATCGCCGCTGCCGGCGTGCTCGCGCCGCACGTACAGCTGTACCACTTCGTCACCGCTGCGCGTGCCCGTGTTGGCGACATCCACTTCCACGCCCAGGCGGCCATCGGCGCGGAGGCTGTCTGCATCGAGGCGGAGCGTTCCATAGTCGAACCGCGTATACGACAGACCGTGACCGAACGGATACAGCGGCGTGCCGCGGAAGTAGCGATAGGTGCGGCCCTCCATGGCGTAGTCGTCGAATGCCGGCATCGCTTCGCCGGCCTTGTAGAACGTGACCGGCAAACGGCCGGAGGGATTGACGTCGCCGAACAGTGCCTGGCCGACAGCGGTGCCGCCGCGTTGCCCCGGATACCAGCTCATCAGGATCGCCGGCAGATGCGCCTGCGCCCAGTCCACGGCGATGGCCGAGCCACCGGTGAGCACCATCACCACCGGCTTGCCGGTGCCGTGCAGGGCCTCCAGCAGGGTGCGCTGCGGCGCGGGCAGCCGCAGGTCGGTACGGTCGCCACCGGCAAAGCCCGGGTAGTTGACCGTCATCTCTTCGCCTTCGACATCGCCGGTGAGGCCACCGACGAACACCACCACATCGGCATCGCGTGCTGCATCCAGCGCTTCGTCGAAGGGCGCCTTGGCGCCGGGCATGCGCCACCCAAGGCGCACGCCCGCATCGCGCTGGTCGTCGTAGTACTCCAGTTTCAGCGCATAGGCACGCCCGGCCTGCAGGTCCAGTTCGACGCCCTCGGCATGCAGGCGATCAGTATTCACCCAATGATCGATCACACGCTTGCCGTCCAGATACAGGCGGTAGCCATCATCGCCGGCTACCTCCAGCCGGTAACGGCCGGACATGGGTGGCAGCAGTTGGCCACTCCAGCGGATGCTGAAGCGGTCGTTGGGAATCCCCTGCCCCGGTGCCGCTTCGCCGCGTGCCAGCAGGTTGTCGGTCGGCGAGCCGCGGTCCCAGCGGAAGCCGATCTGCGCGTCGGTACGCACCAGGGTCGGAGTGCCGGACAGGTCGGGCGTGCGGAAGTACTCACCGCGCAGGCCGCGCTCGGGCGAGTCCGCCGAGGGCCGCAGGTAGGTCGGCTCGATCAGCGGTGTGGCGCCGGGATCGTCACGGCCTTCCACGAGGTCGACGCCGCGGGCATAACGCACTTCAACGCCCTTGGCCGCCTCGCGTATGCCCTGCAGGATCGTCACCGGCGCGGCCGGTGTGCCGAAGTAGTTGCCGAGCAGCGCCATGGTGTCGTCGGCGGTGGGTCCAACCACGGCAATGCGCCTGGTGTTGCGCGACAGTGGCAGGATGCCGTCGTTCTTCAGCAGCACCAGCGATGCCTGCGCAGCCTTGAGCGCGAGCGCATCATGGGCCGGCGCCTGGTTCACCGAGGCGGGAATACGCGCCCAGCGCACCCGCTCCGGTGGGTCGAACATGCCCAGGCGCATCCGTGCGGTGAACAGGCCGGTCACTGCATCGTCGATCTCCGCCTCGCTGATCAACCCCTGGCGCACGGCCGAGGGCAATGTGGCGTACTCCTGGCCGCATTCCAGCTCGGTGCCGTTCCTCACCGCCAGCGCCGCAGCGGCTTCGCGCGTGGTGACGATACGGTGGTGCTTCCAGATATCGACGATGGCCCAGCAGTCCGAGACCACGTAGCCCTTGAAGCCCCAGTCGCGTCGAAGCACATCGCGCAGCAGGAAACGGCTGGCACTGGCGGACTCCCCGTACACGCGGTTGTAGGCGCCCATGACCGCATCGACGTCGCCCTCCTTCACCAGCGCCTCGAACGCCGGAAGGTAGGTGTCATACAGGTCGCGCCGGCTGGGCCGTGCATCGAAGTGATGGCGGTCGGCCTCCGGTCCGCTGTGCACGGCCAGATGCTTGGCGGTGGCGTCCAGCTTGCGGTAGACGAGGTCGTCGCCCTGCAGGCCACGTACGAAGGCCACGCCCATGCGCGCGGTGAGGTACGGGTCCTCGCCATAGGTTTCCTGTCCGCGGCCCCAGCGCGGGTCGCGGAAGATGTTGACGTTCGGCGACCAGAAGGTCAGACCCTGGTAACGCCCGTGCGAGCCTTCGCGGAGGAACTGGTGGTGCTTTGCGCGGGCCTCGTCGCTGATGGTCGCGGCCACCTGCCCCATCAACGGTACATCGAAGGTCGCGGCCAGGCCGATCGCCTGCGGAAACACCGTGGCCTGCCCTGCCCGTGCGACGCCGTGCAGTCCCTCGTTCCACCAGTCGTAGGCGGGTACCCCCAGGCGTTCGATCGCCGGCGCGGCGTTCTGCATCTGCGCGGCCTTCTCTTCCAGCGTCATCTGCGCGACGAGTGCGGCGGCCCGTTGCTCGAAGCTGGCCGAAACGTCCAGCCAGGGCCGTGGCGCGGCCGCGGACGCGGCGGCCGCCACGCAGGTCAGTACGAACAGGGCGGCCCCACCGCGCAAGGTACGGCGGCGGGCCTTGGACGAAATCGACAGCCTCATTTGCTTCTCCCGGTGCGCTCGTCGCGCGCGAAAGGACCCAGCAGTGCGCCCACGAAGCCGCCTGCCCGGTCCGTACTCAGAACGGTGCCGTCCACCCCGCCTGCGAGCAGTTGCCAGCCCTGCCCATCGCCGGTGTCGAACGAGAACGCATAGTCGCCCTCGTTGCCGGCAATCTTCAGGCGCAGTGCTGCAGGCACCGGTACTTCACGGCTGGCCAGCGTCCGCGTGCTGCGGCCACCGTCGCGCGCTTCGAGGAAGAGCGAGAGGCGCCCCCCGCCAAGGTCACGAACGCCAAGGAAGTACCAGTACGCCTCGCTCTGGAACGCCGCCAGGCCGGCGGCGACTCCGGAAGCTGGCGGGGTCATCGCGGTGCTCGCCTCGAAGCGCAGATGCTGCTGGCGCCGGCCGAGAAACGTCGGATTGCGCAGCGTGTCCAGATCCTCGGCAAGCGGATGCACGGCCAGCATGCCGGGGCGCGTGGCCAGGTCGGCCCAGGCATGCCGGGGCACCCGCACGCGCAGCCACTGTGGATCAAGCGTCGGGCCATCGAAATTGTCGCGCGCTACGAAATTGCCGGTCGAAGGGGCCTGGGATGCCTCGCCCTGCATCCACGCGGGGGCCTTGGCCACATAGGGAATGGCCTGGTCAACCGGCAGGATCTGCGGCCAGCCATCCTGCCAGCGCACCGGCAACAGGTAGGTCTCGCGCCCGGTGTTGTAGTGCCGCTTCTGGTAGTTGCGGCTGGCCAGGAACACCGCCCACCACGAGCCATCCGGGCCTTCGACCAGGTCGGCATGGCCGGCATTGGTGATCGGAAGCGGACGGTCATCCGGCAGTTCTGGCTGGGTCAGGATCGGATTGCCCGTATAGTGAACGTAGGGGCCCCACACCGTGCGGCTGCGCAGCACCACCTGCGAATGCTGCGGCCCGGTACCTCCTTCAGCGTCGGACAGGTAATACCAGCCCTCCCGCTTGTAGATATGCGGTCCCTCGATCCAGATGGGATTCTTCGCCGGCTCCACGCCTCCATCAACCAGCACCCGGCGCGGCCCGACCGGCCTGAATGCCGCCAGATCGATCTGCTGCATCCAGATGGCGCGGTGCCCGTCGTAGCGCGGCGGGCCGGGCGGTGCATCGTTGTTGACCAGGTATACCTTGCCGTCATCGTCGAAGAACAGTGACGGGTCGATGCCATCGATACCGGGCAGCCAGTGCGGATCGGACCACGGACCGGCCGGATCGCGCGCGGTGGCGATGAAGTTGCCACCACTGTCGGTGGCAGTGGTGACGACGTAGAAGGTACCGTCGTGGTACTCGATGGTCGGCGCGAAGATGCCGCGCGAGACGCTCAGGCCGTCGAAATCCAGTTGCGTGGGGCGGTCAATCACATTGCCGATCTGCTTCCAGTGCACCAGGTCGGCACTTTCGAACACCGGAATGCCAGGGAAGTAGGTGAAGCTGGAATTGACCAGGTAGAACCGGCCGTTCGCGCGCACGACGCTGGGATCGGCATGGAAGCCGGCCAGGACAGGATTGCGGTAGTGGCCGGCCGGCAGCGGCACTTCAAACGCCTGGTCATTGCCGCGGTACTCGAACCAGTCGAAGTACACCGGGGGAGCATCCGGCGGCGCGCTGGCCCGGGTGGTTGCGGCCGACAGCAGGAACAACGCCCCCAGCAGGTGGCGCGCCATCGACCTCAGGCCGGCCCTGTCGCGGGCCAGAGGGGACTGCTTGGACAACGTCATCATCGTCGGGCCTCGGCTTCGGCAATGGGAAGTTCGAACGGGCCGGCCGGCGCCCCGCTGCGGTCGCGCAGCGTGCACACCGGGCCATCGGCCCAGCAGTAGCGCACATGCGTTGCGCGCGTGGACAGCGGGCCGCGCAGCAGGATCCGGCGCGCATCCAGTCCGGCATCGGCGTACTCGCAGTGGCGCGTATGGCCCCTGGCCTCGCACAGTTCAAAGCCGATCGGACGCAGTGCGCCGGTCGCGGTGAGCGCGCCTTCGACATCCTCGAACGCAATGGCGACGCCCGTGGGCGTCCGCACGGCGGTGACCGCTCGCGGGCCCGACGGTGCTACGCCCTGCTCGCCGTACACCACATGGCGCGCCACGCGCGCCAGGCGGCGCCCGAGCTCCTGCTTGTTCGGCGGATGGATGTCGTAGGCGTCGCCGATGTCGATGGCAATGGCAAGACCGCTCTGCGCATCCTCGGCCGCGACGCGCCGCTGCGCCTCACGCACCTGCGCCCAGCCGCTGTCGGCGGGCGCAGCCGGCGGCTGGCCGTAGCCGGCCAGTTGTACCAGCAGCAGTGGCGTGCGCGCACCGAACTGCCGCCGCCAGTCCTCGCGCAGCGCACGCAACCGCACTGCATAGGCCGCACCATCGCCGGTGTTCGATTCACCTTGATACCAGAGCATGCCGCGCAGCCCGAAGCCCCCGAGCGGTGCGATCATTCCGTTGTACAGCGTCGACAGCCCGGTGGCGGCCTGCCACGGGGCAAACGGCGGCGCCTGTTGGCCCGGCGCAACCCGATACATCCACGGTCCCTGCAGTGGCACCCGCTCGCCGGTATCGAACTGCAGGCGGTGTGCCGTTGAAGGACCGGCCAGGCCGCCTTCGCCGTAGGTGTCCAGCACGTTGACCGCAATGCTGTTGGATCCTGCCTTCAGCAGGCCATGTGGCAACGGGTAGCGCCTCTCGCCGGCGCCGTACTGGCTGCCGACGGCGACCCCGTTCACCCAGGTCACGTCCACCTCGTCAGCCGATGCCAGCTCCAGGGTCGCGCCGCGTGCAGCCTGTTCAGCGCTCAGCATCACCTGCGTGCGATACCAGACCATGCCGTTGTAGTCGGCAAGTGCGGGCTCGTTCCACCGCTCCCATGCGCCCAGTGTGGCCGGTGCGCGCGACCATCCGCGGTCATCGGCATCCGCCCGCCATGGTGCGTCACCTGACAGTGCGCCCTCGCGTGTGGCCCACCAGTGCTGCCAGTAGCGACCCCAGCGTGCATGTGCCTGCTGCGGGTCGCGGGCAGACTGAGCAAGGATGTCCAGGGGCTCGTCCATGCCGCCCTGCCCGCGCAGCGCGCCCGGGCTGGTCCACGCCTCGATCCGGGACCCGCCCCACGCCGCCTGGATCAAGCCCATCGGCACGGCAGCCGTGCGCTGCAGCTCGCGCGCGAAATAGAAACAGGCTGCGGAGAAGTCGCGCACCCTGTCGGGGGTTGCCGTTGTCCATGCAGGGTCGCCCTTGAAGCTCTCCTGTGCCTGCGCGGCCCCCTCCTGCGGCACGGTGAACAGCCGGATCCGTGGCATCGTGGCCGAGGCGATCTCGCTGGCAGCGTTGAGCGAGCGCCACACCGGCAGCTCCATGTTCGACTGGCCCGAGCACAACCACACGTCGCCCATCAGCACATCGCGCGCCGTCTGCCGGCGCGTTCCGTCGTTTACCTCCAGCGTGTAGGGACCGCCAGCGGCGACCGGGGACAGCATCGCCTGCCAGCGGCCTGCGGCGTCCGCCCGGCTGCTCACCGCCTGCCCCGCAAACGTCACGGAAACCGGCTGCCCGGGGCCTGCGTGCCCCCAGACCGCAATGGGCCGGTCGCGCTGCAGGACCGCGTGATCCTTGAACAGGGGATGCAGCAGTCCCGTCGTTTCCCGCGCCGCGGCCGGCATCGCCACTACTGCCGCAGCCATCATCAACAGCGCACACCCGACCGCTCCGAACCTGCTCATCGGCCATCCCCCGGTGCGAACGGAAACTGCAAGGCCTGGTAGTACGACAACGGATGCGGCGGCGGCCGCTCGCCGGCGGGCAGTGGCCGGCCACTGAGCGACTGGAAGTACGCTACGCTGGCGTCACGCCACCATTGCGCTTCGTTGTGCTGGATCTGCAGGAACGCCACGACGTGCCGATGCCGCTGCGGATCGATCCGGTCGCTCAGGCCGGCCCAGGTCGCCTGCATCGACTGCACCTGGCGCACGCCGCGCGAATAGCGCCCGACCAGTTCGTCCCAGAGCGTCCTGCCCGAGCGCATGCGGCGGTCCCACGGCACATGATGGAACCACAGCAGCAGCGACTCGGGCACCCGCTCGGGGTCGCCATAGACCTCGGCCACCTGCGACGCGTACTGGCCCACGGCGTTGCTTCCGCTGGCGCTGCGGTCAAAGCCGATGCCCTTGCTATCTGCGCGGTGGTAGTAGACCGACGTCCAGTCCGCACGCGGGCCGCCGTCCACCCAGGGGCCGGGGCCGTAGTGATGGCCGCGTGCCATCAGGTGATGCAGACCCAGCGGCGTCATGTAATCCACCACCGCCTCGCGCGAGTCCATCATCATGCGCACGATCGGGCCTGTCACCTGCGGGTCGGGCGAGAAGGTCAGCGCTGCCCAGTCTTCGGCAATCGCGCGCGCGGATTCCTGCGGGTTCCAGGCCAGTCGGCCGAAGGCGTACCAGTTGGCCTGATCGAAGTGCGAGCCACTCCAGGTGCGGTCCACGCCGATGTTGGCGACGCCGGCGATACCGGTCAGCGCATGACCCTCCAGCGAGCCATCGACCACGCGGGAGACCGTGGAGCCTTCGCCGCGTGCATGGGTGTCGGCCTGCAGCACTTCTTCGTAGAGCGCTCCCAGGTACACCAGGTGCGTCGCAAAACCCAGGTACTCCTTGGTGATCTGCAGCTCCATCATCAGCGGCGTGCGCGGCATCGCGCCAAACAAGGGGTGGAACGGCTCGCGCGGCTGGAAGTCGATGGGGCCGTTCTTCACCTGCACGATCACGTTGGGGCGGAAGGCGCCGTCCAGCCCGACAAACTCGCTGTATGCCTGCTTGGCGCGATCTTCGGGAACCTCGTGCGAGTACACGAAGGCCCGCCACATCACCACACCGTTGTAGGGCGCCAGCGCGTCGGCCAGCAGGTTGGCGCCGTCGGCATGGGAACGACCGTAATCCTGTGGGCCGGGTTGCCCTTCGGAGTTCGCCTTGACCAGGAAGCCGCCAAAATCCGGAATGCGCGCATGGATCTCATCGACCTTGTCGCGCCACCAGCGCCGCACAGTCGGATCCAGGGGATCAGCCGTTGCCAGGCCGCCGAGTTCGATGGGTGCACTGAAGCGCGCGCTCAGGTAGACCCGGATGCCATAGGGGCGGAACAGGTCGGCCAGCGCGGCGGCCTTGGCCAGATAGGCCGGCGACAGGCTCATCGCACTGGCATTGACGTTGTTGAGGACGGTGCCGTTGATGCCGAGCGAGGCGTTGGCACGGGCGTAATCGGTGTAGCGCGGGTCACGCCACTGCGGCAACGTCTGCCAGTCCCAGAGCGAGCTGCCTGCATAGCCACGCTCGACGTAACGATCCAGGTTGTCCCAATGGTTGAGCACACGCAGTGCGACCCGAGGCGACTCACGCACCTCCAGCCCCCGCAGCGACGTGCCACGCTGCAGCAGGCGCAGCAGATGGAAGGTGCCGTACAGCACGCCGACATCCTGGCGTGCCGCCACAAGCAGTACATCGCGCCCCTCGATCCGGACCCGCCGGATCAGGAACCCCCCGTCGCCCAACGTGGCGATCTCGTTGCCGTACGCGGCGACGAGGGTCGAGGATTGCGGCGTGCCCAGCACCAGGGCATGGTCAGTACTGATTGCCGTTCGCATTGGCGGTGCCGCTCCCAGCAATCCAGGGAGGCTGCGCGCAAGCTCGTCGCGGGTAGCGCGCTGCATCGGCGTGCAATCCGGGGCCACCACTTCGGCCAGTTGCCGCCGGTAATCGGCAGCGACCGTTGCGGCAACCGGCTGGTACCGCATCCACAGCGCATAGCCATCCTCCGCCCGTGCCCCGCCAGCACAGGCCAGCAGCACGAGCAGGGCCCACAGCTGCGTGCCGACAGCGCGCAACAACGGCGTTAACATGCGCCTTTGTAGACTACGTCCGGGCCCGGGGCAGCGCATCATCGTCCTTCGCACCCGCGCGGCAGCGCCACCAAGAACAAAGGGATCGTGCATTGGACAAGCCGAAGAAATCGGTTCGCCGCAGAACCGCTGGCGTGACGATCGACGAGGTTGCGGCCCTTGCCGGCGTTTCGCCGATGACCGTGTCGCGGGTGATCAACCAGGGCAAGGTGCGCGACGTCACCCGCGAGCGCGTGCTGCGCGCCGTGCGTGAGCTGGGCTATACGCCCAATCTTGCCGCCAGTTCGCTGGCCGCCGCACAGCACACGCGCATTGCGCTGATCTACACCAACCCCAGCGGCGCCTACCTGCGCGAACTGCTGGTGGGCCTGCTGCGCGTCGCCTCCAGTTCCGCCATCCAGCTGGTCATCGACTACTGGGACAACCTGGATGCCGAATCCGAACGCAGGGCGGCGCGCGCGCTCGCCGGACGCGTCGACGGGGTGATCCTGCCGCCGCCCCTGTGCGAATCGCAGGCCGCCGTAAGCGAACTGGTCAAGGCTGGCATTCCGGTGGTGGCCATCGCATCGGGGCGCCTGAGCGAAGCCCTGTCCTGCGTCCGCATCGACGATTTCAGTGCGGGCAGGGAAATGACCGATCACCTGCTCCGGCAGGGACACACCCGCATCGGCTTCATCCGTGGGCGCGATGACCTGAGCGCAAGTGCGCTCCGCTACGACGGCTTCGTCACCGCCCTGCGCGAGGCCGGGCTGGCGGTGGACCCCGGCCTGGTCCAGCACGGTGACTACACCTACCGGTCCGGCCTGGCTGCGGCCGAGAAGCTGCTGTCCCAACGCCGGCCACCGACCGCGATTTTCGCCAGCAACGACGACATGGGCGCCGCCGCCATCTCGGTGGCGCATCGGCGCGGGCTGGAAGTGCCGCGCGACCTGTCGGTCGTGGGTTTCGATGACACCTCGGCCGCCACCACCGTGTGGCCGGAACTGACCACGATCCACCAGCCCATCGCCTCGATGGCCAACGCGGCCGTCGACATCCTGCTGCGCACCATCCGCCGTCCGGCGGCGGACGCAACGGTGCTGCGCGATCATGTGATGCCGCATCGGCTGATCGCACGCGATTCGGTCGCCGCGCCGCCCCGGCGGCGGTAGCGCAGGCATCATGCTCCGCATCCGAGGGTGACCTCGGCTTCGTTCAGCGCACCCAGCGCGACGCGTGACACGGAGATCGTCATCGCATCGCCCGTCACCACCGACCACGGTCGGTCGATCGCGTCCAGCTTGGCGCCCGCCTTGGCCAGGCACTTCAGTGGCACGCCAACACGCTTCCACTGGCCTTGTGGAAGCGCCGCCAGCGACGACCCGATGGCGATGCGTGCCGAGCAGCCCGCGCCGCAACCGACCGACAGCCACACCTCACCCTGCGGCGCAGCGTCGACCCGCAGCGTGGTCAGCAGCATCAGGTCGCCGTTGGATTCGCGCTGCAGGTCCACCGCCGTGTGCGACTGCAGTGCAGCGACGGCCTCGCCCTTGCCCGACCAGGCCAGGCGTCGCCCATCCTCCTGCGCCAGATGATCCACGCCGGTGATCTTCAGCCGGTCATCTGGCAATGCGTCCGGTACGCGGGTCACGGTCAGGCCCTGGCCAGCGGCATCCTCGAGTCGCAGCGCCATGCCAGGGCCTGCGTCACCACGCGCGAAGTAGACGCCGGTCGCGCCCTCGTTGCCAGTCACGCCCGATGCCTCCGGCAGCGCGGCCAGGTCGCCGTTGTCGGCGTAGGTCAGGCCGAAGCCGAACGCAAACAACGGATCGTAGTCCTTCTGGCCAACGTTGTTGGCGTACTGGGTGGCGGTGCGCGGCCAGCTGAAACTGAGCTTGCCCTTGAAATCGTGCTGCACGCGGCCATCGCTTCCGCGCAGCAGTACATCGGCAATGCCGGCGCCTTCCGAGCCCGGCAGCCACGCAGCCACGAAGGCATCGGCGGCATTGATTTCCCGGTTCACCCAGAGCGGCCGCCCGCTCAGGAAAACCGCAACAACCGGTATGCCTTCGGCCTTGAGCCGCTTGAGCAGCGCCAGGTCCGTTTCGTTGCCGGGCTTGTAGGCCAGCGTCGGCCGGTCTCCCTGGAACTCGGCATAGGGGTCTTCGCCAAACACCACCACCGCCACATCGGGCCTCACTGCATAGCGACCGTCAACGGCAAGCACGGCTTCACCACCCGCCGCGCTGGCCTGGCGCGCGATGCCCTCATAGATCGTGTCCGCATTGGGGAAGTCCTTGCGGGTGGTGCCGGTGCCCTGCCAGTTGAGCGTCCAGCCGCCCGCCTGCTTGCCGACATCGTTGGCACCGTCGCCGGCCACGAGGATCCGCTGCTTCGGAGACAGCGGCAGGACGTGGTCCTGGTTTTTCAACAGGACCAGCGATTCGCGCACGGCCTGCCGGGCGACCGCGCGATGTGCCGGCGCGCCGATCAGTGCGAACTGCCCGCCGACGGCCCGCGTGGATGGCCTGCCGGCCTCGAACAGCCCAAGGCGGAACTTGACCCGCAGGATCCGGCGCACTGCATCGTCCAGCCGCTGCGTCGTGATCCGGCCGTCCTTGACCGCAGCCAGCGTCGTCTCGTAGAAGCCCTTCCAGCTGTCCGAAGCCATCGCCATGTCCAGGCCCGCGATGATGGTGGCCGGGCAGTCTGTGGTGGTGCAGCCCTTGACCTGTCCATGACCATTCCAGTCACCCACCACGAAGCCACCGAAGTTCATGCGGCCCTTGAGCACATCGGTGAGGTAATGCCGGTGCCCATGCATCTTTTCACCGTTGACGCTGTTGAACGACGCCATTGCGGTCTGCGCGCCGGCGGCGATTGCCGGCGGGTATCCGGCCGCGTGGATGCGCACCAGATCTGACTCGCTGATACGGGTGTCGCCCTGGTCCTTGCCGTCAGTGGTGCCCCCATCGCCCAGGAAGTGCTTCACCGAGGCGATTACATGGCGGCCATCGAGGAACTCCGGTGTTCCCACCCTGCCCTGCAATCCCTCCACCATGGCGGCGGCATAGCTGGCCACCACCTCCGGCGATTCGGAGTAGCCTTCGTAGGTGCGTCCCCAGCGATCATCCTGGGGTACCGCAACGGTCGGCGCGAACGTCCACTCCATGCCGGTGACGCGGGTCTCCAGCGCGGTGATGCCACCGATCTGCCGCAGCAGCTCCGGATTGCGCGTGGCGCCCAGCCCGATGTTGTGCGGGAACAACGTGGCACCCATGATGTTGCTCTGCCCGTGCACGGCATCGATGCCGAACAGCAGAGGGATGGGCTTGCCGCCTTTGGACGTATCCATGGAGGCGTCGTAGAACGCGTCGGCCAGCGCCAGCCATTCGGCCGGCGAGGCGTCATAGCGGCCGCCGGGATCGGAGTTGCCTCCGGCCAGGATCGAGCCGAGGCGGTAGCGGCGCACGTCGTCGGGGGTGACGCTGGCGATGTCGCCCTGCACCAGCTGGCCGACCTTTTCCTCCACCGTCATGCCGGCCATCAGGTCGGTGATGCGCTTCTCCAGTGCCGGATCCGCGGCCAGCGGCCAGGCGACCTTCGGCCAGGGATCATTGTCGGTAGCTGCGGCGGCGGCAGCCCGGTCCTGGCCGCGGCAGCCGAGCAATCCCAGCATCAGTGCGGCGACCAGCGCGCCGCTGCGGATTACCAAGGCCTGCGATGTCATGGCGCTCATCCTTCCATCTGCTCCAGTTCCTTGCCCTTGGTCTCGTGCACATGCCGGACCACGAAAATCACCGAGATCACGGCAGCCACCAGGTAGATGCCGTAGGTGGCTGCCAGCCCTGCCGCGGCCAGCAGCATCGGGAACGTCACCGTGACCACGAAGTTGGAGGTCCATTGCGCTGCGCCAGCGACCGCCAGTGCCGAACCGCGGATCTGGTTCGGGAACATCTCGCCCAGCATCACCCACATCACCGGCCCCCAGGACAGATTGAAGAACACGACGTAGGCATTGGCCGCCACCAGCGCCAGCGTGCCCATGCGACCGGGCAGCTGCAGGTGCCCGTCCGCCAGCGAACCGCTGGCAAAGGCCACCACCACCAGTGCAAGCGACAGCGACATCCCTGCCGAGCCGAACCACAGCAGGGGCTTGCGGCCGATCCGGTCAATCAGCAGTACCGTGACCACGCAGGCACCGATGCTCAGCGCGCCGGACAGCACGTTGATCAGCAGCGCGTCGTTTTCGGAAAAGCCGACCGCCTGCCACAGCACGGCGCCGTAATAGAACACCACGTTGATGCCGACCAGCTGCTGGAAGCAGGCCAGCCCGACGCCGACCCAGACAATCGGGCGGATCCGCCCGGTCGCCCGGCTCTTCAGGTCGGACAGTCGAGGGCGATGATGGTCGTTGGACAACGAGGCATCGATCTCCTCGAGCGTGGCGCGGGCCTTGTCGCTGCCCAGCAGCCGGGTCAGCACCCGCAGTGCATCGTCCTTGCGCCGCTTCACCACCAAGTAGCGCGGGCTCTCAGGAATGGTCAGCAACAGCAGCAGGAACAGCAGCGATGGCGCGGCCTGCATCCAGAACATCCAGCGCCAGGCGGCCTGCCCACCCCACAGCAGTTCGGTCGACGCGCCCGCTGCAGCCGCCAGCAGGTAGTTGGACAGGAAGGCAGCGGTGAGCCCGGTGATGATGGCGATCTGCTGCACCGTAGCCAGGCGGCCGCGATAGCGGGCCGGAGCGACCTCGGCAATGTAGGCCGGCGAGATCACACTGGCCGCGCCTACCGCGAATCCGCCCACCACCCGCGCCGCAATGAACCAGCCCGACGAGACCGCCGCCCCGGCACCGAGCGCCGACAGCAGGAACATCACTGCCGAAAGGATCAGCACGTTGCGACGGCCCAGACGGTCGGCCAGCCGTCCAGCACTGAATGCGCCCACCGCACAGCCCAGCAGCATCGACGCGATCTCGAAGCCCTGCATCCATTCGCCGGACCGGAACGCCTGGTGCAGGCCATCCTGGGTGCCATTGATCACACCGCTGTCGAAGCCGAACAGAAAACCGCCAATCGTCGCTACCACGCTGATCAGTACGATCAGTCGTGTGTTTTCACCGCTGCCTGCTGCCTGGTTCATCCCCGTCCCCTTGAGTGCACCGTTGCGCCCTTCGCCTGCCGCGCTCAGCGCAGCAGGTATTGGTTGAGCAGGTTTTCGTAACGCTCCTGCTTGCCGCTGGCCTGGCGCGGTTCGCCGAGCTGGGAGGCCAGTGCCGCCAGGTCCGGCAGGCTGAGCGTGCCACGCTCGAAATCCTGGCCGGCACCGCTGTCGAAACTTGCGTAGCGCTCGTTGCGCCATTGCTCCCAGGGCGACTCGGTCAGCAGTGCATGGGCAACCTCCAGGCCGCGTGCGAACGCGTCCATGCCGCCAATGTGGGCAATGAACAGATCCTCCAGGTCGGTCGACTCGCGGCGCACCTTCGCATCGAAGTTCAACCCGCCCTCCAGCCCACCCTGGCGCAGCACGACCAGCATCGCGCCGACGGTGTCGTACAGATCGCTGGGGAACTGGTCGGTGTCCCAGCCGTTCTGCGCGTTGCCGCGGTTGGCGTCGATGCTGCCCAGCAGGCCGTGATCGGACGCGACCTGCAGATCGTGCTCGAAGGTGTGCCCGGACAATGTGGCGTGGTTGGCCTCGATGTTGAGCTTGAAGTCCTTGTCCAGCCCATGCTCCTTCAGGAAACCCACCACCGTGGCACTGTCGAAGTCGTATTGGTGCTTCATCGGCTCCATCGGCTTGGGCTCGATCAGGAAGTTGCCCTTCAGGCCAATGCTGCGGCCGTAGTCGCGGGCCATGGTCAGGAAGCGTGCGAAGTGCTCGATCTCGCGCTTCATCTGGGTATTGGCCAGCGACGCATAGCCCTCCCGTCCGCCCCAGAACACGTAATGCTCGCCGCCCAGCTCGACCGTCGCTTCCAGTGCAGCCTTGACCTGCACGGCTGCACGCGCGACCACCGCGAAGTCGGGATTGGTCGATGCGCCGTTCATGTAGCGCGGGTGCGAGAACAGGTTGGCCGTGCCCCACAGCAGCTTCACGCCGGTGGCCTCCTGGCGCGCCTTGGCCAGGCCCACCATGTGCGCGAGGTTCTTCTGGTACTGGCCGATGTCATCGGCATCCGGCGCCAGGTCGATGTCGTGGAAGCACCAGTACGGCACGCCCAGCTTCGTGAAGAACTCGAACGCGGCGTCCACCTTTGCCTCGGCCGTGGCCAGCGGCGACGATGCCTCCCACGGGAACTGCCGGGTGCCCGGGCCGAACGGATCGTGCCCGGCATTGCAGAAGGTGTGCCAGTAGCACACGGCGAAGCGCAGATGCTCCTGCATGGTCTTGCCGCCGATGACCCGGTTGGCATCGTAGACCTTGAAGGCAAGCGGATTGTCCGAGCCCCTGCCCTCGAACGGAATGCGGCCGACGCCGGGGAAGTACTCCTTGGCGCCGATGAAGGGCTGCGTGCTCATGGTGCGTGCTCCTGTCGTTGTACGGGGTGTCGTGGAGGAGCCATCAGCCGCGCTGCAGCGGCGTGATGGCATCAAGATGACTGAGGAAGCGTGCGTAGGCCCGTGCATAGGCATCGCTGCGGTCCGGATCCGGGCGCGCGGAGAGCGTGGGATCGACGGTGACGTGCCGTGCGGTGATGTCGCTGATCGAAGTGGCGTTGCCCTGCGATCGGGCGAGCGACCACAGCGCCTGTAGCGCCGCTCCAAACGCCGCGCCTTCGGCCTGCACCGGGACCTCCACGGGCAGGCCGAACACATCGGCCACCAGTTGACGCCAGGCAGCGCTGTTGCTGCCACCGCCGGTGAGTACGATGCGATCAAACTGCATGCCCGCGCGGACGAAGGCGTCGTAGCCGTACCTCAGGCTGTAGGTCGCGCCCTCCATGGCGGCGCGGTAGAGGTGCGCCGGAGTGAAGTTGGCGGTGTCCAGGCCGGCCAGCACACCCTTGCCGAGCGGCAGGTCCGGCGTACGCTCGCCATTGAGGAAGGGCAGCATCACCAGCCCGCCTGCTCCCGGTGGCGTCGCGCGCAGGTGCGCATCGCCGTCGCGAGTGCTGAAGCCGAAGGCACGGGCCACCTGTTCGGTCGCCACGGTGCAGTTCATGGTGCAGATCAGCGGCAGCCATCCTCCCGTGGACGAGCAGAACGCGGCCCAGGCGCCGTCCGCGTCGATCACCGGCGCGCTGGAATAGGCGAACAGCGTTCCAGACGTTCCCAGGCTCATCGCCAGGCGTCCTTCGGTGACGCAGCCGGTGCCGATCGCCGCCATCATGTTGTCGCCGCCGCCAACGGCCACCTTCACCGCCGTCGGCAGCCCCAGCGCGGCTGCCGCAGCAGGCGCGATATCGAACAGCGCATCGGGTGATGCGATGGGCGGCAGGCAGGCGGCAAGATCACGATCAGGGTCGGTTGCGCGCAGCAGCTGCTGCGACCAGGTGCGTGTGCGCACGTCCAGCCAACCGGTTCCAGACGCATCGCCAAGCTCGCAGAACCGCTGCCCCGTCAGCACGAAGTTCAGATAGTCGTGTGGCAGCAGGATGGTCGCCATCCGCGCGTAGGCGTCGGTACGGTGGACCCGGGTCCAGGGCAGCTTGGACGCTGTGTAACCGGCCAGGATCGGGTTGCCCGCCAACGCGATGGTCCGTTGCAACCCGCCCACGGCGTCCATGATCTGGATGCACTCGGCCGAGGTGCTGGTGTCGCACCACAGCTTGGCCGGCGCCAGTACTTCACCAGCATCATCAACCGGCACGAACCCATGCTGCTGGCCCGATACCGCCAGCGCGACGATGCGAGCGCGCAGCGAGGGATCGATCCGGGCAAAGCAGTCGCGCAGGGCCGACACCCAGTCGGCAGGCGCCTGTTCACGGCTGCCGTCGGTGCCGCTGTCCAGCGCGAGCGGCGCGCTGGCCGAGGCCACAACCGCCTGCTTCCGCGGGTCATAGACCAGCACCTTCAGGCTCTGCGTCCCTGCATCGATTCCTGCAACCAGACCCATCGAAACCGCCTCCATTCAAAAAAGGTAGCGCTAACATTCCGTGGACTCAAAAAAGGGGCGTGATGTTCAGCCCCTCCTTGCCACCGCTCGCGTCATCGCCACCGGTGTTGCCGCACTGTAACCAGCTGCAGCGGAAAAAGCGTGCTGCAACGCAAAACCCTGCTACGCGTTTGCTGCCGTCGAACGCCACACGTCAACGCCGGACCTGCAGTACTGCGCGATGAACTCCGCCTGCGTCGGCATCTGCGCGGCGGCCTGCTGCACCGGCTGCTGGATGCCCTTCAACAGGGTGCGCAGATCGGCGTCGCTCACTGCCCGCGCCAGCGGGTGGGCAGGACCGGGCGCGATGCCCTGCCCGAGCAGCACGCTGGTCCACGATTCCACGCGGAACAGCTCGCCGGGGTCCTGCCAGGCGTGTGCGCGCTCGCGCCACGCCTGCAGCCGCTGCTGCAGCGATTCGGGCACGCGCATTTCGCGACACGCCTTCCACATCGGTTCGGTGCGCTGCGTTGCGTGATAGTGCAGGATGATGAAGTCGCGCACGTGCTCCATTTCCTGGCGGCTGACATCGTTGTACAGCTTCACCAGCGACGCACGGATGCCGTCGAACGGGAACAACTGGATCAGGCGCACCACCGCGCTGATCGTCAGATGGATGCTGGTCGACTCCAGTGGCTCGATGAAACCGCTGGCCAGCCCGAGCGACACCACGTTCCCGTTCCAGGCCTTCAGCCGGCGCCCGCTGCGGAACGGCACCTTCCATGGATCGCGCAAAGGTGGGGCCCCGGCATCGCGCAGCAGCTTCGCTGCGGCCTCGTCATCGGACAGGTGGCGGCTGTCATACACCAGCCCGCAGCCAACGCGGTGCTGCAGCGCGATGTGCCAGCGCCACCCCGCTTCGTGGGCGATCGCGCGGGTATAGGGAACCGGCGGCGCCACCGCTTCGGTCTGCACCGCCACGGCCCGATCGCACGGAAGCCATTCGTGCCAGTCCTCGTAGCCGGTGCCCAGCGCCTGCTCGATCAGCAGGCCACGGAACCCTGTGCAGTCGATGAACAGATCGCCCTCGATCACCTGGCCGTCGTCCAGCACCAGCGCCTGCACCGAGCCGTCGTGTGCGTGCTGCCTGACCAGGGCGATCCTGCCTTCGATCCGGCGCAGGCCGTGGGCCTCGGCCCTGTGGCGCAGGAACCGCGCATACAGGCTGGCATCGAAATGATATGCATAGCTGGCCTGCGGCTGGGTTTGCAGCGAGAAGCGGTCGCCACGCGAGGCGATGCTCTCCAGGCAGAAGTCGCCCAGGTCCGAGGGCATGCCGCGGCGCAGGCTGTCCAGCCAGAAGTGATGGAAGGGAGCCGCCCAGGTGCCATGGCCGATGGTGCCGAACGGATGGAAGAAGCGATCCCCGGGCAGCCGCCAGTTCTCGAACGAGATCGACAGCTTGAAGGTACCGGCCACCGCGCGCAGGAACTCCTGCTCGTCGATCTGCAGGAAGCGATGGAAGGTGCGGATCGGCGGCACGGTGGACTCACCGACGCCGACCGTGCCGATCTGCTCGGACTCGACCAGCGTGATCTGCAGTTGGTCGCGGAACTGATGCGCCAGCGCGCAGCCGGCCAGCCATCCCGCTGTACCGCCACCGGCAATGACCACTTTACGGATGCGCCCTGCAGGCGTGCTCTCGGTATCCAACACGGTGCCCTCTCTCAACGGTTGAGCCTGCCCAGCAGCATCGCGCGCATGCGGCGGGCGCGCTGCTCGTCGAACGGTGCCAGATCCCCGCGCGCCGTGTCAGGCAGGTGCTGCCCGGCGCGCTCGCCGGGGCCGAATACGTAGTATCGGAAGAGCCCTTCCCAGGCCTGCTTCTCACGCGCTGGCAGGTCGCGCACGGACCACATCGCGTGCTGTAGCGCCGCCAGAGGCGCCCCCAGCCAGGCCGGCGAGCTTCGCCACCAGTAGTTCACCAGCACGTTGAACGGTTCCAGGCTGCGTACATGGTGCCACCACATGCTGGGAATGAAGATCGCATCGCCCGGCCCAAGTACCGCCCTGCGTGCATGCGCCAGCGCGTCGCGGAAGCGTGGATGCCGACCGAAGTCGGGGTGTTCGAAGTCCACCACGCTGACCACCTGTCCACCCGGCGTGGGATCGAGCGGACCCGGATAGAGGTTGTCGATCTGGGCGGGCGGGAACAGCGTGAACTCGCGCTGCCCCACCGCGCAGCAGGCGAGGTTGTCGGGTGTGTCGAAATGGCACGAGGCCGTCACCCGGTTGCCGATCCAGATGCTGGCGGTGGCGTCGATGCCCTGCTTCGCCAGCCCGGCGTCGTTGGCCTGCGCGAATGCCGGCAGCAGGGCCCGCTCGATCGGCAGCGAGGCCACGTAATAGGTTGGCGGCCGCGGCGCATGCAGCGTCGTGGCGATCTCTTCCAGCACCTGGGCCAGCAGGCCACGCCGCACTTCGAAGTTCAGCCGGGTGAAGTCCGCGCTGTAGAACGGGCGGCCTGCGATCTCGGGGCCGCCGAACGAGTACTGGATGGGCGCACCCGCATCGACGCTGCACAGGTACACCATCGCGTCGTGCACGCCGCCCAGTCCGGCCTGGACCAGTGGCCAACCGCTGGCGATGCCGCGCAGTACGACCGGCTCACCGGCGTCCACCAGGTCAGCCAATGGCAACGCGGCAGGATCGATGCCTTCCAGGATCCGCATCGGCAGGCTGGCGTGCACCGGTCAGTTCCTGACCGCCTGCGTGGTGCCGTCCTGGACGCGGAGACGGCGCTGCTTCTCGGCGATCAGGCGGCGCATGTTATGCAGCGAGGCAAGCATCAGGTACGCACCTTCCAGGTAACCGGCGCGGTTCAACGCAGCCAGGCGTGAACTGTCCAGCGCCGCCAGGCGCTCGCGGTCAATGCCGTGCAATCCGCTCACGCCCACGCGGTGATGCGGCGCGAGCTGCACATCAAGCGTCACCGGCTGGATGAGCCCGCAGTCGTCAAGCATCGTGAACATATTGGCCGCGAAGGCACTCCCCTCGTGGATGCCGCGCAGCACGCCGGCGATGTGGTCCAGGTAGGGCGTGTTGCCGCCCTGCGGCAGGAACACCGGCTCACCGGCGCCGGCGGTGACGCGCGGATGGTCCAGGTCCACGTGCATCACCGCATCCTGGGTGAGCACGCCATCCACGTAGTGCTCCTGGAACCCGATCAGGAACGGCCCTTTGGCGGCCGCGCCAGGCAGGTAGGAGGCATTCCAGCGCCCGTCCTGCAGGAACAGGTTCTCGTGTTGTTCGAAACCCAGCAGGGCCACGGACTGCCACGCTTCCGTCCCGGTTTCCCTTCGCAGGAAGATCGGATACTCACGCTGCAGTTCAGCGAACTCGCTGGGATAGGCCGGCACCATGCCCACCGCATCGCCGAACTGCGGCCCGAAGCCGGTGGCGACCTTCAGGTCCCGATGCGCGATGTTGTTGAGCATTTCATAGCGGGCCATCAGGATATCCAGTCCAGCGCGGGGTGGCTGGACAGCAGGGTAGCGCAGGCGCGACAGGTGCGGCGACACCGTCCCGGCACGGCACCGCTGGCGGGCAGCGGTGCCGTGCCGGACGCATCGGCAACCAGGCTCAGAACTTGTAGCGGACGCCCAGCATGTAGCGCGGGCTCTGGTCTGCCAGCTTGACAATCATCTGCGACGTGCGCGAGCGCCACCGCACATCCTCACCGGTCAGGTTGATCGCCTCCAGGCTGAAGGACCAGTGGTCATCGAGCGCGTAGTTGACGCTGAGATCCCACTGCTCGTACGGCTCCACATAGTACGGATTGCGGCTGGAGCCCTGGTTGGCCAGGATCAGGTACTGATCGCGCCAGTTCCATGCCAGTCGCACCGACCACCCGTACTTCTCGTACATCAGCATGGCGTTGGCGGTGTCGCTCAGGCCGGTGAGCGAGAACTGGTCGATACCCGGATCGCCGCCGTTGTTGTAGCCGACATCACCTTTCACCACCGTGTAGTTGGCCAGTACGCCGAACCCGGTGTCACCGAAGAAGTACTGCCCGCCCAGCTCCCAGCCGTGCAGCTTGGACTTGTTCTGGTTGATCGGGCGATTGACGTTGAACTGGTACAGCGGATCGTTGGCCTGCCCATACAGATCGTAGGCCGCTTCGGTGGCCAGGACCTGCGCATCGGTTCCGTTGTAGGCGCCCAGGCCGGCAGGATTGTTGCGCAGCAACGCCAGTGCGGTGAACAGCGAGGTGTCGTTGGCCGAGCAGGCGGCTGCGTTGGCCGGCCCGACCTGGGCGACGCAGGCGCCGCTGGTCAGGAAGTCCAACGCCGCCCGCGCATCCGGCCCGGAGGTCGGGTCGGTGAGGCCGTACAGGCTTTCCTGGACGACGGTGTTGCCGATGAAGTTGCTGACCGACTTGTTCCAGTAGGTCAATGACACATAGCTGGCATCGGCGAAGTACCACTCCAACCCCAGGTCGAGGTTGTCCGATTCCAGCGGCTTCAGGCTCGGGTTCTGGGAATTGCCGCTGGCGCGCGACGAGGGATCGATCAGCACCGAGCCGAACGGTTGCTGGGCCCCGGGTCCTGCATAGAGATTGCCGTACGGCGCGCGGGCGATGCTTTTGCCGAACGACACACGGCCCTTCAGTTCCTCGGTGAGGTCGATGCTGAAATCAAGGTTGGGCAGGATGTAGCTGTACCGCGCCTTTTCCGTGAAGGGCTGCTGCTCATCGGACAGCACGATGCGGAAATCGTTGTTGGCCTGCCACTCGATGGACTCGGGAACGGCAATGACCGAGGTCGACATCACGTCGGTGGTTTCATAGCGCACGCCCAGGCGCGTGTTGGTGCGCATGCCCCCCAGTTCCCCGTCCAGCTCTACCTGGAAGTACGCCGCCTTGGTCTTCTCTTCCACGAAATTGTCGGCCGCGCGTTGCGGGTTCACACCCAGGCCAACGCCGTACTCGCGCGACGCCCATTGCGCGAGCTGCCCGGCATTGCCGCGCCAGGCCGGCCAGCTGTTTGCACTGTAGTCGTCGAACAAGCCGACGATGCTGACCGGTTGAAGCAGGTCCATCAGGCCCGCGGCGGTATCCCGGTCCACGTTGGCCACGCCCCAGTCGCCCAGGGTGGAGTAGGCCTCGGCGGCCTGGATGCGGTGGGTGGTGGACTTGTTGGTGTCCACGCCGAACTGGAAGCGGCCGTGGTCGAAGTTCCATTCGCCATCGACGCGCGCCTGCTTGATCTCGCTGATCTGGGTCTGCGCGTTGACGCGCAGCACCTGCGTGCCAACCTCGCCTTCCTGGAAGCCCGGATTGACCACGCCATTGGTCCCGGCGACCGCATCGGCGGTGCTGGGATACCAGACCTGGGTGCCAACCGGCAGGCCATTGTTGAAGTTCAGCTCCTGCACCCAGGAGCCACCGCAATGCGGGCCACGGGTACAGTTGTTGGTGCCGGCGATGCTCATGAAGATCGAACCACCGCCGGTCAGCGGATCATTCGGGCGGCTCTCGTTCTTCGAGTTGTGCGCATCGAAGCTGAGCTTGAAGCGGTCGCTGACATTCCAGACGGCGTTGAAGCCCAGCGAACCCAGCTTGTACTCCTGCATGCTGCGCTGCTGTTCCAGGCCGAAATCCTTGGTGCCGGCGATTTCGCGGATGTATACCGGCGTCGCGACGGCGCCACTGGTGTCGAACTCGACGTTGGTGTAGTTGCTGTTCTGCAACCACATGCCCTGCTCGCCGCGATTCTCGGTGATCTCGTTGGTCGAGTAGGTGTAATCCACGGTCAGGGTCAGGCTGTCCGTCGGCGCGAACTGCAGCACGGCCTGGCCGTTGACGCGTTCGCGCTCGAATTCGGAGAACGCGTAGCGCAGGTCATTGGGCCGCGCGTAAAGCTGGCCGACGGCCGGAGCATTGACCACGGTCGGGTTGCCCGGCATCGACCCTGTCCACGGCTGCACGTTCCAGTAGTTCTCCGTGGCCTGCACCGAGCCACCCTTGCGCTTCTGCTGGCTCGCGCTGAGGCTGACGCCAAAGGTCTTTTCCGGATTGCTGTAACTGAAGATGCCCGACAGCTCCGGTGTCAGGTCATTGTCGAACGGCTGGCTCTGGTCGGACACCAGCTTCGCCCCGGCGCTGGCCACGATGCCGGCGTGATCGAGCGGACGCGAGGTCAGGATGTTGATCGTCGCACCGATGCCACCGCTGGGCACCTGTGCCTGGCTGGTCTTGTAGACCTCGATGCCATTGATGGCCTCGGCGGCCAGTTGCGCGAAATTGAAGGCGCGGGTGCCGCCGTCGACACCGCCGATGGCCACCTGTCCGGAGGCACCGAACGCGTCCGCGCCCGGCATCTGCCGACCGTTGAGCGTGACCATGTTGAACTGCGGACCGAAGCCACGCGCGGTCACCTGCGCGCCCTCGCCGTCACGGCGCTCGATGGAGATGCCGGTGATGCGCTGCAACGACTCGGCAAGATTGGTATCGGGGAACTTGCCGATGTCCTCGGCACTGATCGCGTCGACCACGCCCGCCGAGTCGCGCTTGATGTCCATGGCCTGGCTCAGGCTGTTGCGTATGCCCGTGACCTGCACTGCATCAAGCTGGGTGGGTTGCGACTGGCTCTGCGGCTGCGGCCCGGTCGCCGGTGCGGCGTCCTGCGCAAAGGCGGGATTGATGACCAGGGCACCACCCACGAAGGTGAACATGGCCCGGGACCGGAACTTCGCCAACGCGCGGCTCATGAACCGGACCTCGGGCCCGGGGTGCCACGGAAACTGCAGGTGCTCATGAAAGTCCCCTCTGACATACGATCGAATGGATGTACCGCCCCCTCCCAGGGGCACGCACGGGCGTGGCCCGCATTCCAAACCGAACAGCACGGGTGCTCGGGCACGCCGCGACTTACACTTGCTTTTCAAGCCTGCCAGGACAAACACGCGGCAAAGAAGGCAGCCTCCCGGACCCTGGATCCCCGTCCGACTGGTAGCGCTACCATCGCGTTGCAGCGGAGAGTAATCACCGAGGTTCGCCGTTGTCACCATGCAGCGCAGCAAAACCGGCAGCGCACGAAACAGCTGCTGACTCGGCCGTTGCTGCATCCGGTCACGCTCGCCCGCCGTAGGAAAGATGCCCGCGCTTGCGGGTCATCCAGAAAGGAACGCACCGTGAACGCTCTTCAGCGCATCGCCGCCGCAGTCGGCTTCGCCGTACTCGTTTCGTCCGGCTCCTCAGTTTTCGCCGCCAACACCGTCATCGTGGGCGGGGCAGAAATGTACCCCACCAGGACCATCGTCGAGAACGCCGTCAATTCCAAGGATCACACCACGCTCGTTGCAGCGGTCAAAGCAGCCGGCCTGGTCGACACCCTCAACGGCACCGGGCCCTTCACTGTTTTCGCGCCCACCAATGCGGCCTTCGAAAAACTGCCTGCAGGCACTGTCGATACGCTGGTGAAGCCGGAAAACAAGGCACGGTTGACCCGGATCCTGACCTACCACGTCGTCCCGGGCAGCTACAGTTCGGCCCAGCTTCTGGCCGATGCCCGCAAGCACGGCGGCAAGGCCACCCTGAAGACCGTACAGGGTGAGCCTCTCACCGTGGCGCTCCACGATGGCAAGCTCTGGGTGATCGATGCAGAGGGTGGCAAGGCAGGCATCAGCGTTGCAGATGTCAGCCAGTCCAACGGCGTCATCCACGTGGTCGACACCGTGCTGATGCCCAAGTAGGCGTCCTCATGCAACGGGCATCCGGCGCGATGCCCGTTGCCCGGGCCGGTCATTCCGCCGTCAGCATGCGGATGCCCGGCCGGCATGGCGCAGTGGCTACCACACCGGTCCCAGCAGCTTCGTCACTTCGGCCTCCAGTTTCTGCGCGGCCTCGTCCTGGGAGGCGACCTTGATGCACAACCCCGACTGTGCCGGTCCCGGCACCAGCTGGTAGCGGTTGATGGTGCCGCCACCTTCACCGTCCAGCGCTACCCGCGCCACTACCGTTCGGCCATTGGCGTGGAAGGTCCAGTCCTGATAATCAAACATGCTTCAGTAGGTGTGCGGCCAAGATGTCATCCCACTTTAGGCGGCACGACAGTGAAGAACGCTCCAGGAAGATGTTCAGCGCGCGTGGACATGATGACGACAGGGCCTATTGCAGTGTCCGCGCCAACTGCAGGACATCGGTGAAGAAGGAGGGATAGTCGTCCTGTGGAGCGCTGTGGCTCTCGCGCCGGTGGATCAGGCGCACTGCGACGACACGCTGTTCCGGGATGATCATCATGTATTGGCCCAGGTAGCCGTTGGCGGCGAAGCCGACGACCGGCCCACGTGTGATGTCGTAGAGATCGGCAAGCTTCAGCCCTCGCCCGGAGATCTGGCTGCCGTAACGCTGCGACCAGTCCGCGCCCAACTGATCGGCAAGGAAGGCCACCAGCGCGCTGCGGCTTTCGAATGCACGCCCTGCACTGGCCTGCAGTGCGCGCTGCACGTCGTCGTCCACCCTCCTTTGCACCAGCAGATCCTGTAGCCGGGGCTTGAGCTGGTAGCGTTCCCAGGCCGGTACCCGCCACCACAGCAGCCCGACATCTGGCGCACGGGCGCTTTCGGTCGTCATCAACGCGACCGACTGCTCACTCAGGAGACGTTTGCCATCCGGCGCCACGCCTCCTTCCAGCAACAGTTGCCCGATGGCGGCAAGATCGGCCGCGCGCAGGGACAGCCCGGCCATGCCCAGCGGGGTGCCTGCCTCATCCTTCATCCAGGTGTAGTGGGCAATGCCCAGGGGCTTGAACAGGCGCGCGTCAACATAGGCATCCAGCGGCTCGCCTGCCAGGCGCTCGACAATACCGGGCAGCAGGTTGGTGGCCTTGTTGTTGTAGGAGAACACGGTACCCGGGGCATCGCTCAGCTCGGCGGCCAGTGCCAGCCTGACCAGGTCCGGGGCCCCTTCCAGCTCTTCGCCCGCGTTCGCCACGTTCTGCAGGCCCGAGGTATGGTCCAGCAGCATGCGCACGGTAATGGCGCTCTTCCTGCCCTGCTTCCATTCGGGATAGATCTGGCTGACCGGCGTATCGATCGAAGCCAGCTTTCCTTCGTCCAGCAGCAACGCAATGGCCAGCGCGACGACCGACTTGGTGGCCGACATCAGGTGAACCGATTCCTGCCCCGCGGCGGGCTTCAGCTCAAGCAGCGTTTCCCGGTCGTGCACCACCAGGACCGCATCGGAATGCGCGGCGCGCGCGTTGCGCTCGATCGCGGCAAGGGCTTCGGCACGCGTCGCCGCTTGGGTGGGCCCGGCGATGCCGAACACCAGGGCCAGGGCGCAGGACAACCAGCAGGATCTTGGCATCGCAATCTCGTCCAATGAGCGTGTGTGCAGTTTGACTACATGTGTAGTCAAACTGCAGTGCCTGAAGTCATGCCGCGCTTGAGTGCTGAAGGTGGGCTGGGCGCCGCTCCGGCCCACCTGCAGCGCGGTCGACTGCAGCGGTCGCCATGCCGCGCCGCACGGTATGATGCGGCGACCCGGAACCTGCGATGATTGCAGCGGCCGCCCATCCGCTGATCGCGCGCGCCAGGACCCCCTGCGCCGGGGTCGCTGCCGGTGCCGCTGAAGCCCCACTCCATGCTCGCCCCCCAAGCCCCCCTCGTGATCTGGGCAGCGGTCGCCGTTGCCACCATCGGCCTGCTGTTCCGTCCTTTCCGCATCCCCGAATATGTGTGGGCGTTGTGCGCTGCCGCCCTCTTGCCGTTGCTGGGCGCGGTGTCGCTGCACACCGCATGGGGCGCGGTGGCCGAAGGCCGCGACGTCTACCTTTTCCTGGTCGGCATGATGATGCTGGCCGAACTGGCGCGGCGCGAAGGCCTGTTCGATTGGGTGGCGTTGTACGCGGTCCGGCATGCGGGCGGATCCGGGCGACGCCTGTTCGACCTGGTATTCCTGGTCGGCACGCTGGTGACGGTGTTCCTGTCCAACGATGCAACGGCCGTGGTGCTGACCCCGGCGGTCTACGCCGCCTGCAAGGCAGCGCGCGCCAATCCCCTGCCCTACCTGTTCGTCTGTGCATTCATCGCCAATGCGGCCAGCTTCGTGCTGCCCATTTCCAATCCGGCCAACCTGGTGGTGTACGGCCAGCACATGCCGCCGCTGCTGCAGTGGCTGGCGCAGTTCGCGCTGCCGTCGGCGGCGGCGATCGGTGCCACCTACCTGGTCCTGCGCTGGGTGCACCGGCGCGAGATCGCCCAGCCGCTGGTGGCCGCGCCGGCGCATCGCCCGTTGACCGACGGCGGCCGGCTGAGCGCACTGGGCGTGCTGTTCACCGGCACCGTGTTGCTGGTCACGTCCGCCTTGAACGGGCCATTGGGCCTGACCACGTTCTGCGCGGGCACGCTGAGTGTGGCGGTGGTGGCGATCCGTCAGCGGCGCAGCCCGCTGCCACTGCTTCGCCACGTGTCCTGGGGCGTGCTGCCGCTGGTGGCGGGACTGTTCGTGCTGGTGGAAGCGGTGGCGCAGACCGGTGTCATCCAGACCGCGGCCAGCGCCCTGCAGGCCCTGGCGCAGGCATCTCCCCGCCAGGCCAGCTGGCTGGCCGGTGGCGCGGCTGCGCTGCTGAGCAACGTAGCCAACAATCTGCCGGTCGGCCTGGCCGCCGGTTCGCTGGGGCAGATGGCCGACCTGCCGGCGCAGACCCGTGCCGCATTGCTGGTCGGTGTGGATCTGGGACCCAACCTGTCGGTCACCGGTTCGCTGGCGACGATGCTGTGGCTGGTGGCGCTGCGCCGCGAGGGCGAGCATGTCAGCGCGCTCGACTTCCTGCGCGTCGGCGCGCTGGTGATGCCGCCGGCGTTGATCGGAGCGTTGCTGCTGCTCTGATCGGCGCGCGAGCGGCATGCGCTTCTAGAATGCCACCTGCAGGCGGGTATTGAAGGTGGTGCCTTCATCCCTGCCCTGGCCGGTGCCGCTGCGGTTGCGGGTCTGCCAACGGATCGCCTCGAACATCACGCGGCTGAAGTCGTTGAGATACCAGTTCGCACCCAGCGTCCACGCGTGGCCGGTACCGCCACTGGGCAGCTCGGCATAGTCCACATCCTCGTAGCGCCCCTTCAGTTCCCATGCCCCGGCGCCGCCGCGGGTGACAGGATCGGCCACCTTGACCCGGCCCCAGGTGCCGGCCTTGCCCGAATAGGCCGGCCTTGCACCGGCCAGGAACCAGCCAGCCGAAATCGCCCAGGCCTGGTGGTCCAGATCGTAGCGCCCGCTGGCGTCGGCCCCGCGCAGGTTGCGCGTACCCCATTCGCCGGTCGCCCAGGCCGGCCCGAAGAAGCCTGCCAGTTCCGCGCCATGGGCCGTGCTGCGCTCGGCGCCCAGCAGTGTGCCCGGCGCGATCTTGACCAGGTCGTTGAAGTGCCCGGCGATGGCCGAACTGCGGACGACGCCGCTGGCCCCTGCGGCGATCTCCTCATGGAAGGCCCAGGCCCCCAGGTGCACCGTGACCGCTTCGTTGGCCACCGGGTTCCAATGCACGCGCGTGGCCCAGGTCTGGCTGTCGTTGTCGGTGCCGGTGTTGTTGAGATCGTTGCCGGCCACCGACAGGCTGGCATGCCAGTCCTTGCCGTACACGCGCTCGGTCAGGCCGACACCGAACAGGCCGCGCTGCGGCAGCATCAGCGTGCCGACCACGTTGCGGTCCTGGAACGGCGTGTTGGACGTGCTGCTGGAGCCGTCGATACCCCGGTCGTTGAGGCGGTTGCCCACGGTCAGGTCGGCCGGCAGCCCGAACAGGCGGTGGTCCACGGTGGTGTAGACCGACTTCCACGCCACCGCGTTGTCGGCGAAGTCACCTTCCACCGCCCAGCCGAGGATGCCGTAGCGGCCTTCGGCGCCCAACCGCACCGAGCGGATCTCGGTACCGGAGATGTTGCGGTCACTCACTGAGGACCCATCGGTGCTGGATGCGTCGACGAACAGGCGTCCGCGCGGACGGAACACCACGCTGCCATCGGCACTGCTGAATTCCGGTGCGCCCTTGGACCAGGTGACCTTGGGCGCCTTGGCCTGGCTGGATTCCAGTGCGGCAATGCGGGTGTCCAGCGCGGGAGCCTGCGTTGCGACCGCCGCGCCGGAAGTGCCGCGCCCGCCTTCCACGGCACGCAGGCGCGCCTCCAACTGCTGGATCTGCAGCGCCTGCTGCTGCACCAGGCGTGAGAGTTCGGCCTGGCTCAGTGGTGCGGGAGGGGACGAAACAGCCTGGGCGCCAACATGGCCACTGGCCAACAGCAGGCCAAGCGCGACCGGCAGCACTGCCAGCGGCAGCACGGTGGAATGATTCATGGGCTCTCTCTCCGGCCAGCCGGCCCCCTGGCCCGGCGCTGGCCTGTTGCGGTGGTGCGGGGGAAGATCGGGGGAGGAAGTGCGCGCCGCCGGATCGGTCCGGCGGCGCGGCGGGCCGGCTCAGCGCGGCCGGTTCAGCTGGTGGCCTGTGCCTGGGCGTTGGGACGCCAGGTGATCAGCTTGTTCTCGACCACGTCCAGCAGGGCGTCGATGACCAGCACGAAGGCGGCCAGGATGATGATGCCGGCGAACACGCCCACGGCATTGAAGTTGCCCTCGGCCTGCGCGATCAAGTAACCCAGGCCCGCCGAGGCCCCGAGGTACTCACCGATGATCGCGCCGACCACCGCGAAGCCCACCGAGGTGCGCAGCGAGGACAGGATCCAGCTGGCTGCTGCAGGGAAGTAGACATGGCGCAGCAGGTCGCTACGGCTTGCGCCCAGGATGCGGGCATTGGCCAGCACCACCGGATTCACCTCGCGCA
>Ga0308172_1000690_pt1 | contig 35118 bp, 30 predicted proteins | sample PhyGR2_FD_202134 | JGI IMG/M metagenome (GOLD analysis project Ga0308172, IMG submission 202134) | Phyllosphere microbial communities from UC Gill Tract Community Farm, Albany, California, United States - DLSLSG.R2 | ecosystem: Host-associated > Plants > Phyllosphere > Unclassified | place: USA... | reverse complement strand
ACTGGATCAGCGCCGACGGCACTGGCAGCGTGGCCGTGAGTGCACAAGGCAACCCCAGCACCCACGAAGTAGAGGTGCCCATACCGTCCGAGATCATCGCCAAAGGCATCCGCGAGGGCGGCAATCGCATCAGCGTGCAGTACCACTTCACGCGCGGCAGCTTCCCCTATGAGTCCGATGTGCTGGACCTGGAACTGCTGCCCCTGACCGGGCTGCCCACGCCGACCATCGACGGAGTGGGCGACAAGGTGCTGTTGGTGCTGGCAGAACTCAACGACACCGCCCGCACGCGTATTCCGGTGTGGAGTTTCATCGCCCCCAACCAACGGATGTGGATGATCTACACAGGTATTTTTGCCAACGGCAGCATTTATAAAGAGCACACCTACACCGCCAACCTGGTGACAGCGAACGGCGTCACCCACGGCATTTTCCCTCCGACCCCGGTGGGCAAACTGCGCCTGCTCAAGGATGGCTCACGGCTGACCATTGAGTTCTGGGTCACCTTGTCCGAAAGCGCTGACATAAACTCGGCCGTGCTGTTCGGTGTGCGCGAACACACGGTGCAGGCCCTGCCTTCCACCTTGCCCGCCCCGGCATTTGACAACCGGCCGGGCGCGACCCTGACCATCTACCCGCTGGACTATGAACACACCGCGTCGGTCACGGTGAAATACGACGGCATGAACGGCGAACACGTAATCCAGTTGAAATGGTTGTTCCCCGATGGCTCCGAGGCCGATATCCCGGCTAAGAATGGTTTGGCCGGCGGTCGTGTGGACTTTGCCATCAGCCAGCAGATCCTCGCCGCCAGCGTGGGTAAAACCATCGAGTTGATGTATATCGCCATGATCAATGGCAGCCCGGTGGACTCCTTCGAACAACGGCTGACGGTGCAAACGATCCGCGAATCGGACCTGCCACGGGTATTGATCAACGCTAAGGCCAATGGCGACACGCTGGACCTCAACACCTTTACCGGCAACGCCACCGCGGCCTTGGCCAAGTGGCGGTTGAGTATCACGGGGCAACGGGTATGGATCACCTGCAGCGCTCCGGGCGTCACGCCTCTGGAGGTCTTAAGCGCGTATGACATTAACTCACTCGAAGCCAACAATGGCCTGGCGAATAAGACGGTGCTGCGCACCTGGTTGGCGGCGTTGCCGAATAATCAGGAGATTACGGTTAGTTGTGCGGTGACGTTTGATGGAAGTACAGATAAATCAAGGGCAGTCCCCTTCCGGCCAACCGCCTACATAATTAGTACGCGCTCGGCGGGTGACTACACGGACTTTGAGAGCGGAATGAATGATTGGATAAGAGGTCCCGGACAATATTCCGCGAACATCATTGGCAATACTGGCAAGAAAGAACTGACCGTTGATATCCGCCCCGGCATTGGTCAAGAGGTTATATATAAGGATATAAACACCTCTCCAGGGAAGCGCTATAAAATCAGCGTCACTGCTTATAAAGGCGTTTATTATTGTAACCTCTCGCTCCGAATTGGGACGTCTACATCCGCCAGCATGGAGGTAACACGCTCAACAACAATAAGCGACACATACACATATATAGCAAATGCATCAGCATCCTCAACAACAAGATTCGCGATATGTAACGCATACAATTACAATGGTGTCTACATGATTAAAGACATATTAATAGAGCAAGTATAAAACAAAAATTCCCGAACTGCGCATTCTTATGGCAGTAAGTGTGCTTTTCGGGAAAACCTTAAGCACACTATTACAGAAATTCAGACCAGCAGATAATTACGACGCTGGTTAATACCATCAGGACGGGGCGGGAGACAGAATTCCCCACCCCGTTTTTTTAAACACAAACACAGATATCTGAAAACTATCAGGCGCAGAACAAAGCTGACCTGTTTTTCCAATAAACCCGTAGCGACAGTTATAAGCCGACACACGACTTGACAATGCTATCGGGGGCAAGCCCACACACACATCTACTGCACCTGATACACCACCGGCGCCTCCCCCATCCGCAGTGACAACCAGGAAGGCTGGAACGGGCCGCGCTACGGGTCGTATCACGACCTGGAGGCGTGGCTGGCCAGCGTCTGGTGTAAACCTTATTAGCAACCTGAAAAAATGCGGTTTTTGTGGTGAGCGGGCTTGCCCCGCGCTGGGGCGCGGAGCGGCCCTCTCTACAGACACTGCGGTGTGCCAGGCAAAAGCGGTTGCCAGGTTTTAGGGCCGCTTCGCAGCCCAGCGCAGGGCAAGCCTGCTCACCACAACAAGCCCCCTCCCACATCTACTGCACCTGGTACACCACCGGCGCCTCCCCCACCCGCAGTGCGGTGACACTGCGCGGGGCATAGCCTTCTCTTCCGGTAGCGGAGAAATTCGCCACCAACCGCGTGCCATCGGCAAAGGTGGTCTGTTGCAGCTGCCGATCCGCCGTCAGCCAACGAAAATCAGTCATGGCCTGGGTCGCAAGGCGCTGGTGCAACGGACGGAAAAATGCGTCCTGGCGCTGGATCGCCGGCAAGCGCTGCGCCAGGGTGGCGGCGCTCAGGTGATACAGCGGCGGCACGTTGTAGAGCAGTTGGGTCAGTTCGTTCTCGGCCCGTACGTTGCTCAGTTTGAGTCTGTCGAACAACCAGTGATGGGTGGTGATCACCGAGCCATGGAACACCGCCTGATACAACGGCAGGCGCAGGGTCGGATCGAAATACACGCTGCGCAGCGACGCTTTCAATGGCACCGGTTTGAAGAACACCGCCGGTTGTTCGGGCGGGTACCAGTTGCCGACGTAGTACGGCGACTGCTTGTCCTGGGTCATCTCACGGTCGCCCCAACCAAGCACCGGCGTCTGCATGCCATGGGCGAACAGGATGCCCTGGGCGGTGACAGCGTTACCGTCTTCGGAGCCTGTGGGTAACTTCAGCACGGTATTGAGCCAGCGCACGGCGTCGATATTACCCGCGGCGTTTTGCGCCTGGGTCATCGGCGCGCCAGCGCGGTAGCTGTCGAACAGCATGCTGGTGGCGTAGGCATCCAGAAACCAGGCATTGAAACCGGCCTTAGCCTGCACGGCCTTCACTCGCGCTTCCAGCAGCGGCCGCATACAGCGCGGGTCGGTGTAGTGGCCGGATTTCTGGAAACCGCTTTTGTATGTGCCGTCTTGCAACACGATGGCGCAGTCGCGATACGCCTTGCGGCCCAGGTGGGCAGTGGTCCAGTCCGGGTTTTCCGTGGCCGACAGTGCGGTTTCGTAGGAGTCGTAAGGGGCCATCAAGTAGCCGGCCTGCACTGCGGCGCGAATCGCTTCGGGGTGCCAGAGGCCGCCCTCCCAGCCTTCGCCCAGGGTCACCAGCAAACGCGGCAGGCCGCTGTTGCGCAGGGTTTGAAGGGCCTTGCCGCCCCAGGTGGCTGGATCGGCGCTCAACGCCCCGGCGAACGCCACGGCCAGTTCTGCGCGCAGCTCGCCATAACGCGCGGCCAGCCGGGTCATGTCCGGCTCGTCGACTTGCCAGCTCTGCCGCGCCTTTTTATTGATCGCCGCGTTGAGGCTGCGCAGCACCACGCTCTGCTCGTAGGGATTCAACGGGCGGGACTGCGCCAGGATCTGCGTGGCGTCCTTGTCCAACAACACCTTGAGTGCATGGGCGCGCAGCTGCTTGAGCAACAGCGGCCAGTCACGCACATCGTTCGGCGCCAGCAGGTCATTGCCCCACAGGTAGACGTGGCTGGCGCCCAGCAGTTTCTGCGCGTCGGGGGTCTGTTGCAGCTTGTCGTCGAGCGCCTCATAACGGCCCTGCTCGACCAGCCATTGACGATAGCGTTTGGCGCCGGCGAGGGGGTCCGCATCGCCCAGGTACAGGCGCAGGGTCATTGGGGTATTGGGGTCCAGCGCGGTGAATTCATGGGCCAGCGCCAACCCCAGCCCGGCACCTTCAGCTTGCCATTGCAGGCGGTTGTTGTAGGGGTTGGTGAGCAGCCAGTTCAGCGTGAAACCGCCGTGATCCACACCCCACAGCGGCAGGCTGATGTCCTGGGTGGTGTTGAACGCGCCCTGCTCCAGCAGGAACGCTTGCCATACCGCATTGCCGGTGGGCACGTAATGCCCTTCGGCCAACGGCCAGCTCAGTCCGTTACCCATGGCCTCTGCCGGTTGTTGCAGCAATGCCAAACGCCCTGCTTCGCGCGCGGTGATGCTCAGCAGCAACTCGCGCTGCTCAAGGTGTGCGCTGAGGCGATAGGCGCCGTTGTCCCACTGCCAGCTCGCTTGCTCGGCGCTGCTTTGCAGGTCGCTGACAGCATGCGCGGTGACGCCGCTGGAGGCTTGCACACTGACCTGACCCGACGGTGTCACCCGCAGCGCCAGGGTGGCGGGGTCCAGTTCGACGCGCCACAGCGTGTTTTCCAATAGGGCGCCGGCAAACGCCATGGGCGACAGCAAGCAGAAGACCAGCAGGGTAAGACGCAGACGGTTCATGGTGGGCAACCGTTGAAGAGTGAACCCAAGAGGGTAAAACACTCAACGGCAGACGGGGTAACAAATGCCCTGATGACGATCAAACGTGGGGGGGGGCGGTGCGACGATTCAGCTCGCACTCGATAGCGATGCGTCAGTGATAGGTGGGATGACTGAACCACTGCTATCGGGGGCAAGCCCCCTCCCACATTTTGAGCCGGTTCTTTCAGTTAATACTGAGGAGGGGACTGACATTAGTGCAAGCCCCACACATTTTGAGCCGGTTCTTTCAGTTAATACTGAGGAGGGCGACTGGCATTAGTGCAAGCCCCCTCCCCCATTTCTAAACGGTTTTTTCTTCAGGCTTGGGCTCGCGAATCTTGTACCACGCCACATACAGCGCCGGCAGGAACAGCAGCGTCAGCAAGGTGGCGATGATGATGCCGCCGATCATCGCGTACGCCATCGGCCCCCAGAACACTTCGCGGGCAATCGGGATCATGCCCAGACTCGCCGCAGCGGCCGTGAGCAGAATTGGCCGACGGCGGTGCTCGGTGGCTTCCACCACCGCGTCCCATGGCGTGTAGCCGTCGCGCTCATAGGCGTCGATCTGCGTCACCAGGATCACCGAGTTACGGATAATGATGCCGATCAACGCCAGGATGCCGAGGATCGCCACAAAACCCATGGGCGTGCCGGTGGGAATCAGGGCCAACACTACGCCGATCAGCCCCAGCGGCGCGACACTGGCCACCAGGAACATCTTCTGCACGCTGTGCAACTGGATCATCAGAAAGGTCGCCATCAAAAACAGCATCAGCGGCACCACGCTGGCGATCGGGCCCTGGGCCTTGCCGCTTTCTTCCACGGTACCGCCGGTGGCGACCTTGTAACCCACCGGCAGGCCGGCGCTGAATTTGTCGATCTCCGGCTTGAGCTGCTTGACCAGGTCGGTCGGCTGCATCTCATCGCGCACTGAGGCCTTGATGGTGATGGTCGGCAAGCGGTCGCGGCGCCACACCAGCGGCTGTTCCAGCTCATAGCGCACGGTGGCAAACGCCAGCAGCGGGATCGACGTGCCGTTGGGCGTGACGATCTGCAAATTCTGCAGGGTTTCCGGCGTGCCGCGCTCGGCGTCTTCGGCGCGGCCGACCACGTTGATCAGGTAGATATCGTCGTGCACCTGGGTCACCGAGGCGCCGCTGACTACGCTGTTCATCAACTGCGCGACATCTTCGGAGGACAGCCCCAGTTGCCGCGCCTTGTCCTGGGCGATATCGATGCGCAGCACTTTGCCTGGCTCGTTCCAGTCGTAAATGATCTCGCCCAAGTGGGTGTTTTTATCCAGCAGGGTCGCCAGTTCGATGGCGTGTTTGCGTACCTGGTCGGTGTCTTTGCCGGACACCCGATACTGAATCGGACGCCCCACCGGCGGGCCCATTTCCAGCGGCTGCACATAACTGCCAATACCGACGAAGTCATCGCGCAGACGCTTCTGCAGGCGTGCGATCAACGCGCCGCGTTCTTCCAGGCCTTTGCTGACGATCACCAACTGTGCGTAGTAAGGGTTTTCCAGTTGCTGGTCGAGGGGCAGGTAGAAACGAATCGCGCCCTGGCCGATGTAAGTGCTCCAGCGGGCGATGTCCGGGTCGTCCTTGATGATCGCTTCCAGGCGGTCGACGGCCTTGCGCGTCTCGTTGATCGAAGCGTTCTGCGGCAGGTTGAGGTCCACCAGGATTTCCGGGCGATCCGACGACGGGAAGAACTGGTTCTGCACGAACTGCATGGAGAACACCGACGCCACGAACAGCCCCACGGTGATGCCGATGGCCCACCAGCGGTTGCGCATCGCCCACAGCATGCCGCGATTGAAACCCCGGCCAATGCGCCCAGGCTCGGCGTTGTGCGGCTTCACATTGGCGCTGAGGATATGCACGCCGATCACCGGCGCAAACAACACCGCCACCACCCACGACACCAGCATCGCCACGGCGATCACCGCGAACAGGGTGAAGGTGTATTCCCCCGCCGAGCTGGCATTGAGGCCGATGGGCACAAAGCCGGCCACGGTGACCAGCGTACCGGTGAGCATCGGGAACGCGGTCGAGGTGTAAGCGTACGTGGCCGCCTGGGCCTTGGTTTCGCCTTTTTCCAGGCGCGTGATCATCATCTCCACGGTGATCATCGCGTCGTCCACCAACAGGCCGAGGGCGATGATCAACGCGCCCAGCGACACGCGCTGCATGGTGATACCGCTGTATTCCATGAACACGAACACCAGCGCCAGCACCAGCGGAATCGAACACGCCACCACCAGCCCGGCACGCAGACCGAGGCTGATAAAACTCACCACCAGCACGATGATCACCGCCTCGAACAACGCACTAGTAAAGCCGCCCACGGCTTCTTCCACCACTTCGGCCTGGTCGGAAACCTTATGCACGCCGACGCCCACCGGCAGGTCGGCGGTCAGCTCGTCCATGCGCTCATGCAAGGCTTTGCCGAACGACTGGATATTGCCGCCCTTCTGCATGGCGATGGCCAACCCGATGGCGGGCTTGCCGTTGAAACGGAACATCGGCCGCGCCGGGTCGACGTAGCCACGGCTGATCTCGGCGATATCCGCCAGGCGATAGAAACGGTCGTTGAGGCGCAGGTTGACGTCGGCCAGGTCCTTCTCCGAGGCGAACTGCCCCGAGGTGCGCACCGAGATACGCTCCGGTCCGGCTTCGATCACCCCGGCCGGGGTCACGGCGTTCTGGGATTGCAGGCTCTGCACCACTTGGCGCTGGTCGATACCCAGGGCCGCCAGTTTGCGCGTGGAGAAATTCAGGTAAATCACTTCGTCCTGCTGGCCGATCATCTCGACCTTGCCCAGCCCCGGCACTGCCCGGATTTCGGCACGCACCTGTTCCACGTAGTCGCGCAGTTGACGCATCGACAGGCCGTCGCCGGTAAAGGCGTACACCGACCCGAACACGTCACCGAACTCATCGTTGAACGATGGCCCCTGCAAGCCCTGGGGGAAGGTGCCGCGAATATCGTCGATCTTCTTGCGCACCTGGTACCAGATTTCAGGGATGGCCTTGGCGCTGGTGGTGTCCTTGAGGAACACGAACACCGTGGACTCGCCTGGCCGCGTGTAGCTTTTCACGTAATCCAGAGAGTCGAGTTCTTCGAGTTTTTTCTCAATGCGGTCGGTGACCTGCTTGAGGGTTTCTTCTTGGGTTGCGCCCGGCCAGCGGGTCTGGATCACCATGGTCTTGATGGTGAACGACGGGTCTTCTTCGCGCCCCAGGTTCATGTAGGAGAACACGCCCATCAGCAGCGCGACGAACATCAGGTACCAGACGAAGGACTGATGCTTGAGGGCCCAGTCGGATAAGTTGAAGCTGCCTTTCATCGCGGGCTGTCCTCGTCGATTTTGACTTTCTGCCCGGGCTTCAGGCTGTTCACGCCGGCGGTGACGATGCGCTCGCCGGGTTTGACGCCGCCGCTGATCAAGGCGCTGCCGGCCTCGCGGCTGATCACCGTGACGTCGCGCGGCTGCACGCTCTGGTTTTGCGTGTCGAGCAGCCAGATGCGAGTGGCGCCGCCCACCTCCTGCAAGGCGCTCACCGGCAGCTCGATGCGCGGCTCAATGGCGGTGCTCAGGGTGACGCTGATGGCGGTGCCGAGGCGGAACGCTGGTGGTGTTTCGGCCAACGTCAGGCGCGCGCGACGGGTGCGCGTGGCGCTCTGGGCCTGGGGCTCGATTTCACGCACGGTGGCGGTGGTATTGACGCTCGGGTCCAGTTGCCCGGCAACCAGAAACACCCCATCCGGCGGCAGGCGCTCGGCCAGGCCGGCGGGCAGGTCGATCACCGCTTCCTTGATATCCGGGCGCGCCAGGGTCACCACTTGTTGGCCGGCGCTGACCACCTGGCCGGCCTCGGCATTCCAGGCGGTGACGATGCCGGCGTGGTCGGTGCGCAGTTCAGCGTAATTAAGCTGATCCTTGGCCTGGTTGACCGAGGCCTGAGCCTGGTCGAGGGAGGCCTGGGTGGTTTTCAGGTCGGTCAGGGCCACATCCAACTGGGCCTGGGCGCCGACGCCACGGTTGAACAGTTCCTGCTGGCGCCGGGCATTGGCCTGGGCATTGATAAATTGCGCCTGCACCCGCGCCAGGTCGCCCTGGGCGGCGCGCAACTGGTTCTGCTGGTCGGTTGGGTCAAGCACGGCCAGCAAGGCACCCTTCTCCACTTCGGCGCCCACATCCACCAGGCGGCGGGCGATGCGGCCGGGCACGCGAAAGCCCAGGTTACTTTCGTAACGGGCCTGGATGGTGCCGGCGAAGCGGCCGAGGTTTTCTTGGTCTTCGGCCTTCACTTGCATCGACAGCACCGGGCGCACCGGCTCGGGCGCGGGCTCTTCCTTGGAGCAGGCCGCCAGCACCAGGCCGGCGGCGAGCATCAATACCAGACGCTTCATGGCTGGGCTCCTGGCTGGGCAATCTCGACCTGCATACCGGGGTGCAACAATTGCCCGCCGGCCACCACGACTTTATCGCCACCCTTGAGGCCCTCGCTGAGGATGACTTTGCCAGTGAGATAGCGGGCCACGGTGACTTTATGCAGCTGCACCTTGCCGTCGCCGTCCACCAGCCACACCGCCGGTTCGTTGAGGTCCTTGGTGAGGGCCGACCACGGCAGTTCCACACTGGCCTTGGCCGGGCCATTGGCAGTGGCGCTGACAACCGAGCCCAAGTGCATGCCTTCGGGCAGCGCCTGCAGGGCGATTTTCACTTGCACGGTGCCGGTGTTGGCGGCCACGGCGGGAGTGACTTCGCGCACCTTGCCCTGCACCTGAATGCTTGGGTTGTCCAGCAGGCTGACGGTGATCGGCGTATCGGTCGACGGTTCGACCAGCAGGGATTCATATACGTTGAACACCGCATCGCGCTCGCCGTCGCGAGCCAGGCTGAAAATCGGCATGGTGGCCTGCACCACTTGGCCTACCTCGGCCTGGCGCGCGGTGATCACACCCGGCGCATCGGCCACCAGCGCGGTGTAGCCCAGTTGTTCACGGGCATTGGCCAGTTGCGCCTGGGCGGCGGCCAAAGCGCTTTGGCTGCTGCGCAACGCCGCCTGGGCCGAGTCGTATTCGCTGCGGCTGGTGTAGCCCTTGGGCAGGAGTTTTTCCTGGCGCACAAAGGCCGCCGCTGTCTGCTTGACCCGCGCCTGTTCAGCCACGACCTGGGCCTGGGCCGAATCGACGTTGGTCTGCAAGTCTTTGGGATCAAGCCTGGCCAGCACTTGCTTGGCGCTGACGCGGTCACCCACATCCACCATGCGTTGGATGATCTTGCCGCCCACGCGAAAGGACAGATCGGTTTGCACCCGCGCCTGGATATCCCCGGTCAGCGTGACCGCCGCAGCAAAATCCGTTGGCTCCACGGTTTGCACAAATACCCGGGAATGCGCCTTGGGCTCGGTATTTTCCTGACCGCAACCGCTCAAGAGCGCGACTAAGCCAAGACCGAATATACAAGTGGAAATACGACCGCCCATGCAGTCTCCTTTTGCGTGATGCCGACGTGCCAGTGTGTATGCGACTGTCAGCTTAGATCAGGGTTCCTTATCTGCATGGGGAAGAGAGTATTGAGGTGATTTCACCGGCCTCATCGGGGCAAGCCCCCTCTCACACATTTGATGTGTGAATACATTCAAATGTGGGAGGGGGCTTGCCCCCGATAGCGATACAACAGTCAGCGCAGAACTAGCCCTGCCATTTGCCGCCTTCGACAATCACGCTCTCAGGCTGGGTGTCATCACTGAGTTCTTTACGCACGTATTGGTCGTACAGTTTGAGCAGAAATTTCTCCTCGCCCAACTTCGCCAGTTCGGTATTTACCCAATCGCGCAGTTCGGTGTTGCCCTTCTTGACCGCCGGGGCGATGGGGGCTTCGTCGCCGAGTTTCTGTTCCAGCACGCGGTAGCCGGGGTTTTGCTTGGCCCAGCTGAACAGCACCAGGTTGTCCTGGGCATAGGCATCGCCGCGACCGGCTGACAGCGCCTGCAGGGATTCGGAGTTTTTCTCGAACTTGAGCAGTTTCCAGTCCGGATGGTTTTTGGTCAGCCAGATATCGGCGGTGGTGCCGGTGGTGACGATGATGGTGCGGGTCGCCAGGTCATCCAGGCGCTTGACCGGGCTGTCGTTGGGCACCAGGGCCTGCACCGCGACTTTCAGGTTGGGATGGGTGAAGTCCACCGCTTCCTTGCGCTCCGGGGTCACGGTCATGTTGGCCAGGATCAGGTCGACCTTGTCGCTTTGCAGGAATGGAATGCGGCTGGCCGGCTCCACGGCGACGAATTCGACTTTGTTCTCGTCGCCCAGCAGATCCTTGGCGAATCGGCGGCCGATGTCTGTATCGAAGCCGACATAGCGCCCGGCCTCGTCCACAAAGCCGAACGGTGGTTTGTCGGTGAAGACGCCGACAATCAACTTGTCGCGCGCTTTGATCTTGTCGATGTAACTCACGGCAGCCGTGGGTTTGGCAGGCTCTTCGGCCTTTTTATCGCAACCGGCCAGCAGCGCGACGGCTAACAGGGGCAGTAGTAGTTTTTTCATAGCGGTTCCAGTTCCTTGATTTTCTTGGGCAGTGTTGAAACAAAGGAGAACTTCTCCAGGAACTGCTGCGCGCGTGCGGTTTGCGGGTTCGTAAAGAATGCCTCGGGGGTGTTGTGTTCGAGAATGCGGCCGGCCTCCATGAACACCACGCGGTCGGCGACGGCGCGAGCGAAGGCCATTTCATGGGTCACGATCAGTAATGTCATGCCATCGCGGGCCAGGCCCTGGATCACCTCCAGCACTTCCTTGACCATCTCCGGATCGAGGGCTGCAGTGACTTCGTCGAACAGCATGACTTGTGGGTTCATGCACAGCGAACGGACGATGGCGATGCGTTGCTGCTGGCCGCCGGAGAGCTGGCGCGGGAACGCGTCGCGCTTGTCCGCCAGGCCGACCCGCGCCAACAGCTGTTCAGCCTGCTCGCGGGCTTGGCGCGGCTCGCGCTTTTGCACTTTCAGCGGCCCGAGCAGGATGTTGTCGAGTACGCTCATATGTGGAAACAGATGGTAGCTCTGGAACACCATGCCTACGTCCTGGCGCACCTGGCGCCAGTCGGTGTGTTTATCCAGCAGCTCCTTGCCGGCAAATCGCAGGCTGCCACCATGGGCCACTTCCAGGCCGTTGAGGCAACGCAGCAAGGTGCTTTTGCCGCAGCCGCTGGGGCCGAGGATCACCACCACTTCGCCGCTGTGCACGCTCAGGTCGATGCCCTTGAGCACCTGCTGCTCGCCGAAGAATTTGTTGAAACCCTGGAACTCGATCAATGCGCTCATGCTTGGGCCCAGCGCCGTTCCAGCACCTTGGAGGCGGCCGACAACGGGTAGCAGATAAAGAAAAAGAACAGGAACAGCGCGCCGTAGATCAACACCGACTCATAGGTGCGCTCGATGATTTGCTGACCGACCTTGATCACGTCCACCACGCCGATCAGCACCGCCAGGGAACTGGTCTTGATGATGCGCGTGTAGACGTTGATCGTGGGTGGCGTCATGCGCTTGAGGGCCTGGGGCAGCAACACGTAGCCGTACAACTGCGGGTCGGACAAGCCAATCGACAGGCCGGCCTCGCGCTGGCCACGGGGCAGCGAATGCAACGCGCCACGTACCACTTCGCCGACCTCGCTGGCGCCCCACAACGACAACACCAGCACCGCGCACCAGAAACTGGGGAGGCTCAGGCCAAAAAAAATCGGTAGGCCAAAGAACAGCAGGTACAACCACACCAGCACCGGGATCGCCCGGAACAACTCCAGGTAAACCCGCAGCACGGCGTTGATCAGCCGGTTGTTCAAGGTGCGCAGCACGCCATACAGCACGCCGCCTACCGTACTCAAGGCGATGCTCATAAACGAAATCGACAAGGTCTGCGCGGCGCCCTTGCCCAGTTGCGGCAGCGACACCCACAACAACTCAAGACCCGAACTGGCCATGCTGGAGCCTCCTTTCCAAGCGGCTGAGCAGCAGCGACAGCGGCAAGAACAACAGCACGCAAATCAGCGTCAGCACGGCGAGCATTTCGTAGGTCTTGTAGTAGAGGGCGATGTAGCTCTTGGTGGTGTAGAGAATCTCCGGCACGGCCACGGCGGAGACCACGGTGGTCTCTTTGAGCAGGAAGATGAAATTAGCGAACAAGGCCGGCAGGCTGAGGATGCCGGCCTGGGGCAGGATCACGTGGCGCAGCAGTTGCCAGTCCGACAGGCCAATGGACTTGCCCGATTCGACCTGCGCCTGCGGCACCGCCTCCACACCGGCGCGCAGCACTTCGGTGAGGTAAGCACCGCCCAGAAAGGTCATGGTGATGATCGCCGCCCAGAACCCGGAGACATTCAAGCCCAGGGCGGGCAAGGCGAAGTACACGAAAAACAGCTGGATCAGCAGCGGTGTATTGCGCGCCAGCTCCACATACAACGCCACCAGGCGCGACAGGTACGGCGTGCGAAACACCAGCAGCGCCGCGTTGATCAGCGCTACAAGCAAGGAGGTGGCGATGGCGATCAGGCCGACTTGCAGCGTGACACCCACGGCCTTCAAAAACGCCGGCAGGGTGCTGAGGATAAAAGCGAAATCGAGGGTCATTTGCAGTCCATGACGCCGCAGGGTAGAGCGGCGCGTGCTATCCAAGCCGACGTGGGTAACGTCGGGTAGCGCGAACTTTAAAGGTATAAAAATTAAATTTTAAATACCAAAATAGCATATTGATATCACCCAAAAAGATAACCTCCGGATTCGCGGGGTTGGCGGGTGGCGGCTATGGTTGAGGGGTCTGTGTTTCGAGGGAATGAACAATGAACAAAGCGAAACCGATTGATCCGCAGGAGTTGGTGAAATGGTTGGTGGCGTTGCGCAGGGCGATCAATAGCCGCGCGCTCTGACACGCTGAAGGTCCACTGTGAGATGAAGATCAAATGTGTGAGGGAGCAAGCCCCCTCACACATTTTGCTTGCATTGCGAATTCCACACATAAAAAAACGCCGACGCTATGTAAGCCGCCGGCGTTGAAACCTTGAAGGGGTGTTGGCTTACATCAGAACGCCGGCACAACCGCGCCGTTGTACTTCTTCTCGATGAAGGCTTTGACTTCCGGGCTGGTCAGGGCCTTGGACAGTTTCTGGATAGCGTCGCTGTCCTTGTTGTCCGGGCGAGCCACCAGGAAGTTTACGTAAGGCGACTTGGCGTCTTCGATGATCAGCGCATCCTTGGCCGGGTTCAGGCCGGCTTCCAGGGCGTAGTTGGTGTTGATCAGGTCCAGGTCGACCTGGTCCAGCACGCGCGGCAGCAAGGCCGATTCAAGCTCTTTGAATTTGAGGTTTTTCGGGTTGCTGGCGATGTCTTTCGGTGTAGCCAGGGCGTTGGTCGGGTCTTTGAGGGTGATCACACCGGCTTTCTGCAGCAGCAACAGGGCACGGCCGCTGTTGGAGCCTTCGTTCGGGATGGCCACGGTGGCGCCGTCTTTCAGCTCTTCAATTTTCTTGATCTTTTTCGAGTAACCGCCGAACGGTTCAACGTGCACGCCCACCACGGTCACCAGGTTGGTGCCCTTGCCCTTGTTGAAGTTTTCCAGGTACGGCAGGGTCTGGAAGTAGTTGGCATCCAGGCGCTTTTCAGCGACTTGCACGTTGGGCTGCACGTAGTCGGTGAATACTTTGATTTCCAGGTCCACGCCTTCCTTGGCCAGGGTTGGCTTGACCAGCTCAAGGATCTCGGCATGCGGGATTGGGGTGGCGGCCACCACCAGTTTCTCGTTGGCCTGGGCGAAGCTGGCAGTCAGGGCAGCGGCGAGTGCGGTAAACAACAGAACCTTTTTCATGCAGTGTCCTTATCGACATTCGGGCGGGCGTCTCTGACGACCGTTTGTTAAGTGACGTGCCAGCGAAGTGCTATCGCGGCATGGAACGGACAATACCTAGATTTTTTATTCCCGAACAATATCTTTTATTCACGTTGATATTCCATTTTGCTCATGTAGGAATTGGCGCAACGTTGCCTGCTCCGCTGGGCTGGCTTGGGCATAGATCCGCCGCACTTGCTCCAGAGGCGAATCGACCACCGGCAGGTTCAGGTGCTCGGGCAAAATTTCGTCGCCGCTGCTGACCAGCAACGCGAAGTGAATAACGTTTTCCAGCTCACGGGTATTGCCTGGCCAACTGTGATGTTCCAGTACGCGCTGCGCAGCCTCGCTGATCAGCGGCACCGGCAAGTCCAAGCGCTGACTGTAGATGCCCAGGAAGTATTCGGCCAGGGACAGAATGTCCCCCACCCGCTCGCGCAACGCCGGCAGGTCCAGCCGGCCTTCGCTCAAGTAGTGGAACAGGCGTTCATGGAACTTGCCGGCCGCCACGGCCTGGGCCAGGTCGATGCTGGTGGCGGCCACCAGGCGCACATCCACCGGGCTCGGCTGATGAGCCCCGACGCGGGTGACTTCGTGGTTTTCCAGGGCCGCGAGCAATTTGACCTGGATTGGCAGCGGCAGGTCGCCGATCTCGTCCAGGTACAAGGTGCCGCCATTGGCCGAGCCGAACCAGCCGGCGCGGCTGCTGGCGGCGCCACTGTGACTGCCGGCGGCGTAGCCGAACAGCTCGGCATCGGCGTAGGTGGGGCTGATCGCGCCGCAATTGACCGAAACGAACAAGCCACTGCGGTCACTGCCACGGTGAATATGCCGCGCCAGCAGCTCTTTACCGCTGCCGGTCTCGCCGCGAATCAGCACGGGCAAGGCACGCGGCGCGAGCGCTTCCAGGTCTTCGCGCAGCTTGCGCGAGCGCGGGTCGACAAACACCAGGGCCTTGGCGCGGATGCTCAGGGGGCTTTTTTCCGCGTCGGGGAAGGTCAGCAGTGGCTGGCCGAAGGTTTCATGCAGACTCATGACAGGCTCCCGCCCCAATCCACTGCGGGATGGGGCGTTAAGAAAATGATCAGGCACTGCGCCGGGCGTGATGCTCAAGGCGACTTTGCAGGCGATAGAGGTAAGCGAAACCCTGCTCCCAGCGCTGGTGGCCGGACTTCACATTGATATGCCCGGCACCGGCCAGGATCCCGGCTTCAGCTCCCCAGTTGCGCGCCAACTCCAAGGCCCGAGGGGCACTGACGGCACTGTCGTTGTCGGAGCTGACCACCTGGCTGGGGAACGGCAACAGGTCGGTAGGGATCGGCGCAAAGTTGCGCAAGGCCGGCGAGCAGGCCGGGCGTTCCACATCCGCCGGCGCCACCAGCAAGGCACCGCGCACCTGCCGCAGAAAATGCAGCGGCGCGGTAGCGGCCCAATGGGCCACGGTGATGCAGCCCAGGCTATGGGCGATCAGAATCACTGGCGTGCTGTCGGCGGCGATCGCCTCGGCCAGCGCGGCTACCCAGTCTTCGCGGCGCGGTGTCAACCAATCAGCCTGCTCCACGCGGGTGCTGTTGGGCAGGCTGTTCTGCCAGTGACTCTGCCAATGATCTTCTGGCGATCCTTGCCAGCCCGGCACGATCAGGTAACGAACCAACTCGCTGTGCATGGGTGTGCCCTCCTGCAGCGTTTAACGTTGCTGAGCAGTATAGGGACGGGGGTTATATTCGTTAAGGAATAAGAAGCTATTTATTAATAACCAAAAATTCAAAATTCTACCCGATCTGCCTTCACGTCACTTCGCGCACAATTCGAACAACTGAGCCTGTAAGCATTGCCCCGCCGCACTCAGGCCATGGCGGGCATACAACGCCAGACGCACGCCTTGCACCTCGGGCAAACCGCTGTCAGGCCCCAGCTCCATATGCCCTGGCTGCACTACCCGGCGCGGCAACAGACTCACCCCCAACCCCGCCGCCACTGCCGAACATACGCTGGCCAAACTCGCGCTGGAGTAACCGATACGCCAGCGCCAACCGCCCACTTCCAGGTGCTGCAGCATTTCATTGCGGTACAGGCCGCCCACCGGAAAGGCCACCAACGGCAACGGGTCGCGCCCCACGGAGGGTGTGGTGCGACTGTCCACCCAGCACAGCGGCTCGGGCCACGAGGCCAGGCAGTCGGCGCTGTCGCCCATTTGTTTGACCAGCAACACATCGAACTCGCCGGCCCGGTATTGGCGTTGCAACTCGGGGCCCAAACCACTGGTGACCTCCAGACGCACCCGTGGATAAGCCTGCACAAATGACGACAACAGCGGCATCAGGCGCTCGGCGGCAAAATCTTCCGGCACCCCCAGGCGCAGCACACCGTCACTTTGTTGGCTGATCAGCACCTCAGCGGCCTCCTCATGCAGCGCGAGGATGCGCCGCGCGTACGCCAGCAAGCGCTCGCCCTCGGCAGTGGCGACCACGCGGCGCTGGTCGCGGTCGAGCAATTGGCACGCCACCGCGTCCTCCAGGCGGCGAATCTGCTGGCTTACGGTGGATTGGGTCAGGTGCAGGCGCTCGGCGGCGCGAGTGAAGTTGCCGCAGTCCACCACGGCGACAAAGCTGCGCAATAACACGGGGTCGAACATCCACATCACCATTGTGTTTGCCACTGATTGGCATGGTTATATTTAATTTCAGAATACCCTTAGGGCTGCCCATACTTCACCTCCCATCGTGCCCGGAGCGGCTTGCATGACCCTGAACAAATCCCTCGCCGGCTGGGGACTATTGCTGGTGCTGGGCCTGAACCTGCGACCAATCCTCAGCTCCATCAGCCCGCTGCTGGGCGAAATCCGCCAGGCCACGGGCTTGAGCTTCCAGAGCAGCGCCCTGCTGACCAGCCTGCCGGTGGTGTGCATGGGCCTGGTGGCGCTGGTGGGTGTGCGGGTGGAAGCACGCTTGGGCGAGCGGCGTGGCATCGCCCTGGGGCTGATGATGATCCTGTTGGCCTGCCTGGCGCGCTGGCTGATGGGGCAGGCGTCGGCGTTGTTGGTCACGGCATTGCTCGGCGGCGCCGGTGTGGCGCTGATCCAGGCGTTGGTGCCGGCGATGATCAAGCGCGAGTTTCGTCATCGCGTGCCGGTGGCGATGGGGGTGTACTCGGCGTCGCTGATGGCCGGCGGCGGGCTGGCGGCGTTGCTCAGCCCGGTGGTGGCGACGCACTTTGCGCAGTGGCAGGCCGGGCTCGGAGTCTGGCTGTTGCCGGCACTCGGCGCGTTGCTGTTGTGGGCCTGGCTGCCGTTGGGCGCGGCGCGTAACCCGCAAGTGCCGCCGGCGCTGGAAGGCCTGCGCAATCGGCGCGCGTGGTTGCTGGCGTTGTATTTCGGCCTGGTGAATTGCGGCTACATGAGCCTGGTAGCCTGGCTACCGGCTTATTACCAGCAACTGGGCTGGGGCGTGCTGCCCAGCGGCTCGCTGCTGGCGTACATGACCATTTTTCAAGTGATCGCCGCGCTGCTGATGCCGGTGCTGGCGCAACGCGGTGTCGATCGTCGTCCGTTGCTGGTCATTAGCCTGCTGGCGCAAACCGTGGGTTACCTCGGCCTGATCTTCGCGCCGCTGGACTACCCCCACCTGTGGGTGGCCCTGTGCGGCTTCGGCCTGGGCGCCTGCTTTGCCCTGAGCCTGCTGCTGACCCTCGACCACCACCGCGACCCACGCCATGCCGGGCAACTGGCGGCCTTCGTGCAAGGCGTGGGGTTTTTGATCAACGCCATTTCACCGTGGATGACCGGTTGGCTGCGCCAGCTTACTGGCGACTTCGTCAGTGCCTGGTGGGTGCTGACCGTGACAGTGCTGGCGATGCTGGTCGTGACGCGGGTATTCAGCCCAGCAAGCTATCGCGTCGAACTGGCCGTCGTAGCGCCCGGCCAGCGCTTTACACACTAGCGACACACATCCATGTCAGATTTGCACCACTGAATTCCACCCGCCCCTTTGACGAAAACGAGGACGTCGTCTGATGGACTGTATCTTCTGCAACATCGCCCGCGGCACCGCCCCTGCCCACCTGTTATGGGAAGACCAGAGCCACATGGCTTTCCTCTCCATCTTTCCCAACACCCCAGGGTTCAGTGTGGTGATTCCCAAAGCGCATTACGGCAGCTATGGGTTTGCCCAGTCGGACGAGGTGTTGTGCGAATTGGTGGTTGCGGCCAAGAAGACCGCACTGCTGATTGACCAGGCGCTTGCGGGTGTGGCGAGGACCGGCATGATTCTGGAGGGTTACGGCGTCGATCATTTGCACGCCAAACTGTTCCCGATGCACGGAACCGGCGAGGACAGCGCCTTCAAAAAAATCAGCTCTCGCATGGATAAGTTTTTTGATCGCTATGAGGGCTATCTCTCATCCCATGACTGCGCCCGGGCCGACGATTCGGCGTTGGCCGAGCTGGCCGCCCACATCCGTGCCGTCAACGACTGAGCACGGGGCGGCCTGACGCGCAACCGCAACCGGCCGCCGCACCTTAGCGCAGCGCCGTTTCCGCCGGGTTGAGGCCTGCACTGGGCGCCGCCATGGGCTCCAGACGATTGGCCCGCGCAAATGTGCCGAAATCATTGAAGCGCACGCCCATCTCCGCCATGACCTTATGCGCCACCTTGGCCGTCATCTGGCGGATATAGAACGGTTCCTTCACCACAAAATGATGAATCCCGTGGGTGCTGCCAAAGTTGAAGCAGAACGCCTGCAACGGCCACATCCACCACGGGTTTAGCACTTGGGTTTGCTGGATCACATTGCCCGGTTCCACATCGCCGTAGTAGTGCATGTTGGAGCTGACAAAGTGCAGGCAGAACGTGCGCAGCACATTGGGCCCGATGATCACCACGGCGGCGATGTCGATCACGTGCATCATCTGCAAGGTGCCCGCCGACCATTCGATGGGCGCGCCGAGCAGGCTGGCGACACCGTTTGCGGCGTGGAACCCGAGAAACACGTACCACGCGCCCCAATGCAGCAGCGCCAGCGGCGCGTAGACCAGCAGCGCGCGCTTGAGGATCTTGAATTTATGGCTCCAGGTCTTGGCCCGCAGCATGCGGATAAACGCCGACATCACGTTATCGCCCACCATCAACAGGCGCGCCAGGCCCCACGGTTCGCCGTTGGTGATTGCGCGCTCCTCCATGTCGGCCTCGGTGCCGGAGACCTTGTGATGATTGAGGTGCAAGTGGCGGCGAATCCATGGGTTGATGGTGCTCGGCCGCGCCAGCCACACCAAGGCCATCATCAGGTTATGCGGCACACGTTGCTTGCGAAAGTACATGCTGTGGATCAGGTCATGTTCCAGCTCATGGGTCAGTGACGCGAAAAATGCGTTAAGCAGCAGGCACACCCACCAGGCCATATGCCCGGTAATGTAGAGCGCCGCCGAGCCGAGCATGCCCAGCAACGCAAAGGCCAGAATGCCCGCGCCCAGCGCGTCCTGATGCAGCAGCCAGGGGTATTGCTGGCGCAAGCGCACGCCTTCGGCGAGTACGACTTCGCGAATGTGCGCCGAACGTTGTTGTGCATTCAGCGATTGGGGACTTGCAGAAGTACCGTCCATGCTCCCATCCTCTTGTTTATCGAGGTTTACATCCTGCACCAGGCGCTCGCGCAGGACGCTAGCCCCACACGCCAACCTGTTGACCGCATACGCCAATCGCCATGACCGAACCCACCTCCCTCGCCAGCTGGACCCGCGCCTTGCGCAAGCAGCTCGATGCCTTGGGCCTGGACAGCGCCGCGCTATGCCGCGAGGCCGGGCTCGATCCGCAGCTGATGGAAGACCCAAACGCGCGCTACCCGCTGTCGGCCACCACCCGCCTGTGGGAATTGGCGGTGCAGGCCAGCGGCGATCCGGCGATCGGTCTGCGGGTGTCGCGGTTTGTCAGCCCCACCACGTTTCATGCGTTGGGCTATGCGCTGGTGGCCAGCGGCAGTTTGCGCGAGGTGTTCGAACGCATCGTGCGTTACCACCCGGTGGTCAGTGACGCCTTGACCCTGGAGTTGAGCGGCGATGGTGAGCGCTATCGGTTTCGCCTGCTGCAACCGCCAGGCAGCCCGGCGCCAGCGTTGGAGGCCATTGATGCGTTCGCGGCGATTTACGTGCGCACCTGCCGCAATCGCCTGGGTCGGGATTACGCGCCGTTGGCCGTGTACCTGCGCCGCCCGCCGCCGGCCGACCCGACGCCGTGGCAAACGGTGTTCCGCGCGCCGGTATTTTTTGCCGCCGACGAAGACCGCCTGGAATTCGCCGCGCGCGACTTTGACAGCCACCTGGACGACGCCAACCCGGAGCTGGCCGAACACAACGAAACCGTGCTCAAACGCACCCTCGCCCAACTGCAACCGCTGACCTGGGAGCGCAAGGTGCGGGCGGTTATCGAAGCGCAATTACCGGACGGCGAGCCCAGCGCCGAACGCGTTGCCCAGGCCCTGCACCTGAGCCTGCGCAGCCTGCAACGGCACCTGGCGGATGAAGGCTGTCGGTTCGATGCGCTGCTCAACCAATGTCGGCAGAACCTGGCGTTGCAGCACCTGCGCGATCCGCAGTGTTCGTTGGCCGAGATCAGCCATTTATTAGGGTTTGCCGATACCAGCAGCTTCAACCGCGCGTTCAAGCGCTGGACGGGGATGACGCCGGGGCAATTCAGAGAAGGCCTGGGTTAGCGCCCACGCTCGCGCCGCAACAGCTTCTTGACCCGCGCGACCAGAGCCTTGTCATCAAAGGGCTTGAGCAGGTAGTCATCCTCATGCAGTTCCAACCCGCGCAGGCGATCTTCGATCCCGCCCGGTGTGGTCAAGAACAACAGCGGCGTGTCGCCCTGCTGTCGGATCGCCTGCTGCAGCGTCCAGGCGTTCAGGCCCGGCAACATCACGTCCAGGATCACCAGGTCGTATACGCTGCTTTCCACAAAGCGCTGCGCGGCCATGCCGTTGGCCGCGACTTCCACAGCGAAACCCGCCTCGCTCAAGCCTTGGGCCATGCGTTGCGCCAGCTGCGGCTGGTCTTCCACTAACAACACCTGCATGCCTTACCTCTGGGTTTAATGACAAACCTGTCATCCAATTGTGCGGCTTCTGACCCCGTTCACTGGCTACCGTGGCGGCCTGTTCAACGGAGCTTTCACCATGTATCGCACTGCTTTGTTTCTGAGCTTGGCCCTGACCGGCGCCGCCCAGGCGGCGCCGCAATTGCCACGCCATGCCGATTTGGATCTGCGTACCGCCCGCCAATTGGCCGATGCCAGCCTGGCCCACTGCAACGCCGCGCTGACCGTGCTCGATCGCGGCGGCAATTTGCTGGTGGCCCTGCGCGCCGACGCTGTGGGGCCGCACAACAGCCTCGCCAGCCAACGCAAGGCCTACACCGCGCTGTCGAGCAAAACCGCCACCCGGCTATTTGCCGAGCGCGCCCGCAACAACCCGGAAGCGGCCAACCTTAACACCTTGCCCGAATTGCTGTTGCTCGGTGGCGGCGTGCCGTTGTTTGCCGACGCCGAACTGGTCGGCGCGCTGGGTATCGCCGGTGCCGGTGGCGCGGCGCAGGACGAAGCCTGTGCCGTCCAGGCCGCCGAGCAACTGGGCCTGAAAACTTCTCTGTGATTAACCCTCGAAAGGACCTCCCCATGAAAACCCTGAGCATGACCCTCGCCGCCCTCAGCCTGAGCGGCCTGTGCAACCTGGCCCTGGCCGCCGGCAACCCGCTGAGCGTGCACGTTCTCAACTTGGAAAACGGCCAGCCGTCGGCGGGCGTCAGCGTCACCCTGGAACAGCAGGTGGGCGATCACTGGCAAGCGCTGTCCGAGGGCGTGACCAACCAGCAAGGGCGCATTGCCGAACTGTTCCCCGCCGACCGCAGCCTGACGCCCGGCGAGTACCGCGTGGTGTTCAAGACCGGCGACTATTACAAAAAAGCCAACCGCGAGACGTTCTTCCCGCAAGTGCCGGTAATTTTCCAGGTCAAGCAGGCCGACCAGCACTACCACATTCCGCTGCTGCTCAGCCCGTACGGGTTCTCCACCTATCGCGGTTCCTAGTTCACGCGCCTGCGGCACGCCGCAGGCCAGGCAGGTCGAGCACTTCGATTGCGCCGTAACTCAAGCCAATAATGCCCTGCTGCTCCAGGCTCTTGAGCAAGCTGTTGATGGTCTGGCGCGACAGGCCCAACATCGCCGCCAGGTCTTCCTGGGGCAGTTGCAGCACGCGACGTGCTTGTTCTATTTCGCCGTAGCCTTCGGCAATCATCAGCAACCGATGGGCCAGACGCGCCGACGCGGGCATCAGGCTCATCTGTTCGATATTGATCAACGACAGCCGCAGTTTATGGCTCATCAACAGGGCCACTTCCCGCCAGTACGCCGGCTGGCGCTCAAGCAGCGCGAGCATCGCTGCCTGCGGCACCTGCAGTAACGTGCACGGCCCCATGGCCAGCGCATCATGGGTGCGCGGCAGGCCGTCGAACAGGCAGATTTCACCGAACCAGTAAGGGGTTTCCACCAGGCTCAAAACCGCTTCCTTGCCTTGGGCATTGACCGCGCTGATGCGCACCGCGCCGTCAAGCACGGCGTACAGGCCACAGGGCGGATCGCCGCGTTTGAACAGCAACTGCCCCGCCGCCAACGTGCGCAACCGAGCGGCCGCCAGCAGGCTACGCTGAAAATCGTCCGGTAAATGGCTGAACCAGTGGCCGGTGACCAATTGGCGGTGCCAGTTCTCTGGGTTCATGAGCGCTCCGAAGATTGTCGCCCAGCTGACAGTCAGGCGTGGTCCGACAGGGCATGATCAAACATCCTACAGGAGGAACAACAATGAAAAGCCTCGTCGACCACCTCAGTCAATACGCCGCCTACCACCGCGACCCGCGCAATATCGCCAGCCATTTTGTCGGCATCCCGTTGATCGTCATCGCCGTCGCCGTGCTGCTGTCGCGCCCCACTTGGGCTATCGGCAGCCTGTGGATATCTCCGGCGCTTATCGTGGCGCTGCTGTCGGCGTGGTTTTACCTGCGCCTGGAACTGGCGCTCGGCGTGCTGATGAGCGCGCTGATGGGCTTATCGGTGTGGGCCGGACACACACTCGCCGCGCACAGCACGCTGGTGTGGCTGAGCAGCGGCATCGGGCTGTTTGTGGTGGGCTGGGTGATTCAGTTTGTCGGCCACTATTACGAAGGCAAGAAACCGGCGTTTGTGGATGACATCTCGGGGTTGATCGTGGGGCCGCTGTTTGTGGTGGCGGAGGTGGCGTTTTTGCTGGGGTTGCGGCAGGGGCTCAAGCGGCAGATCGAAGAACGCTCGGGCCCGGTGGCACGCCGCGATCTAAAGCCGAGACAGGTCTGAATATGGGGGAGGCTTGCCCCCGATGGCGGCGGGTCAGTGACATCTATATCAACTGACCCACTGCTATCGGGGGGGCAAGTCGAATCGTCGCACCGCCCGTCCCACATTGGCCCCATTTTTCACATTGGGTAGCGCAGGGTTCTCAGGTTTTTTGCCAGACCTTGGGCTTGAAGAACAGGGTTTCGCCACGGGCCAGGCCGATCAGGCTGTCGTGGTCTTTCACCACTTCGGCTTCGATCAGTTCGGGCTGGCCCTCCACCTTCAAGGTCACTCGCGTCGTCGCTCCCAGCGGGCGGATATCGCGGACTTCGGCGGCGTGGTGGTCTTCCAGTTCATGGCGCGACAGCGACACTTCGTGGGGGCGGAACAGCACGTGCTGGTCTTCGCCCAGGTGCAGGCGATTGGAGTCGCCGAGGAAGTGGTACACGAAGTCACTCGCCGGGTTTTCGTACACCTCGCCCGGTGAGCCGATTTGCTCGATCACGCCCTTGTTCATCACCACGATACGGTCGGCGACTTCCATGGCCTCTTCCTGGTCGTGGGTCACGAAAACCGACGTGAGGTTGATGTCTTCATGCAAGCGCGCCAGCCAGCGGCGCAGTTCTTTACGCACCTTGGCGTCGAGAGCGCCGAAGGGTTCGTCCAGCAGCAGTACTTTGGGTTCCACCGCCAGGGCGCGGGCCAGGGCGATGCGCTGGCGTTGGCCGCCGGAGAGTTGTTCCGGGTAGCGGTCGGACAGCCAATCGAGCTGCACCATGTTCAGCAGCTCATGGACTTTCGCCGCGATCTGACTTTCGCTGGGCCGTTGGTTTTTCGGCTTCATACGCAGGCCGAAGGCGACGTTGTCGAACACGGTCATATGGCGGAACAGCGCGTAGTGCTGGAACACAAAACCGACGTTGCGATCACGCACGTCATGGCCGGACACGTCCTCGCCGTGGAACACGATGCTGCCGTCATCCGGAGTTTCCAGGCCTGCGATAATGCGCAGCAAGGTGGTCTTGCCGCAGCCGGAAGGGCCGAGCAACGCCACCAGCTCGCCACTCTGGATATCCAGATTGATGCTGTCCAGGGCCTTGAAGGCGTTGAAGTTCTTGCTGACGTTACGGACTTCGATCGACATGACTTATTCCTCTGCCGCACTGGCGCGCAGGCGATTGATACGGTTCTCGCTCCACTGCTTGAGCAGCAGGATGAAGAGCGCCAGGACCAGCAACAGACTCGCCACCGCGAACGCGGCGACGTGGTTGTATTCGTTGTAGAGAATCTCGACATGCAGCGGCAAGGTGTTGGTCACGCCGCGAATGTGGCCGGACACCACCGACACCGCGCCGAACTCCCCCATTGCCCGCGCCGTGCAGAGCACCACGCCGTAGATCAGGCCCCATTTGATGTTCGGCACGGTGACATGCCAGAACATCTGCCAGCCGTTGGCACCGAGCAGGCGCGCGGCTTCTTCTTCCTGAGTGCCCTGCTCCTGCATCAGCGGGATCAGCTCACGGGCCACGAAGGGCACGGTGACGAAGATGGTCGCCAGCACGATGCCCGGCAGTGCGAACACGATCTGGATGTCGTGCTCTTGCAGCCACGGGCCAAAGAAGCCCTGGGCGCCAAACATCAGCACATACACCAGACCGGCAATCACCGGCGATACCGAGAACGGTAGGTCGATCAGCGTCACCAGAATGCTTTTGCCACGGAACGAGTACTTGCTCACGCACCACGCCGCGCTGACGCCGAACACCACGTTGAGCGGCACCGAAATGGCCACGGCGATCACCGTGAGTTTCAACGCCGACAGCGCATCGGGCTCCAGAATCGCGGTAAAGAACGCGCCGAGGCCGTTCTTCAGGCCCTGGGACACCACGATAAACAGCGGCAGCAGCAAAAACAGCACGAACACCAGCCAGCCGAAGCCGATCAGGATGCGCCGCGACGCCGCGCTGCCACGTCGGGCGGCGTTGGAGGACGCGGCGGAAATAGACGATTGGGACATGTTCCGCGCCTCCTTAAGGACGTTCGATACGCCGCTGCAGCAAGTTGATCAGCAGCAGCAGCACAAAGGAAACCACCAGCATCAACACCCCGATGGAGGTGGCGCCGCGGTAGTCGTATTGGTCGAGCTTGACCATGATCAGCAGCGGCAGGATCTCGGTTTTCATCGGCATATTGCCGGCGATGAAAATCACCGAACCGTACTCCCCCACGCCACGGGCGAACGCCAAAGCGAAACCGGTCAGCCAGGCCGGCAGCAGCGCCGGCACGAGGATGTAGCGGAACACCTGCAACGGCTTGGCGCCCAGGCAGGCGGCGGCTTCTTCGACTTCGCGCGGGATATCGGCCAGTACCGGCTGCACCGTGCGCACCACGAACGGCAGAGTCACGAAGGTCAGCGCCAGGGTGATGCCCAACGGCGTGTAGGCGATCTTGAAGCCCAGGTCGGCGGCGAACTGGCCCACCAGGCCGGTCGGCGTATACAGCGCGGTCAGCGCAATACCGGCCACGGCGGTGGGCAAGGCGAATGGAAGGTCGATCATCGCGTCGATGATCTTGCGACCGGGGAAGGTGTAGCGCACCAGCACCCAGGCCAGCAGCGTGCCGATCACGCCGTTGATCAACGCGGCGTACAGCGCGGTGCTGAAGCTCAGCTTCAATGCCGCCAGCACGCGGGGTGCGGAAATAATGGCCCAGAACTGATCCCAGGTGAGTTGAGCGGCGTGAACGAACATCGCCGCAAGGGGGATGAGTACGATCAGGCTGAGGTACACCACGGTGTAACCCAGCGTCAGCCCGAAGCCGGGTATGACGGGGGAGATACGACGCGACATAAGAGTCCTTGGTTAGCGTAACGGACACACAAAACCCGCAGCTGAATGCGGGCTCTGTGGGCGGGTTGTTGCTGGCTTACTGCGCCGTGTAGATCTGGTCGAACACGCCACCGTCATTGAAGAATTTCGGTTGGGCAGTTTTCCAGCCGCCGAAGTCTTTGTCGATAGTCACCAAGTCCAGCTTCGGGAACTGCTGGGCGTATTTGGCGGCGACTTTCTCATCCCGTGGACGGTAGAAGTTTTTCGCCGCAATCTCCTGGCCAGCGGGGCTGTACAGGTGCTTGAGGTATTCGGTGGCGATTTCGGTATTGCCCTTCTTCTCGGCGTTCTTATCCACCACCGCTACCGGCGGTTCGGCGAGGATCGACAGGGACGGTACGACGATATCGAATTTGTCTTTGCCGCCGTCTTCCTTGAGCGCCAGGAACGCTTCGTTTTCCCAGGCCAGCAACACGTCGCCCTGACCGTTGTTGACGAAGGTGATGGTCGAGCCGCGTGCGCCGGTGTCCAGCACCGGTACGTGCTTGAACAGTTCCTTCACATATTCCTGGGCCTTGGCTTCGCTGCCGCCGGCCTTGAGGCCATAGGCCCAGGCGGCGAGGAAGTTCCAGCGGGCGCCGCCGGAAGTTTTCGGGTTTGGCGTGATCACCGAGACGTCCTTCTTGATCAGATCGCCCCAGTCCTTGATGCCTTTGGGGTTGCCCTTGCGCACCAGGAACACGATGGTCGAGGTGTACGGAGTACTGGCGTCCGGCAGGCGGGTCTGCCAGTTTTCCGGCAGGGTTTTGCCCAGTTTGGCGATTTCATCGATGTCACCGGCCAGGGCCAGGGTCACCACGTCGGCGCGCAGGCCGTCGATCACCGCACGGCCTTGCTTGCCAGAACCGCCGTGGGATTGCTGGATCTTGACGGTGTCGCCGGGATGGGACTGTTTCCAGAAGCTGGTGAATTCCGCGTTGTAGTCCTGGTACAGCTCGCGGGTCGGATCGTACGAGACATTGAGCAGCTCGTAATCCTTGGCAACCGCGGAACCGGCAAATACGGCGCTGGCCAGGGCGGCCAGGGCATAACGGCGAATCGACGACATAGAAGCTCCTGAAATTCTGGGTGTTGGCTTTTTCTTATAGTTGCGGGTCTATCGCCGTCAGCGCTTAGCTCGGTTTGTTACCGGGATTCTGCAAACGGAATTTTTCCTTGCGCTCGATCTGCACCACCTGGGCGTTGTGCACGGTAATTTCCACCGCGCCAAAACGCAGATCGCGCAGGGCGCTCTGGATCTCACGCAAAATGGTTGCTTCGTCCTGGCCGTCGACGCTACGTAGAGATGCGCTCATGGTCTCGCTCCTGAAATGAATAGTGCCTGGCAGTGGCGGCACTGCTTGCGGCGTGAGAGCGATAGTAGATAAGCGTGAATATTCTTAAAAATACTATTTAAGAATTTTTATATAACCAAAAAGAATTTTTGGTAGGCGTGAGGTTGTGGGAGGAAGCCGGCCCCCTCCCACACTTGACGGTGTTTCAAGCTTGGATGAGGGGTGCGCGATCCCAATCGAGTTCATGTGCGGGTATCGGCCGGCCAAACCAATACCCTTGGCCCAGATCACAGCCCTGCTCCAACAGGAACCGCGCCTGCTCCACCTGTTCGATACCCTCGGCCTGCACCTGCATGCCCATGCTTTTGGCCAGGGCGATGACCACGCGCACGATCGCCATGTCATCTTCATCCCATGGCAACCCGGCGACAAACCCCTGATCGATCTTGAGCTTCTGCACGGGCAGGCGCTTGAGGCGCAGAAGGGAGGAATAGCCGGTGCCAAAGTCGTCGATCGCCAGGCGCAAACCCAATTCGCGCAGGCGATGCAGCTGTTCCAGGGCCGCCTCGGGGTCGTCCATCACCGCGCTTTCGGTGACTTCCAGTTCCAGGAATGCCGGGTCCAAACCCGTGTCATGCAGCACCTGGGCGACTTGCTCGTACAGCTCGCGCCGGGCGAACAGGCGGCTGGACACGTTGACGGCGACAAAGCTCAGCCTTACGCCGTCGGCCAGCCATTGGCACATCTGGCGGCAGGCTTGATCCATGACCCAGGCGTCGATCTCTGCGATCAGGCCAGTGCGTTCGGCAATCGGGATAAATTCGATGGGCGGCACCAGGCCGCGCTCCGGGTGCTGCCAACGTACCAACGCTTCCAAGCCCACCAGGCGGCTGCCCGTCAGGTCGTGTACTGGCTGGTAATACACGCGCAGTTCCTGCTGTTCGAGGGCGCGACGCAGCTCGCTGGCCACCTCCACGCGGTTCTGTGCATGGGCCGTGAGTTCCTCGGTGTACAGCGCGTAGCTTTCGCGACCGACGCCCTTGGCTTTGAACAGCGCGGAATCGGCGTTGCGCAACAATTGTTCGGCGCTGAGGGCGTCGTTGGGGAACAAACTGATACCGATGCTGGCACTGACAAACAGCTGATGGCCGTCAAAGATGAACGGTTGCTTCATCACATCGAGCATGCGCTGAGCCAATGCCGCGGCCTGCACCACCTGTGGACAACTTTCCGCCAGCACCGCGAATTCATCCCCGCCCAGCCGCGCTAGGGTCACGCCGGGGCCGAACAGGCTCTGCAGCCGCTCGGCGACCAGTTTGAGCAATTGATCGCCGACGTTATGGCCGAGGCTGTCATTGATGATTTTGAAGTGATCCAGGTCGAGCAACAGCAGAGCACAACCGCGTTTGTGGATTTGCGCCGAGGCCAGCGCCTGTTCGGTGCGGTCGGTGAATAGCAGACGATTGGGCAGGTCGGTCAGGGGGTCGTGGTGCGCCAAGTGAGCCAGCTCGTGCTCGGAGTTCTTGATGGCGCTGATATCGGAAAACACCGCGACGTAATGGCTGATGTGGCCATGATCATCGTGAATCACCCGGATGGTTTGCCATTGCGGGTAGATTTCGCCGCTTTTGCGCCGATTCCAGATTTCACCGCTCCATTCGCCCGTGCGCTCCAAGGCCTGGAACATCTGTTGGTAAAAAAGCGACGAATGGCGCCCGGACTTGAACAAACTCGGCTGTTGCCCCATCACGTCGTCGCGCCGGTATCCGGTGATCTCCATAAACGCGCGGTTGACGTGCACGATCAGGCCCTGGGCATCCGTGACCAGCACCCCCTCGCGGGTGCAATCGAACACGGCGGCAGCCTGGCGCAGGCGCTCGCGGTGCTCCTTGGACGGCTGCAACAGCAGATTGGCCCGTACGAAGCGCGCGCACATCAGGTAGATCGCCAGCGCGGTGAGGGCTACCCAAATGTAGCCGCACGCCTGGATCCAGAGACTCATCTCATTGGGGTTATCGAGAAACTCGATCAATACACGCTGCGTGAGCCCGATCCATAAGACGGAAACCAGCAGATATACCAGCCCCGCGCGCAGGGCACCTCGGTATGAAAGCAGCATAGGTTCAGTAATCCTTACCCAAAAAACAGAATCGCCCCACGAAGGCTGCGGATTATAGAATAAGAAACATCCAGTAAGTCTTATCTGAAAGGGCGGCTGGTTTTCTCTGTAGGCTTAGTGATAATGCGTGAGCTGTTCTTTTCTTTATCTGAGGGCCATACAGCCTATGTGGTACAACGGTTTTCTTGACTTGTCGGCCTGGCAACTGGTGGCAGTCACTCTGTTGATGACCCACGTGACCATCATTGCGGTCACCGTCTATCTGCACCGCTATTCCGCCCATCGCTCCCTGGAGCTCAATGCCGGGCTTAAACACTTCTTCCGCTTCTGGCTGTGGCTGACCACGGCGCAGAACACCCGCGAGTGGACCGCCATCCACCGCAAACACCACGCCAAATGCGAAACCGTCGACGACCCCCACAGCCCCGTGATCAAGGGCCTGTCTACCGTCCTGCGCAAAGGTGCCGAACTCTACCGTGCCGAGGCGGAGAACCCCGAAACCCTGCGTATCTACGGCAAGAACTGCCCGGACGACTGGCTCGAACGTAACCTCTACACCCCCTACCCACTGCTGGGCGTGGCGATCATGGGCGTGATCGATCTGCTGCTGTTCGGCACCATCGGCATCACTATCTGGGCGATCCAGATGATGTGGATCCCGTTCTGGGCCGCCGGCGTGATCAACGGCCTGGGCCATGCGGTGGGCTATCGCAACTTCGAATGCCGCGACGCGGCCACCAACCTGGTGCCGTGGGGCATCATCGTCGGCGGTGAAGAACTGCACAACAATCACCACACCTACCCGAACTCCGCCAAGTTGTCGGTGAAGAAATGGGAGTTCGACCTGGGTTGGGCGTGGATCAAGGTGTTCAGCTTCCTGCGCCTGGCCAAGGTGCAGCGCGTGGCGCCGATTGCCCATCGCGTGGAGGGCAAGGGCCATTTGGACATGGACACCGCCATGGCGATCCTCAACAACCGCTTCCAGATCATGGCCCAGTACCGCAAGTTGGTGATTGGCCCGCTGGTCAAACAGGAGCTGGAAAAAGTCGATCACTCGATGCGGCACCAATTCCATCGGGCCAAGCGCCTGCTGTCGCGGGAAACCAGCCTGCTGGATGATCGTCATCACTTGCGCATCCAAAGCATGCTGGAACACAGCCAGGCGCTGAAGGTGATCTACGAGAAGCGTCTGGCGCTGCAACAGATCTGGGTCAAGACCAGCGCCAATGGTCACGACATGCTGGCAGCCATCAAGGAATGGGTACACGAAGCCGAAGCCAGTGGCATCCAATCCCTGCGGGATTTTGCCCACCAGTTGAAAACCTACTCGCTGCGCCCTGCCGCCGTGTGACCCTGCCGTGGGAGGGCTCGCCCTCCCACGCGACCTGTTTTTGGCGTCATTTACCGGGCGCCGCCAATCGACACCGTTGACGGAACTTCACCGCAATTCGCCTCTCTCAAAGAACACTTCGCCATCATGGTGGCCCCTTGTTGTGACCGCTGCTTCGCCTTGCGGCGCGCCCAGAGAGAGTTGTGCCGATGGTTCAAGAAAAGCCTCATTTACCTGACCCGCCCACTGCCGAACAACCGCTTCCGGCTGCGGCTTCGACCCTGCTGGCGTTGGTGCATGCTCAGGGTGAAGTCGAGCGGTTGAGCGAACGCGAACAACTGCTCAGCTCGCTGCTGGTGAGTGTGAATGCCGTGCTCTGGGCTATGGAGTGGGAGACGCGCCGCGTGTTGTACGTCAGCCCGGCCTACGAACGCGTCTTCGGCCGCCCTGCCTGCCTGCTGTTGGCCGATCATCGCGAATGGCGCAACAGCATTCACCCCGAAGACCTCGATTACGCCGAACAAAGCCTGGCCCGCGTGCTGGAACAGGGCGCGGTGGAAAACCGCGAATACCGCATCATCACCGCCGAGGGCAAGATTCGCTGGCTGAGCGACAAGTGCTACATCAACCAGCAGGTCGAGCCTGGCGAGCCGGTGATCGTGGTGGGCATAGCCGAGGACATCACCGAAAAGAAGCAACTGGAGCTGGAGTTGCACCGCCTGGCCACCACCGACGTGCTGACCCAGAGCAGCAATCGCCGGCACTTCTTCGAGTGCGCCAACCAAGCCTTCGACACCGCCAGCGTACAGGGTGCGCCGCTGGCCTTTCTGTTGCTGGACATCGACGACTTCAAGGACATCAACGACACCTATGGCCACTTGGAAGGTGACCAAGTACTGCGGCGTATCGCCGAAAGTGGCCGAGGGGTGCTGCGCCGTGGCGACCTGTTCGGGCGTATTGGCGGCGAGGAGTTTGCCGCCGTGCTACCTGGCTGCGCGCCGGAGATGGCGCTGCAGGTGGCCGAACGTCTGGGTAAAGAGATTCAAGCGCTGAACTTCAGTTACGAAGGCCAGGCATTTGGCGTGACCGTCAGCCAGGGCCTGGCCAACCTCAGCGAAGAAGACTCAACCCTGGACAACCTGTTCGCCCGTGCCGATGCCGCCATGTACGAAGCCAAACGCCAGGGCAAGAACCGCATCATCGTCGCCACCGTCGACTTTTAGCCCACCGGCCTTTTGCGAATCCGCGTCAACTCCGACAAGCCGATCTTGAGCAAACGTGCCGTCTTGCCGTCGGCCAACGCTTCCAAGCCTTCGTGCTCAGTCAACCGCGCCATTTGTGCGGCCAGGTTCACCGCCAGCGCATCACGGGCATACACCCCGCCCTCCAGGGAATAGCTCGCCGCTATCAGCTGACGCAGTTCCAGCGGCAAGCGCCAGCGCGCGCGCAGCGAGGAGCCGAAGGCGGCGCCAAAAGTGTCGAGGGACTCGCCAATCGCTTTGTCGTCCAGCTCCCCACCGCCCCGGCGCCAGTCTTCCAGGCTGCGCAACAGCGCCAGGTCCCCCAGTTGATGCAGGATGCCGGCGCTGTAGCAACGCTCGCGATCCAGCTCAAGCAAGTGCGCAAGCAGCAGCGCGTAATCCGCCGTGTCTTGGGACAACTGCCAATAGCGCTCGGCGTACGCCGCCAGCACCGGATCGCCGAGTACTACGTTGTGCTTGAGCGCCAGGCCCAGGATCAGGTTCATGCTTTGCCCCGGCGCCAGTGTGTGCAACGCCGCGTGGAGGGTCTGCACCGGAGCGCCGTGATGGCCGGCGCTGTTGGCGGCGGCGATAAGCACGGCGGTGATTTGCGGGTCCGTGCGCACTTGTTCTTCCAGGCGTTTGAGGTCCAGGCCGTCGGGGCCGAGGCTGTGCTGCACGGCCGCTTGCACATCGACCCGCAGCGGTGCGCCATCGGACGCTTCGCGACGCTGCTCCAGAAACCCCGGCAACGTCATGCCCGGCGTCAGCGCCGGTACTTCGCAATACACACTTTCGCCTTCGTTAAGCAGCAAGTCCTGCAGACGCTGGGTCAGCGCCTGCATGTTCAGCGGTTTGGTCAGGTATGCCGTGGGTGCCAGGGGCAAGGCTTCGCGCACGCTGGCACTGTCATTGCGACTGCTCAGCAAAATAAATGGCAGAGGCGGCGTACGGCGCTGCTGACGCACCGCGCGCAGCAGATCCAAGCCGTCGATGACCGGCAACTCCCAGTCGGCCAGGATCAGATCGTAGGGCTTGTCGCGCAGCAGGGTAGCCGCCTGCTGCCCGTCGGCGCACACATCAAGCCGGGCGTCACAACGCACCGCCAGCAGCACCTGCTTGAGCAGGTCTTGCGACCAAGGGTCCGCCTCGGCAATCAACACACGGGGTACAGCCGGTAAATCAACCGCAGTCATCCGTCACGCTCCATCGGCAATGCCTGAACCATAGTCAACGCGGCCTGCGCCGTACAATCTGCGGGCACAAAAAAACCGCCGAAGCGGTTTTTTTGTCAGCGGTCGGTATCAGAGTTCAGAGAAGCACTCTTCCATGATCGCCAAGCCTTTGTCCAACTGCTCGTCCGGCGAGGTCAGCGGCACCAGTACGCGCAAGACGTTACCGTAAGTGCCGCAAGACAGCAGGATCAGACCCTTTTCACGGGCCTTGGCCACTACCGCTGCCACGGCGGCAGCGTTCGGCTTGTGGCTGTCGCCGTCTTCGAACAACTCCACCGCGATCATCGCACCCAAGGCACGTACTTCGCCGATCACCGGGTACTTGGCCTGGATAGCTTTAAGGCCAGTCACCAGGCGCTCGCCGACGGCTTTGCAGCGGTCCAGCAGGTGCTCTTCTTCAAACACTTCCATTACCGCCAGTGCCGCGGCGCAGGCGATCGGGCTACCGGCGTAGGTGCCGCCCAGGCCGCCTGGGGCGATGGCGTCCATGTACTCGGCCTTGCCGCACACACCGGCCAGCGGGAAGCCGCCAGCGATGGACTTGGCGAAGGTGGTCAGGTCGGCGGCGACGCCCATCTGTTCCATGGCGAAGAAGGTACCGGTACGGCCAGCACCGGTTTGCACTTCGTCGGCGATCAACAAGATGCCGTGCTTGTCGCACAGTTCGCGCAGACGCTTCATAAAGGCTTTTGGCGCGACGTAGAAACCGCCCTCGCCCTGCACCGGCTCGATGATGATCGCGGCGATGTCGCGCGGTTCGGCATCGTTCTTGAAGATGCGTTCGATGCTGGCGATCGAATCGTCGATGCTCACGCCATGCAGTTCGTTCGGGTACAGCGCGCGGAAGATACCGCCGGGCATCAGGCCCATGCCGGCCGAGTAAGGCACGACTTTACCGGTCAGGCCCAGGGTCATCATGGTGCGGCCGTGGTAAGCGCCGGTGAAGGCGATCACACCGGCACGGCCAGTGGCGGCGCGGGCGATTTTCACGGCGTTTTCAACGGCTTCGGAACCGGTGGTGACCAGCAGGGTTTTCTTGGCGAAATCACCAGGGACCTTGGCGTTGATTTTTTCGCACAGCTCCACGTAAGGCTCGTAGGCCAGGACCTGGAAGCAGGTGTGGGTCAGCTTGTTGAGCTGTTCGGTCACGGCGGCGATGATTTTTGGGTGCACGTGGCCGGTGTTCAGCACGGCGATGCCGCCGGCGAAGTCGATGAACTCGCGACCTTCAACGTCGGTCACGGTGGCGTTCTTCGCCGATTCGGCGAAGATCGGGTGGATCTGGCCAACACCGCGCGG
>Ga0308172_1000679_pt1 | contig 35682 bp, 40 predicted proteins | sample PhyGR2_FD_202134 | JGI IMG/M metagenome (GOLD analysis project Ga0308172, IMG submission 202134) | Phyllosphere microbial communities from UC Gill Tract Community Farm, Albany, California, United States - DLSLSG.R2 | ecosystem: Host-associated > Plants > Phyllosphere > Unclassified | place: USA... | reverse complement strand
TGTCGCTGGCCGGTGAAAGGCCGTTCAAGGCAATGAACGCCCAGCGATGGAAAGTCTTCGCGCATCGTGCGCGACTGCCGGAAGCTGCTGTGCTGAAGGCTGTTACGGAGACCGTCGAGCGCGTCAACCAGTCTTGGTGGTCTCTGCCTGAACGAGCTGTTCTACCCGATAGAGTGTTGGAACGGATTGATGCCCACATCAAGCTGATGTCGCCGATCCTCGGCACGTGCGCGAATTAGCAATTGGTGTTTTTGCGTAACTCGTTAGCAGCTTCATAGCCCACCAAAACCGATAGGGTCACTGGTTCGAATCCGTTCAAGAGCTTAAACCATGAGAAATCGGCTACCTCGGTCTGTCTCGAGCCCAAAAAGCGTTTAGAAAACGTTCGAATGTGCCGTTCACTTCGCCGCGGCGTTCGAACCGCTGCTGGATTTCAAAACAAGATTTAGCCTGTAACCAAGGGCGTCAGCTACCTTCGCAATCGTCCCAAACTCTGGGTTGCCATCGCCACTTAATGCTCGGTAGAGAGCAGGTCGCGTAAGTCCGGTATTCCGAGAGAGATCCGACATGCCGCGCGCGCGCGCGACAACACCAAGAGCGCGAGCGATATGGTTTGCGTCTCCATCTTCGCTAGCAGCTAAAAGATATTCAGCGATCGCTTCCTCACTCCCAAGGAATTCGGCGGAGTCGTACTCAAATGTCTCAAGTGGCATGCGATTACTCCTTCAATTGCTGTGCTAGTTTTTTAGCTAATCGAATGTCTTTGTCCTGGGTACCCTTGTCGCCACCGCAAAGAAGAACATAAACGACCGACCCGTCGCGGACAAAATAGACACGATAACCAGGCCCATAATTAATGCGGAGTTCGCTCACGCCTTCGCCGACTGGCTTTACATCCCCAGGATTTCCCGCAGCGAGACGGTCAATGCGGTCGGCAATTCGCGCTTGAGCACGAAAGTCTTATAGCGTTTTGATCCAGTCCGCATAATCACGAGTGCGCCTAATCGTGAACATGAGTTTATGTAACCCATAGGGGACATAAACTCAAGGCGGTGGCGCTCTGGGGGCTGGATGTTTTGATCTTTTTATCACAAATGTCAGCCATATGATTGCCGCGGGTCCAATCTTCATCAAATCCGAATGGCCTGTTTTTCCTGTTGCGGCTGTCCATAGCGTTTTGCCCGCTTTGCGTGGCCTAAGACCGGGCACTCCGAGCGCAAATTGATGCAAATACAAGTGACCCAAGCGACGGGGTCGCCGGTTCGTATCTCATCAAGGCGGGTAAACTAATATGAACATCGCAGTGGAGAGGCCAGAAGTTCGCAAAGATTTGCCAGGGAAAACTAACCGAGTGTCATTGCCCGAGTTCTTTTTGGTGATTGGGTGGGTCATGTCTTGATGACGGGGCTATAGTACTCGCGACAACATCGGCCAAAAGATCGGCCAAATGTGATGGTAAATCGACAAAAATCCCATATATATAAATGATATAAGGAAACTGGATATCGGCCAAAATGACTGTCTAAGAAGCATCTACCCGCATCGAACCGGCGCGTATCGAGCATCCCAGCGGCGAACTGCTGGACCTTTCGCTTGAGATTGTCGCTAGGGCCGAACGACTTGGCCGGGCCCTCCATCCTGACCGCAGCCCAACTGGCCCGCACCGTCAGGATCATGAACACCTACTATAGTAATCTGATCGAAGGCCACAACACCCGGCCACGTGAGATCGAGCAGGCCCTGCAGGGAATTGAGCCCGAGGACGATCGGCGCGACCTCAAGATCGAAGCCGTCGCCCACTATCGTGTTCAGCAGGAGATCGACGAGCGAGAGGCGGCAGGCATGTTGCCTGATCCTGCATCGATAGAATTCATCCGCTATCTTCACCGCGCCTTTTATGATGGCGCAACAGTAAAGATGCTGACGATTGTCGGTAACCACCACAGCTTTGTTATGACCCCCGGGCGAATGGCGGCGAGGGGAGGGGCAGGACGTCGAGGTCGGCAGACATTTGCCTCCCGCGAGCGATCGCGTGCCCGATTTCATGGCCTACTTCCATCAGCGGTTCGCCTTCCAGCCGGCTCCAGGAGAAGCGATGATGGCAGTTGGGAGCAGCCGTAGCGCCCGCCTTTTTGCGATGGCGACCGCGCATCACCGTTTCAAATACATCCATCCGTTTCCAGACGGCAATGGCCGAGTTAGCCGTTTGATGAGTCATGCGATGGCACAAGCGGCCAGAGTGGGAGCTCATGGTCTCTGGTCAGTTTCCCGCGGCTTGGCTCGAGGCTTGGCGGGTGGGCCTGAAGGACGCGCCGAATATAAGCAGCATATGGCTTGGGCAGACGAGCCACGTCAGGGCGACCGCGATGAACAGGGCAACCTGTCGCTCAAGGGACTGAAACTGTTCACCAATTGGTTTCTGCGCGTGTGTCTCGATCAGCTCGAATACATGGACAGCCTGTTTGACCTCAAAACACTAGGGGGACGCCTCAAGCGTTATGTCTATCGTCAGGAAACTTTGCCTGACGAGTGCGCGCCCTTACTTCAGGAAGCCCTTGTGCGCGGAGAATTTGAGCGGGGAGAGGCTTCGCGTATCACTGGCCTGCCAGATTGATCGGCGCGGCGCGTTCTAAAGGCGCTGACGGATGAGGGCCTGCTTGCGTCAGTTACCGAAAAGGGGCCTGTGTCGCTGCGCTTTCCAGTCCAAGCGCTCGATACCCTTTTCCCTCGTCTCTATCCCGAGGACGTATGACTTTTTCGTGTACTGGCGGACCCCTCACTGCTGCCTGAGAAGCGTCCAGAGGAGGATTAGTGATACGCCAAATAGCAGCTTAGCCGAATCAAGCGTGCAGCGGTCGGTTCCCATCAAGAGCTGTAATTGCGACCTCATCATTAGTTTGACAAACTTTGCCATCAGCAAGTATGTTGAGGCATTAGGGAGACTTGAATGGCGACGATGAATGTATCTCTCCCAGACCTCATGAAAGATTGGGTTGAAGCACAGACCAAGACTGGTCGATACTCGAACGCGAGCGATTATGTCCGGGACCTGATCCGCAGAGACCAAGCGCGTACGGACAAGATTGCCGAGATGCAGCGATTTGTCGACGACGGGATCAGAAGCGGAGTTGGTAGCCGTTCAACGGAAGAGTTGTTTGCTTTAGCCACTTCTCGAGCTGACATGAGCCGCGGACGCGCTTAATGCCATTTAGCCTATCTGTCCAAGCGGAAGAGGATATTATTTTCATTGCAGAAGAAGGCATCCGCATCTTCGGAGCACTAGTCGCCAGACAATATCACGATGAGCTTTTTGCCTTGCTCGAACTTATCGCCACCAACCCAAGAATGGCACGCGAACGCCATGAGATTTCTCCTCCTGTCAGGATCCATCCTTTCAAGGCTCACCCTGTCGTGTACCGCATCATTGAAGACGGGAGCGTATTCGTAATCCGCATAAGGCACGGCCATGAAGATTGGGCGGGAGATTCTTTCTAACCAACCACTTCGCCGAATTTATAACATATTGGTCGTAAGTGCGAATCTCATCAAGAGCTAGACTAAGCAAGACGGTATCGCATGAGTTGCCGTAGCAGCATTTGAAGCCGACATTTCTTTTCGACCGCGTCGCGTTGTTAAGCGGTTATAGAGCTGTCGTTCCCACGGTCGAAACGTACGCGCATCAACGCCAAAGGTCGACAGTCTTGACCGTTCAGGAAGACTTCATACCCTGACGGCAGCTTCTTGAAGTTGATTTCCATCCATTCTCCCGGCTCTACATTACCTAGATAAACTACATTCCGCGAGGCGATCATCCCGGTATGCATCTCTCCTGCTTGGAACAATCCCCGGTCAGCTAAAGCGCTGTAGCTCGGGAAATAGAGAAGTCTGGCGGCATTGAAGTCTGTCGCCGGGCACGGCAGGACCATCTGTGTATGTGACATCCCGGAGAGTTTAAAATGGTTGTTGCGAATGTCTCGCGTGGCGGCCGAGGCCATCTCGGCAACGCGACGAACCGCGAGGGGCGCATCGGGCGGCATCGCCAACGCCCGCGGGCTCCGCCGGACGACAGATCGGTTGATCCCCGGTTCGGAACGTCCCACAAAGGTCGAGACCAAAATCATGCGGCCTACAATATCGCCGCCAGCGGTGACGCGGATAAGTGACGCCAGACGCCCGTGGCCGACGCGGTAGAGATCCGCAGCCAGTGTCATCTCCCCGCCCAGATGGGGAAGATGAGGTCTTACGAGCTGCAAGCTGGTCGCACAAAAAGCCGCATAAAGTGGTGCGCCCTCTGAGCAAGTGAAAACAGCATCCCGCTGTCCCATGGCGCGCGCGATGAGCCGCCAGTGCAAATCACCGGCGCGTCGCTTGAGCCATTGCTCCGAAATGCCGCTGTAGCCCATTTCCGCCATTCCTAGCACGTGGCGTTCGATTAGCTCCGACCCCTCGTGCCTGGCGAGCTGAACAGTGCTCATGCAGCCAGCCTGTTCTTTTGGAGTGCTACTATTTGTTCGGCGAGATACCGGCTGTCCTCGTCGATGCCAAGAAATCGGCCGGAGCCCCATGTGTTCAGCCAGCCAAGACCAATAAAATACAGACCAGGTGCATCGGTTACACCGCGACGGAACACCGGCTTGCCTCGCTGATCGAGGCAGTCGACCTTCAGCCACGAATAATCCGGACGGAAACCGATCGCCCAGATGATCGATTTTATGCCCGCCTCCGCCAAATCAACTTCGGTGATTTCTTGAACGGGACGCCAGACCTTTTCAAATGGGGGCTCCTCTGGAGCATTAATTGCGTGCGTGGCGATCCAGGCATCGATCTGCTTGCGTATACCCAGGTAGCTCCGGTCAGCATCATCAAGGTTCTTCTCGAGGTCGGGCAGAAACATCATCGTTGTGCCGGAGCCACCCGCGACCGATCCGTATAGCCGAACGCCCTCCAGGGCGTATTTGCGCAGATCGATCTCCTTGCCGCCGTCGCGCCCGGACATGTAATGGTTGGTCTGGGTCAAGGCTTTGATGGGATCGGGATGGGTATCGATCGTGACGGCATATGTGCCGGCATCGTAAAGCCAGTCGGTTGCGTCGCGCCCGCGGTATTTGCGCGGGCTGCGCGGAGCGGGTCCTACCGCCAGGTGCACTGGACGACCTTCCAGATGAAAGTCGTCCATGATCTGCACGCCAGATTGTCCTGTGCCCACAATCAAGGTTCCGCCATCTGGTAGTTGCGAGGGACGCCGGTAATCGCGCGAGTGCATCTGTAGGATAGTGGCGTCCAGATCTGCTGCGTAGGACGGCACGATTGGATTGTCGTACCCACCTGTCGCAACCACAACCTGGTCCGCAGTCAAGTTGCCAGAGCTAGTCTCGATCCAGTATCCACCACTGTCGCAAGGCGAGACATGCGTGACGTCCACCCCTTCGCGGATCGGTGGGCTGAAGCTTTCTGCAAAGCCATCCAGATAGTCTACGATTTCTTGCCTGAGCATGAAGCCATTCGGATCCGCTCCCTTATAGTGCCAGCCGGGCAGCCGGCACTGCCAGTTTGGTGTGACCAGACAGAAACTGTCCCAGCGATTGTTGCGCCAGCTTTCGAACTTTCGGTGGCGCTCGAGAACGATATGCTCGATCCCTTCCTGCATCAGATACCAACTGACGGAAAGACCAGCCTGGCCGCCTCCGATGATGAGAACTGGTACGTGTGGTACAGTGGCGTCGGTCATAACGAACCCTTTCATGACATCGAGAGGCAGGTGACCTTGGCGTCAGCCGGCTGAGCGGCAGCTGTCGTTTCGATCTTTGCCAGTTGGTCGAGTGCGGATGAGCAGGCGAAGCCGAATTTCGCCGCGACGCGGTCTGATGCCTCGTTCAGCCCGGTGCGGGCACGTTCGACAAATTCAGTCAGCGGATAGGTGCATCCGGCTTCGAGATGGTGCGTTATGGCGGTCGAGGGCGAGTAGCAGCTCTCCTCCGTCCCATCAGGCCATCGGATTGTAAAGCGTACTTCAGGCATGGGCTATCTCCTTTGCAAGCGCGATATAGGGGGCTGCCGCGTAGTCCCAGAACGTTGCCCTGGCGCCACCGCTCGTCAGATCGATCCGGGAGCTGTCCGTTGCGTGACCGATGGCAGCTGCGCTGATCTCCCGAGCACCAAATACTGAGCAGACCTCGTTTGCACGTTCCCGCCGAACTGAAAGGAGGAAGCCAAAACTCGGAAATGTGCGCAGCCAGCGGTCGACTGCAACACCCCGCGGAAGCGAAATGTCAGCAAGCTCGATGTCAAACCCGCAGCGGGAGGATTCAGCTAACATAAGCGCGGTGCCGACAATGCCGCCCTGGCTGATGTCTTTTCCGGCATCCACCAGACCAGCCTCGGCGAGCTCCGGCAGGATCTCGTAGTCGCTACGCAGTCGTTCATGAGGTGCATCAAGGGCCGCGCACCAGTTGTCGAAGCTCGGCCGGTAATGCCCGCGATGATCGACGGCTGCGATAAGCACATCTCCAGGGGCGGCCGCAAAGCTGGAAATCAGCCTCTTTGCACGTCCCGTGACGGAAACGGCAAGATTGAGATCTTTGCTGCGGAGGTTGGTATGCCCGCCGACGATCGGCACGCCGTAGGCCATCGCTGCGTCGCGAAGGCCGGCAAGCAGGGGCTCGGCGGATGCTGTATCCGGAGCCCACACGGTGTCGAGCAGTGCGGTCGGGCGTCCTCCCATCGCTGCGATGTCCGAAAGGTTCACCATTACACCGCACCAGCCGGCAAACCACGGATCGTCCTGCACGAATTGCGGCATAAAACCTTCGCCCGCCAGCAGATCCCAGGTGCCGTCCATGGCTCGGATTGCTGCGGCATCGTCGCCGGGCATTCCTGGTGCTCCAGCCGACAATGAGAGCGCCCGCGTCGTGCCTGCTATGTCAAGTTTGCTGCGAATAGACGGGTGAGCTGCGAGTGCTGCCGCCAATGCATGGACATCCATCACGACCTCCGTGCTCTAGTCGACCAGCCGGTGGCCGGGTCGCATATGGGGGGATAGTGCTCGAGTGAAGCCAGCATGTGCATGTGCCGCACGCCATGCAGGTCGATCTCTCCTTGCGGCTCCCAATGCAGCCGGCGAAAAAGAGGTACGTTCTGAAGCTGGACATGGGCGTGAAATTCTAGGCATCCGATGCCGTTGGCGGTGCTTACCGCAAGCCTGATCAGCTCCGCACCCAATCTTCCGACTTTGCGATATGCGGGAGCGACCGCAAGGCGCGATCCCCACCAGATGCCGGGCTCTGGCTCATGGATCCTGACAGTGCCCACGACGTCCGCAGGCTCGGCCGCCAACGTGGCGATTGCCGCAAGGGGGATGGCACGAGCGTCGATTTCGTCGTGGTCACTGCCGACGAAGATGCGCTGTTCCTCTACAAACACCTGGTGTCGGAGACGAGATACCCCTTGAAGTTCCCAGGTTTCCGACGCTGCCCGGATGATGAATTCAGGGCAGATGAAGGTGGAGTGATCCATGAGGCTCATGCCGGGATCCTCAGTTTCTCGTAAGTTGAGAGCGCCGAGCACGCACCGCATTTTCCGCAACCGGCCTTGATATCCGAGGCCTTAAGTCCGCCGTCGATGATGATCTGCGACAGGGGAGCCAGGATGGAGGCCATGAAATCGGATTTCGGTGCGGGGTGACTTTCTAGCGGTGTGCCTGAGATAGGCACGAACGGGACGACAAATGGGTAGACGCCCATTGCGACCAATCGCGTGGACATATCCAGGATGGCTTCGCGCGTATCGCCTAGACCGGCGAGGATGTAGGTCGAGACCTGACCCCGCCCAAACACTCTGACTGCGGCCTCAAAGCTGGAAAAGTATTTTTCAAGCGGAACGCTTGCCTTGCCCGGCATGATCCGATCGCGGACTTCAGGTGTCACCGCTTCAAGGTGCATCCCCAATGCGTCTGCACCCGCGTTCTTCATTCGCTCATGCCAGACATCGTCTTCCGGAGGCTCGCATTGCACCTGAATCGGCAGGTCGACGACGGCCTTAACCGCGCGCGCACTCTCTGCCAAAACGGCAGCACCGCGGTCCTTGCCCGCAGGTGTGCCAGTCGTCATCACCATGTGCTTGACGCCGTCGAGTTCGACGGCAGCCTTTGCGACCTCTGCCAGTTGCGCGGGAGTTTTGTGCGCGACAGTCCGGCCGGCGGCAAGGCTTTGGCCGATCGAACAGAACTGACAGGTCTTCTTGCGGCTTTCATAACGAATGCAGGTCTGCAGAATGGTCGTGGCAAGTACGTCGCGCGAATGAAGAACTGCGATCTTGTTATACGGAATGCCGTCTGCCGTGATCAGATCGTAAAAACGCGGCCGATTGGGAAATCGAATTCGGGCGACTTCTGATCCTTCCCTGGTGATGCGCGCGCGGCCCTCGGCATCGGGCGCTTCCACGAGATAGGGACTGTCGAATGCGGGTGCGGTATGTACCGGCACCATCACGGTTGTGTCTCCGAAATTGACCGCCTTATGGTCGGAAGGACCTGCGCCACCGCGCCTGCTCTCGTGGCCGGCACGCGGATCGACGAGACGCATTCCTCGTGTCTGGAGGTCGTTGATGAGTTCCGGATCTATCGATGGCAGCTCACGCATCCTGAACCTCCTCAAATGGCTTGTCTTGCTCCGCATCGGGAAAATCGCCTGAAAGGCCGACCTGCTCGCGTGCGCGTGCGGGCGTCGTGTCATGGACAAGGTGCAGCAGTTCAGGCCGAGCATAGTGTCCGACCGAATCCATCATCCGCTTGCGCTTGGTAATGAGCCGCATGTCCAGATCGCCGATCAGGATGCCTTCGCCCGAGGTCAGCGGCGGTACGACATGGCGTCCTTCCGGCGTGATGATGCAGGTCATGCAGCCATCGCGCAGCCCCTTTTGCAAGGCGGGGTCCGGATGAATAGATGCGATCTGCTCCTCGCTCAGCCAGCCGGTGGCATTGACCACGAAACAGCCCGATTCCAACGCATGGTGGCGCATGGTGACTTCGATTTGCTCGCCGAATATCGGGCCGACCAGTGAGCCCGGGAAATGAGAGGCGTGAATTTCCTCATGCTGGGCCATCAAAGTATAGCGGGCCAGAGGATTGTAATGCTCCCAGCATGCAAGGGCACCCACGCGACCAACGGCAGTGTCGACAACCTTCAGGCCGGCGCCATCGCCTTGGCCCCAGATCATCCGTTCGTGATAGGTCGGCGTGATCTTGCGACGCTTGAGTTTCAGGCTGCCATCCGCGTCGAAGATCAGCTGAGTGTTATAGAGCGAGCCGTGGTCGCGCTCATTGACGCCAAGGACGATAACCGCATTGCGTTTGCGCGCGGCGTCCGCGACGGCCCGTGTTTCTGCTGATGGTACCGTGACTGCTTCCTCATAAAGCCGAAGATGCTCAGGGCCTTGCTGGACAGGTGGCAGAACGAAGCTGAAATAGGGATACCAGGGCACGAAGGTCTCGGGAAATACGATCAGCTCGGCGCCTTTGTCAGCAGCTTCGGCGATTGCATTGAGGACCCGCTCGACGGTGCCGGCGCGTGACGTCAGGTCGGGCGCGATCTGGACTGCTGCGGCACGTACTGTTTTGGACATGACTGGCTCCTTTGAATAACCTGGAACGGCGCACCCCGTTCGCTGCCGAACGGGGTGTTGAGGTCAAATCAGACGGTCCATGTGTCGATGATCAGGGCGTTGGCCTTTTTGTGCAGAAGCACGCAGTCCAGGACGTCCTGAGGCAGGATCGGGATGATGCCGGGGATCAGAGCCGGTTCGCCGTGCCCATAAAGGGCCTGCAGAGCGAAACGACACGCATAGACCTTTCCGCCCTCCTTCATGAAGCGCTCAAGGTTCTTGTTGAAGTTCAGATGGCCCGGGAACGCTTCATCCCCGAGCTTGGGGAAACCTCGCTGGATCCCCAGTGTGACGCCCGGCCCGTAAAGAAGGATCGAAGTCTCATAGCCTTTCCGCTGCAGGCGGATGGCATTGAGAATGTTCACAAGCCCGATAGAGCCTTCGAACGCCACGGTGTGGAAGGTAACAAGCGCCTTTTCGCCAGGATCGGCTTTTACGTCCTCAAAAACCTTGGACTCGTAGTCGACAAAGAAGTCACCATCCTTGTGCGGCGGCTGCGTTACTTCAGGCATGTCTGCATCTCCTTAAGCGGGGTTGATGCAGAAACGATACGAAGGAAATTGAATGAATCAATAATCAGTTCAATGTCCATACAATAATTATCCTCAATTTTGTAATTTTGCATTCTCAATATGCGAACTGACTAAGAAAACAGCGTAAATGACGGACATGTGCTAAAATTCTGGGCGAGTTATTGTCTCGAATTTCAGCTTGAAAACACAATTTTCTATCCATACAATATGAAACAATCTTAACTCGGACGCGAAATAAAATGTTGAAATGGATCCCGCAAATCCGCCCTGACGGCAAGCCACGTTATCTTCAAATAGCAGATGCGATAGAACTGGCGATCAAGCGCGGCGATATCGCGGCCGGTGACCGACTGCCACCACAGCGCACGCTCGCCGAGCGTCTTGGGATCGATTTCACGACCGTCAGTCGCGCCTACAACGAGGCGCATTCGCGTCGCCTTGTGGAGAGCCATGTCGGGAGGGGCACCTTTGCCCTTGGTCGGCCGAAGGAGGAGCATCGGATCGATCCACGTCGGGCCGGCGACGAGGATTTGTCAATGAACATGCCTCCCGAACCTCAGGATCCGGACCTTGTGGCGCGGATGCAGGATGGGCTGCAGACTGTCTCAGCCAACCTGATCTCTCTTCTCCGTTACCAATCCACGACCGGAGGCGAACAGGATAAAGCGGCAGCGTCTTCATGGCTTTCAAAAAGAGGGATGGTGCCAAGTCTTGAACGGATTGCAATAACACCCGGAGCGCATGCGACGATGACGGCGCTTCTTTCAACGATGACGAGACCGGGCGATGTTATCCTGTGTGAGGCTGTGACGTATCCCGGTCTGAGAGCGATCGCAGCTCGTATGGGATTGCAACTAGTGGGAATTCCGATGGATGCTTCTGGCGTTATGCCGGATGCGCTTGACGCCGCTATTCATTTGCACCAGCCGAAGGCTCTTTATCTCAATCCGACGGTTCAAAATCCCACGACGTTGACCGTTCCACGGGACCGGCGCATGGAAATTGCCGAAGTGCTTCTACGCCACAGGCTCCCCTTGATTGAGGATGATGCATATGGCTTCATTCCTGCCGCAGCACCTGTTCCCTTTGCTACTCTGGCTCCCGACCTCACCTGGCACATCGGAGGTTTGGCAAAATGCCTTGGCGCAGGCCTGCGCCTCGCCTATACCGTTTCGCCTAGCGCAAAGGCTGCGTATTCCCTCTCCCAGGCAATGCGAGCTAGCGCTGTAATGCCGTCACCGATCTGCATGGCGCTCGCGACACGGTGGATCGAGGATGGGACAGCCGACGCGATCCGCCGGTTTGTCCGTTCGGAAAGCGCTTTTCGCCACAATGTTGCGGTTGACACTCTTTCGGGGCTGGACATCAAGGGTGAGCCGGAAGCCTTCAACATCTGGCTGAAGCTGCCAAAGGGGGCGAGCAGGGCAGAACTGATGGGGCGCATGGCAGGGCGCCATATTGGCTTGATGCCGTCGGACGCATTTACCGTTCTCGGCACACCTGACGAGCATGTCCGGGTATGCCTCGGCGGTGTCATCAATCGCGAACAACTGCGCGCAGGGCTGCTATTCATGGCGAATTCGCTTTCCGGCTCCGGCTGGATGGGCTGACGACATTCTCGTTACACTACCTGATGAATTTCTCACTATCGTCGGGGAGATAATCGTCGCGTTTGGGCAATCCACCTTCTCTGCAAATCCGCGCCTGATGTTGACGATAAGATGGAAGCCGTATTCACTCTCGATGGGTTCCCGGCTTTTTATTTGTCCATAGAGTGAGTCGAAGTGCAGCGCCTTCTAAGGAGCGAGCCTCATCCATTTACGCAGCCTTTCCCCGGCACTTTCAGAAAAAGCAGGGGGGGTAGGCTTGGAGATATCTATGGTTGACGAAATGTCTTTCTGGCTGGAATGGTCGCGTTTGCGGCCGCATCTGCGGCAGGGCGACCATCTTGCACTCGTGCCTTATGGCCGTTTCGACCTCGACGTGAATAGCCGGATCGATTTCGGGCGGCTTGCAGCATAATCTCGCGATAGCAAGCTCTGAACTATACGGCATCGGCTTTCTGGCTGGTGCTTTACCTGCTTAGGTCAAGATGCTCCTTAAGCGCCCGCCAGCCTTTCGGCGTCACTTCAACGGCGCGCGTGAAGGGCGGGCGCTGAAACCATCCGAGCGTGCAAGCCTGCGCCAGAAACTGCGTCCCAAGTGGGCCGGCGAGATGATGCTCGCGCTCGGTCCAGTCGAGGCACTTGCGGGCGAGGCCATGACGGCCCGGCGTGATCCGGGTAATATCCAATCCCAAGCGGCTGAACCAATCGGTTCCGCCCGGTGTGATGGCGAAGGCTTTTCCCTCTTCATCCGCGATGTAGCCACGGCTGAGCATCGCCTTGGTAATGCGGACGCCCAGGCTTCCGGCCAGATGGTCGTAGCAGCAGCGCGCGAAGCGAAGATGTTCCATGTTCCGATTGGGCGCTTTGCGGCGCACCGGCTCGGCAGGGCCGACGGAGGCCAGATGCTTGAGCAGGGAAGCGACCTCGGGACCGGCCAGCCGATAATAACGGTGGCGGCCCTCTCGCTCGACGGCCAGCAGCCCGCCCGCTAGAAGCTTGGCCAGATGCGAGCTGGCGGTCTGAGCCGAGACGCCTGCGCCATAGGCCAGCTCTCCAGCTGGCCGCGCCCGCCCATCCACCAGCATCAGCAGCATGGCCGCGCGCGCGGGATCGGCAATCAGCGCGGCGGCGTTCGTGATGGCGGGTTGCGGGTTCATGACGGCGCTCCTTGCAAGCGCCGACCATATCACAGGATGAAGACGTATGTTTCGATGAAGATCGAAGCATCTGATGCTCGCTTGAAACTATGCTTGACCCCATCGCAGCACAGGGAGCCAATCATGACAGCAGACACGGAAGCCGCCATCCGTCACGTCTACGAGCAATGGCATGAAGCCGTCGTGCGCCGCGATATCGAAGGACTGATGGCGCTCTATGTTGAGGACGCCATTCTCGAAAGCCCGCTGGTTTGGGCCGTTCACCCGGAACACGGCTCTGGCATCCTTCGGGGCAAGGCGGCAATCGGCGACTTTTTCGCGGCGGGGTTCCGCAGTCCGTCGAACGGCCTTGGCCGTTGGTACAGGACAGGAATCTTCTTCGCCAATGGTCGCCAATTGACATGGGAATATCCCCGCGCGACCCCGGACGGCGACCAAATCGATCTGGTCGAGGTCATGGACGTGTCGGGCGGCCTCATTACGCATCACCGCGTCTATTGGGGTTGGGTCGGATTCAGAACGCTATCGAACCTACCCGCAGGGGCGAAGTAGGCGCCGATGGATACGCTAGGGACCGAACGCCGTCGCATCTTGTCCGCCACCAGCGTAAGCTATGTTGTCGTCATCCTCGACACGTCGATTTTGAACATGGCGCTGGAACGGCTTTCAGCCGCATTCTCATTGCCTGTCGAGGGCCGGCAATGGGTGGTGAACGGATACACCGTCAGCTTCGCGGCGCTGCTGCTGACGGGTGGCCGGCTCGTGGACCGCTACGGCGCGCGCAATGTCTATCTGGCGGGTCTTGGCCTGTTCACGCTGGCGTCGCTGCTTTGCGCGTGCGCCGCTGGCTTAATGGCGTGCTGCTTCGTCCACCTGCTCGGCCAGAGCCTTCTGCTGCGGATTGACGGAGGGAAGGGCTGCGATATCGGCCTCCAGCGGAACTTTTAGATCTGCTTTGTAGATGTCGACGTCGATGTCTTCGGGAAACGCCTATCAGGCCATATGCCTTGCTGAGGCTGGTGCCGCCCTTAAAGTAAAGGCCGATCGCATCATCCTTGCGGCGGTTGAAAAAGAAGTCCAGCACCCGGCAGACGTACAGATCCTTCTCGATATTCGCGGCCCGCGTCTCCAGGTCGGATGCAGCGGCGGAAAATAGTGCTCTCCGCTCGTCAACGCTTGAGCGAAGGATATCAACAAACTCTGGCGCATGTTCATCCATTCCCTCGCGACCCGGCAGAGTGCTTCCGTCTTTCCTAGAACGATTTGTTGGCTTCGAGGCTCAGGTTAGGCGTTCGATTTGTCGCCGAGAGGCAAACACAGTGGCGTTCCATCGACGGGATGCGGGATGACCGTCGCTTCGACGCCGAAAATGGCATTGATGAGGTTTGGGGTCAGTAGGGCGGAAGGGCTGCCTGTGGCGAGTATGCCGCCATCTGCAAGGGCAACCAGATGGTCAGCATATCGCGCAGCGTGGTTGAGGTCATGCAAGACCATGACGATCGTTCGGCCCTGATCTGTGTTCAGCTTCCTCAGGAGGTCGAGAATTTCCAGCTGATGGGCGATGTCCAGATAGGTCGTCGGATCATCGAGCAGGAGGAGTGGAGTCTCCTGCGCCAGCGCCATGGCAATCCAGGCGCGCTGCCTTTGGCCACCGGACAACCGATCGAGTTCGCGCTCGGTACCGTCAAGAAGGCCGGTGGAGGCCAGCGCCTGTTCGACAATCTCTTCGTCGTGCCGGCTCGGGCGCGACAGGATCCCTTTATGCGGATGTCGACCGAAACGGCAGAGCTGTCTAACGATCAGCCCATCCGGAGATACCGGGCTCTGCGGCAACAGGGCAAGCGATTGTGCCACCGTCCTTGCAGCCATCATGCGGATTGGTTTTCCATCAAGATAGACCGTGCCAGAGGAGGGATGAATGACACGCGCGAGCGTGCGCAGCAGTGTCGACTTGCCGCTGCCGTTTGCGCCGATCAGGGCCGTAATTTTCCCGTCCGGTATGGCGAGATCGACATCGTTCAGTACAGGGGCGGTGGCATAGCCGATGGTGATTTTTTCTCAGTGAAGGCGTGTCGGGTGGGCATCAGCCATGGCGACCTGTCTCCTTGATCAATAGAAAGACAAGATATCGACCGATCCTCTGAAGACCTTATTCAAGCTGTGCAGAAGAGTCGCTGGCCTGCGGTCGTTTGCGCTCGATCTCTAGCGGGGGTGGGAGCGAAAACGCCGCCACTCCGAGGGGCGGGTGGTTGTCTCTGGAGACGCAGTCGAAATCGTCACCGTGCACAGCGCCAAGTGGCTTGAATGGCGTGTCGTCATTGCAGTGAACTCGTCAAGTCGTTTCAAGCCTCAGGACCAGTTTGTCCTTCGCCAATCGGACGATACCCTTCATTGGATCGGCGGCGGCATCGGGCCGCCGGACTTGGCAGTCGCCCTCAGCGAGGAAGAGTTTCGCGAAGCGAGGCAACGTGAACGGTTGTGGTAATTGCGACCACGCGGGCCCGCGATCTTCTCGTAATCCCCGATCTGCCAGGAGCCTCGTCGCGCTGGTGATCCAGGGTCATGGATCTGGGACAGGAGCGCCTGAATGAGCTTCAAACTGACATGCTGCCTGTTCCTGAAGTAACCACTGCTAATGTCCTGACCAACGGGCAGACCGATGCCATTTTCATCGCCGAGCGCGAGCGCATTGTCGCAGTCTCGGAACCCATCCTCTGGGATCGTCCGAGCGAGCGCGATCCTGACCGCAACGCAGACACGATAGACAGTTTTGTCGGGGATAGCACCTCGGACGGATTACGAATCATCCGAGCGGGCGCCCTGCGCGGTAACGTACTTCACAAGCTGATGGAGGAGCTTCTTAATGGCGAACTGTCCCAAGGCGAGGAAGACGTCACTCGGCGGGCCGGACAATTGCTAGACCAACTGCAAGCCGCAGTGGATACCCAACCATCTATTCAACTCCTCGCGCGGCATCGGCTGGGCAAACAAGTAGCCTTGGAAGTGGTCGCAACCAAGTCGGGTCAATAGTTCCCGCTGGTCAGGCGTCTCCACACCTTCGGCCAAAGCACACATATCCATGACATGCGATATCTCGATGATTTTTCCGAGAAGCTGCTGAGCGCGCTCTTGCCTTGTGGCCTCGATAAGGAACTGCCGATCAATCTTTAGCTTGCGCACCGGTAGGGTACGCAACGTTGCCAACGAGGAGTATCCGGTTCCAAAATCGTCAAGCGCCCAAGAGGCGCCACTGGACGCCAGCACTTCCATCCGCTCAAGCACAGCCGCAGTATCGGTGGCCAGTGCAGTTTCGGTGAGCTCGAACTCCAGCAAGGACGGATCAATTCCCGCCTCACGAATGATCCTCGAAACCGACGACACTAACGAAGGATCCTGTAGCTGGACAGGACTAATGTTCACTGCCAGGCGTAGCGCTTGCGTGCGTGGGTTGGCGGACCAGTGACTGAGGGTCTCGCAGGCCTGACGAAGCACTTCCAACCCAATCTCGCATATCAGAGTGCTTTCCTCCGCGAGATCGATGAAGGCATCGGGTGACAGCAGCTTACCGGACGGATGCCGCCAGCGCACGAGCGCCTCGGCACCAGTTACTATGCCACTACCACGCACCTGTGGCTGAAAGTACACCTCGATCTCACCGTTACGGACAGATCGACCCAACTCGCGTTCCAGCCGCAGGCGCTTTCCACTATCGATGCGGTAGATGCCAAACACCACGGCCAGCAGCAGCATCGACGTCGTCGTATTCAGCTTTGCGCCCCATGCGCGCACCTCCAGTGGCGGCGAGATAGCTGGTGCGAGGGGGTCTAGCGCGCCCATCGCGAACGCAACAAAAGCGGCGATGCAAATCAGGGGGAAGATCAGCGTTCCATAGCGCTCGTGTCGCTCAAAAGTAAAAGCCGCTCCAGCGGCAAGCGGAAGCAGAAATAGGTGGGCCGACCGAGGAACCCAGGCGATGGGTGCATCGATCAGCGAAATGGCGCAGACGACTACAAAAACCCCGTGGGCAACGACAAGGAGCGATGAGCTATCGCTTCGCTTGCTGCGATGGAGGGCGAGCACGCCCACGCCGGTCAATCCGATGAACACTACCGACAGCTCGTAGCGACCAAAATAGAGGTAGCAGAGCGTCCACGCCAGCCCGAGACCGATGCAGGCCACGCCAGCCAGCTTGAGGATCACCGCCACCTTCTGTCTTCGCGGCTCGCTTTGCAACCTCATCTTAAGCGGAGGTAAGCCCGCCGGGGACGCATCTTCTTCTCTTCTCACCATTCGTCGAGGCACCTTTTGTCGCGATTCAAAGGTGATATCTCCAACCGCCGCGGGATTCACCGGCGCGAGTGTCGACTACAAGACTATGGCCGTATCCGCCAACCCAGATAGCTGGATTTCTACTGTGCGACCAGTTCCTGATCTGATCAGGGCTAACGAAGACTTTTATCATAGAAGCAAATTTCACCTAATCAGGTGCCCTGGGCTGCTGAGAAGGAATGGAATTGTCAACGGCGGAGTAAAGACCTCCCACGGGGTGGAGAAAAAGTTGGCCACTTTTGCGCCCCACCTTCGCGACGCAGACGGCACTCATACGATTGTAGGCACGTCGCGCTACCTTGCGCCAAGGCGATGCGGACATGCCAAAAAGGGCTGTCGCATGACGAGGTCGATATGCTGGTGTCGCTACTTCGCCAGGTGCTTGATGACGTTGGGACACCTGAGACGTGACTAGCGCTCCAAGCGCCTTTACTAGGAAAGCTTCATTCGTGCTGGCAGCCTAAAATGCACGTCATGTGCAGCGGGCTATTGAGCACAGTCGCAGCAGGGTGCCTTGCTCCACCAGCTCGCCGGAATTCGACACAATCAATGACCCAAGCGCTACATCGAATCAGGGCACCCCGGTCGCCACTAACCGCAAATGATGAGGCACGGGATTGGTTGAGGGCTGTTGCCTCGATTCGTTTGACCGTGCTACCTCAACCCGGTTCCGCCCAAGGGCTTTCGCCCGGTACAGCGCGCCGTCGGCGCTTGCAAGCATCCCGGCGAGGTCGTGGCAGTCAGGTGCCGCAAGGCCGATACTGACGGTGGCCTGGGTTTCCAAGCCCTCTGCCCGAGCGGCTGCTTTGGCGAACCGGCTTGCGATCGCCAAGCCGCGACTGAGAGCTTGGGAATGGTCGCACCGTGGCAGAAGCGCAGCGAATTCCTCACCGCCTAGCCGGACAATAAGCGCGTCGGGCCCCGCTTCTTCGCGGGCGGTTTCGGCGAACAGCTGCAAAACCTTATCTCCGGTTTGATGTCCATGACGGTCGTTGATCGCCTTGAAGTGGTCGAGGTCGAAAGCGAGCAGTGACACGGGGTCACCATGCCGCTCCCGGAGGATCCGAGATGCCTGCTCAAAAAAGGCGTGACGGTTTGCAAGCCCGGTCAACTGATCGGTTTGTGACACGCGGAGCAGGTGGAGCTTTTCCTCCTCTCGAATAATCATCAGAAAGGACATCGGCATCGCTACCGAGTACAAGACGGCCTCGTACATCGTCGCCTTCGCGACGATGGAGATAATATCTTGCCCGTACCGCTCAAGGAGAACAGGGGCAATGAACGCTCGGCCAAGGTAGAACACGGCATGGACGGCCGAGATCGATACTGCGATCGGACGTGAGCGCAATCGCTGGACCGTGCGGCTGCGCAGAAGTGTCCATGCTGTCAGGCCGCAGGTCAGCGCGATGGGGATAGACGAGACATGGTTCCAGAAGGCGGCCGGGAAGTGCGTGCCAGCGATCGCCCAGGCGATGGCTAGGAAGCCTAGCGCTGCGACGGACGACCAGAGATACCGGTGACCGTCGAGGCCAGCGATGGCGTTAAGGACAAGAAGGTAGCCCAACATCATTAGGATGTTGATCGCCCCCATGCCGAGCGCGACCGGAAAGTGTCTGCGGCTCATTGCAAGCATGCAGCCGAGAACGAACGCGAAGAGTGCTGCGGCCAGAACACCGAGCACGCGTGAGCGACCTGGATGGGCCTGCCTTTCCCAAAGGAGAAGCGACGCTGACACCAGGAGCGTTCCGACAGTTAAGTACCAAAGGGTTTGTAAATCGATCTGCATCGCTCTGCCTGCCTTGCGTCAAAGCCTACAGGGTGGTCCTTATAAGATTCTTTACGTCGCCTCTCATATTACCGACATGGTTGGCGTAGCGTTAAGCGTGCCGTTGAGTGCCGACACTGAAGCTCGGGGTGCGTTCCGCAAAAAGTTTTTCCAGGCTGATCGAATGCGACGGTACACGGGGGCCTGTCTCGCAAGAGTAGTATCGCCGCTTGAACTATCGCCAGATAGGGGGAAGCCCCCTGCATTCGCTTGTCGAGTAAGTCCGCGCACTTCGCGCTGCCTCCACAATGGGCAGGGCATGCGCAGGGATCGCGAAGACCATTGTGAGAAGCAGCCCACCCAAAAAACTAGCAGATGGCCCGATCCGGTTTTGCAGCCGTCATATCTCCAACTTTTGCCACGCCGTGAACGGATCAGGGATACCTGTCATCGCTCCGGCACGTATCCGGTGCTATTGATCAGGCCTGCATCCGGCTCTGCCCGAATAGCCGCCTGGTTCATGGGATCTGCACCGATGAAGACGATCTCCTGCTGTCGGTCACCCACTGAAGCAGAAGCTGGATGACAAGCTGATCCGACCCCGGGCCAGTTATATGGGACGATAAGCGCTCACTACAAAACGCTGGAGCGAGTTCAAAACATGGAAAGGTCAGAATCGTCGCGAATTTGAACCGTGAGGTTGTAATCGTGATGGTTGACGTGCCACCCACTACGGCTAGTTATGCTGACGACCGGCTCGTCGAACCCCGCTAACCTATGATATGCGCAAAGTTAAGGAAGTGGCTGCGATGGGCAAGGCCTTTGCAGACATTCCTGCCGGGGGGCTAAGTCCATTATCTCAGGTTTGAAGTATGATCGAACACGGCGCAAGCGGGTATTCTTACCCAAAAAGTCGTGAGGTTATCGATACCATCGAGAGCTTCAAGACGTCACGTCAAGCTCCACAAGCATCATGGTGAGCTTCAGTTCCGATATGTCATCTTCGACGATTTGACACTGAACGGCAATGAGTACGGAGCCGGCGATTGGGTCATGGTCCGGGTGGGCATCGAACATGAGGTCTCGACCATTGGTAGTGGCGCGACAATAGCGGGCTACGGCTTGAGCTGCGAATATAGCGCCCCTGGGAGAGACTAATGTTTCCATGAGCCCAAAACGGGCGCCTTTTGATCGAATCAATAGGCAAAGCGTTGGTCTGGATATCAAACTGTTCAGAGATTCGTGTCTCTTCAAGAGCCAAATTTTAGCATATCGCGGCCTTATGCCCGCCGACGCGGCCTATTAGGATTCAGAAATGTAGCTTTCCTACATTTCTGTTGACATATGTAGGTTTGTGTCATACTCGATAGGTGCTCGGCGATCAGCCGGCTCGCGAACGAGCCAGGGAACCGAGTTGGGAGGAAATCAACATGTCTCGTCGTTTTGCGCTGGCTTCAGCGCTCGCTATCCTGTGCTCGCACGCCTTTTCTGCCTCGGGTGTTTACGCCGCAGGACTTACCGCTTATTGCCCGATGTCGGAGGATGACTGCGGGTCGGTGCTGAGGGCTTTTAAAGCAGACACAGGCGTTGAAGCGCAGTTCGTGCGCATCGGAGCTGGTGAGATACTGGCCCGCATCCGCGCTGAAAAAAACAACCCTCAGGCGGGCCTCTGGTTGGCTGGGGCTGCCGACAACTTCATCCAGGCGGCGAGTGAAGGTCTTCTCGCGCCACATAAGGCCATTGGCATTGACAAGGTCGAGCAGAACTATACCGACAGGGAAAACCGCTGGACGCCGATCTCTCTTTCTCCGATCGTCTTCGCTTACAGCACGCAGGTCCTTGACGAGCTCAAGGCCAAGCCGCCGACCAGTTGGAAATCCTTTGCCGATCCGGCGTTCAAGCAAAGTGTGGCTCTCGCCCATCCTGCTGCATCTGGAACAGCTTATGTCGCGCTCGCCTCGATGGTACAGCTTTTCGGGGAACAGCCGGCGTTTCAGTTGATGAGAGACATCGACAAGAATGTCGTACAATACACGCGCTCTGGTGTGGCGCCATCACGGATGGTCGCAAACAACGAAATTGCACTTGCGATGGCGTTCACGCAGGACATAGAGGCCGCACTGGCGCAAGGTTATCCGGTCGGCTACTCCTTCCCCGAAGAAGGGACCGGATTTGAGGTCAATGCTGCGGCGGCGATCGCCAATGCGCCTGCAGATCAGGCAACGGAGGCTACGGCGTTCCTAGACTGGATTCTGACCGACAGGGGCCAGGCTGCCATGGGCGCGACTTTCCGTGGACCGATTGTGCCTGGTTACAAGAATCCGAACGCCAAGATCGATCTGACCAACGTCAAGATGATAGATTACAACTTCGGTTGGGCGGGCGAAAACCGGGCCCGTTTGCTCGATCTATACGAAAAAGACGTTCGCCATAAAGCCGACGCTAAGTAATCGTTCCGAGGAGATAGATATGTCACTCGTTGCGCAAGCTGCCCCGTCGATTCGGACGGCGATTGGGTCAATGACGCGAAAGATCGTGGTCGATCCTTGGCTGTTCGCCATTTTCTGCATTGTTACCCTTTCGGTTCTGATCTTCGCGGTTCTGCCGATCTTCACGGTCATGAAGCAGGCTGTTGTCATTGATCAAGGATTCAATTTCGGTGTGCTGATCGATACGCTGTCACAGTCGTTTGTCTGGACATCGCTTTTAAACACCTTATTCTTGGGTGCGGTTTCAGCAGTCGTCGCGACCGGCGCCGGTTTCCTTCTTGCCTTCACGGTAAGCCGCACGTCTATGCCTGGAAAAAAATTCGTGCACGGTGTGGCACTGCTGCCGATTATCTCTCCGCCTTTCGTTATGGCGCTTGCAGTGGTCATTCTGTTCGGGCGCTCCGGGATCATCACCCGGGACTTGCTCGGCATCCGCAATGCCAACGTCTACGGCTTTCATAGCCTTGTGCTTATTCAGTCGCTCGCCTTCACGCCCATCGCATATCTGAACATCCGCGGCATGCTGCAATCGATCGACACCGCGCTTGAGGACGCATCGGCCTCGCTAGGAAGTTCACGCTGGACGACCTTCAGGCGGGTGACGCTGCCCTTGGTAACGCCGGCGATCCTGTCCTCGACGCTGCTCGTCTTCGTCAAGTCGGTGGAGGATTTTGGCAATCCAATGCTGATAGGCGGTAACTACAACACGCTGGCCGTCGAGGCCTATTCGCAGATGGTCGGCTATTTCAACCTTCAGGCCGGTGCGCTACTCGCCAGCCTTATGCTAGTGCCCTCCATGACGGCGTTCCTCATCCACCGGTACTGGGTCAGCAAGCGCAGCTACGTTACCGTGACCGGCAAGCCGTCCGCTCAGACGATCCGCATATCCGGTGGCGTGGTCGTCCCGCTGGCGCTCGGCTGCTACACCATCGTCGCCGCCATTCTTCTTTTCTACCTGACCGTGGTCTATGTTTCCTTCACCAAGCTTCCTGGCGTCAACAACACGCTGACACTTGACCATTACACCACGGTCTTCACGACGGGCTTCGACACACTCACCAACTCGCTGCTGCTTGCCGGCATCGCCACACCGATCACCGCCGTCGCCGGCATGCTGATCGCCTATCTGTTGATCCGAAAGGCGTATCCAGGCAGTTTCCTTCTGCGCTGGGCGACGCTCTTGTCCTTCGCCGCACCCGGCACCATCCTAGGTATCGGCTATGTCAGCACGTTCAACGCGCCACCACTGCTTTTGACCGGCACCGCTTTGATCGTTGCCGCCGCTATGGTGGTGAAGAACCTACAGGTGGGCATTGAGGCTGGTTCGAACCAACTTCGCCAGATCGACAAGTCGATTGAGGAAGCATCCTCCATCCTCGGTGCATCGAATACGCGCACCTTTTTCCAAATCACGCTTCCTTTGCTGAAGCCTGCGCTGTTTACCTCTTTCTCCTATGCCCTGACCCGATCGCTAACGACGCTTTCAGCCGTCATCTTCCTTGTTTCGGCCAACTGGACGCTTGTCACGGTCACGATACTCTCACAGGTGGAGACGCTGAAGCTCGGTGTTGCGGCTGCCTACTGCACTATCCTCGTCTTCGTCGTGCTCGCCATTCTGGCGGTCATGCAGCTCATTCTCAATTCGGCATCGAAGAGGTAATTCCTATGTCGAAAGTCATTTTCTCCAATATTACTAAGCGCTTTCCAGGGGTCGCTGGCGCAACTGCTGTTGACGGGTTGAACCTGACAATCGAGGAAGGTACGCTCGTGACCCTGCTCGGCCCGTCGGGCTGCGGCAAGACGACAACGCTACGCATGCTAGCCGGATTCGAGACACCATCACATGGTACGATTAACATCGGCGGTCGCGATGTGACCAACGTGCCGGTCAATGCCCGAAATGTCGGCATGGTGTTCCAGAGCTACGCCCTCTTCCCTCATATGACTGTTCGCCAAAACGTCGAATACGGTGTGCGCCTTCTTAACCTGCCGAAGGCAGAGATGAAGGATCGCGTCGACAATGTCCTGGAGACCATGGCACTCGCCCAATATGCCGATCGCTCACCGTCACGTCTGTCGGGCGGCCAGCAGCAGCGTGTAGCGCTTGCCCGCGCTGTCGTCACTCAGCCAAAGGTGCTGCTCTTCGATGAACCTCTCTCCAACCTCGACGCCCAATTGCGTGAGCGCATGCGGGATGAGTTGCGCGCCATCCAATTGCGCCTGGGTATCACCAGCCTCTACGTAACCCACGACCAGAGCGAGGCCATGGCGATTTCCGACCGGGTTGTCGTTATGCGTAACGGCGTCATAGAACAGGACGACAGCCCGCTCAACGTCTATTCGCGTCCCGGTACTGGTTTCGTCGCCGAGTTTATGGGCAAGGCCAACATTTTGACCGGCAAGGTAGAGGCCGTTGAAGATACGACGGTTTGCGTCCGCATCGCGTCGTCAGTCGCCTTCACAATCGGCTGCAATAACCGGGCCTTCAAGCTTGGCCAAGCCGTGCGGTGTGTCGTTCGGCCGGAACATATCCGAGTCGATGCCGCAGGCACGACGGAGGCTAAGGTGCGCCGGGTGGTCTTCCAGGGCGCCTATGTGGAGTACCTCACCGACCTAGAAGGGCAGGAATGCGTCTTTCTCGACGCAGACTACTACAAGACTGGCGTCGCAGAAGTCGGTCAGACGCTAAACCTCTCCATCGATAGTCGGCCGGTCTGGATCCTGCCGGATAATGAAACGAACCTATTGGAAAAAGCCGCATGACCCTTACCCGACCTCTCATGCCAGATATCTCTCACACCATCGTTAACGTCGCTCGCAAAGCGGCACTCGCCGCAGGCGCCGTTGCCCATAAGGGCTTTACCGATGCCAACGCAATACCACTTGAAACGCAGCAGAAGGCGGGGTTTTTCGATATCGTTACCGCGTCGGATAAGGCTGCCGAAGCCGTCGCCTGTGAGACGATCTGGAGTCAATTGCCGCAATCACGCATACTCGGGGAGGAAGGGGGCTGGCAGGGTGAAGGTGAGACGACCTGGATAATAGATCCGATAGACGGCACCAGCAACTTTGCTTCAGGACTCCCGTTCTTCTGCGTCTCTATCGCAGCCTATCACAAGGGAAGACCGGTATGCGGTGTGGTCTATGACCCCATCCGTAACGAGATGTTCATTGCAACCGGTAGCGTTCTTACGCTGAATGACAAAGTCGTCACACCGCTTCTGCGGGGTAAAATCGACCGGGAGGTAGAGTTGCTGACTAATGCCCCGTACGAGGGAGAGCGACCTTCGCGGGCGGTACAGGAAGCACATGCCGATATGGTGAGTTCTTTCCGCGCTGTTCGGCGCCTTGGATCCTGTGCACTTCATCTTGCCTATGTTGCCGTGGGACGTGTCGCGATAGGCTTCGAATCAAAGTTCAGCGCGTGGGATATCGCCGCCGGCTTGCAGTTGGTTCAGGCTGGCGGCGGCCATATTTTTGCCCAGGATGCAAAAGGCACAACGATCCAGCCGAGTGAAACGACGCTCACGTCCATCAAAAGGTTGGTTGTAGCCCAGTCCGGATTTGACTATCAATCCTCATGTCTGTCGAAACTGATGAGCGAGCCGGTCTTTTGATCCTCGAATCGTCTTTGCGTACCGCTCGGGAAGAGACTTTATGCTCGATCAAATCCGGCAATCACTGGCTCAGTTCACTCCTGCAGAGCGCAAGATCGCTGAAGCCATATTGGAAACGCCGAGCACGGCGATTACCTGGTCGATCACCGACGCGGCGCGCATTGCCCGTGTAAGCGAGCCGTCCATTGTCCGATTCTGTCGGCGTCTTGACTGCGATGGCTTCCCGGATTTTCGGATGAAGCTCGCCCAGCAACTTGCGATCAGGCAGGCACCGTCTCCGGTGAGCGACAATGGGACCGACCCCTTTACCGCTCTCGTCGACGATGTCTTTGCTCGGGCTCTGGCATCACTTGGAGAGGCGAGGCATGATCTTAACTTACATTCTCTTCACGCAGCTGTTGATAGTATCGCCAATGCTCGACGAGTAGACGTTTACGGTTACGGCGGGTCCGGTTTTCTGGCGGGTGAAGCGCAGCATCGCCTCGCCTCGCTCGGAATTCCGAGCGTCGCCTATTCAGACCCGACCCTTCAGATGGTTTCGGCTCCGCGCCTCACATCAGACGACGTCCTGTTGGTTCTATCGTTCTCCGGCCGGACGAGCTATCTGATTTCGAACATCGAGATCGCCAAGAAGGCCGGAGCGCGATTGATTGCTATCTCGCCAAGCGGTTCCCTGGTTGCCTCTCTGGCCGATCAGAACATTAATCTTAACGCCTATCGGTCATCCAGCATGCCTGGAATTCTACCGACGGGCCGCGCTCCGATGTATGTGATGCTGGACGTGATTTTTGCCCTCTTGGCACAAAAGCTTGATCTTCAGCCACAGTAGAGTACGACGGAAAAGGAGGTTTGTCTCTTCGCCAGAGCTTCTCGAGCCAAGGCATTCGCCGATCCGTAGCGTGACAACTCGTGCATTTATACCCGTGGCGACGCGGTGGTACGCCATCCTTAATCCCAATGGCAATGCTTTCACCGGTGATTGCTGGTGGACCGGTAGATCAGAATTCACGCTGAATGGTGACGCCACCGGGACTGGCTCGACAACCGTTTCTGTTCAATCTTTCAAGGTCAACGGAGACGTTTCAACCTAATGAAAAGGGGAACCGCTATACGTATCGCCGCTACGAACCCACTGATCACGCAATCACGAATGGTCAGTGCTGTCGCTGTGATTGCTCCATCTTTGCTCCGCAAATGACACCTCGACCAACTCACACCTTATCGTCCAGTAAACCAACGGCTGACGAGAAGCATGGGATCGACAACCGTGAGCGGCTCAAAGATCAGGTTCAATCTTTGCCGTTGGCACCTTCGAGCAGGGCAGCAATAGCTGAGAGCCCCCGGGCTCGAGCGTGAAACAAGGCGTCTCTGCCTTCGAGATCTTTGACTTTCGTATCTGCGCCTGCCGCAAGCAAAGAGCGGACGATACGTTGCGAAACAGGTCCGCCATCGGTCAGTATCGCCACCTCCAGCAAGGCCGTCCATCCCAGTTTGTTCACATGATCGACGTCGACCCCTGCTGCGATCAGCATGTCCACAGCATCGGGATGCCCTTTTTCGGCTGCTGGGATTAGGGCGGTGCCCCCAAATCGATTGGTACTGGTCAGATCGGCTCCGTGGGCGAGAATCATGCGTAGAATCTCTGTCCGGCCATGGGCCCCGGCAACAAGGAAAGGGCTGTCCTGAAGATCGTCTTGCGCGTTGACGTTGGCGCCGGCCTGCAGGAGAAGGCGCGCGGCTTCGATATCGTTTTTCCAAACCGCTGCCAAAAGTGCCGTTTGCCCCAGATCATTCTTATCATCAATGGGATCATTAGAAGCCAGAGCTTGCTTCATTTTGCCATGATTGCCAGTTTCCACGGCGTCCAGGATCGTGGCTGAACCATGCCCGTTTAGTGCCATGATCAAAATTCCTGCCATGAGAATTCGCTGCATTGCTACCTCGAAGCGTTAGCCCGCGCGCCAGGTAGGCGCGCGGGTAATTGGATTATTTCAAGCGCTTGGTATGCGTTTCCAGAGCCTTCCTGGCGCAGGCCTCGTCCAACTGGCCGCCCGGTGCACCGCCGACGCCGATGGCGCCGATCGTTGTCTTGCCAACCGTAACTGGTACCCCGCCAGCAAGAACGAGGAAGCCCGGAATATCAACTAGCCCAGCCGCAGCAGGGTTTTCCACCACGGTCTTGGCCATTCCGCTGGTCGGGTTTCGCGACGACGCCGAGGTATAGGCTTTTGCCGTTGCTGCATTGGCGGTATGGGCGCCAGCATTTTCCGAGCGCACCAAGGCAAGCAAAATGCCCGAGCGATCGGTCACCGCTGCAGCCACGCTATAGCCTTCAGCGGCACAGGCTTCCACGGCCGCCTGCGCCAGATCGACGGCAAGACCGGACCCAATGCTCGGCAAGGCGACGGTATCGTCAGCCAGTGCAGGCGCTACAATTAGGGTAAGGGCTGCAGCAAAAATGATGTGCTTCATTCTAATCTCCAAACGGAACCATTTCCTGAAGCCAAGGTAGAAGCTTGCCACATCCCAGCATATTCGCACCCCCACCGACCCACATCCGTAGGATTACCGATGCATGCTCAGCCAGAGAGTAGTCTGTTCGGCCACTGACGGCGTTCCGAGCTTTGCGGCGATATTGGCTCGATGACTGTCGACTGTACGCACCGATACGCCTAGAGCTGCGGCGATCTCCTTGCTGCCGAGCCCTTTTGACACTAACCCGATGACCTCGACCTCGCGGCCGGTAAGTTGCTTGAAGAGTTCCGCCGTCTCCGCGCAGGCAAGATGCTCGGCAAGCTGCATTTCGCATGCTGCGACTGCTTCTACCAGCACATGCTCGTCCACTGGCTTTGTCAGGAAATCAATTACGCCAGCCCGAAAAGCCCGGCGGCAGGCCGCAACATCTCCGTGCCCTGTGATCATGATCGTCGGCCAAAAGATGCCTTTCGCCGACAATTGCGTCATGAGCTGAAGGCCACTGACGGCGGGCAGCCGTAAGTCAAGGATAAGCACGGCCGGTTTCGTCCAGTCCGCATGCGCCATGAGATGTGCGGCATCCGGAAAGGTCACGACCTCCTTGCCGTAGGTCGATAACAGCATCGCCAGCGCTTCTCGAACAGCGGCATCGTCATCTACCAAATAGATCATTGCACAGTCTCCAGCGGCAAGCGAATGATGAAACAGGCCCCGTCATTATTAATCGCCTCCACGCTGCCATCCATTTTCTCGACTAACCGCGCGCAAAGTGGCAACCCTAATCCCATTCCATCGGGCTTGGTTGTGAAGAACGGTTCGAAAATGCGTGGCAGCGCGGCGACAGGGATACCCGGACCATTGTCGGTGACTGAAAACACCGCCTGTTTGTCCGAAACACCTGCTTTAATGAGAATCAGAGGGTCACTCCTTCCATCAAGGGCTTCGGCGGAGTTGCGCAGGATATTGTGGAGCACTTGTTGAAAGGCGATGACATCTATGCGCAACAGGCGATCACCGTCATCGACGACAATGTCAAGAGCAATGCCACGTCTTGTCAGATCGGGCTCAGCGAGAAGCATTGCTTCTGTCAGTGCCCGTTTCAGAGGTATCGTTTCGAGTTGCGATGCACCGCCTGAGATATAGGCGCGCATTCGCGCGAGAATATCGCCAGCGCGTTTCGCTTCGCGCACATTGGCGTCCAGCGCTTGCTCAAGGGTTTGCTGTCTTTCGAGGGTCATGGCCCGCCGCGCCGCCTGGCTCTGGCTGAGGAGGGCTGCCACCGGTTGCGCCAGTTCATGCGCGATGCCCGAGGCCATTTCTCCAAGTGCATTCACGCGGCCCGCATGGACAAGCTTCGCCTCCTGCTCGAGCAAGGCCGCACGGCGCTTTTGATGCCGCTCCGCCTGAACCGCGCGCCGATACTCGACGAACAAGAAAAGGGTCCCGGCAATTGCCAGGATCACCGGCAGCACAATGACCGGCGGCAAAAGCTCGGTGACAGCAAACCCTCGGCTCATTTCCAGCCGCAAAGGCTGGCTGGCACTGTTAGAGTCTAGACTGCGAGATGCGATCAGTAGGGCTGGAGCGTCCGGAGAGCGGCGATATAGCAGGGTGTCACCCAGCCACAACTGATAGCCATAGTCTGAAGGTAACAGCTCGTCATCAACTAGCCCCGCCGCATCGATTTTCATAGCCAGATAATAGTTTGGTGCTAAGAGCTTGTAGATCGCATACTGGTGCAGGTCATTGGCCTCGCTGCGAGCCACCGTGCTACCCGGCGTTGCCAACACAGGCAGCTCGTCGGCGTTCTGCTCGTCGGTAGCAGAGACGTCTGATCGGTCAAATCGTGTCTTAGCAGCGCTGCTACCTTTCACATGGATCGTCGCAATTTCTGTGATCCGTGGATAGAAGGAAGAAACTGCTTCGGCGAGCAACTTGACGTTTTCGGATTGCGGTCCCTCCTCCATACGAACCACCGCTGCGAAGGCGGTGAGATGCGCTTCATGCTGCGCAAGCTTCTCACCCAGGCGCGTGTTAGCAACCGTGAGTCTGCGGCTGAGGTCGTCCAACCCGGCCCGATAGCATAGAGCTGCAACCAAAAGACAGACTAGCAGCGCTCCGGTTAAACCGCCAAGAAGCACCGAAAAGTTAGGAAATTTGCATTTCATCTTCAATTCTGCCTACCCGACTGCTCCCCGCTTGTCTAACACAATCATCATCATTGTCCTCGAAGAGGATCCCGACGAAGAGCTCCATGCCAAGGTCTAAAAATGCCTCTTTTATGAGCGGCGATGTAGAGAACCGCACCGAATCTGCTGGAGGCCCAACTCTTTCAAAGTAGGGTCTATTGGAAGTAAAACGACGGATAGATTCTCTCCTGAATTCGTTGCCAGCGCGGTTCTATCCGTGACAGAACACGAGGTCGAACATCCTTAGCGATGGGCGGCACTATTTCCATAGCGGTCAAATCGATTGCTTGGCGCATACTGTCCGAGGAAGCGTCGGCGTGCATTGCCCAGGCGCTGCCCCAACGCCTAATGAGGCAATGACCTCTTCGATCGACGAACTCCATAATGCCGAGCGACGAACGCGATGACGAAGACGATCTGGAGATCGTGCACGAATTTAATCCCTTGCTGGCTCATTGAGCCGGCATCATCCTCTTCAAGGTAGTGCTTGCCAGCAGCTGGCGGCAAGGGAAGCTTCGCAGAGCCTTGGCCCGATCGATCTTGTTCAAAACATCGAGCTTGATAACCTCCATGTCCACGCGCTCGGCCTTCGCAGCCTGTCGCAACTCCCACACTTGCGGCCAGATCTGGCAGCCCGCGATCACCCGTTCACCAGCTTTCGCCAAGCCAAAAGCAATGCCCCGGCCCAAGCCCGAAGCCGCACCGGTGATGAGTATCGTCTTCGACTTCTTCAATCTCCTGAAAGCTAATGGTCAGATTGTAATCTCACCATTTCGAATCGCTATCCTGATTGCTTGTGCTGTCGTACTCACGCCCAGCCGATGACGGATACGCCGCAGATGGTTTTCGATTGTTCTTTCCGAAAGCCCCAGTGTCGCAGCAATCTCGAATTGCCGCCTACCCGCTGCTGTCCAGGTGAGGACTTCACGCTCTCGGTCAGAAAGGACTGCTATTGCAGACGCAACGGGCGCCTCAATCAATTTGCGTGCGGAGTAAAAAGCGGCCACGGCCAACAACGTCAAAATCCACTTCGTCGTTGGCGACGCATTGATCTGCGTCCCCCCCAGGCTCATGGCACCTTCAAGTCCCGAAGGGCCAAATACGGGAACTTGCAATCCGTGAATGCCGGGCCCGCGCGGCAGATTGACGACGCGATATAGTTCGCCGTTCTCACGAAATGTTTTTGTCCAAAAGAACGGCTCCCGGGCACCGAGGATATGACGCGTTATTGCGCACCGCCGGATATATGTTTCTTCGGTGACTGAATCGCCATTTCCAAACCAATCTCCCTCAATCCAATAAATACGTTCTATTGGCTCCTCTCGCGCGGCGGACGCTGAGAACAGTACAAAGCGGTCGTAGCCGAACGGCGCGACGAGAGAGCGAACCTCGGTCTTAATCGTTTGGAACGTTTCGGCGGCATCAATCGCCAGAACGCTCTGAAACACTCTGTCTGCCGCGCCGGGGGCCTCCATCAGTTAGAAAATTCCTTCAGCATCGCCTGTGCGGCCAACTTTCCAAGATTATTACCCGCCATCGGGCTATCACCCGTCAGGAGTTTGCGATCCTGATGAACCGCGCCGGAGATATCATCGTTCAAGATTTCAAATCCGAGGGCTTCCAGCTTCTCGCCGAACTTCCATGTCAAATGACCGGGCATGTACCCGATATCAGGCGTCTTCGCGTCAATCGCGTCCGGGAAAGCGCAAATCTTGTAACCCTTGTAGATCTCACTGTTCTCTCCGACGGCAAGGAACCCTGCGGGCCCATGGCAGAGAGAGATCACGAATCTGTCGCTCGTTGCTGCCCATTTCAAAACCTCCCCGACATCCTTGCTCTCAGGAATGCCGATCAGTGCGCCGTGACCGCCTGGGATGAAGATGGCAGCATAGTCGTCCAACCCGCTGGCGATCACGTCCGCAAGCTTCAGGGGCTTTTTGAACTGTGGATGATACTTTTCGAAAAACCTCTTAACCTCGGTGTCTTCTGAAGGCATGGCCCAAAACTCGAACTTGACAGGATTGCCAGAGACGGTGGCGACATCGAAGGCAAAGCCGGCCTTATCCAGATGATACATTGGCAACAGCGTTTCCACTGGATGGTTTCCGGTCGAGAAAAAGCTGCCATTATCGGTCAGTAGATAGCGCTCATCGGCGCCTATCATGAGAACTTTCTTATCACCTTTATAGGCATTGGGATAATCAGCTCCGCTAAGATCGGACTTGGTCGAGGTAAATTGACTCAGTGAATAAGGGGAAGGAAAGAACGCATTTTCCTCTGCCGGGTCGGGACGCGGATTTTTACTTTCGTTTTGCATTTCAGCCATTTGGCCCTCCTGAATGATTAAGATGCTGATATTGTAACCCTCGTTCCCAGGACGGCAATGAGGGTTTTCCCTCAAAGCATTGGAAGGGGCGATGTCACGTTGTTCGCTTAATCCCCGACAAGAGGGCGTCGCGTTGATTTCCCGCTAAACAACGGCAGAGGTGAACCGTCATGGACGAAGGCCTGAGGATTTCAGGCCTCCGCCATTGCGTCTAAAGCGGTCCACCCGTCGCCAAAGGCTTCCACGATTGCTCTCGATCCGCCTCCTCGGATAGATCGATGGTGACCACCGTGCCGGTTTTTATATGCCGGCGCATTGCGTTGGCGCGGTCAGAGGTTGCCTGGAGGAAACCACGTTCGTTCAGCTTCTGAAGCCGCAAGCGCGAAATCCTCAACTCCGACGCAAGTAAACGATCAAGGCGTGTACTGGTCGGATTAGGAGTTATCAGGCCGATCACCAATTTCGTCCAGTACTCAGCTTCACGCAGCGTGGTTTTTTCGATGGCGTAATCATCAAACTCATCAACCCTTTGCGCCTTCCGCTTCAGAGATTCCAGGTTAAACGCCTCTGCCTGGACCCACTCAGGATCATTGGACTGCAACGCTGCAAGGGTGTCGGGATCGATGTCGCGAACATTCTGCCGCTCGAAAATCGGCCGGTTCCAAGTCTTTTCGCATGCCAGGCATTTGTAGATGAGCCATGCGTCGAGCTTGCGGCCGTTGGCGTTGAGCCGGATTTTACCACTGGATTGAAATGCTCTCATGCCACCACATCCGCTGCATGCGATCCACGGCTGGGGAGGTGTTGTGGGTATAATGGTCCATTGGACCTGAAGTGTATTGCACATACCGTCTTGGTCTTCCGCTCGGAAGCCCACCAAGATGGTGCATGAGAAACCCCTGAAGGGCACGGTGTGACGATGCTATTGGGCGGCTGAAGAGCTGAGACAGCGGAGCTGCACTGGCACATTGTAACAATGCCAAACCGGTCTCTTGCCGCCACCCGATGAACAGAATTATACACCGACAGCAGATCGCTATCCGGCAGTAAGGGTGAAACTGGATTGAGACCGGTATTTACTTAGGCAAAGTCTACCTCGATGCGCCAACGCTCTTCAACCAAGAGCGATACCAAATGACCGGTTTGATTTGGAGTCCTTAACGACAGTGGAAAGCTGAAACCTGAGGTGTTGCGGCTTTTTTGCAACTTCTGATGATGCGATTTGATCAGGCCGGTCGTTGGATACCCAGACGACGCATCTCACGATAGACAGTAGAGCGCCCAAGCCCAAGCTGCCGGGCTGCTTCCGTCGGAGATGTTTTTGCTTCGATAAGTTTGATTGCCGCTTCGACCCTTTTCATGTCGAGCGGTTGCCGGCCTGGCAACTTCCCTTTCGTCCTTGCGGCGGCGATACCGTCCTTGGTACGTTCCGAAATCAACCTACGTTCAAAATGAGCGATGGCGCCGAAGGGCGTCGTCAACTTAACGGAATGTGGTTCATAACAGACCGTGACCCACTCTATCGCCGCGATCGCTTTCCCGCCGAGATCATCGCCCATGCGGTTTGGCTCTATTTCCGTTTCCCTCTGAGCCTGCGAATGGTTGAGGACTTGATGGCTGCCCGTGGGATCGCTGTCTCGCACCAAACCGTCAGGCTGTGGGCGGAGAAATTCGGCCGTGCCTTCGCCAACGAGATCCGAAGCCGATCATCCGGTCGGCTCGGAGATAAATGGCACCTCAATGAGGCCTTTGTTTCAATTTGCGGCAAGAAGCGTTGGCTGTGACGTGCTGTCGATCAGGACGGTTTCGTCCTGGAGGTTCTCGTTCAAAGCCGCCGAAACGCAAAGGCGGCGAAACGCCTGATGCGCAAGCTGTTGAAAGGACAAGGCCGGTCACCGCGTGTGATGATCACTAATAGACTGCGACCCTACGGCGCAGCAAAGCGAGAGATCATGCCCGGTGTCGAGCACCGTTCGCATAACGGCTTGAACAATCGGGCAGAGAATTCTCACCAACCAATCCGGCGGCAAGAGCGGATCATGAAGTGCTTCAAGTCACAGCGACATCTACAACGCTTCGTCTCTATCCATGATCCAATTGCCGACCTGTTCCACATCCCCGACATGACATCTCCTCCAGCCATCATCGCGAACTTCGTTCGCAAGCAATAGACCTGTGGGCGCAAATCGCTCGGATGTAAGCGGTACAACGCGGCCGGCGTCATCCTATTGCTTCTCGGCCGTTAACTTTACGATGCCGGTGGGCCAGTTGCGTTTCATTCATGCCGGGCCGGGGCAATTCTCGACTTTCGCTAGCGCCGAATGGATCGAAAAGACATTCCGGCAGATAATCTGAGCTCGCTGGAGGCTGGCCGTCTATTATTCGCTAATGCAGGCATGACGCGTGACAAAACCTCTGATAAGATCGCAAACCATTAGAGGATTTGTAACATGCCATCGTCGCAAAAAGCAAAGCTCAGAAGCCTGCTCGCTGCGCGCATCATGATGCATGCGCATGAACTACGCGAGGCTGGCATCAGCGCACAAACGATCGCGCGCGCCGTCGAGGGCGGTGAAATCGAGCGTATCTCGCGCGGCGTTTATCAGAAGCGTGATGCGGAAGTCGAAGAGAACCAGATCCTTGCTGAAGCCATCATGCGAGCGCCCAAAGGCGTGATCGCTCTGATGTCGGCGCTCGCCTTCCACGGACTGACCGACCAGATGCCGCAGCGTGTCTGGATAGCGATCGGGACGAGCGATTGGGCGCCCGTGCAGTCCTATCCCCCGCTGCGTATGGTCCGCTTCACGGAACCCTATCTGCGACAGGGCATCGAAAATCAAGTAATCGCCGGCATTGACGTTCCGGTCTATTCGATCCCGAAAACCCTTGCTGACCTGTTCCGAAACCCCAAACTGGTGGACCGATCGGTTGCTGTCGAAGGACTGCGTGCTGCTCTCCAGCAACGTAAGGCAACTCCAAGCGCAATCGCCCAAGCCGCGACGGCCGGCGGCGCCTGGAAGGTCATGCAACCCTATCTTGAGGCGCTCACCTCCAATGGCTAAAGCAACAGCGAACATAGCGAAGTCGGTCAAGGATCGGCTGCTCAATATCGCCCGCAAAGAAAGTCGCGCCTTCGGCGTCTTGCTGGTGCGGTTCGCGCTCGAACGGCTGCTGTATCGCCTGTCAATCTCAGCGCATAGGGACCGCTTCGTCCTGAAAGGCGGTATGTTGGTCACGGTCTGGGTGGCCGACGACAATCGGGTGACGCGGGATGCGGACTTTCTCGGACATGGGGACGGAGATCGTGCCCGCCTGATCGCTGACTTCGCGTTCGTCTCAAGACTGCAGCCTATCTCGAAAGAACCCGCATCCCATTACAATCGACATCGGCTTCGGAGACGCTATGGCCGATGCGACGCAGCGGCTCGACTATCCAGCCCTGCTAGATTTTCCCGCTCCGCAGGTTCGTTCCTATCCGCCTGCAACGGTGATCGCCGAGAAATTCCAGGCGATGGTGGCGCTTGGTGTTCTCAACGGG